>JACYYJ010096620.1_pt1 | contig 10534 bp, 8 predicted proteins | sample 8236861 | NCBI WGS metagenome assembly JACYYJ01 (sample SAMN14103086, study PRJNA606662) | landfill metagenome | isolation source: landfill solid waste | place: India:New Delhi, Okhla landfill site | collected 2017-11-05
TTCGTAAAGATTTTAGCCTGTGTAGGTGCAGCAACTACAATATCTCCCACTTTACCATCACTGTCTACTGCATAGACATATTTCGCTCTTACTAAAGATGCATCCAATGCTTTCGCACCAACTAGTCCAGACTCTTCCCCAACTGTAATGACAAATTGAACATCACCATGTTCGATATTGTTTTCTTTTATGTTTCGAATTGCTTCGAACATAGCTGCAAGGCCAGCTTTATCATCAGCACCTAGTATTGTTGTTCCATCAGATACAATGTAGCCATCGCGAATAGAAGGTTTAACACCTACACCTGGAGCAACCGTATCCATATGGGAAGTGAAGTAGATGGTATCCACATTGTCTTTATTACCTTTTAACGTACAAACTAAATTATTTGCCCCAAATCCAGTCTGTTCTTTTGCATTGTCTTCTTGAACTTCTAAGCCAAGGTCTGTAAATTTTTTCTTTAACACTTCCGCAATTTTCGCTTCGTTTTTTGTTTCTGAATCAATTTGAACTAACTCTAAAAATTCATTTACTAACCGTTCCTCATTGACTTTTGCCATGATGATTCCTCCTTATGTATATACATTAGTATGTTCACAGAAAACGCGAATATAGTCAATAAAGTAAACTTATAATGGAATATTTCCATGTTTTTTTCGTGGTCTTTCTTCTTTTTTATTTTTCAACATATCCAAGGAACGTATTAGTGCCTGCCTCGTTTCTCGTGGATCAATCACATCATCCACCATTCCTAGGCTAGCTGCAACATATGGATTGGCGAATTTTTCTCGATATTCTTGAATTTTTTCTTGTCTCGTTTGCTCTGGATGCATGCTTTCGTTTATTTCTTTTGCGAAAATAATATTTGCTGCACCTTCTGGACCCATTACGGCTATTTCTGCATTCGGCCATGCATAAACAAGATCTGCTCCAATCGATTTACTATTTAATGCAACATAAGCCCCGCCATATGCTTTTCTTGTGATTACTGTAATTTTCGGTACAGTGGCTTCCGAATACGCATAAAGAATTTTGGCACCATGGCGAATAATACCACCGTGTTCTTGCTTTATCCCTGGGAAGAAGCCTGTTACATCCTCAAATGTAAGGAGTGGGATATTGAAACAATCACAAAAACGAATAAAGCGAGATGCCTTATCACTAGAGTCTATATCTAGACCACCTGCTAAATATTTAGGTTGATTACAAACTAATCCAACCGTTTGGCCTTTTATACGAGCGAATCCTACAACGATATTTTTTGCAAAGTCTGGGTGAATTTCAAAGAAGGAATGACGATCAACAACTTCCTCAATAATGACTCTTACATCATAAGGACGAATTGGATCAAATGGTATTAAATCGGTTAAATTCGGTAAATAATCATCTTGATCTTCATCTACCGGTACGATAGGGGTTTTCTCTTCGAAGTTATTCGGTAAATAGCTAATTAATTTTTTCACATAATCTAGTGCTTGCTCTTCGTTCTTTGCCTTTAAATGGGCATTACCGCTTTTCGTATTATGGACAGATGCTCCTCCTAAGTCCTCAGAAGATATTTTCTCACCAGTTACGGTCTCAATAACCTTTGGACCTGTAATAAACATTTGGGAGGTTTCTTCTACCATAATGACAAAATCGGTTATCGCTGGAGAATAAACCGCTCCACCTGCACTAGGTCCCATAATAACGGAAATTTGCGGAATCACACCAGATTAAATAGAATTGCGATAAAAAATATGACCGTATCCATCTAATGAAGCCACGCCCTCTTGAATACGTGCTCCACCAGAATCATTTAACCCGATAAAAGGGGTTCCATTTTTTGCTGCAAGGTCCATAACGGCTGCGATTTTCTTCGCATGCATTTCCCCTAATGCCCCACCAAACACCGTAAAGTCTTGAGCAAAAAGATAAACATCTCGACCAGCTATTTTCCCATAACCTGTAACAACACCCTCACCAGGAGCAGGTTTGTTGTTCATTCCAAAATCGTGCGTACGATGCTCCATAAATGGATTTAATTCCACAAATGAACCGTTATCGAGTAAATATTCCATTCGCTCACGGGCAGTCATTTTTCCTTTTTCCCGCTGTTTTTGGATTTTGTCATCTCCACCACCTAGCTCTACTTGACGACGTTTATCATAAAGTTCATTAATGCGATCAAATATGTCCAAGTCTTATTCCTCCCCTTTATATTCACAAAGTTCATATAATACTCCATTGGCTGCTTTAGGATGGAGAAATGCAATTTTTGAATCATGTGCCCCAGGTTGTGGTGTATCATGAATGAGCTCTACCTTTTGCTCTTTATAATATTTTAATCTTGCTTCTATATCCTCTACCTCAAAAGCAATGTGGTGAATGCCTTCCCCTCTTTTTTCAATATATTTATAAATCGTTGATTGTTCATTTATCGGTTCTAATAATTCAATAGAGGTATCACCAATTTTCAAAAAGGCTACTTTAACACCTTCTGTAGGTACTTCTTCAACACGAGATAAGTGTAAACCTAATACGTGATGATAAAAATGAATGACATCATCAATTGATTTAACAGCAATCCCAATGTGAGCAATTCGTTTAGGAGATTGAGCTATCGATTGACTTGAAGGTGTTATCAATTCTTTTATATAAGACGCTATTGCATCGGTTGTTGAGCCAGGAGTAAATACTTTTTTAATCCCTCTTTCCTCTAGATATGGGATGTCCTCGGCTGGGATAACTCCTCCCCCAATAACGAAAATATCATCTGCATTTCTCTCCCTTAATTGCTCTACAACTTTCGGAAATAAAGAACGATGTGCTCCAGAAAGGGAAGAAAGGCCAATGACGTCCACATCCTCCTGTATAGCAGCCTGTGCAATTTGTGCTGGTGATTGACGCAAACCAGTATAAATAACCTCCATCCCATGGTCTCTAAGAGCCTGCGCAATTATCAAAGCGCCACGGTCGTGGCCATCTAGTCCTGGCTTAGCAACTAATACTCGTATTTTCTTATCCATTCTATCACTCTCTCCCCTCGTTGATTATCCGATATATTCCCCAAATTGTTTACGTAATACATTACAAATTTCACCAACAGATGCATACGCTTTCACTGCATTTAAAATGTATGGCATTACATTTTCCGTATTGGAGCTTGCTGCTTTTTCTAACGCTTGTAAGCTTTGTTGAACCTCTTCTATGTTCCGTTTTTCTTTTCGTTGGGATAACGTCTGAATTTGTTCTATTTCCAGCTGTTCATCTACTTTTAATAGGTCTGGATTGATTTCTTCTTCCACTTGGAATTTATTCATTCCTACTACTATGTCTTCCTGACTCTCCATTCGTTTTTGGGCTTCATAAGCTGCCTGATGAATTTCCCGCTGCATGTATCCATCTTCAACCGCTTGCACAGCACCACCTATATCAGCTATTTTTTCTAAATAACGCTTAATTTCTTCTTCCATTTCATTCGTTAATGTTTCTATATAATAAGATCCACCAAGAGGGTCCACTGTATCTGCTACACCACTTTCATTAGCAATAATTTGCTGAGTACGTAGGGCAATTCGAGCAGACTCTTCGGTCGGTAACGCCAATGCTTCATCCCTTGAATTTGTATGGAGACTTTGCGTACCACCTAACACTGCAGCAAGCGCTTGCAAAGTTACTCGAACAATATTATTATCAGGCTGTTGAGCCGTTAAGGTCGATCCTCCTGTTTGGGTGTGAAAGCGTAGCTTCCAGCTTTTCGGATCTTTAGCACCATAATGTTCTTTCATGATTTTTGCCCAAATTCTTCTAGCAGCTCTAAACTTTGCAATTTCTTCAAAGAAGTTATTATGCGCATTAAAGAAAAAGGCAAGCCTTGGTGCAAATCGATCTACTTCTAATCCCTTTTCCAGAGCAGCATCCACATAGGCCATCCCATTCGCTAATGTAAAAGCTACTTCTTGGACTGCCGTAGAACCAGCCTCACGAATATGATAGCCAGAAATACTGATTGTGTTAAATCTCGGAACATGCTCCTGACAATATTCAAAAATATTCGTAATTAACCGCATCGATGGCTTCGGTGGGAAAATATATGTTCCTCTAGCAATATATTCTTTTAAAATGTCGTTTTGAATGGTACCCGTTAGCTTCTCCTTTGGAACACCTTGCTTCTCCCCTACTGCTATATACATGCATAATAAAACAGATGCTGGTGCATTTATGGTCATGGATGTACTCACCTTATCGAGTGGAATTCCATCAAATAAATCCTCCATATCGTGTAACGTATCAATTGCAACCCCTACTTTTCCAACTTCTCCTTCTGCCATAGGATCATCGGAGTCATAACCGATTTGTGTCGGTAAGTCAAAAGCAACAGATAATCCAGTTTGACCTTGGTCTAACAAATATCGAAAACGTTTATTCGTTTCTTTCGCTGAACCGAAGCCTGCATACTGTCGCATTGTCCAAAATCTACTCCGGTACATGGTGGGTTGTATACCCCTTGTATATGGATATTGCCCTGGAAATCCTAAATTTTCGACATATTTTTCTGTTTTTTCATCTGGTTCATATAACGGTTCAACCACAATATCAGAGCTTGTGGTAAAGGTTTGTTTTCGCTCAGGAAATCGTTTATGATTCTTTTGAACATCATGGCTCCACTTATCCTTTGCACTATTATATTTGTCCATCTGTTTTTCTACCTCCTTGAAGTCTCTCTAAAATATTTACATTCGATAAAAAGAGTAATTATTCCTACCAATTTATTCAATAAAAATATAAACTTGTCCTAATCTTTGTTTCCTTGTAAAATATGTATAGAAGTAATGGAGGGGGATTTTGAACGATGGCGAATCAGAAGAAGAAAAAGAATAACATTTCTGCTCAACAAAAACCAAGAAAATCGAAACGACAAAAACGTATTCAAATAGTAGTTTGGTTGATGATTTTATCCATGCTTGCGAGTGTCTTTTTAGCAGGAGCTTCCATGTTCTTATAATATATTTAAGTCATAAAAGAAGGCAATGCACGATTATCTGCATTGCCTTCTTTTTATATATCACTCTTTTTAAAAGTACGTTTAATGATTAAGTATTGCTCCATTTCATTAAGTAGAGTAAATAAGTTTGCTCTTGATTCGAATTCTTCTCTCGTTTGCGGCAATTCGTTTGACCGAAAAGCTTCCCGCATTTCTTTTAATTTATTAAGGTAAAGAATCGCGGTATTTCCCGGATGAATACCATCTGCTAGGTTCTCGATAAACGTTGCCATTTCCTTTGATTGTTTATTAACTGTTGTAATTCGGCTAATAAGCGCAAGCATTCGTTCCAGTATTTCAAACTGTTTCGTCCTCATTTGAAAATAATGATAATAAGGGTGATGATCTCGTAAAAGGTGGTTTTCGATATCTCGATACGCGAGACCTTTCGCACGATCCAACAATTCAGCAGTTTCCGTAAATTCTTCACCTGACCATTTGTCATCTCCTGTAGCTAAAAATCTAGCCATTTCTTTTAGAATTTTACCGAAATTTTCTTCAACCTTTTGCTGCACAATACGTAAATCATGCTCTAAGCTTGGCATATACAAATTAAATAGTAAGGCTGTACCTAACCCAACAACAATCAATACAAATTCATTTATAACTAAATTCAGGGTAATATGTTGAGATCCATACAAATGTAAGATGATAACAGAACTCGTCACAATTCCTTCTGTTACATTTAGCTTAACAGTTGTTGGAATAAAAATTAATAATAAAAGAGCAATCGATATAGGATGATAGCCAAGTAATTCAAATATTATAAAGGAATAAACAATTGCCGTCATACAAGCTGCAAAACGGTACCATGCATGAAGTACAGACTTTTTTCTTGTTGTTTTTATACATAAAATGGTTAATATACCAGCTGATATATAGTTTTCCAAGCTCAACAATTGGGCTATAAATATAGCTACTGGTGTCCCTAATGCTGTTTTCAGCGTTCGATACCCAATTTTCAAAATGGTTGTCTCCCTTTAACACGTGTTAAAGAAAGTATATGATTTTTTTCGTGTTTTTAAAAGAGAAAATTTTCATCTCTCTATTTTGCTTTGCTAAAGGGGAGCAGATGTTAAGGAAAATAAAAAAACATGTAATTTTCATAAGAAAATTACATGTTCCATCCATTAAACTTCTTCACAATATTCATCAAATAGATTTTGTAGCTTGTTCACTACTTCATGTGCTTCTGAAGATTCAATCTCATGACGCTCTACCATTTTTACAATCTTACCGTCTTTTAATAATGCAAAAGATGGTGAAGATGGCGGATAACCTTCAAAGTACTCTCGAGCACGAGCAGTTGCATCTTTGTCTTGTCCAGCGAATACTGTATATAAATGATCAGGACGCTTATCATAATTAATAGCATTTGCAGCTGCAGGTCTTGCAATACCACCCGCACAACCACATGTAGAGTTTACCATTACTAATGCAGTCCCTTTATTTTTTAATGCCTCATCTACTTCTTCTGGTGATGTTAGCTCTTCATAGCCAGCACGAGTAATTTCTTCTCTTGCTTTTCCAACTAGGTCTTCCATATAAAGACTGAAATCCATCGAACATAACCCCTTTATGAAAATGTATTTGTATTCACATCTTATCAACTTTTACCTATTTGTTCAAATTATAGGCTTATTTTAATCGTTTTCACAAAAAAAGAAGCAGACCCATAATTGGTGTCTGCCCTAACCTTCCATTAACTCTGAGTATTCTCGGAATTATTACCCATTCCTCCACCTAAAATACCTGCTAGAGGTGCAAATTTAGATACAACATTGCCCATTTTATTACCCTTTTTCATACTATAATATGCTGCTGCTCCAATCCCAACGGAAGCAAGTACAGGTAACCAAGTTCGATTCCTTTGCATCCCTATTCACCCCCTCTGTTACAGTTTCCCCACCTTTGTTTAAAACATTTTCATAATAACGATTAAGTTCCTGTATGTTTTGTGAAAATAAGGAAAAGTACGAGCAAGGATTTCGGCCGATATAAAAACTGTGCATTTTGGAGAAAGTTTGGAGAAGTTTTTTCGAGAATGAGGCGTAGTTAACTACTTTAAATTGCAAAAATGTTATAAGCCAAAAACGGAAGTGTCAATTCCATTTTCGGCTTATTTCAATCTCTTGAATTAATATACAGATGTATTGTCTTTTGACATATTTTCTAATATTTCTTTTACTCGTTTTAAAAACTGACCACAAATAAGCCCATCTAAAATTCGGTGGTCTAACGATAAACAAATATTAACCATGTCACGAGCAGCAAACATTCCATCAATAATAACAGGACGTTTCACAATGGATTCAATTTGTAAAATTGCTGCTTGTGGGTGGTTGATAACACCCATTGATTGGACCGAACCAAAGGAACCGGTATTATTCACCGTGAAAGTGCCACCTTGCATGTCAGCAGAAGATAACCCACCACTTCTAGCTTTATTTGCCAACGTAACAATATCCTTCGCAATACCTTTAATGCTCTTCTCATCCGCATTTTTTATGACAGGTACGAAAAGCTCTTGGTCTTTAGCCACTGCAATGGAAAGATTAATATCTTTACGTTGAATAATCTTATCTCCAGCCCATGTACTATTTAATTGCGGGTATTCCTTTAATGCTTGTGCGACCGCTTTTACAAAGAATGCAAAGTATGTTAGGCTAAATCCTTCTTTTTGCTTAAATTCCTGTTTCATACTATCTCGAAGTTCTACTAGGTTTGTAACATCTACCTCAACCATCATCCACGCATGTGGAATTTCCGTTTTGGATCGAACCATATTTTGAGCAATTGCTTTCCGAACACCTGTTACCGGAATTTCAATATCACCAGTTTCAGCTGTAGGAGCCTTAGCTTTTAAAGGTGCTGATTGCTTCACTGGTTCTGAAGCCGTTTCCTGTTGAACAGATGTTGGTTTATCGGTCGTTGGTTTCGGAATGTTACCACTATCGATAGTTGCTTCTATATCTTTTCTCGTAATTCTTCCTCCACGACCAGAGCCATTTACGTGCGTTAAATCAATATCATGCTCTTGTGCAAGACGTAATACTGCAGGGGAAAACCGTTTTTTCATCGGTTGTTCTTCCTTCTCAGATACTGCTTCTTGCTCAGTATTGGTTGAATCCGTTGGTTCACTTGAAGCCTTAGACTCATTGCTACCTTCCACTTCTATGTAGCACATTAATTCTCCAACAGCTATTGTTTCGTCCTCTTTCGCTACAATTTCTTTTATAATTCCCGAAAAGGATGATGGTACCTCTGCGTTAACTTTATCCGTTAACACTTCAGCTATTGGATCATATTTATTTACCGTATCCCCTTCTTTGACTAACCAACTGCTTATTGTTCCTTCTGTTACACTTTCACCAAGCTGGGGCATTGTAATTTTTTCAATAGCCATTTAAGTCCCTCCTTTGTTGGCATAAGCTTTTCTTACTTATTAAAATTCAGCTAATTCACGCATTGCTTTTTCAATTTTATCTGGATTCATCATAAAAAACTTCTCCATTGGTGGTGCGTAAGGCATTGCAGGTACATTCGGACCAGCCAATCTACTTACTGGTGCATCTAAATCGAACAAGCAATTTTCAGCAATTATGGCAGAAACTTCACTAATGATGCTTCCTTCTAAATTATCTTCTGTTACTAATAATACTTTTCCTGTTTTCTTTGCTGCATCCACGATTGCTTCTTGATCTAGTGGGTAAACGGTTCGTAAATCTAAAATGTGAGCAGAAATACCTTCCTCTGCTAATTTTTCAGCAGCTTGTAGTGCAAAATGAACACAAAGACCATACGTAATTACTGTAATATCGGAACCTTCGCGTTTGACATCGGCCTTACCAATTGGAAGTACATAATCATCCTCTGGTACTTCTCCTTTTAATAAACGATAGGCACGTTTATGTTCAAAAAATAGAACTGGATCATCGTCGCGAATTGCCGCTTTCAGTAATCCTTTTGCATCATATGGTGTTGATGGCATAACAATTTTCAATCCTGGCTGATTTGCAAATACAGCTTCTACGGATTGGGAGTGATATAATGCTCCATGAACACCACCACCATAAGGAGCTCTTATCGTTATCGGACAATTCCAATCGTTATTAGAACGATAGCGAATACGGGCTGCTTCTGAAATAATTTGATTCACCGCTGGCATGATAAAATCTGCGAACTGCATTTCTGCAACCGGTCGCATTCCATACATTGCCGCACCAATTCCTACTCCAGCAATGGCAGATTCAGCAAGTGGCGTATCGAGTACTCGATCTGCCCCGAACTCATCATATAAGCCTTCAGTGGCTTTAAATACGCCACCTTTTTTACCAACGTCTTCCCCTAAAACGAACACTTTTTCATCTCTTGTCATTTCCTCTTTTAAAGCTTGTGTTACTGCTTGAATATAGGACATTACAGGCATCCATTTTCCCCTCCTTACTTTCCGTAAACATATTTCATTGCGTCTTCTGGTTGTGCATATGGTGCATTTTCAGCATAATCGGTAGCTTCATTAATCACTCGATTCACTTCATCATGAAGAGCTTTCTCGATTTCCTCTGTCAGCACACCCGTTTCTTTTAAATAAGCAGCAAACGTGAATAAAGAATCCTTCTTTTTCGCTTCCTCTACTTCTTCTCTTTCCCGGTATGCTCGGTCATCATCATCACTTGAGTGAGCTGTTAAGCGATAAGATACACTTTCAATTAAAGTAGGTCCTTCCCCATTTATTGCACGTTCACGAGCAGCTTTTACAGCTTCATATACCGCTAATGGGTCATTTCCATCTATTGTAAATCCAGGCATACCATAAGCTATTGCACGATCGGATACATTTTTGGAAGCAACTTGACGATCGTACGGTACAGAAATAGCATATTTATTATTTTCAACCATCGTAATAACTGGTAATTTGTGAACTCCTGCAAAATTCAACCCTTCATGGAAGTCCCCTTGGTTAGAAGAACCTTCCCCTAAGGTTACAAAGGATACAAGCTTTTCGTTTTCCATTTTGGCCGCTAGTGCTACTCCTACTGCATGTGGCAATTGTGTTGTTACTGGAGATGAGCCTGTCAAAATGCGATTTTTCTTTTGACCAAAATGCCCTGGCATTTGGCGCCCACCTGAGTTAGGATCTTCCGCTTTCGCAAACGCAGATAACATTAACTCTGTTGGTGTCATTCCAAATGTAAGCACAACTCCCATGTCACGATAATACGGAGCAACATAATCGATATCTCGATTCAAAGCAAAAGCTGCTCCAACTTGAGAGGCTTCCTGTCCTTGACAAGAAATAACAAATGGTATTTTACCAGAACGATTTAATAACCACATACGTTCGTCAATTTTTCTAGCTAAAAGCATCGTTTTATACATTTCCAATAGTTTTTCATCATCGATCTTTGGGAGGTTTTTTTCGTCAACGACCTTCCCTGTTTCATCTAAGATCTGTAGCATTTGTTTCTTTAAAGGATCAAATTTTTTCGTAAGCATCTTATTCCT
>JACYYJ010091578.1_pt1 | contig 10506 bp, 9 predicted proteins | sample 8236861 | NCBI WGS metagenome assembly JACYYJ01 (sample SAMN14103086, study PRJNA606662) | landfill metagenome | isolation source: landfill solid waste | place: India:New Delhi, Okhla landfill site | collected 2017-11-05
AACGCGGGCCCGCGACCATCGCGGCGACGTCGAGCCGGATCACGCGCCGATCCGCCATCGTCTCCGGCACGGTGCCGGCCACGACACGCGGGGCGAGCCCCTCGACGATCGCCGTCTTGCCGACGCCGGCCTCGCCGGTGAGGATCGGGTTGTTCTGGCGGCGCCGCAGCAGGATGTCGATCATCTGGCGGATCTCGGCGTCGCGGCCTATCACCGGGTCCAGCTCGCCGTCGCGCGCGCGCCGGGTAAGGTTGGTGGTGTACAGGTCGAGTGCCCGGGTCCTCGAGAGTCCGGGACCAACGGGGGCGGTCGCTTCGCTCTCCGTCGCCGCGTCGGCCAGGCGAACGCCACCGGCCTCGCAGGACCCGTCTGTCAGCTTCGCAAAGTCGTGCTTGAGCTCTTCACGACGGATCTTCGCGAACTGCGCGGAACCACGGCTGGCCAGCTGCGCGAGCGACGGCTCGGTCAGGAGAGCCAACAGGAGATGACCGCTGCGGATGCGCGTGGCATCGGCGTCGAGGGAAGCGAGCAGCCAGGCATGTTCGAACAGCGCCGGCAGGTGCGGGGAGAACACCGGCGTGCGTGCGTTCCCGGCCCGGAAACGGTCCAGCTCGCTTTCCAGGTCGCGGCGCAGCGAGTCCACGCCGATGCCGCTGCGTGTGGCAATTAGTACCGCGTCCGACCTTGGCTCCTCCAGTAGCGCCAGGAACAGGTGCTCGAGGTCGACCTCGTAATGACCGCGCGCCATGCACAGATTCGCCGCGTTCTCCGCCGCCCGGCGGCAGGTGTCGTTGAGCTTCCCGATCAGGGTCTTGAGATTGCTGCTCATGTGCGTTCCTTGCAGTGATGCGCGACCGTCAGTGGAGGGTGTTGATTCCGTAGCGAGTGTCGGACCGCGGCGCGGTCGACGGCCGCGAACACAGGTAACTGTCGAAGCCCAGCCGTGCGCCTTCGCCGGCGCCATCCCCAAGCGCGATTCCCTGCACATGCTCGGCGCACAGCACGAGGCGGACTTCGAATTCCAGGCAGGCGCCGACAAGCAGGGCCAGCCATTTGACCAGGGCGTTGGCCGCTCCTCCCCCGGGCAGAAACCCGTCGAATGCCTCCCGGTTGAGCGGGCCGATCCACAGCCGCATGCGCAGGTCCCGCTGCCAGACGCGCTCGCCGGCCAGTGCGGTACGCCCCAGCACCGCATTGCCCGTACCGAGCCGGGTGCGCTGTGACTGCGGCACCGGGTACCAGGCCCCGACGAACTGCTCCACCCGCAGCGGCACCCGGAAGTAGCCACCCAGGATCTGCTGGAGGGTGCTGGCCGACACCGGACGATGGCGGACCAGCCCGGCGTAGTGTGCGACGGCCTGGTCGAACAGCGGTCCGTTGCCGGTGCGCATCCGCCCACGCAGCGACTCCATTCCCAGCCCCGTCAGCGAGAGCACCAGCGGCAGGAAACGTTCATCGCGATCCAGCTCGTACTGGAAGCCGAGGCGGTAGCGCTTCCATGCGGCGTAGTGCAGCGCGACCGCGCGGTTACTGAAGATGTCCAGGAACGCACGGGCGGCCCGGTCACGGCCGTACGTCTCGCGTTCGTTGATGGTCTCGGTGTAGTGCAGCGGAAGGGCGCCGTGGCTGCCCAGCAGCCCCATGAACGCCGGCGTGACATGTACTTCGCCCAGCTCCTCCATGGTGATCGCATGGGCCACCGCGGCCTCGCGGTCCAGGGCGGTGCCGTCGGCGGAATAGGCGACGGCGGCCTCGATCTCACCCGGTGCGAACCCCAGCGCCACCGAGTTGCGGAAGCGGATTCGGCGCGCGACCGCCTCCCCCGCCGGCACGCCCTGCCGAACGAACAGGCGTTCCAGCACGCGCACCGCCTGGAAGAATCCGAAGCGATGGGGCGCCGATAGCAGCTGCTGTGCTACGCCAGCATCGAGTCGCCGCTGCGGGGTTCGCATCGGAGCAATTCCTCGTCGTTGGCGGCCGATACCAGCACCAGCTGGGTGAAGCTGTTGGCGTGCACGTACAGGCCAAAGAAATGGTCGAGCACGCGTGCGAACGCGGAAATGCCTTGGCCCACGAAGGCGGCCTCGTCGATTCCGAGGCGGATCTCGACGCCCCGCACGACGCTGGCGAAACTGCGGCCCGGGAGCCACGCGGTAGTGGGGATGTGCTCGATGCTGGTGACCCCCTCTACCTGGCGGCGCGTCACGCCAGTACGCGCCATGTCGTACAGGCGCAGCATCTCCTTGAAGGCAGGCAGGCCATCTTGCGCGAGCGACAGGTGATTGAGCGCCAGGTGCGATACCAGGCGCCATTGGAGACCGCGCCCCCGCTCAAAGCGGCGCGTCGGCGTCGGTTTTCGCAGCAGCGAGATCACCCGCGCGGGCCCACCACCCTCCATGGTCAGGTCACCGCCCTGTACCCCGTACGCCAACTGCGCGGGCAGGTCGCGGTTGCTGCACGTCAGGTGCAGGCTGACCACATCGGTCTGCGGTTGGACCGGATTGAAGTCGAGGTCCACGAACGACAGCTCCGTCTCGTAGCCCGGACTGCTGCGGGCCACCTGCTCATCCCTGCGGGCCAGCCAGTAATGGCCGGTGTCGTCCGGGGTTTCACCGTGGTGCAGTGCATAGAAAGGCCGGAACTCGGTGACGTGCTCGCCTTGGGGTCCCTGCCGGGTGCGCTTTACGGAATCAATGGAAACGACTTCGTAGGCGAACGCTCGACGCGCATCGGCGACCACCGGGTACGCAATGCTGCGGTGGTGGATGCGGATCGGCTCTCCGGGCTGTTCGAACAGGTTGACCACGGGCGTACAGCCAAGCCGGAAATTGTCGGCGCAGACGCCCTCGAGCACGCGCGTCGCCGGCGCATCGCCGGGTCTGGACCGCAGGATGAGGTGCAGGGTGAAACTCGCGCCTGCCAGCCCGCGCAGGGGACGCAGGTCGATGTCGTGGAAGCCGAACTTCTCGGGGAACGCGAAGAGCTCGGTGAGGAGCCGGTAGGCTGGCTGCGAGCGCCGGTCGTAGTCCACCAGCGCCTCGTCCGCGTGGAACCCGACCGGCTCCAGCGGCACGGCATCAAGCCGCTGCCAGCGCCCGCTCCCCGTCAGTTCGACGTACGCGGCGTGGACTTCACAGGCAAGGGTGTCCCGCAGGGCTGCACGGACAGAATCGTCGCCGTCGGTGAACACTCGCAGGCGCTCCAAGCCCAGGTCGTCAACACGCGAGCACTCGCCGAGCAGTTCGAAGTCCAGCGAGAGTTGCCCCCCGCTGTTCTGAGGCAGTGACGTTGCCAGCGGCGCCTCGGCCACGGCAAGGAAGCGAGCCGCGGCAACCCGGACCGGTGCCAGTGTCACCTCGTATGCGGTACGAAAGCGGCAAGCCACGCCACGGACCGGGCGCGAGTGCAGCAGAGTGTGGCGCGGCACCCGCACCGGTGCGGCCAGCTTCGACAAGGCAGGCCCCATGTCGAAGCTGGCAATGGAGCACGAGGGGAACGGCCGGAGGTAGTGCGGATACAGAACCTCCAGGAGCGCCTCGGTGAACTCCGGGTAGTCGTCCTCGATCTTTTTGCTGATCCGGGCACTGAGCAGCGCGAAAGACTCGACGAGGCGCTCGCCATGCGGATCCTGACTGCCATCGGCCGAAAGCAGCAGGCGGCTGGCGATCTTCGGATAGCGCCCCGCGAATTCGCGTCCGTAGCTGCGTAGCCAGGCCAGCTCGCGCTCGTAGTGGGGCAGCAGGTCCTCCATCGACTTCAGGCCGCCACGGCACTGCGGCGCAGCCTGCTCACCGAGTACTGGAATGTGTTGGGCTGGAGCATGGCATCGAAGCTGACCGGCTCGCGCGCCGGATGCAGGTCGAGCAGCGCGTGGATGGTGAAGTGCAGCGTGCCCGGGCCCCGCCCGTTACCCTGGAGACTCACCTGCACGTTGTGCAGCCTTGGCTCGTGGCGGGCGATCGACTGCTCCAGCGAGCGGCAGATCTCGGCGCGGTGGTGGCCATTGGCCAGGCTCAGCCCGGAGAAGTCACCCAACCCGTAGGTCATCATCGAGCGGCGGCAGTTGGGGAATGCATCCAGGTCGTCCTCGGCAAACGCCGATCGGCTGTTGAGCAAACCTTCCAGGTCGCGGGCGACCGATTCCTTGTACTGCTCGAGTGAAACCGCCTTGAAGACGCCCCCGGCCGTGGTACGGGGCGCCTCGTCGAACAGCTTGTCGAGCAGGCTGGGTTCGAATCCCTTCATCATTCGCGTCCGTGCGGGCACGTTCCCGTGCTGCAAGACGGTGGCGACCCGAAGGCCGCCACCGAGAGACACCTCAGGCGACCGTGTAGGTCGGCTTGTTGTTGGTGTTGCTCCACTGCGCCACGGTCTTGCCGCCTGTGCCACCCCCCTGCTTCTGCTGGGTGTAGGACCACTTGATTGCGCCGAAGCTCAACTGGACGTTCTCGGACGGCATGCCGTCGTGCCCCATGTTCGTGGTGACGCGGTGCACCAGCACGTTCAGCAGTTCGATCGTGTAGTAGTTGATCGCGTTGCCATCCTTGTCCGCACGCATGAACTCGATGCGCGCCTTCGGGAAGGTGGTACCGCTGGCACAGGCCTGGAACAACGCGGTGGAGGCGAGATCGACCCGCTTGTTGAGCTCGATCGGTGCCATTTCCACCCGGGCCGCGGTGCTTCCACCGGCGCTGGACGCGGTTGCCGACCGCGGTTGCAGCACGTCCTGGTTGAAGGATTCGATTTCGATCCAGTCCTTGTGCTCGGCGTCCTTCGACTCGCCCTTGATGGTGTCGATGCTCAGAAAGGCGTGTTGCATGATCTGGTTTCCTTTGTTCCGTTCTTCCATGAGATGGGTACCGGGCATTCCCGGTGCGGGTACAGCCGACCACTTGTAGGAGGGCGCGTCGCGGTCAGGACTTCATGCCGGCAGGCAGCTCCGCCACCAGCCGCAGCGACACCGACAGCTCGTCGAGCTGGAAATGCGGTCGCAGGAATGACACGGCGCGGTACACACCGGGCCTGCCGGGAACCTCCGACACCTGGACCGAAGCCTCTCGCAGCGGGAATTGCGCCTTCGCTTCCTGCGTGGCGTTGTCATCGAGCAGCACGTACTGCGCGATCCACCGGTTGAGGAAATCCTCGACGTTGCCCGCCGAGGCAAAGCTGCCGATCTTCTCGCGCATCATCGCCTTCAGGTAATGGGCCACGCGGGATACGGCAAAGATGTACTGCAGCTGGGCCGACAGCGAGGCATTGGCGTTGGCCGCATCGCTGTTGTACTTCTTCGGCTTCTGCACCGACTGCGCGCCAAAGAACGCGGCATAGTCGGTGTTCTTGCAGTGGACCAGGGGGATGAAGCCCAGGTCGGAAAGTTCCTTTTCGCGGCGGTCGGTGATGGCAACCTCGGTCGGGCACTTGAGCGCGACCTCGCCGTCGTCGGTGCGGAAGGTGTGTGTCGGGAGCTCTTCGACCAGACCGCCGCCCTCCACGCCGCGGATGGCGGCGCACCAGCCGAAGTCCTCGAAGGCACGGGTCAGCCGTGCGCCAAAAGCGTATGCGCTGTTACACCACAGGTAGCTGGAGTGGTCGGCGCCATCGACCTCCTCGACGAAGTTGAAGCCCTCCACCGTCGTGCCTTCCTTGGGGTCATACGGCAGTCGGCCGAGGAAGCGCGGCAGGGTGAGGCCCACGTAGCGGCTGTCTTCGGAATCGCGAAAGGACTTCCACTTGGCGTACTCGACCGTGTCGAAAACCTTCGCAAGGTCCCGGGGCTTGCCGAGCTCGGTGAAGCTCTCGACACCGAACATCTCCTCGGAGGCGGCAGAGATGAACGGCGCGTGCGCAGCGGCGGCCACGTGCGACATCTGCTCGATGAAGTACATGTCCTGCGGCTGGCGACCAATCTGATAATCACCGATCAGGGCGCCGAATGGCGCACCGCCGAAGGTGCCGAACTCCTCTTCATATACCTTCTTGAACAGCGCACTCTGGTCGAAGTCGATCGCCGACTTGAAGTCCTTGACCACGTCCGCCTTCGGCGCATTGAGGACCTTTATCTTGAGCAGCGCGCCAGTGGAGGTCTGGCCGCACAGGTAGTGCAGGCCGCGCCACGAGCTCTCCAGCTCCTGGAACGCCGGTGCGTGCATGATTGCGGTGAGCTGCTCGGAAAGCATCCGGTCCAGCTCCGCCACCCTCGCGTCCAGTGCGAGGTTGAGGTTCTCCGACACCACCACGGTGCCCTCGAGCACCTCGCGGGCAAGCTCGGAAATGATGTCGCGGGCGCGGCGGTGCTCGGCGTCCGAACGCGCGACCTTGCTCTGCTCCACGATCTGGTCGAGCAGCCCCGGGGCCGCGGCGGTGGCAGCCGGCGCGGCGGCAATGGCCTCTGCATTCATGGCTTACTCCTGCCCTTCCGTCTGTTCCGCACCCAGTTGCCGTAGCTGCTCGGTATTGGCCAGCACGTCGTTGAGCAGGTCCTCCAGCTTCTCGTTTCCGGCGACCTTGTTGCGCAGGTCGGCAAGCCGCGAGCGCGCTTCCAGCAGCTTGCGCAGCGGCTCGACCTGTTCGACCACCGCCTCCGGACGGAAATCATCGATGGAGTTGAACTTCAGCTCGACGGCGAACTCGCCGCCCTCGTCCCCGAGCTTGTTGGGCACGCGGAACTGCGCCCTTGGCGCCATGCCCTCCATCACCTCGTCGAAGTTGTCCAGGTCGACGTTGACGAATTTCCGGTCCTTCAGCCGTGGCAGTGGCCGCTCGGGCTGTCCGCTGAAGTCCCCCAGCACTCCAACCACGAACGGGATCTCCTTCTGCTCGATGGCGTCCCCTTTCTCGACGTCATAGGTGAGCTGGACGCGCGGGGGCCGCACCTTCTGCAGGCGCTTCTGTACGGACTCTTTCTTGGACATCTCATCGTCTCCCTGACGAGAAAGGCGAGCGGTACGGCTAGCCGCCGATACCGCCGAACGGATTGGCGATGGCCTCGCCGGAAGCCCGGGCGGGCCTGGATGCCGCAGCCGGTGCGGCGGCACGACGCGCCGGGGCCGCCCGCCGACGGGCAGGCCGGGGCTTCGCAGCCTCAGGCGCGACGAGGATTTCCGCACCCAGGGTCGCCCGCATGGTGGCGGCGAGGCGGCCAGCCTCTGCGCGCGCCGACTCGGACGCGATCGCACCGTTCCCCCGCAATCGCTGCAGCGACTGCTCCGCGACGCGAAGGCCGGCGACCGTGAGCACGCTGTCGGCGACAGGATCGCCGGGATCGCGCTGCAGGACCTCCTCCGCGGCCACGATTGCCCGGCCGTAGTTGCCGGCATCGAAGTGGAGCTGGGCCATGCGCACCCATGGCTCCTTGCGCAAGGGGTCGGCCCGCGCGGCATCGTTGAAGGCAAGCACCGCCGACTCCACGCGCCCGGCGCCGACTTCCGCCTCGGCGCGGTCGATCAGCTCGGCGAACGGCGGTGCTTCACGCGTGCTGCCGGTCGTGTTGCAGGCGGCCAACACCACAACCAGCGCGACGGCCGCGATGGAACGGCAGACGGATTCCGGGCGGAATGCGGGCATGGGGTCACTCTCCTTGTGAGCGCGCACGGTGCGATGCGGCCAATCCTTTGGTCTTGCGATTGCCCCGACCGGAACCGGCAGGGCAGGCGTGCACCGGGCGCTAGGTATAGTAGCCTTGCCCGCCCGAAGTCAACCCGGCATGCACGCCGGGGTTGCGGGGAAGCAAGGAAGAACGGAGCGAAAAGGATGGAGCGACTCACCACGGAGGGTGTGCACGGCCACGGTCGTGCGCGTGCGGGCATCAGATCGCTGATGCTACTGGCCACGCTTGCCTGTGCCGGCTTGGCCGGCTGCGGCGCTGGCAACAACGTTCGCATTGCCTTCGACACGACGCTGCAGAAGGTGGGCCTGCGGCAGCCGGAGCCGGAGGCTCGCCAGGTCCACGTGCGCCTGCATGCCGGCGAAAACCTCAATGCCGGTACTGGCACCCGGCCCCTGTCGCTGGTGGTGCGGGTCTACCAGTTGCGCGACCGCACTCGCTTCGAGCAGGCACCGTTCGAGGTCTTCGTCGACGAGCAGCGGGAGATCGACGTGCTCGGTGGCGACGTGCTCGCGGTAACGGAGTTCCTGCTCGCTCCGGGGCAGCGCCACGAGGTGCTGGAGCAACTGCCCGCCCAGGGGCGGCACCTGGGCGTCGTCGCACTGTTCCGGCAACCGGCCGCGGTGCGCTGGCGCCTCACCTTCGATCCTGCGGCCGGGGCGAAGGATGGCATCACCATTGGCCTGCATGCCTGCGCGATGACCACGTCTTCGCTGGGGGCGCTGCAGACGGCGCTTGCAGGCGAGGCCCACAGCCTTTCCGGCAGCCGTTGCAGCAGCACCCCCGGTTGAGCAGCGGCCACTTTGCGCTACCCTGCTACCGCCCGGCCGCAGGCAGGCGGCCACGGATGGCACCCGATCCAAGGACGAGGAACGCATGAGCCGGATGTCGAAGGTCTTGTGGGGCGAAGGGCTGTTTCTGCGCCCGCAGCATTTCCAGCGCCAGGACGCGTACCACGAAGCCAGGCTGCAGGCTGTTGCCGGTGCGCTGCACCCATATGCCTGGGGCGTGCGTGAAGTCGTATTCGACGACGAATCGCTGGCGGCCGGCACGCTGCGCGCCCAACGGCTATCGCTGGTCTTTCCGGACGGTGAGCCCTATGACGCCCCGGGCGGGGACCTGCTCCCCGAGCCGCTGCGGCTGGACCAACTGCCCGACGGGGTGCAGGCCACAACCATCCATCTGGCGTGGCCGTTGCTCCGCGACCACGGCGGCAACTGCAGTACGGGTGGTGGCCGCGGCGCTCGGTACCTGCAGTCCAGCCAGGCCGCCGCGGACCTCTACACCGATGCCGGCGAAGCCGAGCTCGCGGTACTGCGCAAGAGCGTGCACCTGCTGACGGACGACGAGCCGCGCGACGCCTGCGCGAGCATGCCGGTGCTGCGGATCCGCCGGACAGCGACTGGAGGCTTCGAAGTGGACCCCGCGTTCCTGCCTCCCGCGCTCTCGCTGCAGGCCTCCCCCGCACTGCAGGCGCGCCTGCGCCGGCTGCTGGATGCAGTCGAGGCCAAAACGGCGGCGCTGTATGGCCACCATCGCTCCCCCTCGGAGGCGGTGGTGGAGTTCAGGTCGGGCGACATAGCTTCCTTCTGGCTGCTGCACACGTTGAATGCCGGCTTCGCGGCCTTGGGCCACCTGCACCAGCATCCCGGACTGCACCCGGAGCGCCTGCATCAGGAGCTGCTGCGGCTGGCAGGAGGGCTGCTGACCTTCTCGCGCGCGCGCACGCTTGCCGATCTCCCGCCGTACTGCCACCGCGACCCCGCCTCGGGCTTCGAGCCGTTGCTGGCGGTCATACGCGAGCTGCTCGAGACGGTGATATCGGCGCGCTACACCCGCATCCCGCTGGAGGAGACCAAGCCCTCCTTCCACCTCGGCCGGCTCGACGCACACGGCATCGGCTCCGGCGCAGCGTTGTACCTGGCGGTCGCCGCGGACATGCCCGCGAACGAGCTGCTGCAGACGGTGCCGGTCCGGCTCAAGGCGGGCGCCCCTGACGATGTGGAGAAATGCGTGTTGTCTGCGCTGCCCGGCCTGAAGCTGGTCCATGCCGCGCAGGTGCCTGCGGCGATCCCGGTCCGTCCCGGCAACCAGTACTTCGCCATCGAGCCACGCGGTCCGCTACACGAACGCATGCTCAAGGCCGGTTCGCTGAGCATCTACGTGCCTTCCGGCATGCCGGAGCTTCAGCTTGAACTGATCGCACTCACCTCGAAGGACTCCTGACGGCAGGACGCCATGGACTACCCGAACCCGCCGATCCCCCGCTCCATTCCCTCGCTGGACCCGTCGCGGGCCGCTCCTGCGCCGGTGCGGGGAAGCGGTGCACGCAGCCTGCTCGACCTGATGGCCGACGGCTTCCACCTGTTGATGCTGCTCAAGCGCGGGCATCTTCCAGGTGACGCGGAAGCTTTCGTCGCCGCGGTGCGGCACATGCTGGAGGAAGTCGAGCGCGGCGCGCACAGGCTCGGGGTCGCGGCGGAGGACGTGTACGCCGCACGCTACGCGTTCTGTGCGGCAATCGACGAGGCGATGCTCAGCCAGCCCTCAGCGCTGCGCGAGGAGTGGGAGCGCAACCCGCTGCAACTGCGGCTGTTCGGCGAGCACCTGGCCGGGGAGCACTTCTTCGACCGGCTCGAGGAACTGCGCGCGCAAGGTGCGCCCCGGCTTCCATCTCTCGAGGTCTGCCACTTCGTGCTGCTGCTCGGCTTTGAGGGCAAGTACCGGCTGGAAGGTCCGGAGAAGCTCGGGTACCTGGTGGCACGCCTCGGCGACGAGATCACCTACCTCAAGGGCGGGCGCGCGGCGTTTGCGCCGCACTGGCTGCCGCCGGACCGGGTCACCCACGCGTTGCGTCGGGTGGTCCCGCTGTGGGCGCCGGCCACGGTCCTTGGTGCCCTGGG
>JACYYJ010105872.1_pt1 | contig 10498 bp, 11 predicted proteins | sample 8236861 | NCBI WGS metagenome assembly JACYYJ01 (sample SAMN14103086, study PRJNA606662) | landfill metagenome | isolation source: landfill solid waste | place: India:New Delhi, Okhla landfill site | collected 2017-11-05
GGCGGCCAGGGCGGCTTCGGGGAGCGCGCCGAGGCGGGTGGCGGGGGTGAGCCAGGAGCGGCGGGGCACCCGGGCGACGAGCGCGTCGGCGGTGAAGAGGTCGGTGCGCTGGGCGACGGTGCCGTCGGGCAGGATGACGGCGCTGACCCCGCTGGTGACCGGAACGAGAACGGCGCGGCTGTGTTCGACGGCGCGCAGACGGGACATGGCCAGCTGCTGATAGGTCATCTCGGTGCGGCCGAAGGTGGCGTTGTTGCTGGGCACGGAGAGAATGTGGGCGCCGGCGGTCACGGTGTCGCGCACCGTGTCGTCGAAGGCGGTCTCGTAGCAGGTCACCAGGCCCACCCGGGTGCCGGCCATGTCGAAGACCCCCACCTCGCGGCCACGGCCGAAATCCCGCCGCACACGGTCGACGTCGGAGCTGAAGACCCTGGCCAGGGGCCGCAGGGGGATGTACTCGCCGAAGGGCTGGATCCGGCGCTTGTCGTACTCCTGGACCGACCCGCGGCGGGGATCCCACAGGATCTGGGTGTTGCGCAGGGGCCCGGTCTCGGGGGTGAGGACGGCGCCGATCGAGGTGGGGGCGCCGATGGCGGCGACGGCCTGCTCGATGACGGCGCGGGCGTCGGCGTTGCGGTAGGGGTCGAGGTCGGAGGAGTTCTCCGGCCAGAGCACGAAGTCCGGGCGCGGAGCGCGGCCCGCACGGACGTCGTCGGCGAGTTCGACCGTGCGGCGGGCGTGGTTGTCGAGCACCGCGCGCCGCTGGTCGTTGAAGTCCAGACCGGCGCGGGGCACGTTGCCCTGGATGACGGCGGCGGTCGCGGTGCCGTCCTGGGCTCGGGTGCTGACCAGCGGCAGCGCGGCGAACGCCGCGGCCACCGGGGCGGTGACGCACCCGAGGGCCGCCAGCGCTGCGGCTCGGCGACCGGATCGCCGCAGGTGGCCGGTGAGGTCGGCCAGCGCGAAGCCGGCCAGCGCGACCGCGAAGCCGACCAGTGGGGTGCCGCCGACCGCGGCCAGCGGCAGGAACCACCCCTCGGCCTGGCCGAACGCCACCTTGCCCCAGGGGAACCCACCGAACGGCACACGGGCGCGGGCCCCCTCGACCGTGACCCAGACTGCGGCCGCCCATATCGGCCACCCCCGCAGCCGGCCCACCAGCGCCACACCGGCCCCGGCGGCGGCGATGAAGGCCGCCTCCACCGCGGCGAGGGCCAGCCACGGCAGGGGACCGACTTCTTCGCCGGTCCACACCAGCAGTGGCAGGAAGAAGCCGAGCCCGGCCAGGTAACCGCCCACGAGCCCGTCCCGCAGCCGCCGGCCGCGGATGCCGCGGGCGAGCAGCGCGAAGGCCACCGGCGCCAGCCACCACAGCGGTCGCGGCGGGAAGCTGGCATAGAGCAGGAGCCCGGACAGCACCGCCTGGGCCGGGCGGTGCAGTCCCCGTATCCGGCGGGCGCCGCGGGTCCCTGCGGATCCGCCCGGCTCCGCGGGGGGCCGTCTGTCGGACGTGGCAGGGGTGACGGCGGTCATGCGCTGCCGTCCCGATGCCTCGGAAGGGGCTTGTGAGGGGTCACTGCTGCCTCGCGTCTGTGTGCACGCCCCGGGTCAGCAGCGGCAGGTCGTGGGCGAAGTCGTCGACCGTGGTGCCGCTGGTGTACACGACCCGGCCTTGGTTGTCGTCGGGGGTGAAGGCGATGACCTGGGTGCCGTGGTCGGAGGTGACGGTGCCGTCGTGGTGCTTTGTGGGGTCGTCCACCGAGATGCCGACGCCGAGCGCGGCCTTCTTGACCTTGGCCAGGTCGCCGGAGAGGCCGGTGAAGTTCTCGCCGAAGGCGGCCAGCCACGTGTCCAGGCTTTCGGGGGTGTCGCGTTCGGGGTCGGTGGTGACGAAGACGACCTCGACGTTGTCGCGCACGCTCTGGGGCTGGCGGGCCAGGGCGGTGGAGAGGTCGCCCATGGTGGTGGGGCACACGTCGGGGCAGTTGGTGTAGCCGAAGAAGAGCAGCACCGTGCGGCCCGCGGTGTCCTTGCGCAGGTCGAACGGCTTGCCCTGGTCGTCGGTGAGCTGCAGGTCCGGCTTGGCGAAGGGGGTGGTGAGTTCCGTCCCCTTGTACGGGGAGGCGTCGTCGGCGCGGGAGACGCCGGGCTTGGCCTCGCCCGGCGGGGCGGGGGCGTCCTGGCCGCAGGCGGCCAGGGTGAGAGCGGCGGTCAGCGCGAACGCGGCCGCGGCGGCTCGCCGGGCGCGGGGGGTGCGCGGATTCATCTGGTGGTGTCCGTTCGTGTGGCGCGGGTGGGCCGGGTCAGGCCGGCGTGGCGGTGGTGGGGGCGAGCAGCGTGGACAGCAGGGCGTGGCCGCGGTCGGTGAGGGTGTACATCACCAGCCGGCCGTCGCGGCGGGAGGCGGCCAGGCCGGCGGTGCGCAGGTGCCGCAGGTGGTGGGAGACCAGGTTCTGGGCCTGGCCGACGACCCAGGCCAGGTCGCACACGCACAGCTCCCCGCCCGCGGCCAGGGCGGCGGCCACCGTCAGGCGGGTGGGGTCCGCCAGCGCCTTGGCGGCCGCGGCGGCCTGTTCCAGGGCGGGCAGCGGCGGCATGCGGGTGCGGATGTCCTCGGCGACCGGCAGGTCCAGGCACAGCAGATCACAAGAATCCGCGTCCGGCCGTTCCACGTTCACTGCAGGTGTCCTCATTCGGTGTCTTGTCGGTGTCCGCCCGGGCTCGGGCCGTGGCGCGGCCGGGCGGTTGTCAGATGCCGACGGTGAAGCCGGCGGACCAGGACTGCATCTGGCCGATCAGGTAGCTCCACACCCCGGTGACCATCAGCAGGCCGGTGGCGATCATCATGCCGCCGCCGGCGCGCATCACCCACTAGTAGTGGGCCTTGACCCAGGCGAAGACCCCGAGCGCCTTGCGGAACGCCAGGCCCGCCGCCAGGAAGGGCAGCCCCAGCCCGGCGCAGTAGGCGACGGTGAGCACCGCGCCGCGACCGGCGCTGGCCTCGGTGAAGGCCAGGGCCTGGACGGCGGCCAGGGTGGGGCCGATGCACGGGGTCCAGCCCAGACCGAACAGCACTCCCAGCATCGGGGCCCCGGCCCATCCGGCCGCCGGGCGGCGGTGCAGCCGCCACTCCCGGTTCATCCCCGGCAGCACCCCCATGAACGACAGGCCCATGGCGATGGTCGCCGCCCCCAGTACCCGGATCAGGATCTCCTGGTGTTCCAGCAGGGTGTTGCTGGCGTAGCCGAACGCGGCGCCGAAGGAGACGAACACGGCCGTGAACCCGGCCAGGAACAGCAGCGTCCCGCCCAGGATGCGGCCGCGCCGGGCCTCGGCGAGGTCCGCGCCGCTGATCCCGGTGACGTAGGACAGGTAGCCGGGCACCAGCGGCAGCACACAGGGAGAGAAGAACGACACCGCGCCGGCCAGGGCGGCGATCGGCAGTGCCAGCAGCAGCGACCCGGTCAGCACGGTGGTCTCCACACCGGCGGCGATCTGCACGGCTCAGCCCTCCTTCAGCACGGGGTCGATCAGCCAGCGCAGCTCGGTCTCGTCCAGGGCCTTCAGCGCGCGGGCGGCGATCCGCCCCTTACGGTCGATGGCGACCGTGCTGGGGATCGCCGAGGGCGCGAGGGTGCCCTTGAACTTCAGCAGCTGCCGCCCGGCCGGATCCCACAGGCTGGGGTAGGTGATGCCGTAGCTCTCCTCGAAGTTCAGCGCGTTGTCCCTGGTGGCGTCCCGGGTGTTGATCCCGAGGAAGACCACGCCCTGGTCCTTGGTGGCCTGGGAGACCTTCTGCAGGTGCGGTGCCTCGGCCCGGCACGGCGCGCACCACGAGCCCCACACGTTGAGCACCACGATCTTGCCGCGAAAGTCGGCCAGCGCGAGCTCCTCGCCGGTCAACGTCTCGCCCCGCACATCCGGTGCCGCCTGCCGGTCGGCGGCCGGGATGTGCAGCAGTTGCCGCCGGTCGGCGGCCTCGCCGCCGGAGGGGGCGTCCTCGGACTGCGGGGCGCAGCCGACGGCCGCGAGCACGGCCAGCGGCAGAGCGGCAAGGGCGGTGCGGCGCGGTATCCGCGCACCTCCGCGGGAAGAAACGGTCATCACAGGCACCTTCGACGGGGACACACAAAGTGGGCGGGGTCAGAGGAGGGTGGTCCAGTACAGCCAGAACCGCTGAAGGATCAGCACGGCGATGGCCAGGTACCAGCAGGTGAGCACCACCCCGTGGTAGCCGGCCACCACGCTCGCCGCCCGCCGCACCCCCCGCGGCACGGGCAGCCGCCCGCGGGTGACGGCGTGCACGGTGGTGTACCAGAAGACGGGGATCATCACCGCCCAGACGGCCATGCAGTACGGGCACAGCGCGTCGATCCGGTACAGGCTCTGGAAGATCAGCCAGTGCACGAACCCCACACCGAAGACGACCCCGGCCTCAAGCCCCCACCACATCCAGCGCGGCAGCACCGCGCCGGTCCACAGCACCACCCCGAGCGTGGTCACCACCGCGAAACCGGCGATGCCCAGCAGCGGGTTGGGGAACCCGAACACCTCCGCCTGCGGCGTGGCCATCACCGACCCGCAGCTGAGCACCGGGTTGATGCTGCACGACGGGCGGTAGGAGGGATCCTTCAGCAAGGCGATCTTCTCCACCGCCAACGCGAAGGCGGCCAGGAACCCGACCGCGCCTCCGACGGTCAGCACGACCGCCAGCATCCGCCGCCCCACCGGAGCGGCGCCCTCGACATCGGGCGCCCGGCCCGGGGCGGGCGGCGCGGCGACGGTCACTTGGCCAGCTCCGCCTCGATGGCCGCCTTGAAGTCCTCATACGAGGTGATCTCGGGCCGCTGGCCGTTGACGAAGAACGTTGGCGTGCCCTGCACCCCCAGCATCAGGCCGTCCCGGCGGTCCTTCTCCACCCGCTTCGCGGTGGCCGGGTCCTTCCAGTCCGCCTCGAACCGCTTCATGTCCAGCCCCAGCTCGCGGGCGAAGCCGCGGAAGGTCTCCTCGTGCGAGACCTGCTGATCCCCCCAGCTCTCCTGCGTTTCGTACATCTTGGTGTACATCGCCTCCAGCTCCCCCTGGGCGGCGGCGGCCTCCACCGCGCGGGCGGCCAACTCGGCGTTCTTGTGGCCGGGGAGCGGGAAGTACCGGATCACGAACGTCACCCGGCCCTCGTACTCCTCACGGAGCTGCTCCACGACGGGGAATGCGGCCCGGCACGACTCGCACTCCAGGTCCAGGAACTCCACCACCGTCACCTTGCCGTCCTCCGCCGTCGACAGCCGGTGACTGTCCGGGCGGACCAGCACCGACGCCGGAGCGACCGCCGTCCCGTCCGACGCCTCCGCGGACGCCTCCGGGGTGCGGTTGGCCGCCAGCAGCGCACCGACGACCGCCAGGACGACGGCGACCAGCGCGAGGGAGATCTTCAGGTTCTTCGTCATGAGCCTTCAGCCGATGAGAGGACACGAACACGGGCACACGCGCCTCCCCCACCGGCACGGCACAGCGGCCACCGGCGACGCATCGACACACTAACGGACGTTGATATGTCACTTCGTCGCGCCCCTGCGCGAAGCCGGACGAGGGGTCCGCTACCCGACCCCCGGCCCTTACCCGGAACGGCGATGACCGGGGGCGGCCGGACGTGGTGCCCGGCCGCCCCCGGTTGCTTTCCCGCGCGTTCCGGGTGGGGTGGCTAGTCGTCCAGGCCGATCTTCCGGTGCAGGCGGGCCAGAGGGCGGGGAGCCCACCAGTTGGCGCGGCCGGCCAGGCGCATGAACGCCGGTACCAGGATGCCGCGGACCAAGGTGGCGTCGACGATCACCGCCAGCGCGAGGCCGATGCCGAGGAGTTTGAGGGGGGTCAGGGAGGAGGTGGCGAAGGCGAGCAGGACGGTGGCGACCAGGGCGGCGGCCGCGGTGACCAGCCGTCCGGTGCGTTCCAGGCCCCAGGCCACGGCGGAGATGTTGTCGCCGGTGCGGTGGTATTCCTCCTTGATCCGCGACAGGAGGAAGACCTCGTAGTCCATGGACAGGCCGAAGGCGACGCAGAACATCAAGACCGGGGTGTCGATGTCGAGCATGCCGGTGACGGTGAAGTCGCCGACCAGCCAGCGCAGGTTCCCGTCCTGGAAGATGTAGACCATCGCGCCGAAGGTGGCTGTGAGGCTGAGCAGGTTGAGGACGATGGCCTTGAGGGGGATCAGCAGGCTGCCGGTGAACAAGAACAGCAGCACCAGCGTGGAGAGCGCGATGATGCCCAGCGCCCAGGGCAGCTTGTCCTCGATGGTGGCTTTGGAGTCCACCAGCAGGGCGGCCTGCCCGCCCACCAGGGCCGTGTCCGGTGCGGGCAGGTCGCGGATGGTTCTGACCAGGTCCATGCCGCGCTCGGAGTACGGCTCGGTGTCGGAGACCACCGACAGCCAGGTGCCCGTCTTGGCGGTGAACCGCTCGGTGGCCGGGCCGGGTGGGGCGATCCGCCTGCCGTCGCGGTAGGAGCCGGTCAGCGCATCGACGCGGGTGACGCCGGGCACCTCGGACAGGCGCTGGGCGTAGTCGGCCACCTCGTCAGAGGCCGTATCGGGGGCGATGTCGGGCAGGACCACGTTCAGCGGCGACCCTTCGCGGTTGTCTAATTCCTCGCGCAGTACCTGGGCGCCCTGGTGTGCGGGGGAGCCGGCCGGCAGGACGCGGTCGTCGCTGTCGCTGAACTCCGCCCGCATGAACGGCAGCCCGAGCGCCACCAGGATCGCCGCGATCGTCAGCGCGAAGGGCAGGGGGCGGCGCATCACCGCCATGGCCAGCTGGTGCCAGAACCCTTCCCGGTCGGTGCGCGCGGCAGCGGCCGTGGCATCCCGGCGCCACAGGCGGCGGACGTTGAGGGCGTCGATACGGTGGCCGAGGACGGCCAGCAGCGCGGGCAGGACCACCACCGAACCGAGCGCGGCCAGCGCCACCACCGCGATGCCGGAGTAGGCGAAGGACCGCAGGTGGTACATGGGGAAGACGAGCATCGCCGACAGCGACAACGCCACCGTCAGGGCGGAGAACAGCACAGTGCGGCCGGCGGTGCGCACCGACTGGGCGACGGCCTCGTGCACGGTGCGGCCGTGAGCGAGTTCTTCGCGGTAGCGGGTGACGATGAACAGGCTGTAGTCGATGGCCAGGCCCAGGCCGAGGGCGGTGGTGATGTTGACGGAGAACACCGAGACCTGCACGACCATGTCCAGCAGCCGCAGGATGACGAAGGAGCCGATGACGGCGAGGACGCCGACGGCCAGCGGGGTGCCGGCGGCCACGACGCTGCCGAACACCAGCAGCAGGATGATCAGCACCAGCGGGCCGGACAGCAGCTCGGCCTTGACCAGGTCCTCCTCGCTGCGCTGTTCGATCTCCATGCGGACCGCGGTCACGCCGGTCGCGGTGACCTCCAGCGGGCCCTGCCGGCCGGTCACCTCGGGCACGATCCTCGCTGCGGTGTCGCGGACCTGGTCCTCGTCCCCGGCCAGCCGCACCATGATCAGCCCCTTGCGGCCGTCCTCGGAGCGAAGCATGGGGGTCTCGTCCAAAGTCCAGTAGGAGGCGGCCTGCACCACCCCGGGCTCTTGGGCCAGTTGTTCGGTCAGCGCGGTTCCCGCCCTGGCGGCCTTAGGAGTGTCGATGTCGGTGTCGGCGGCGGCGATGAACACCAGGTGTGGGGAGCCGCCCTCGAACCGGGTGTTGAGCAGATCATCGGCGCGGGCCGATTCCGAGGACGGGACCGTGATGCCGCCCTCCGACAGGAGGCTTTGCACATCGGAGCCGAGAGGCACCGCAACGGCCAGGGCCACGAACGTGACCAGCAGCACGAGAATCCGGCGGCGGGCCAGCCAGCGGCCCAGCCTGGCCAGTCCCTTGGCCGGGACAGGTGGCGCAGAGCCGGACGTGGTCGTGGTGCGGGCGGTGGACTGGGATCCCACGCCTCCTCCTTGGAGGTGAGAGGGCGGCCGGGGTGAAGCGAAGGCCGCGCACGAACAGGGACGTCAAGCGCTGGAGACGGCCGGCCGGCGCATGGCAGAGAGGGCCGGGCGTCAGCGTAGGAAAGCGGGTGTCAGCTCCCGGGCAGGGCAGATGCAGCGGATGTGCAAGGAACAGCCCAAGATCACCCCTGGTTGTTGGGGAGGGCAGCGGTGCGGTGAGGCCGGCGTTGCGCGTATGGCCAGGTAGGAAGGCGGACCTCGGCGTGCAGGCCCCCGCCCGGTGCCTCCTGGAGCAGGATGTGGCCGTCGTTGGCGCGGGCGAGGCTGGCGGCGATGGCCAGGCCCAGACCGGACCCCTCACCGGTGGCGGCGTTGGGGCCACGCCAGAACCGGTCGCAGGCGCGAGCACGCTCCGCCGAGCTCATCCCGGGACCGGCGTCGATGCACTGCACCACCACCCGCCCCGCCTCCTCGGCCAGCCGCAGCCGCACCGCGGTGCCGGCCGGGGCGACCCGGAGGGCGTTGTCGAGGAAGACATCGAGGATCTGGTCCACCGTGCCGGTGACCGCCTGCGCCACCGGCTCGCCGACACTGTCGATGGTCAGGGCGATGTTCTTCGGCTCCGCGACCAGCCGTCAGGAGGCCACCCGTTCCTCGGCCACCGCCCGCACATCCACCGGCTCGGCGCTCTGGGCGCCGGACTCCGCCCGGGCCAGCAGCAGCAGCGCGTTGAGGATGCCGGTCATCCGGTCCACTTCTCCCAGCACCTGCTCCAGGCTGCGCACCCCTCCCGGCGCCAGGTGCGGCTCCATGTTCTCCAGCCGCAGCCGCAGCGCCACCAGCGGAGAACGCAGCTGGTGGGAGGCGTCGGAGACGAACGCCTTTTGCACCGTGACCTGCTGCTGGACCTGCTCGGCCAGGTGGTTGAAGGTCTCCGCCAGCACCCGCAGGTCCGGCGGGCCCAGATGGACCGGTACACGGGCGTCGTGGTCCCCGGCCGCGAACCGGCGGGCGGCCACCTCCAGGTAGCGCACCGGGCGCAGGACCCAGCGGGCGATGGGCTCGGCCAGGAAACCGTTGAGCGCCAGCGCCAAAGCGGCGATCACCGCGACCACCGCCCAGATCGTCAGCTGCTCAAGCCGCAGGTCGTCCAGGGACGAGCACACCACCACGACACCGATCAGCACCCCGCCGTGGATGACGGGCATGGCCACCACCAGCTCTTGGGCGTTCTCGGAGACCCTCTGGTCGGCCGAGTCGGTGAACTGGCCGCGCAGCGCCGCCCGCACCACCGCCAGCCGGGCCAGTTCCTCCGGAGTCAGCAGGCACAGGGCTCCTTCCACCGACCGGCCGCGGACATCGAAGACATGGGCGCGGCCGCCGGTGCGGTCCTGGTACGCGGCGATACGCTCGCGCAGCCGGTCCCGCTCACCTGCGGTCAGGGCCTTGGCCGCTGCCGGCGACAACTGCCGCGCCTGCCGGGCCCGGGTGTGCGCCAGCTCCCGCAGTGCCTCATCCCCCCGGTCCAGGGCCAACGGCAGACCGAACGTGGTGACGGCCACGGCCGGTAAGGCCACCAACGCCGCTATCAGTTGACGCCGCACGGGTATCTCCCCCTTCACGCCCCGGCCGTGACAGGCCGCGGCGAACGCCTCTGTGTGGTCACCGGCCCGGCGATGCGGTCACACCCGCTGGGGCAGGACCAGACGGAAACCCACCCCCCGCACCGCCTCGATCCACTCCCGGCCCCCGAGCTTGGCGCGCAGGGACCCGATGTGAACATCGAGCGTGCGGGTCGAGCCGTGCCAGTTCGGATCCCATACCTCGTTGATCAGGTCCTCCCGCTGGCGCACCGCCCCGGCATCGGACAGCAGCGCGGCCAGGAGATCGAACTCACGGCGCGTGAGATGGACCGGCTTTCCGTCCACCTCCGCCTGCCGGGTCCGCAGGTCCACCGTCAGCGGCCCGAACACACACCGCTCCTGCGCCTCAGACCCCGCGCCGGCGGCCGGCGTGCCCGACGAGGGCAAGGGAGCCGGGCGGCCGGCGAGGACCGGCCGCCGGTGCGCGGCGGGTCGTAGGGAGGGGGCCCGGCCTCAGCGCAGGCGCCCGAGGCCGGGCAGGAAACGTCCGGTGCGGGCGGCGTACCGCTGCCAGGCGGCGCCGTGGATGCGCTTCAGGCAGGGCTCTTCGATGCGGCGCACCTGGAGTTCGACGCCGGTCAGCATGGCGGCCAGGCCGACCACGGCCAGGGCGTTGGGCACGGCCAGGGCGAATCCGGCGGTCATGAGGGTCAGCGCGGTATAGACGGGGTGGCGCACCAGGCGGAACGGGCCGGTGGTGACCAGCGCGGGCCGTTCGGCGGGATCGACGGTGGTGCGCCAGGAGGCGCCCATGGCCAGCTGGGCGGCGAAGGTCGCGGCGACGAACGGGGCGTCGTTTTCCGGCGAGAGCACCAGCAGGGTGACCGACGCCACCAGCACGCAGGCGCAGCCGAGCAGGAACTGCAGCCGCCCCGGCCCCTCACCGGCGTCC
>JACYYJ010110323.1_pt1 | contig 10493 bp, 8 predicted proteins | sample 8236861 | NCBI WGS metagenome assembly JACYYJ01 (sample SAMN14103086, study PRJNA606662) | landfill metagenome | isolation source: landfill solid waste | place: India:New Delhi, Okhla landfill site | collected 2017-11-05
GAGCCGCCGCGCGTGCAGCCGAGCAAGAAGGTCGCGGCGCACTGGGACGCCGACGGCAACCGCGTCGAGGGCTGAGCGGGCCGGGGACCGAGGGTGGGCGCCGGAATGCGCGGCCCCGTCGGCTCGTTGGTGCGGGCGCACCTGACCCACACCCGCTGAGGACCCGCTGACCGAGGAGCTGGCGTGCACGAGAACCGGCCCGACTGGCTGACCGCCGTCATCGACCGGCTGCGCACCGAGACCGGCGCCGCGCTCCTGCTCGCGACCTTCGCGGCCGTCGCGCTCGTGTGGGCGAACTCCGCGTGGTCGGGCGCCTACGACGCGCCGTCCGATCTCCGCGTCGGGCCCGCCGCCCTCCACCTTGACCTCACGCTCGCGCAGTGGGCGACCGACGGTCTCCTCGCGATCTTCTTCCTCGTCGTCGGCCTCGAGCTCAAGCGGGAGATCGTCGACGGTCAGCTCCGCCGTCCCTCGACGGCGATCGTGCCCATCCTCGCGGCCGTCGGCGGCATGGCCGTCCCCGCGCTCGTCTACACGCTGACGAACCTCCAGCCGGGCGGCGAGGCCCACGGCTGGGCGATCCCCGCCGCGACCGACATCGCGTTCGCCGTCGCCGTCCTCACGATCTGCGGCCGCGGTCTGCCCACGGCACTGCGCGTCTTCCTCCTCACGCTCGCGGTCGTCGACGACCTCCTCGGGATCATCGTCATCGCGCTGTTCTACTCCGACGGCCTCGACCTGCTCATGCTCGGCGGTGCGCTCGTGGCGATCGGCATCTTCGGAGTCGTCGTCCGGCGCCGAGGCGGCGCCCCGTGGTGGGTCCTCGTGCCGCTTGGCGTCGTCGCGTGGGGTCTCATGCACTCGTCGGGCGTCCACGCGACGATCGCGGGCGTGCTCCTCGGTCTCACCGTGCCGGCGCTCGCCCGCACGGGTGAGCCCGTGAGCCTCGCCGAGCGGTACGAGCACGTGTGGCGGCCCGTCTCCGCGGGTCTCGCGGTGCCGGTGTTCGCGCTGTTCGCGGCCGGTGTCGCGCTCGATCCGGCGGCGATCTCCGCGGCCGCGTCGACGCCCGCCGCGCAGGGCGTGTTCCTCGGGCTCGTCGTCGGCAAGCCCCTCGGGATCGCGGCGGCCACGTGGATCATCACCCGCGTCCGCCGTATCGATCTGGATCCGGCGCTGCGCTGGATCGACCTCGTGGGAGTCGGGCTGCTCGCCGGCATCGGATTCACGGTGTCGTTGCTCGTCGCCGAGCTGAGCTTCGCCGCCGGCAGCCCGCACTACGACCACAGTAAGGTGGCGATCCTGACGGCATCCGTCGTGGCGGCGGTATTCGCCGCGGTTCTGCTCGGGCTGCGCAATCGGCGCTACCGCAAGGCTGAAGAACGCGACGCCGAAGAGCACGACGCGACAGCGCACGACCGCTGAGCGCGACGCGACAGCGCACGACCGCTGAGCGCGACACCGCCGTCGATCGCTGACCGCCACGACGGCGGTGCGTCAGGGCAGCGCGATGAGGCCCTGTGTCGCCGACCGAGCCTTCTCGTACCGCTGCTGCACGTCGGCCCAGTTCACGACCTCCCAGAACGCCTTGACGTAGTCGGCGCGGACGTTGAGGTAGTCGAGGTAGTACGCGTGCTCCCACACGTCCAGCTGCAGCAGAGGCGTGACGCCGAGTGGCGCGTTGCCCTGCTGGTCGAACAGCTGGAAGATCACCGGTCGGCCGCCGAGGCTGTCCCACGCGAGGACCGACCATCCCGAGCCCTGCACACCGAGCGCCGTGGCGGTGAAGTGCGCGCGGAAAGCGTCGATCGACCCGAAGGAGTCCTCGAGAGATGCGGCGAGCTCGCCCTCCGGAGCCCCGCCCCCGTCCGGCGACATGTTCTGCCAGAACACCGAGTGGTTGATGTGACCGCCCAGGTTGAAGGCCAGGTCCTTCTCGAGCTTGTTCACGTTCGCGAGGTCGCCCGCCTCGCGCGCGGCGGCCAGCTGCTCGAGTGCGGTGTTCGCACCCGTGACGTAGGCCTGGTGGTGCTTGGAGTGGTGCAGCTGCATGATCTTGCCGGAGATGTGGGGCTCGAGCGCCGCGAAGTCGTACGGCAGCTCGGGGAGAGCGTAGGGAGCGGGCATATCAGTTCCTTTCAGAGTGGACCGGCAGGGAGTGGAAGTGGCGGTCGAGATAGACGAGGGGGCGGCCGGATGTCCCGGCGACGATGTCGAGCACCTCGGCGATCACGACGGTCGATGATCCGACCGGGATGGTGTGCAGCGCCCGGCATCGCAGCGCGGCTCTGGCACTGGGCAGGTGCGGTTCGCCGGAGTCGAGCGTGGCCCACGCCTGCTCCGGAGTGAATCGATCGGCACCGCTGGTCGCGAAGGCCTGAGCGAGGTCGCTGTGGTCGTCGTCGATGAGGTGCACGACGAACGTGTCGGCATCGAGGAGCGCACCCGCGCTGCCCGTCGCCCTGGTGACCGAGAACATGATCGCGGCCGGATCCACCGCGACGGAGGCGACGCTGGATGCTGTGAGACCCACGGGTCCGCTCGGCGTCGACGCGGCGATGATCGCGATGCCAGCCGGATGCGTGCGAAAAGCCGCCTTCATCCTTTCGCCCACTGCTGAGGGCGTCGGCATCGCGGACGCGATCATGTCGTCGCGATCGACCAGCTTGGTGCGCTCGCGACCGCGCTGTGCACCTGCGCGACGTTCGGCAGCGTCGATTCTCAGCCAGCCCGTCCAGTCGACGGCGTGGGAGAGGTGCGCGAGCGGGTCGCTCGCATCGCCGATCGGATCATTCCCGTCACCGATCCGATCGTTCCCGTCACCGATCCGTTCAGGGGCTGCGAGGTCATCGACCAGGTGCTGCACCGTCTGCGCAGCATCCGACTTCGTCGAACCGATCAGGCCGACCGGTCCGCGCTTGATCCACCCGGTGGCGTACAGGCGTGGGATCGGCACACCGTCCGCGTCGACGACGCGGCCCTCACGATGCGGCACGACGCCCGACGCTTCATCGAAGGGCGCGCCGGGTACAGGTGATGATCGGTAGCCGATCGCCCGGTACACGGCCCCGACGTCGTGACGAACGAGGTCGCCGGTGCCGACCATGCGACCCAGCGGGTCGGAGGCCGTGCGCTCCATCTCGATGCCGGCGACGTCGTGCTCGCCCACGATCCGCACGGGCCGCTGACGGAAGTGCAGGTGGATCCGGCGCGACGCGGTCATCGACGACGACGGACGGTCGGCCCATTCGCGCAGCGTGCGCAGGATGATGCGGCGCTGGGAGAACTGCTCCAGCATCCGCTCGCCGTGCGCATCCAGTTCCAACTCGGCCGGGTCGACGATGACGTCGACATCGCGCTGCTCCCCCAGCTCGCGCAGCTCGAGTGCCGAGAAGCGGACGTCTGCCGGCCCGCGGCGGGCGAAGAGATGGATGTCACGGACGGGGTTCGCCGTCAGCGCATCGAGCACGTGGTCAGGCGTGTCGGTGCGGTCGAGGTCAGCCGCATGCTTGGCGAGGATGCGCGTGACATCCAGCGCCACGTTGCCGGCGCCGAGCACGGCGACACTCTCGGCCGCGAGCGGCCAGCTCCGCGGCGCATCGGGGTGCGCGTCATACCAGGCGACGAAGTCCGCGGCACCGAAGGATCCGGGCAGGTCGGCGCCCGGCAGGTCGAGCGCCGTGTCGCGATCGGCACCCGTCGCGAGAATCACACCGTCGTACGCTGCCCGCAGCTCATCGACCGTGATGTCGGCACCGACCTCGATGTTCGCGCGCAGGCGGATCGAGGGATGCTGCAGCACATCGTGCAGCGCGTCGATGATCCTGCGGATGCGGGGATGGTCGGGGGCGACGCCGTAGCGCACCAGGCCGTACGGCGCGGGGAGCTTCTCGAGCAGGTCGATGCGGGCGTCCGGAACTCGGGAGAGGAGGATGTCTGCGGCATAGATTCCGGCCGGGCCGGCGCCGATGATCGCCACGCGAGGTGCGGCGGTCATTCGATCCCTCCCTGCGGGGGCAGCGCCGCGACCAGCGGATGATCGTGCGCGATCATCCCGACCTTGGCTGCGCCGCCGGGGGAGCCGAGCTCATCGAAGAACTCGACATTGGCCTTGTAGTAGTCCGCCCACTCCTCTGGCACGTCGTCCTCGTAGTAGATCGCCTCGACCGGGCACACCGGTTCGCATGCACCGCAGTCCACGCATTCGTCGGGGTGGATGTAGAGCGAACGCTCCCCCTCATAGATGCAGTCGACGGGGCATTCGTCGATGCAGGCCTTGTCCTTGAGGTCGACACAGGGCTGGGCGATGATGTACGTCACTGGGCTGACTCCTCGAAAGACTCACAGATGGTGCGCATATACATCCCACAATACGCCTTCGCCGGATTCCCGTGCCCACCGGTCTCAGGTGATTCGCATTGCATCTGACATCACCGCTCACGCCTGCGCCGGTCCGGGATGTGCGTGTCATAGGGTGGGAGGGCATCAATTTCGCGGAGGAAGGCCAGAAGTGGACGATCTGCAGCCCGGCAGACGAGTGGTCGTGCGGTATTCGCTCGAGCCCGGTGACACCCATTCGACGTCCGATGCCCTCGGCGTCGTCACAGCCGTCGACGCGGCGGGGCTCGAAATCGATACGAAGCGCGGTCCGCTGCGCATCGCGCGCGACCAGGTCCTCCTCGTCCATGAGGTCCCCCCGGCCCCGACGAAGGCCGGACGCACGCATGAGGTCGTCTCCGCCGTGGATCTGCGGCGCATCTCCGCTGCCGCCTGGCTCCCCCACGACGTGTCGTGGCTGCACGTGGAGAACCTGCGCAACGAAGGCACCGAGTCGGCCGCCGAGGTCAGCCTGCTGCAGAAAGGCTGGCTGCTGCGTCATTCGGAATCCGCGACCCGCCGCGCCAATTCCTGCCTGCCGGTGACCGATTCCGGTCTGGGCTGGGAGCAGGGCCTCGACGCCGTCGAAGAGTGGTACCGGACCCGCAACAGGCCCAGTCGCATCCAGATCTATTCAGCCGACGATTCCTCGGCGCTGGCGCCCGAATGCGAGGGGCTCGCTCCCCTTCTCTCTGCTCGCGGCTACACCCCATCGGAGGCCACCCTGCTGCTCACCGGCGCCACGGTCGAAGCGTCCGGCGGCGCGTCCTCCCCCGCCGAGGCGGCCGCTCCCGGACTCATCATCGACGTTGCCGATGCGCCGACTTCCGAGCATTTCGCCGCGTGGACGTCCCAGCGCAGCCCCGGTGAGGAACCGGGTTCGGCAGAGGCGTTCCGTACGCTCATCGAAGCCGATCAGCCGTGTGAGTTCGTCACCGCGTACGCCGAGCATCCCGGTGGCTCGAAGTCCATGGTGGCGGCGTGCAGGGTCGTCGAACGCAGCAAGTGGGGTGTTATCACCAACCTCATCACTCGCCCCGATCTGCGGCGTCGCGGTGCCGGTCGTTCGGTGGTCTCTGCCGCGGCGGCGCTGCTTGCGCAGCGCGGAGTCCGGTCCTACCTCGTCGATATCGAGTCGAGCAATGACGCGTCGCTGGGTCTCTTCGCCTCTGTCGGTGCGACTGTGCGTCACCGGTCCTGGTACGCCGAAGCCCGCTGACCGGCAGCTGTCGGCTCCGCACCGACTGGGCGCGGCCCCGTCGGAGAGAGCTCGACACTGCCGCCGCGCTCAGACGGGTGCACTCGATCGAAGTGGGCTCAGTCCTTGCACTCGACCTTTTTCACCGGCCGGTAGACCGTGGTGAAGCCGTCCTTCGTGGTCTTGCCCGAAGCGATGTCCTTCATGGTACGGGTGATGCGGATCGACCAGCCGCCCTTCGGTGACTGCGGAGAACACGTTGGCCCGCTTTCGGTGACCGATCCCGGTGAGGTGTGGTTGAACCGGTCCGAGGCGTCGGCCGAGACGTCGTACTTCTTGACGCCGAAGACTTTCGCGTGGACCTCTCCGTCTTTGAGGTACATGTCGAGGACGACCGGGGTCTTCGAGTTGTTTGTGAATTTCATATCGATCGAGGACCAGTCGAGAGTCGACTCCCGCCCTTCCGGGTAGCGGGAGATATAGCGCGAGTGAGCTTGATGCTCGTCGAGGTCGAAGCCGGCGAAGAACGCAGCATTGAACAGCGTCGTCGACACCTGCGAGACTCCGCCGCCGTAGTCTTCCTTCATCTGCCCTTCCGAGATCACGCCGGCAGGTTTGTAGCCGTTCGCGGCGGTGCGCTGGCCCAGAGCCTCGTTGAGGGAGAACTGCTCGCCGGGCTGGAGGACGGTGCCGGAGACCTTCTTCGACGCCACCCGCAGGTTGGTATCGCGGTTGGGTTCGGAGCTGTACCCGGTGGAGAAGTGAGACACGGTGTCAGAGACATCGGCCTTCTCCGCGTCCTTCGTCGTGAATTCGGGTTTGACGGAGGACAACGTGACTGTCGGCTTGTCTTCCTTGCCGTTGATGGCATCGGTGACTGCGGTGGTCAGCTCCTTGGCCTTGATCCCGATTCCGTCGCGGGAGGGAACGACTTCGGGTTTGCCGTCCTTGATCTCGAAGCTCGCGTCTTCGGCCGGCCGACCGATGTCCTTGTTCGCGGCCAGCACGGACTTCTGCAGAGCGTCCTGGTCGAAGACCGGTTTGAGTTTCGAGTCCTCGGCCTTGAATGTCAGAGTCTTCGCGACGGTCTTCGGGGACACGGTGAGGTCACCGCCCTTGACCTCGGAGTCCGCGTCCTTCGCCGGTTTCGCGGTGATCGTGAGATCCTTGCTCACGGCATCCTTCGCGAAGCCGTCGGCCATGTCTTCGGCTTCGTCCGTGGTGATATCGGGATCGACGCTCGTCGGGCTGACCGGCAGAGGATCCTCGGTGCGCAGCCAATTCTCGTCCACGGCGGTGCGCACGGCCGCGGAGTCGACGGTCTGGCCCTTCTTGCCGTCCTTGACCTTCGGTGTGGTCTTGTCGTACTCGAGTTCGGCGTCCTTGGGTTCGACGGCAAGAGATTCCGTGACCTTCGACGTCTCCTTGTCGAACTTCTCCTCATCGACCTCGATGACGGGATCGACCTCGTCTTCGCCGAACAGGCGGTCCCAGATGACGGTGGGGTCGAGGCTGAAGCCGGTGAGGCGCTCTACTGTCGCTTCCGAATCGAAGGTGATTCCGGCCTTCTCCGGGTTGAGCTTCGCCGTCGGTTCTCCGGCTTTCAGGACGATGTTCTTCTCCGCATCGCCGCGCAGGTCGTTGCGCAGGGTGTTCTCGGCCTCCGTCGCGGACTTGCCGCCGATGTCGATTCCGGCCACGGTCGTCCCCGGCGCCAGCATACGTCCGCTGAAGAATCCGATCACCACGTAGATGGCGGCCAGCACGACGACTGCCAGGAGAATGAAGGGCCAGATCTTCTTCCGGGCAGCGCTGCCGGACGGGTCGGGCCCGCCGGCGTTCGAGGTTCCGTCGGACATGGTAGTGGTCGGCATCATTCTCCCGAGGGTGTCGATAACGACTTATTCGGTGCGGTTCGCACGAGTCTAGCGAGTGCGATCGTGTCCGCGCACGTTGATGAAGGAGAAGACAGCGGCCAGGACCATCGGTCCGAGCAGCCACACAACCGAACGCAGCAGTCCGGTGACGATCATATCGGCCCCGGGCAGCCACGTCGGCTGACCGAAGACGAAGGACAAGGCGGCGATGATGACAGCCGCGACCAGCATCGGAGCGCTGCTGCGGTACATCGTCTTCAGATGCCACAGTCCCGCAGCCGCCAGAGCCAGGGCCAGCACGAGCCCCCATGGCAGGATGATCGGGGTCTCGCCGAGGTTGACCACCGTGACGTTGAGGTGCTGCATGGTGCCGAGGAAGGCGATGAGCAGTCCGAGCACAGCTGAGTGGAGATAGGCGAAGATCCCGGGTTTGCGCGGTTCACGACGACGTCGAAGAGGCGCGTCCGCTGCCGNNCCGGTGAGCACGTGCGGGGCCGGTCCGGCGCTGAGGATCTCGGGCGGGATCGCGGTCCCGGCGCCGATGGAGTAGAATTCGCGGTCGCCGATCCTCTGACCGACGCCGTTGGACAGAGCGAAGAAGTCGCCGGACACGCTCACCTGGGTGCGGTGGGCCTCCAGGGCTGCCCGTTTCGCCGGCAGCACCGTGCTGACGTCCTGGTCGATGACGATCTGACCGACCGGAGGTTTGGCCGGGATCGTCTCCGCGACGGCGAACCCCGTGGCGGCGAAACCGTCCTGGTTCGGGTCGAATGATAGGCGGGCCACCTCGGTGGGGGTGTCGACATAGAGGAGCCGACCGGTCCGCCATTCGGCGAGATCGAAGGCCATCGTCGTGGCCTCATGCACCCGAACATGGTCCGGGTGACCGTATCCCCCATTGGCGGCGTAGGTGATGATCGCATGCGGTTCGAAGGCGTCGATGACGGCGGCGATGTGTCTGGCCACGGTCGTGACATCGGTCGCGCATAGGGCATTGTCGCTCATCGACGAAGCCGGCCGGGCGTGCCCGTCCGGTCCCCATTCCATTCCCGAATCCTCGAAGGTGCGGGTGGTCCCGCCGAGGAAGGTGTGCATGCGAACGCCGAGAGCACGCATCGCCTCGGCGATCTCGTGCTCCCGGACCCGGGCGAGACCGGGGCGGTCGCCTTCGAGCTGCTTCAGCTCTGCGGGGATGACCTCGCCGCCCTCACCTCGGGTGGCGGTGAGCACCATGACCTCGGCACCTTCGGAGACCAATGCGGCGATCGTGCCGCCCGTCGTGATCGTCTCATCGTCGGGATGAGCGTGCACGAGGAGGACGCGTGGCGTAACAGTCATTGGTTCCTGGGTGCTCGAGGTCATTCGGTGCTGCCGGGTCCGGGGGTCCGGCTCAGGCGTTCTGGCGACGCAGCTTCGCGTAGAGCTTTGCGCGCTCCTTCTGATCGAGTTCGACCTTGCGGATGCGGATGGCACCCGGGGTGACCTCGACGCACTCGTCCTCACGAGCGAACTCGAGGCTCTCCTCGAGGGTCAGCTTGCGCGGCGGGGTGAGGTTCTCGAAGCTGTCAGCCGATGCCGAACGCATGTTCGTCAGCTTCTTCTCTTTCGTGATGTTGACGTCCATGTCGTCGGCGCGCGAGTTCTCGCCGACGATCTGGCCCTCGTAGACCTCGGAGGTTGGTTCGACGAAGAAGGTTCCGCGGTCCTGCAGGTTGATCATCGCGTACGGAGTCACTGCTCCGGCACGGTCGGCCACGAGAGATCCGTTGATGCGGAACTCGATGTTGCCGGCCCACGGTCCGTATCCGGCCGAGATCGTGTTCGCGATTCCGGTGCCGCGGGTCTCGGTGAGGAACCGTGTGCGGAAGCCGATGAGGCCGCGGGCAGGAACTTTGAACTCCATCCGCACCCAGCCGGTGCCGTGGTTCGTCATGGTCGACATGACGCCCTTGCGGGCAGCCAGCAGCTGGGTCACGGCGCCGAGGTAGTCCTCCGGAACGTCGATCGTGAGCTCTTCGAAGGGCTCGTGGACCTTGCCGTCGACCTGCTTGGTCACGACCTGGGGTTTGCCGACCGTGAGCTCGAATCCCTCACGGCGCATCTGCTCGACGAGAATGGCCAGAGCCAGCTCACCGCGACCCTGGACCTCCCAGGCGTCGGGACGTTCGGTCGGGACGACCTTGAGGGACACGTTGCCGACGAGCTCCTGGTCGAGGCGGTCCTTGACCATACGAGCGGTGACTTTCGTATTCTTCTCACGGCCGGCCAGCGGGGAGGTGTTGATGCCGATCGTCATCGAGATCGCCGGATCGTCGATGATGATCGCCGGCATCGGCTTCGGGGTGTTGATGTCGGTGAGCGTCTCGCCGATCATGATGTCGGGGATGCCTGCGACGGCGACGATGTCACCGGCCGAAGCCTCCGTGGCGGGCACTCGGTCGAGGCCCTGGGTCTCGAGCAGTCCGGTGATCTTCACCGAGCTGATCTCGTCACCGCGAGCCCACGCGACCTGCTGGCCCTTCTTCAGCGTGCCGCCGAAGATGCGCAGCAGCGCCAGACGGCCGAGGAACGGCGAGGCGTCGAGGTTCGTGACATGGGCCTGGAGGATGCCGTCGGAGTTGATCTCCGGTGCCGGAATCGTCTCGAGGATCGTCTTGAACAGCGGCTCGAGGTCGGGGTTGTCCGGGACCGCTCCATCGGCGGGCTGTTCGAGGGAGGCGGCACCTGCCTTCGCAGCGGCGAAGACGACGGGCACGTCGAGGACGGAATCGACGTCGAGGTCCGGGACTTCATCGGCGAGGTCGGAGGCCAGACCCAGGAGCAGGTCCTGAGCTTCCTCGACGACACCGTCGATGCGAGCATCGGCGCGGTCCGTCTTGTTGATCACGAGGATCACGGGCAGCTTCGCAGCCAGCGCCTTGCGCAGGACGAAGCGGGTCTGCGGCAGCGGACCTTCGGAGGCGTCGACGAGGAGGACGACGCCGTCGACCATCGACAGTCCGCGTTCGACCTCTCCGCCGAAGTCGGCGTGGCCCGGGGTG
>JACYYJ010101263.1_pt1 | contig 10490 bp, 15 predicted proteins | sample 8236861 | NCBI WGS metagenome assembly JACYYJ01 (sample SAMN14103086, study PRJNA606662) | landfill metagenome | isolation source: landfill solid waste | place: India:New Delhi, Okhla landfill site | collected 2017-11-05
TAATTATAAGGTATGGATAACTCCATCCCTTTTGTTATGCTCGTTTTTCTAACAATTGCATCTTTTTATCCTTTTCCTTTTCATCAAAATACTCAAATAACCCAATTTGATTTCCCCATGGGTCTACAAATGTTGCCCACCTAACAGGGACTTCTTTTCTTGAATAAATCTCAAACCATTCGACCCCTAGCTCCGCTATTAGTCGATTTCTTTCTGCCTTTATATCCATTACGCCAAGTCGAAGTGGTCCATTTCCAATACCCGGTTCTCCTTTTGCTACTTGTAGCGTAACAACTAGGAAGTAACTCCCATTCCGCAAATCATTCATGAGGAATAAAATCTGGCTTTTTATTTACTAATTTTTCATACCAAAGCTGTCCATCCTTCATGTTGGTTACTCGGAGTTGTATCGTCATTTCGTAAATCATTTCGAAAGCTCCTTTTTTACATAATATCCTTTTTACAAACAATATTGTGCTCTAAGTAAAACTTTAATAATGTTAAGGCTTCTCCCCAGCCTGTAGCACATTGAACACAAGCGATAAGGTCTTTCTCTGATGTAGAATAGCCATCTTCCTTCAATCGCACTAACGTACCATCTTGATATTCCGTCAATGTGAATCGAACTGTTGTTACATTGACTCCTGGACACCACTGAAAAACAAAGGATGAATTAGGTTTTGCCTCCACTATTTTTCCGCCATCTACAAAATCTTGTTTTTGTGCACCAAACGCCTTCCATCGTAATGTAATCTCACCTGTACCATCCTCGTTCCAATTCAAAGTTGTTTCATCTGTAAACCAAGCATTCCAGCCTTCAGCTGATGTTAAAGTATCAAATACTCTTTTAGGTGTAGTCTTTATATATGTCGAATGTTTGATTATAGGCATTTCACAACCTCCCATCATCTCATTCATTTGAAAATTCTAGTACCTCAACTTGATTTCCAAATGGATCTTCAATGGCAAAATACAGACCTGCAGGAAATGGCTTAGGTTCATCAAATAGAAGCTTAACTCCTTTTGCCTTCATCGCTTTAAAATCCTCTTGAATATTACTAGACTGAAGACCAAGAATAACACCAGTGTTACTTTCGGTAATGCTACCGTCTGTTTCCTCTAAAATAATTGGTATTGATTGATGAACTAAACTTACTATTGTTTCACCATAACGTTTCGAAACTTGAAAATCCAGAATACTCGTATAAAAATCCTCCGCTTTGTCTATGTTGTTCACTTTAATGGTTAGCACACAAACTGTATTTAGCATCATAATCCTCCGTCTTTTGTTATTCCATATATCATTTCGATTTATCTATTAGTAAATCCTTCCTAATTTGGTACATTACTAACAAAAGCACATGGTATACATATTAAAGCTATGACAATCAATATTAAAACTAAAACATGTGGGGAGGTATGCTATTTGATTCGGTTATTCCTTCTTGTATTTACTTTTACAATACCTATTCCGTATTTTACTTTAGCTCAGTCTCAAGAAATACATCATAATGTAAAAGCTGCCTTCATCCGTAACGGAGACTTATGGTTAAAAATAAACGAGGAAGAAAAACAAATCACAAAAGGTTCTAATATACATTCACCTCAGTGGTCTTATGACGGAAAGCTACTATTGTATGAAAAGGAAGTTCCCTCGACAGTTATGCAAAACGGTATCCAAAACGAATTATGGATATATCAAGTCAAGTCAAATGAACATAAGAAAATCTTTTATGACGGCGTGAACCCTTTATGGGCACCAAATAAAAATATTCTTTCCTTTCAAAGTGGTGGAATATTAAATGTTTCCGATTTAAAACAATTCTATAATGTGGCGCTTGGTGTTCATGGTTACACCTGGCTACCTGATGGGAGTGGTTTTATAGCCGCTTCACAAGCGCAATTACGTCCAGATGGATGGACTAAACCCATTATTTATAAAATTCAATTACAAAACAACTATAAAGATGTCCACTTTTTTGAAAATGCTACACCAATATTTACAGTTCCGAATGAGGTTGGTGTTGATAAAGAAAAGATCATGTCTATTACGCTAAGTGATTTTCGCTTTTCACCTAGTCATAAATGGATATCCTTTATTATTTCACCTACCGCTTCTTTAGCAATGGATCGTAATATTCTTTCTATTCTTTCCAGTAATGGTGAAAAATTCAAAGAACTAGATGAAGTAATCACCTATGGAATAGGGAAACCGCAATGGGCACCAACAAAAGATGTTCTCGCTTATATTGCTGGAGGGGGGAGAATTGTATTTGGATTTAAAAATAAAACATTAACAGTTTCAGATATCGCTCCCAATTCCAAAACGTTAACTCCCTCTAAATACGCTGAATTAGCTTTTACATGGGTTGATGACAAAACAATAATTTCATCAAGAATACACGAAGCAGAGTGGTCAAATGATCAACAGACCCATCCAGATCCTTCCCTGTACGCTATTAACATTACCGAAAACAAACAAGCCAACATTACAAATCCCCCTAAAGATTTAGGAGATTATGATCCTATGTATATACCTGCACTTCATAAGCTTGTATGGTTAAGAGGGAAATCGATATCAGATAAGCATCGAGATGTTTGGATTGGAGAGCCGAATGGGAAACATAGCGAGGAATGGATTCGAAATGTAGAAAATATTGAAATTTACGGGGCTCTAAATTAAAAAGAAGAAAGGGAAATGAATTGGTCATTTCCCTTTAATATTTCCCCGGAAAGCGCAAGAAAACTAATTTTACGACAATTGATGTAATTTTTTGTAATTAATTGACACTATATAACGACACGAGCTGGTATTTACACAGCGTTGCATTGTTTTCAAAGGAGATATGCTTTATAACAGCCGTCCCTATTTGTTCAGATTCCTTATGCCGCATAATATCGATTGGTGTATCCATCGGAAATAACTTATACCCTGAAAACATAATTTCAAAAGTGTTATCACTTGAGTCGATTCTCTTTTCTTTATCCTCTGTAATGATTTTCCACTCAATGGTTAAAGGTAAAGACATGGGAACACCTCCAAATTTTACAAATAACAATCTATCTTGATTTTATCTTACCTATTAGGATATGGAAAGCGAAATCTTTGATCCTGAGTGAGATGTTTGGATGGTTAGTTGAGCCCTAATTTCATCCTTTAATTTAGGTACGTGTGAAATAATACCAAGCATTCGATTCCCTTTTTGTAGATCACTTAAACAGTTTAAAGCCTGCTCAAGAGAAATTTCATCTAGAGTACCGAATCCTTCATCTATAAACAGGGTATCTAACTCCACTCCCCCTGAATGGGCTTGTACAACATCAGCCATTCCTAATGCAAGGCTTAACGCCGCTTTAAATCCCTCTCCCCCAGACAATGTTTTTACAGAACGATTTTGACCAGTATAGTAATCTATTACCTCTAAATCTAAACCACTTTGGGCACCACGCTTAGCAATTTGATCACTTCTTCGTAATTGGTAGCGATGATCGGTCATTTTCTCTAGGCGAATATTTGCTTGAAATAAAATTTCATCCAAGAATGCTGATAATACATATCGTTCAAAGGATAGACGTAAAGGGTTATCTCCTTTAGAGAGCTTTGCAAGTTCTCCAATGTCAAAGAATTGTTCTTCTAATTCCTTTTTCTTGGACATTAATGCTTGTAGACGACCTAATATTTCTTTATGGCGTTCTAGCTCCACTTGATGCTTTTGTAATACTTCCGCATCCGCTTCTAGCTGTTTAGATAAGTTTTGCACCGCTTCCTCCAATGTCTCTATTTCTGGTTTCTCTTTATCGTGTAAATCTTTCTTTAGGATTTCATACCGATTTTTTGTTGCATATAATTCTTCTTCAAATCGTTTAATGTTTTGTTCCAATCGTTTTATTTCACTTTCTTCCATAAGGGACTCTTTATATTCTTCATAGGAAGAAAACTGTTTATGTTCCAATTCACGTTTAAACTCATCCGTAACATTTACTAGCGTTTTTTCTGCTTTGACTAGCTGGGTTTTCAGTCCATCAACTTCTACTTTTAATCTATTTTTTTGCTCTTTTACTTGTTCATATTGCTTTTGGATTGTTTCCCAAGCTACTATTTTTTCTTCATACCATTTTTCTTTGTTTCGTAGTTGTTTTTTTAAGGAGTGAATATCTTCATTTTTATAGATTAATTCCTCAATAAATTGATCTTTTTGCGTTTTCATTCGAACAAGCTCTTCTTTTAACTGTTGGATATCTTCTAACTTTTTCTGTGTGTCTTCTCGAAGCTTTGTTAATTCTTTTTTTAGCTTTTTCTGCTTATCTACTTTTTCTTTAATCTTTTGCAGTTGCTCTTCCGTATCCTTTCTCTTCGTGCGAATAGTTGATAGCTCCTGCTTCCATTCGGATATTCGGTCGCCGATGTTTTCAGTTGTAATTTCTATTCCTGATAGCTTTGTTAATTCAGCAATCGTGTTATCAATAAGCTGTCTTTGTGATTCGCCTTTTGAACGAATGTCTGCAAATTGGTCAACTAAATTGGTTACGATTTGCTGTTGTTCCTCTAGCTTCTTACGCTGAAGATCAATTTGTTCATTTGAAATGGAACGATTATGAAACTCTGCTTTCGTTGGATGGTGGGTGGACCCACATACTGGACAAGCTTCTCCCGTTTCCAAGGATGAAGCTAAAAGGGCTGCATATTCCGTTCGTTGCTCTTGCTCTAGTTTTTTCAAGGTTTCTTTTAAGTCATTCTCCAGCTGCACAGCTTCATCCTTTTTCTTTTTTATTTGCACGTATTGATTCCGATATTGAAAAAGCTTACGTAGCTCTAATTCTACATTACTACCTTTTTCTACTAACTGTTCAAACAATTGCATTCTATTATTCCACTCAAAATATTGCTCTGTTATATGCTGTGTCTTCTCGGTTTCACTGTCTATTTTTTCGATTTCTTCTTCTGTTCTTTTAACCGATTCTTCATTATTGTTCGCAATCTTTACCTTTTCATCATATGTTTTTCGTTGTGTTTTCTCTTGTTCTGCAAGCTGTTCTATCTTCTGATGCTTCGTAAACTCGTCCTTTAAAACACGTATTTCTTCCTTCACTTGTTCTCTTAAAGGCTCTTCTTTTTTTAAGGCTTCGTATTGCGTCTCATCCTGTTTAAACTTTAATAAAACTTCTTGTAATATGTTATTTCGTGTTTCTAAACTTGCTGTTATTTCCTTAACCTCTTTGTTTCGTTGTTTTACTTGTGTTTCATATCCCTTTAACGCAGAAGCCGCATTTGCCTTGTGCAATAGTTGTTTTTCTTTTTCTATTGTCGATTGCTGTTCATGAAGTGCTTTTAGCTTAATTGCTAGTTCATTCATTTCAGTGAATTGATTAAGAAGCTCTTTCGCCGCGTAGAAATTGTTTTGAAGCTCGTTTAATTTCATTCTTCCTTCTTCGAGTTGCTTTTGTCTCTTAACTAAAACTTCCTGATCTCGAACGATGAGTTGGTGGAGATCTTCTTTTGCTTGTCCGCTATCAACTTGTTCCACATCATAATCTTCAGACCAATTTACATATCGTATTTCATTTTTTTCCTGAATAGATAATTGGTCAATATCATTTTGCAATACTTTACTTTCTTCCGTCAGCTTCTTCGTTATTTGGTCATAAAAATAAGTATGGAATATTTTCTGTAAGATTTCCTCTCGTTCTTTACTGTTCTCCGAGATTAAACGCCGGAACTCACCTTGTGGAATCATTACCATTTTACGAAATTGTTCATAATCTAGTTGCAGCATATCTTCAATAGCTTCATTGACTTCTTTTACTTTTCCATAAAGGAGATGCTTTTCGCCATCTATAATCTCATATAATTCTGCTTGAGGAGGCTGTGCAGTAAACCCATCACCTCTTGCCTTCTTCTTGTTTTGTTTGGGACTTCTTATAATTTCAAATTCCTTTTGATGCAATCGAAACCGAAACTCGACTTCTGTTGGAATCTCTATATCCGCAAAATGACTTCTTAGTGTATCATGCTCACGGTCATCACCGCTTGCTTTTCCATATAATGCAAAACACATGGCATCAAAAATTGTCGTTTTACCCGCACCAGTTGGACCTGTGATTAAGAATAATGTTTCTTCGCCAAGTTGTGTAAAATTAATGGTTTGTTTTTCCTNNAGCAAGCCTTTCCGTATTGCCATAAAGCGCTAACATGATCGCCTCCAGTATAGAGGACTTGCCACTTCCCACCACTCCAAAGATACCAAACAGTCCTGCTGCGGTCAGCTGTGTAAAATCAATGGTTTGTTTTTCCTTGTATGGTCCAAATGCACACATCGTTAATTGTAAAGCACGCATATTACTGTCTCCTTTCTGCTTCGATTAACTGTTGGACTACTTTTTCCATAATACGTTTACGATTTTCCGAAATCGGCTCCCCTTTCATATTTTCATAGAAAGAAGAGAATAAATCGAGGTGGGACATTTGTTGCCGCTCTTTCACTCGTTGTAGGTCTGTTAAATGTTTTGGCCCTTTCATTTTACGTTCTAAACGTAAGATGTTTGGGTATTTTTTTCGTAACTTACCGATCGGGTCCATAATTTCTCCGTCATCCAATAACGTGATATGCACATAATCCTCACATTCATTAGAAACTAAGTCTTCCAAATACCCTTCGATCTTTTTCATATCACGTCTTAGCTTGAATGGTTTTTGCTCTAGCGTTTTAATCCCATGATTGTCTAGTTCTAGTACGGTGTATCCTTTTTTATGATTCACTTCCGAAAACGAATATTTATATAGAGAGCCCGAGTATCGAATATGATCATATTTCACTTTCTGCGGTTGGTGAAGATGTCCTAATGCAGTATACGTAAAAGGCTTAAAAAGTTCCGCATCTACATATGGTGTCCCACCAATCATCGTTATTCTTTCTTCCGATTCGGATTCCATGCCTCCCGCTAAAAAAGCATGTCCAACTACAATATGCCGTTCCTTTTCTACATCATGCTTTTTAAGTAGCTCCGAAGTGATTTCCGCCATTGCTTCATGATGAGATGTTATCTGTTCTTTACCTAATATTTTTCTTACTTCAGCAGGCTCCATATAAGGAATTAAATGAAAGTAAACAGGACCGAACTCATCTTCCAACACTACTGGTTCTAGATTTTCTGAAATTTTCGTTTGTATAAAAAGCTTATTTTGCTTAAGAAGCTGTGTTCCGAAGTCCATTCGTTCGGCACTGTCATGATTACCAGTAATTGCAAGAATTGGTATGTTGAGGTCATATACAATTGTAGTTAATACGCGGCTCAAAAGCTCTACGGCTTCCTTTGGAGGGATTGCCCGATCATATAAATCACCTGCAATAATGAGGGCATCTGGGTTTAATTTTTCTAACTCATCTAAAAATTGCTGCAAAACATGGTTCTGCTCTTCCGTCGTATAAATATTGTGAACGATTTTTCCTAAATGCCAATCTGCTGTATGGACAATTTTCATAGTAAACACTCCAATTTTATCGTTTTATCCTGTTATTTATCTTATCACTTTTTCATTGTTACGGATAACGAAAGAAATGGCATTTTTAAATGGAATAACTGGTAATAACTTCATTTTTCTATGCCAATTTATCGCTCCTTCTATTGTTACGTGGTTGTAATGCGAGTATTTGATCTTTTTGAAAGCTTCGATAGCCTTTTCGCAAAAAGCAATATCCGAAAATCTTTTCTTCCGTTATACCGTAAATTTTTACTACTCTCTGCGTTATTTTGCCATTCTTATTTATATAAATCATTTCAACAGTTTGATGTTCATAAAGTCCTTTAGGTGAAATCACATGTTACACCTCCCACCTATATTATACACGAACATTTGTTCCTTTAAACACTTTTATTCGAATATATGTTCGGTTATAATGTAGATATACGACTTGGAAAGGTGTGAGAATATGTTAAAAGACAGAGGTACAATAAAATGGACATCGCTTATGCTACCAGAGCATGTAGAACAACTAAAGCATTTATGGGACAATCAAAACAAAATACAAAAGCCAATATTAGATGAGCAAGAACTAGAAGAGATCAATCAATTATGTATGGAGGCATACCATAACCAGACTACAGTCGAATTGTCCGTATACACAAACGGGAACATAGATCTCCACATGGGAATCATTTCAAAAATAGACTTGCAAACTCATACGATACAATTTAAAACGGCCGAAACCGTTAAACATATTCCATTCGCAAGTGTAATTCGAATAAGAAACGTACATTAACGAAAAACGACGTCCTATAAATGGACGCCGTTACATATTACATATTATCCTTCCAATTCCTCTGCTTCATATACAGACCATAACCGATCGAATAGACTTAAAGCAGATGGAAAAGGACTATTCCATTCTAGGTATTGACTAATTTCATCATAGGTTGAAGAATGCTTCGGGAAGGAATGATCCTGAAATAACCAATCTGCAAACTTTCTTTCTTCTGCATGCTTGTGCATTCCTCGATATTTCATCATAAAATGATAAAACGATCGTTGCATGGATTCACTCCCCTTTTCATCACTCTACTGGTAGGTTTTCTTGTGTGTCTTCTCTTTTTCGATAGGCTATTCCAGATGTAATAATGCCTATTTCATATAGTACAATCAATGGTACGATTACAAATAATTGTAATAAAAAGTCTGGTGGAGATAACATGGTACCTAATATGACAAGCACTAAATAAGCGTATTTGCGAATCTTTTTCAAACGAGTAGGCGTAATAATTCCGAGGCTCGTTAAAAACATTGCAATTAGTGGCACTTCAAAAAAGAATGCAAATGGTAACGTAAAGGAAAGTAAAAACCGAAAATATTTATCAGCTGAAAACATATTTACAAGCATGCCTTCACTCAAATTTAACAAGAAACTTAAGATAAATTCATTTACGATGTAATAGCCAAATAATAAGCCTAAAATAAATAAAAGAAAAAGAGCTGGTATATAAGCTAACGTTACTTTTCGTTCCCGTGGCGTTAGACCAGGGCGAACAAATCCCCAAGCTTGCAAACAAAAAATTGGGATCGTCCCTGTTATTGCAATAACACTAGCAATCATTATATAGATCCAAAAGATTTCTCCAGGACCTAAAGCAACAAGCTCAAACTGCAAATCACTAGTAAAAAAATGATAAATTTCCTCAACATATACAAACCCTAAAATAAAAAATACGACAAAGAAGAATACGGTCCATATTAGTCGCTTACGTAATTCACCTATATGTTCTGTTACTGCCATTTCTCTTTCATTAATTTGATGTTCATCTGACATACAAGTACCTCCATTCGCCAATCAACTTGTCTAATTTCTATTGGCGAAAAGCTATTATTCTAAAAAAATTCATTCATTTCAAGAAAAGAAGATGTAAGGGCGCAGCCCCTACACCTTCGAATCCAACAATTTTATTTTTTATCCGGTGACTCAATCTTTTTTGTTTTGGCAGATTCGTCATTATCAGACATTATTCCGCTTGCTGCACGTTTAAATTCTTTTAAAGACGTACCAACTGCTCTACCAATATCCGGTAGCTTCGAAGGACCAAAAACGACTAATGCAATTACAAGTATTAAAATTAAACCAGGTATGCCAATATTAGATAGCATAATCATTCACCTCGAGAAGCATTTAGTTTCTTACTTTTGTTTTGGAGACACTACTTCTACTTCTTTTATTTCTTCTGTAGTATCTTCCGTTAGTTCACGTGTGGAATTTTTAAACTCTTTTAACGTTTCACCTGTAGCACGACCTAACTCAGGCAATTTCTTTGGTCCAAAAATAACAAGCGCAATGATTAGTATTAGAATCAAACCAGGAATACCAATTGTTGATAGCATAGATTATTCACCTTCCGTTCATATACTTCTTTTACAAATTATGTCCAAAAGAATTTCTTTCATAAAAAACACTTTACAATAGAACACTTTTTCACTATTTTCTCTTAAAAATATAGAATTTGCAAATATAAATGAAATTGTTTATAAATTGTTCAAATTATCTCTTTTTCATATATGTACAAAAGTAATAGTCGTAAGGATTTTCATCATCTTTCAACCCTTTAACCTTGTCCACTAGCTCCCACTCTTGATCAGAGAAGGTTGGAAAAAACGTATCTCCTTCAAATTCATCATCTATATGGGTAATATACATTTTATCCGCAATTGGAATAGCATCCTTAAACAGCTGATAACCTCCAATAACAAATAGCTCTTCCTCTGGATTTTCTTCATTCCATGTTAATACCGGATCCCAAGAATGAATAACTTCACATCCAATAGCAGTATATTCCTTATTTGTAGTCATTACAACATTTTCTCGTTTCGGTAGTGCCCTCCCAATTGATTCATATGTTTTTCTGCCCATAATAATTTTATGATGTAAGGTTGTTTGTTTAAAAAACTTCAAATCATTTGGCAAGTGCCAAGGGAGTTGATTGTCCTTGCCAATAACCTGATTATTATCCAT
>JACYYJ010093501.1_pt1 | contig 10489 bp, 10 predicted proteins | sample 8236861 | NCBI WGS metagenome assembly JACYYJ01 (sample SAMN14103086, study PRJNA606662) | landfill metagenome | isolation source: landfill solid waste | place: India:New Delhi, Okhla landfill site | collected 2017-11-05
GGGCGTTGATGTTCGCCTTCACCAGCGTCGAGATGCGACCGAAGATGGACTGCTTGGCCATGGTGTTTCCTTTCGATTGGATCGGAGTCGTGTGAGTTCGTGCTTTTCGTGAGCGTGAGAAGAGAGAACGGATGCTAGAACCGGCCCCCTCGTGATCGGCCGCCGCTGCGGAAACTGCGGCGCGAGGATCCACCGCCGAAGCTCGAGGGCCTGCTGCGACGACTGCTGCTGCCGCCGCTGGATCGCCAGCCGCCACCGGAGCTCCAGCTCCCGCCGCCGCCACCTCCTCCGCCTCCGCTGAACAGGCCGCCGAGGATGCCGCCGAGAAAGGCGTCGCCGAAATCGCTGCTTCTGCCGCCGCTGTATCCGCCGCCGTATCCGCCCCAGCCACCGGTGGTGAACGTGTCGACTTCGCTGCGCGCGGTGGACAGCGCCTCGGCGGCGAGATTGTTCGCACGGGTGGCGCGTTCTGCGGCACGGGCGGGGTCGGCCACCTGGGCTGCGACGGCGTCGGCGTATGCGGCATTCGCCTCGGCAAGTCGCGTCCGCGCGGTCGCGCCGATCGCGCCGCGGCGGGACGTGATGAAGTCGTTCGCCGCGCTGATCTGTGCCTGCGCCTGGGTCAGCCGCTGCTCGAGCATCCGCTGCGCACGTCGCGCCTGCTCCGCGGCCTCGCGCACGCGGCCGAGTACGGTGTCGATCTCGTCATTCGCCTGCGTCAGGGCGTCGAGCACGCGCTGCGGATCACGGGGACTGTTCTGCAGGGCCGAGCGCGCCGCGTCGATGTTCGCCCGAGTCCTGGCGATGATCGGTGCCATCTGCCCCTGGGCGTCCGGCATGGCGCCGGCTGCGGCGATGTCCGCTTCCAGCTCGTTGATGAGAGCACGTGCATGTTCTTCGACGGATGCGAGGTTCGAACCGAGCGTCGTGATGGCATCGACCAGACTCTCGCTCTGTTCCACTGCCTCTTCGGCGGTACGGATGGCGAAGGCGGCCTCGCCGTTGTTGCCTGCGGCGATCAGACTCGCAGCGTCGGCGATCTCGGTGGCGGCGAGGTCCAAGCGCTGCTCGGCCTGTTCCGGATTGTCGGCGACGGTCGCGAGGGCAGCAGCGTCGTACGTCCGGCTCAGCGCCGCGAATGCGTCCGGAGCCGTCGCAAGTGTCTGCTCCGCTGTTGCGCGCCGCGCCTTGACGCGCTCGAGAGCCTGAGAAGCTTCGGCTTCGAGCCCCCGGAGCTCTTCGAACGCCTCGATGTTCTCGTTGAGCAGATCATCGGCCTGGTCGCACAGCTGGATGATCTGGATATGCCAGGCGCGCCGCTGCTCAGCGGAGTCGGGAATCTCATCATCGAGCTGCTGCTTGAGGGAGAACGCCTCCGAGACCTTGGACCCTGCGTCATCGACCACCTTCGTGAAGGCGGCCGTCGAATCATCCCCGTACTGCGCGACGGCGAAGCCGACCTCCTGACGGCTGGCGGTGATCGCGTCATCGGCGTGCACCAGGGCGCTGCCGGCCTGTTGCTCGAGATCTTCGTCGCTGATCGAAGCGTACGGATCGTTCGGGTCAGGGACCGCAACTGCCGTCGTCTTCTTCTTTCTGCGCGATCGGACGACGAGCACGATGATGAGGATCACAGCGGCCACGGCGATCAGCACAACGACGAGCCACACCATCCCGCCGGCGTCTGCGCCCCCACCCTGCCCGGGGAAGGCATCGGCCGCGGCGATCACAGCACCGTCCCAGTCACCGGCGCGCAGGCCGCTCTCCATCGCCTGCACCACACGATCGACCTCGCCATCGCCGAGCGGGCCGTTCTCGTCTGCAGAGATCGCGTACTGTCCGGCGTCGACGGCGATCGCGATGAGGTACTGGTCGACTCCCATGCCGTTGTCGATCGCCGTCTGGTCCGTCCAGGCGACGCTGTCGGACGGATCGGTGAACTCATCGACGAACACGACGTAGAGATCGCCGCCCTCTGCATCGGCGAGCTGGGAGAGCCGCTCGTTCGCGGCGTCGAGCTCACCGGACGAGAGCACTCCCGCTTCATCGGTGATGAACCCGGGATCGAGTGTCATCGGTGGGGTCGCCACCGCGCCGGAGGCCGCCCAGCCCGATGCGAAGACCGCCGCGACCAGCCCAGCGATCATCGTCATCCGTGTCCGCATCGTGCTCCCTCCGCGCGGGGTCGCCGCCCCCAGCGCTCCGAGTCTATTCACTACTCGGAGCGCACGATAGCGACTCTAGGGAAACAGTCTGTGTCGCCGCCGGGAAGGCGTCCACGACACATACGCTGGGAGGCATGGACGACAGGTACGGCTCGGATGTGCTCGCGGCGGGATGGCGCGAGCGCGGTGCGAAGAAGGTCCGCGATGTCGCCGCCGAGCGGGATCTCGTCGTCGAGGTTGCGGACGACGGCTATTGCGGCGCGGTGACGCGTGTGCAGGGCGGGCATGTCGAGCTGGAGGACTACAACGGGCGCAAGCGCGTCTTTCCACTCGGCGGCGGGTTCATGATCGATGGTGAGCCGGTGCGTCTGGTGCCGCCCGCGTCCGCGAAGCAGTCGGTGCGCCGCACGGCATCCGGTTCGTTCGTCGTCGCCGACCAGCGTGCACGGGTCGCGCTGCCGAGCCGCATCCTCGTCGAGGGAAAGCACGATGCCGAGCTCGTGGAGAAGGTCTGGGGGGCCGACCTGCGGGTAGAGGGCGTCGTGGTCGAATACCTGGAGGGCGTCGACAAGCTCGACCAGCTGCTCGCCAGCGAACCTCCGAACGCAAAGCGGCGATACGGGGTGCTCGTCGACCATCTCGTGCCCGGATCCAAGGAGACCAGGATCGCCGAGGCCATCATGCGTGGCCCGCATGGCAGATATCTGAAGATCGTCGGGCACCCTTTCATCGATGTCTGGCAGTGCGTGAAGCCTCAAACCCTCGGCATCCAGCGCTGGCCGGAGATTCCCCGGGGCACGGATTGGAAGACCGGCATCTGCCGCGCGCTCGGCTGGCCGCACGCCGAGCAGGGCGACACCGGACGTGCGTGGCAGTTCATTCTCGGCAAGGTGACGACCTATCGCGACCTGGAACCGGCGCTGCTGGGCCGGGTGGAGGAACTGATCGACTTCGTCACCGCACCGACCGACTGACCTGCCCGGTTACGCTGGTGACCATGCCCGAACCTCGTACTTTCCGTGATGAACCGGTCTCCTTCGTGCGCCGGAGCGGGCGGATGTCTGAGGCGCAGGAACGCGCCTTCGAGGAGCTCGCACCGCGCTATCTGCTCGATGTTCCGAGGGATGTCGCCTGGACGAGCGTGCACCCGGATGCGCGGATGGATCCTGCAGCCGAATACGGCCGTGACGCACCACTGATCGTCGAGATCGGCTCCGGGCAGGGGCACGCGATCGTGTCGGCGGCATCCGCGCGTCCTGACGACGACTTCCTCGCCGTCGAGGTGTTCCGGGCAGGCCTGGCTCGTACGATGCTCGACGCCGACAAAGCCCGAGTGCGCAATCTCCGCCTCGTCGAGGCGAACGCGCCTGAAGTGCTCTCGACCTATCTGCCAGAGGCCTCGGCGACGGAGGTGTGGATCTTCTTCTCCGACCCGTGGCACAAGAAACGGCACACCAAGCGCCGACTCATCCGCGCCGGATTCGGGGATGCTGCGGCACGCGCACTCCGAGACGGCGGCCTCTTGCGGCTGGCGACGGACTGGGAAGACTATGCGCTGCAGATGCGCGACGTGCTCGACGCCGAGCCGCTGTTCGAGCGAGCATTCGAGGGCGAGTGGGCCGAGCGCTTCGAGGGGCGGGTGATGACCGCGTTCGAGCGCAAGGGGATCGCGAAGGGTCGCGAGATCCGCGACCTCGTCTACCGGCGGAAGCCCCGGGCGTGACGCGGGTCGCGACCTGGGCGCCGGGAACGCTCCCCGCGGCGCTGGTGTGCCTGGCCGCTCCGGCGTTCTTCGTCCTGGAGTGGGCGTGGCTCGGCTGGGTCCTCCTCGCGGCGGGTGTCGGAACGGCCTGGGCGATCGAGCGCCGGGCGGTGACAGCATCCGCCCCGTCACTCACGCGTGATCTCTCCCTCATCGCTGTCGGGTTGCTCATCGTCAGCGTCATCCCGCTGGCGGCCGAACTCGACAACCTGGCGATGCTGCGGTTCACGCTCGCGCTCGGCGGCGCGGTGGCGGTGCCCTACGTGATCTCGCGGTTCGCCTTCCGCGACCGGGCCATCGGTTTCCCGTGGCGCACCGGTCAGCGCTGGGGGAGGCTGCAGTGGACCTGGTTGGTCGCCGTTCTCGTGCTCGGCTGGCTGATCCTGCCGTTCTACTTCATCACCAGCGGGGTGTATCAGAACTGGCCGGTCGTGGACACGCCGGACCTCATCGCGCGCCTGTTCGTCGGTGTGGGAGCAGTGGGCATCTGGGACGAGCTGTTCTTCATCTGCACGGTGTTCGCGCTGCTGCGGCGGCATTTTCCGGATGCCGTGGCCAACGTGCTCCAGGCCATCGTGTTCGTGTCGTTCCTCTGGGAACTCGGTTATCGCGAGTGGGGGCCGGCGCTGACGATCCCCTTCGCGCTGCTGCAGGGCTACATCTTCCTGCGGACGCACTCGCTGGCCTACGTCGTGACCGTGCATCTGCTGTTCGACGCTGTGGTGTTCGCGGTGCTCGTGCATGCGCACAATCCGGGGCTGCTGCCGATCTTCCTCGTATAGAACCGTGCCGAGGGGGCAGAATCAATGCATGCTGATCATCGGTCTTCTGCTCGCCGCCCTCGCCGCGGCTTTCCACGTGTTCATCTTCGTGCTCGAATCGGTGCGGTGGACTGAGCCTGCGACTCGCAGGATCTTCGGCATCGCCAGCGAAGCGGATGCCCAGACCACCAGACCACTGGCGTTCAATCAGGGCTTCTACAATCTGTTCCTCGCGATCGCCGCGCTGGCCGGTATCGTGCTGACTCTGGCCGGGCAGACGGTCGTCGGACTGACGCTGGTGTTCGCCGGCACGGGGATGATGTTCGCGGCGGCTCTGGTGCTCGTGCTGTCGAATCCGAAGATGGCGCGATCGGCCGGAATGCAGGGTGGGCTGCCGCTGCTCGCGATCGTTGCCACGGGGACAGCAGTCGCGATCAGCTGATCGGCTCCACCGGCTGACGCAAGAGGGTCCTACGCTTTGCCGGATCGCCCTTGCGCGGATCGCTGAAGTAGATCTCGTGATGCGTGCCGGTCAGCCTCATTCCGTGTTCCGGGATGACCACGTCGTGCATCTCGGCGAGCAGGGGAGCCTCGTCGTCGTAAGTGCCCACGTGCAGCGTCTGCACGCACAGACCCTCGTGCAACGTCTCAAAGCGGACCTCGCCGACCCGTGCGGAAGGATTCTTTGCGGAGACCTTGGCGACGGCATCCGCGAACATCTCGTCGGTGATCCAATCGGGCTGCATGACCATCAGCGTCCAGTGCCACCGGGATTTGTCGCGAGACGAGGTGAAAGACGCGTGGTCGTCGGCCCACCACAGTCCCTCGAGGGGCATGACCGTGTAGTCCCGATCGAGGCCCTGCTTGCTGGCGAACTTCAGCGTGTAGGCGAGCGGATAGAGCGCTTCGACGGCGCTGGTGAACTCGGGCGAGGTGTTCGGGTCGCCGTGTCCGCCGATCAGGAGGTACTGCAGCTCGGGAACCTCGACGAGGTCGAAGCGTCCCGTGCGTGCGCGATAGGCGTCGATCGTCTTCTTGAAGTCCACCTTCGACATACGCGATCCCTTACGCGGCGTCGCCGAGCGACTGCACGTCGTTGAGCAAAGACATGATTCTCGGCCCCATCTCCACCTGGGTCAGCACGATGGAGAAGGACCCGTCCGGATCGATGAACAGATCCGTGCCGAGGCCGCCTGACCAGCCGTAGCGACCGACATGCCTGCCCGCGGTCTCCACCGCCACGCCGTAGCCCCAGCCGACGCCGTCCCAGAAGCCTGGGAAGAAGCTGTCCTCGGTCTTGGCTCCTGCCGGCACCTGATCGCGGTGAAGCTCCTGGAAGAGCGCTGGCTCGATGAAGACCTGCTGATCGTGCCGTCCGCCCGCCGCCAGCATCTGCGCGAAGGCGGCATAGTCCGCCGCAGTCGACACCAGTTCTGCGTGGCTGAGGTCGAACGGTGCGGGTGCGACGTAGAAGCCTCCCGCCGCCGGTTCGATCTGCACAAGGCCCAGGGCGTCGTCGTGCCGGTACGCCGCCGGCAGCCGGCGGGCCTGCTCCTGCGCGACGGTGTGGCCGGTGTCGTACATCGTGAGCGGCTCGAAGAGATCCGCTCTCAGATGATCTTCGAGGGGTGCTCCGGTCAGACGGGACAACAGGATGCCGAGGATGCCGAACGAGTGGTGGTAGCGCCACCCGGTACCCGGCTGGAAGGCGAGGGGCAGCTCGGCGAGGGCGTTCAACCACTCCTGTGCGCCCAGCGCGACAGGCTCCTGGCCGGCCTCTGTGCGGCCTTCGATCATCGCCTGCTTCAGTGGAGAGTTCGTGGTCATCATCCCGTAACCCGATTGGTTGGTCAGCAGGTCGCGCACCGTGATCGACCGGTCGGCGGGCTCGGTGTCGGTCAGCGGCGAGTCCGGGGTGCGCAGGACCCTGCGATCCGCCAGCTCGGGAATCAGGTTGTCGATCGGATCGTCCAGGGCGATGCGGCCGTCCTGGACGAGGCGCAAGGTGGCGACGGAGAGCACCGGCTTCGTCATCGACTGGATGCGGAAGATGGCGTCGTGCGCCATGTCGCCGGCGCTGGTGTACGTGACCGCATCGCCATTCTTGCCGCTGACGACGAGGATCCCGGGCGCTGTTCCTTCGGCCACATGACGGTCGAGGACGTCCTGAAGCGCGCCGATCATGCTTTCGAGTAAAGCGTCAATCGTGCTCCGAGTAAACCCCGCGGGCCGCGGTTACGCGTGAAGTGCGCGTTCGGCGATGTACGCCCGCAACTGCTGTTCGTCGTCCGGCATCTCGGTCACCCGCTTCGGGGCGTCCAGGAGCGTCTGGGTCTCGGCGTCCGGGACGGTGGCCGTGCCGAGCGCCTCCTCGATGAGATCCGCGAACTTGGCGGGTTTGGCCGTTTCGAGAACGAGCATCGGGATGCCGTCGTCGAGGTGCTCTCGGGCGACTTTCACGCCGTCCGCGGTGTGCGGGTCGATCGTGACGCCGGTCGTGCCGTGGAGGTCGCGGATGGTGGCGAGCCGGTCAGCGTGGGTGCTCATGCCGCCGACGATGCCGAACTCCTCCTCGAATCGGGCCTGCTCCGCGGACAGATCGATCTCGTCGCGCTCTTCGAGCTCGTGCCAGGCGGCGGCGGTGCGCTCTGGATCGCGGCCGAGCAGATCGAAGACGAATCTCTCGAGGTTCGAGGCGCGCGAGACGTCCATCGATGGACTCGACGTTGCCAGGGTGTTCGCAGAACTGCGCGGGCGGTAGTGACCGGTGCGGAAGAACTCGTCGAGGACGTTGTTCTCGTTCGTGGCGAGGACGAGCCGGCGGATCGGGACCCCCAAGGTGCGGGCGTAATGACCCGAGAGGATGTTGCCGAAATTCCCTGAAGGGACGGCGAACGAGACCTCGAAGTCGGCTCGCTCGGCCTCGGCTGCGGCATCCGTCGTACGCAACCACGCCCACACGTAGTAGACGATCTGCGCGGAGATCCGACCGAAGTTGATCGAGTTGACGGCGCCGAGATTGTGGGCGCGCTTGAACTCGGGATCGATGTTCAGACGTTTGACGAGGTTCTGGCAGTCGTCGAAGACCCCCTCGACGGCGATGTTGTGCACGTTATCGTCCTGCAGCGAGTACATCTGCGCACGCTGGAACGCGCTCATGCGTCCCTGCGGGGAGAGCATGAAGATCGAGACGCGGTCGCGGCCGCGGAGGGCGTGCTCCGCGGCGGACCCGGTGTCGCCGGAGGTTGCGCCGAGCACGTTGAGGACGCGGTCGTTCTTCTCGAGGACGTACTCGAGCGCTTCGCCGAGGAACTGCATCGCCATGTCCTTGAACGCGAGCGTCGGGCCCTCGGAAAGTCCGACGAGCCTCATGCCGTCGCCGACATCGGTCAGCGGCACGATCTCGGGGGCGGCGAACTTGCCGTCGCCGTATGCGCCGGCTGTGAGCCGTTCGAGATCCTCGCGCGGGATGTCGGTGGCGAAAAGTCCGATGATCTCGGTCGCGAGTTCGGGGTAGCTGAGCGGCCGGAACCTCTCGAGGCCTTGCGCGGTGAGCCGGGGGAGTCGCTCAGGGACGGCCAGACCGCCGTTGGGTGCGAGTCCTTCGAGAAGGACGTCGCTGAACTGTCCGAGCGTGCCGCCGCGGGTGGAGATGTACTGCAAGTCTCGAACCTCAGTTTCTGCTGATGTATGAGCAGGATCGTCGGTTCCATCGTAGGGCGTCGGTTGGGCGTGTTACTCCGCCGCGGGTCAGCGCACGAAGCCCGCCTGCATGCGTCCGCCGGCCGCCACGAGTTCATTCTCGACGGCATCCGCGAACGCGTCCATCTCGCCGCGCAGATAGGGGAGCGCGATCGCATCGACGCGGGTGGCCGGCAACTCGCGCAGCCTGCGAGGAAGATACTTGCCGGTGCCGATCCACCTGCCGGCAGCAAGCAGCATGAGCTCGGCGGTGCGATCGAACAGTGTCGCTGCCAGTACCTGACGTTCGAGCGGATCGGTCGCGTCGCGCAGGTCGTCGAGGACGTCGGTGATCACGTACCGGCGGAACTCGAGTTCGTGGTCGTCGACAGACGGCCCCGCAGCGAGTCGCGCTCTCCAGCGTCCGCGCAGGGCATCGACCTCCTTGCCCCCGCGCACGAGAACACCTTCGACCAGCATGTGGACGATCACCGGGCGGTGCTGGGCGATGCTGCGTTCGGCCCACTCGCGGAAGCCCTCCGGTGTGTACGCGAACACCTCGAAGATCTCGCCCTCGAACTCAAGAGTGAGTGCTGCGCTGATTTCGCCGCCGGGCAGCAGGCCATCGCCGATCAGGAGAAGATCGATGTCGCTGGTGCGCGTGCGACTGCCTCGCGATGTGCTCCCGCCGATGACAACGGTGGATGCCCTCGGGAAATGCTCTGCCGTGAAGCGCTCCGCGAGCTCGATATACGTCATTCCGGGATTCTACGTATCGCGCCGCGCCCTCAGGCACAATAGGACGATGGCAACGAAGCCGGACGCCACCCTCGAAGACGTCGCGGCAGAGCTGTACGCCCTGCCGTTGAAAGAGTTCACGGCCGCCCGCAACGCCCGTGCGAAGCAGACGAGCGACGCTGGGCTGGGCGAAGAGATCCGCGCCCTGCGCAAGCCGCAGCTTTCGGCGTGGGTCGTCAACCTGTTCGCGCGGGAGCGGTCCGCAGAGATGGCGCAGGCGCTTGACCTCGCGAGTGATCTGCGAGACGCCCAGGACGACCTGGATGCGCGTGCGCTCACAGCACTGGGCCGTCAGCGCCGCGCGCTCGTTCGCGCGCTCGCTCAGCAGGCGAGTGAGCACGCACGTGAACGTGGTGAGAAGATCAGCCAGGCCACGACGGATGCTGTCGAGCAGACCCTGAATGCGGCGATGTTCCACGCCGAGGCGGCAGCGGCTGTGGCATCCGGACGACTCATCCGGCCACTGGACCCGTCGGGTGACGATCTGGCCGAGCTGCCGGACGCCGTTGCAGGTCATTTCGACGCATCCCCCGCATCACCGGCGGATCGTCCGTCCGACGAAGTGGCGGCCCGGCGCGAGCGCAAAGCAGCCGAAGCCGAACTGCGGGCGGCACAGGCGGATGCCTCGCAGGCAGAACGCGAGAATGACGCCCGAGAGCGCAAGTGGGACAAGGCGAGTGAGCACGCTGATCGGCTAGTACAGCGCGTTCAGCAGCTCAAAGCGGATCTCGCGCGCGTCGAGAAGGAAGCGGAACAGTCGATGCGGGAGCGCGACGCGCTCGAGGCGGGACGTGCGCAATCGCGGGAACGCGTTGACGAGGCGCAGCGGGCGGTCGCGGCGGCGCAGAGCGCACTGGATCGGCTCTAGGTCAACGGGGAGGTTTACGCGAAGGCCCGCCCGCGCCGGGATTCTTCGAGTCGCTGTCAACCCCCTCTCCGCAATGGCGATGGTTCGGCACCATGAGACCTGTGCGGCGGCTATGCCTCCGCCGACCAGATGGCTGTCCGACCGAAGGAGTCCGTCATGCACAGCATTGCAAACACACGCGCTGAAACACGGTACGCCGGTACACCGGTGCAGAAAGTCGCACTGATCTACGGGATCGTGTTCCTGGTGGTCGGGATCGCTGGATTCATCCCGGGGATCACGACGAACATCCAGGGGATGGAATTCGCCGGCCACATGTCCGAAGCGATGTTGCTGGGAGTCTTCCAGGTTTCCGTGCTGCACAACATCGTGCACCTTCTCTTCGGCATCGCCGGACTGGCACTGGCGGCCAGGTTCAGCGGGTCGAAGCATTATCTGATCTGGGGTGGGGTCG
>JACYYJ010070086.1_pt1 | contig 10480 bp, 9 predicted proteins | sample 8236861 | NCBI WGS metagenome assembly JACYYJ01 (sample SAMN14103086, study PRJNA606662) | landfill metagenome | isolation source: landfill solid waste | place: India:New Delhi, Okhla landfill site | collected 2017-11-05
CGGCGGCAATCAGCAGAAGATCCTGCTCGCGCGCTGGCTCGTGCACGGCAGCTCGGTTCTGCTGCTCGACGAGCCCACACGAGGCGTCGACATCGGCGCCCGCGCTGAGATCTACGCCCTGATCCGCCGGCTGGCAGCATCCGGCCACGCCATCGTCGTCATCTCGAGCGAGATCGAGGAAGTCCTCGGCCTCGCCGACTCGGTGCTCGTCATCGGTGATGGCCGCGTTCTGACCACACTTCCCGCATCTGAGATCGACGAGCACGGCGTGCTCGACCTCGTCATGAAAGGAGTCGCCGCGTGAGCGTGCAGACCACACCCACCGCCTCACCGGGGCAGACCCCCGCTGAAACCGTCTCGCCCATGCGCCGACTGCTCTCCGGATCCGTCGGCCGCAACCTCGGTCTGGTCCTGGCGCTGCTTCTGCTCGTCGTTGTGGGGGCTGTGACGTCGTCGAACTTCCTGAACTTCGACAACGCGCTGGTGATCCTGCGTCAGGCGTCGATCATCGGCGTCGTCAGCATCGGCATGACCTTCGTCATCATCGCTGGTGGGATCGACCTCTCCGTCGGTGCGGTCGTGGCGCTGGCGTCCGTGGTCGCCTCGCTCGCAGCGATCCAGGACATCGCTGAGTCCAGCCACTGGATCGTCACCGTCGTCGTCGCTCTTCTCGTCGGTCTCGGCGCGGGATTGATCAACGGCGTGGTGATCGCGTACGGGAACGTTGCGGCGTTCATGGCCACGCTCGCGATGATGGTCGGCGCGCGCGGACTGGCGGAAATCTTGGCGAACAACCGCACGCTGGTCGTGAGCGACCGCGACTTCGTTCGCGCCATGAACGTCGACCTGCTCGGCATCGACATCCTCATCTGGATCTTCGCCGTCGTCGCAGTCGCGGGCTGGTTCCTACTCAACCGCACGACGTTCGGGCGGCGCACGGTCGCGATCGGCGGCAACCCCGAGGCCGCGCGCCTCGCCGGGATCAAGGTCAAGAAACACACGATGTGGCTGTACGGGCTCGTCGGACTGACCACCGGCATCGCCGCCTTGATGTATCTCGGCCGTACCACGGCCGGGACCTCGACGCATGGCACTCTGCTGGAGCTGGATGTCATTGCCGCCGTCGTGGTCGGTGGAACGCTGCTCGTCGGCGGACGCGGCACGATCACCGGTACCGTGTTCGGCGTGCTGATCTTCGCGACACTGTCGAACGTGTTCGTGCAGAACAACCTCTCCTCGTCGGTGCAGTCGGTGGCCAAGGGCGTCATCATCGTCGTCGCCGTGCTGCTGCAGCAGCGATTCGCTGGTGGCCGTGTCAAGCAAGGGCGCAGATCAAAAGGGATCACCGTCGGCGGCGTAAACTTCTCGGTGCCGAAGCAGAAATGAAAAGACGCTCTCGTGAAGAGTCGGCGACTACAGCTCACGAGAGGCTCAGGGGAAGAATTGGCAAGTAATCTCAGCACCGGCGGTATAGGCGAACTCTTCCAGCTTCTGCGAGACGGCGTCCCCCGCACGCGAGCCGAGCTTGCGAAGAAATCGGGTCTGGCACGGTCGACGGTAGCCGCACGCGTGGACGAGCTCATGCGCTTGGGGCTGATCGCACCCGTTGCTGATGCGGCTTCGACGGGCGGACGGCCGCCGTCGCAGTTCGCGCTCAATCCTGCCGCGAAGGTGGTGGTGGCGGTCGACATCGGCGCCTCGCACACGACCGTGGCCGTGACCGACCTCGCCGGCACCACTCTCGCCGAGCAGACCGGGAGCATGGCGGTTGCGCTGGGTCCGGAGCCGGTGCTGACCTGGGTCGTCGACACCGCCGGCGACCTGATTGTCGAGGCCGGACTCCGCCACGATCAGGTGGTCGCTGTCGGTGTGGGGGTGCCCGGGCCGGTGGAGTATTCGACGGGCCGGCCCGCGAGACCGCCCATCATGCCGGGGTGGGACGGGTTCGACGTTCGGGGATGGGTGCAGCAGCACCTGCAGGTTCCGGTGCTCGTCGACAATGACGTGAACATCTCTGCGCTGGGCGAGCGAGCGACGGCATGGCCGGCGACCGACCATCTCATCTTCGTGAAGGTCGCCACCGGCATCGGCGCAGGCATCATCTCCGATGGACGACTGCTGCGCGGAGCGCAGGGCATCGCGGGCGACTTCGGCCACGTGCGCGTGGCTCGGGGCGGGGACGTGCCCTGCCACTGCGGAAACACCGGGTGCCTCGAGGCGTTGGCATCGGGGCCTGCGATCGCACGGTCGCTCGCTGCGCACGGCATCGACGCGAAGGACGGCAACGACGTCGTCGAGCTGGTCAAAAGCGGCAGCCTGGAGGCGATTCAGGCGGTGCGGCAGGCCGGTCGTGACCTCGGAGAGGTGCTCACGGCATCCGTCAGTCTGCTCAATCCGTCGGTGATCTCGATCGGCGGGTCGATGGCGCGCGTCGGGGAGCATCTCATCGCCGGCGTCCGCGAGGTCGTCTACACGCGATCCATGCCGCTGTCGACCGAGCATCTTGCGATCGTGCAGTCCGTCACGGCCGGAGAAGCCGCCGTTCGCGGGGCGAGCATGCTCGCTGTGGAGCACGCCCTTTCGGCGGAGATCCTGCCGCAGAGCTTCGGTCTCACCAGCTGAGGGCGAGGTCGACGGGCTACTGCGCGACGCCCGCGGCGATGTCTCGGCGGAAGTGCGCGCCGTCCAGGCCGATGCGTCCCATGGCTTCGTACGCCTGCGCTCGGGCAGCGGCGAAGTCGGCGCCGACCGCGACGACGTTCAGCACGCGGCCACCTGTCGCGACGAGGTCGCCACCGGGAGCGTCCGGACCCGCGGTGGCGGCGTGGACGATTCGCACGCCGTCGACCTCCGCCGCCGAACGCAGTCCAGAGATCTGGCGACCGGTCTGCGGTGCCTCCGGGTAGCCCTCGCTGGCGAGCACGACAGTGATCGCCACATCGTCGGAGAACACCGGCCGCGGCTGGTCCTCGAGGTTTCCGGATGCCGCGGCCAGCAGCAGCTCCGACAACGGGGTGCGCAGGCGCGGCAGCACGACCTGCGTCTCGGGATCGCCGAAGCGGGCGTTGAACTCGATGACCTTGACGCCCGCGGGAGTGAGGATGAGCCCGGCGTAGAGCAGACCGATGAAGGGCGTGCCCTCGGCATCCAGCTGGCGGATGACGGGGAGGGCGACCTTCTCGGTGACCTCCTCGACGAACGCGGCCTCACTGCCGAACTGCTCGGCCAGCCACGGAAGCGGCGAGTACGCGCCCATGCCGCCGGTGTTCGGCCCGGCGTCACCGTCATAGGCGCGCTTGAAGTCCTGGGCGGGACTGAGTGCGCGCACGGTGTCACCGTCGGACAGGAAGAACACAGACACCTCGGGGCCGGAGAGGAACTCCTCGACGAGCACCGGCCCGGACGGCAAGTAGTGCGAAGCGTGCGCGAGCGCGGCGGCGCGGTCGGAGGTGACGATGACGCCCTTGCCCGCTGCCAGGCCGTCGGCCTTGACGACATAGGGAGCCCCGAGATCATCGAAGGCCGATTCGACCTCGGCGGCGGATGCTGCGCGCACCGCGCGTCCGGTCGGCACGCCCGCGGCATCCATCACCCGCTTCGCGAACGCCTTCGAGCCCTCGAGTTGCGCGGCAGCCTTGCCCGGTCCGAAAACGGGGATGCCACGCTCTCGCAGCGCGTCGGCCACGCCCGCGACCAGTGGTGCTTCCGGTCCGATGACCACGAGGTCGATGGAGTGCTCGTTCGCAAAAGACGTGACGGCGCCGCCGTCGAGCTGGTCCACGGTGACGAGCGTCGCGTCTGCCGCGATGCCGGCGTTACCGGGGGACGCGAACAGCTCGTGTTCGGCGTCCTCGGCCTTGAGGGCGAGGATGATCGCGTGCTCACGGGCACCGGAACCGAGGACGAGGATCTTCACCCGTCCAGACTACCCAGGCCTGGCCGGCGGTCGTGCTCAGACCGTGACAGGCCGCTCGTCGCTCACGTCCCACGGCACGGTCCAGCCGCATGCGTCGAACAGACGGTCCAGAACCATGGCGGTGAAACCCCACACGATCGTGCCGTTGACATCGAAGGCCGGGCCTTTGAACGTCACATTGCCACGGCTGATCGTCGACGTGTAGCGCGTCGCCGGATCGAGCAGCTGCGCAACCGGCACACGGAACACCTCGACGGTCTCAGCGTGATCGACCGCGGCGACCTTCGAGGGTTTCGTCCACCAGCCCAGTACCGGTGTCACCTGATGGTTGCTCGCCGCGAGCGGCAGTTGCGGCAGCGTGGCGAGGATCTCGACGCCGGACGGATCGAGCCCGGTCTCCTCCTCGGCCTCACGCAGGGCGGTGGCGACATCGTCGCGGTCAGCCGGCTCGTGTCCGCCGCCCGGAAAGGAGACCTGGCCGGGGTGTGACGACAGCGTGGGGGCACGGCGCTGCAGCAGCACGTCGAGGTCGCGTGCGACGGCGGCGTCGTGGGTTCCGGCGGGGATGCTGTCGAGCACCCCGAACAGGATCAGCACGGCCGAGCGCCGCGCCTGAGCGCCGTCGGCGAGCTGCGGGAGCACCTGTGGATTCCAATCGCCATGCCGTGCTGCCGCGAGAAGCTGCGCTCTGGCGCTTTCCGGATGCTGCGAGATGCTCACCCTTGTCAGCCTATGCCTGCCCCACGATGGCGACTGCGCTTCAGGCGACGACGACCGCGACCCCGAGGTCACGCAGCCGGTCGAGTTCCTCCGGGTCGGCGGTGTCATCGGTGATGAGCATCGAGACCGTCTCGGTCTCTGTCATCTGTGCAAGTGCCACCCGGCCGATCTTCGACCCGTCGGCGACCACGATCGTGCGCTGTGCCTTCGCGACCATCGCGTGATTCGTGCGGGCCTCTGTCTCGTCGTGGGTTGTGACGCCGGCCTTTGCGGAGAAGCCATCAGCTCCCAGGATCGCGGTGCCGACGTTGATGGCGTTGAAGGTTCCCTCGGCGAGCACCCCGACCAGCTCGAGCGACTGCGGGCGCAGCAGGCCGCCGGTCATGACGACCCGCAGCCGCGGATATGCTGCCGCGAGCGACGCGATCGACAGCGAGTTGGTGACGATCGTGAGGTCGTTGTGGCCGGTCAGCTCGCGCGCGACCCCGGCCGTCGTCGTACCTCCGCTGAGCGCGATCGCGTGCCGCTCGCGGGGGATGTGCGCGGCGGCGGCACGGGCGATGCGGCGCTTCGCATCCTGAAAGCGGGTGTCGCGCAGTGCGACGGGCATCTCTGCGAGGGAACCGGCGGCCCTCGCGCCGCCATGGGTGCGGGTGATCAGGCCCTGGTCGGCGAGCACGGTGAGATCGCGGCGCAAGGTGGCGGCGGAACTGCCGAAAAGCTCCTCGAGGTCGGCGAGGGACACCTCGCCCCGCTCGGCGATCGTGTCGAGGATGCCGGCCATGCGCCGCGAGCGCTTGGGGGAGCCGCCGAGTTCGGCGACGGTACTGGTGCTGTAGGCGGTGGCCATGGCAAGTGAGCATGACAGATGAGCGATTGAGTGTCAATTCACTCATTTCCTTGCGCGCAATGCGCATTTTCTCTGAGAATCGGGGCATGCCAAAGATCACGTTCCTCGGCGCGGGCAGCGTCGTGTTCACCCGACAGCTCCTCACCGACCTGCTGCGGTTCGACGATCTGCCGACGCTCGACATCGCCCTGCACGACATCGACGGCACTCGCCTCGAGGTCGCCAGGCTCACCGCGCTCAGCGTCGGCCGGCAGCTCGGGCGCGAGATCCGGGTGTCCGGCTCGCTCGACCGCCGCGAAGCTCTCACGGACGCCGACTTCGTGATCAACATGATCCAGGTCGGCGGAGTTGCAGCCACGCGCATCGACCTCGAGCTTCCGGCAGCGAAGGGTCTGAAGCAGACGATCGGCGACACGACCGGTGTCGGCGGGGTCTTCCGCGCGTTGCGGACGTTCCCGGTGCTCTCCGGCATCGCGCGTGACATGCGCGAGCTCTGCCCCGACGCCTGGTTCCTCAATTACACCAACCCGATGGCGATGAACGTGTGGTGGATGTCGGTGATCGCACCCGAGATCAAGACCGTCGGCCTCTGTCACAGCGTGTACTGGACGGTCAACGACCTCTGCGAACTGGTCGGCGTTCCGCTCGAAGGCACGCACTATCGCGCCGCCGGAGTCAACCATCAGGCGTGGCTGACCGAGTGGAGTCGCGACGGCGAGGATCTGTATCCGCGCTTGCGTGAGCGCATCGACGCCGACCCCGAGCTGCAGCGACGCGTGCGTGCGGAGATGTTCCGGCGTATCGGCTACTATCCGACCGAGACGAGCGAGCACTCCTCGGAGTACCTCGACTGGTTCCTGCGATCCGACGCGCAGATCGAGAGGTTTCGCATCGAGCCGCTGCAGTACATCGCCATCTCCGACGACAACGTGCGCGAGTTCCACGAGGCCAAGGCGCTCCTCGACGCGGGCGATGACATCCCTCTCCACGACGAAGGCGACGCGGCCGAATACGCCCCGCAGATCATCCACTCCGTCCTCACCGGGACGCCGCGCGAGATCCATGCGAATGTCCCGAATCACGGACTCATCGACAACCTCGCGGAGGGTGCCGTCGTCGAGGTGCCGGCGAGCGTGGATGCCGAGGGCGTACACCCGATCGCCTGGGGTTCGGTACCCGCGGCGGGAGCCGCCCTCAACCGCACGTACCTGTCGGTCGCCGACCTCACCATCCGTGCGGCGCTGGAGGGCGACGCCGAACTCGTCCGACGCGCGGTGCTCATCGATCCGAACGCCAGTTCCACGCTGACGCCCGACGAGATCTGGGAGCTGTGCGACGAGCTCACCGCCGCGCACGCGGGGCTGCTTCCGCGTGCGCTCGGCGGCGAACTGGACGGCGCGCAGTGACTCTGGCGACGGCCGCGGATCTCCTGAAGGCGGCGACCGGCCGCGGCCGGGCCGTGCCCGCGTTCAACGTCATCACCCTCGAGCAGGCGGAGGCCGTTGCGGGCGGAGCCGAGGACGCCGGCGTCGGCGTCCTCATCCAGCTCAGCCAGAACGCGATCGCGTTCCGGGGCGCCTTCGCGCCGCTGCTCTCCGCCTGCCGGGAGATCGCGCGTGAGTCATCCGTCGCCGTCGGCATCCATCTCGATCACATCGAAGATGCCGGGCTGGCTCTTGGAGTCATCGATCGTTCGGCAGCGTTCGGCGTCGGTTCGCTCATGTTCGATCGCGCGTCGCTTCCGTACGACGAGAACGTCGAGCTCACCGCACGCATCGGTACCGCCGCGCACGACAAGGGACTCTGGATCGAGGGCGAACTGGGGGAGGTGGGCGGAAAGGACGGCGCGCATGCGCCCGGGATACGAACCGACCCCGGCGAGGCCGCGTCGTTCGTGCGCGACACCGGTGTCGACCTGCTCGCGGTGGCCGTCGGCAGCAGCCATGCGATGACCGAGCGCGCGGCCGTCCTGGATCTCGAGCTGATCTCGCGCCTCGACGCGGCGGTCCCGGTGCCGCTCGTGCTGCACGGCAGCTCAGGGGTGCCGGATGGGATGCTGTCGGATGCCGTATCCGCCGGCATCCGCAAGATCAATGTCGGCACGGCGCTGGGCATCGCAGGTACCGAGCGACTGCGCCGCGAGCTCGCGGACCGGCCGGATGCCGTGGACCCCCGCGCCTACTTGCGCGGTGTTCGCTCAGCGACGCGCGATGAGGCCGCTCGCCTCGCGTCCGTCGTGGGCTGAGGCGCGGTATCGACGGGCAGCGCGAACAGCGGGCGGCGCGAAGAGCGGGCGCGAGGAGCAGTGCCACCCGCGCTGATGCCTGCCTCAGATGCCGAGCACTCGCCGGGCGTTGTCGCGATAGATCGCCGGAAGCAGTGCCGGGTCCAGCGCCGCGGCCGAGATCGTCCATCGACCCTGCGGCGGGATCGGCTCGCCCGGCGCGTACGCGAAGCTCTCATCGGTCGACTCCAGGAACCGGAAGTGCAGCCGGTACTGCTCGTCCTCGGCCGGGTAGATGTCGGTGCCGAACAGCACGCGATCCGGATGCTCCGCCACAAGCCGCGCGAAACGGCGAGGCTGCCGTCCCAGCTCCGCCAGTCTCCCGGCGATGTCGACGTGGTAGCGCGGCGCGGAATCCAGCAGGGTCGATACCCGATCCAGGTCCTCGGCGGCACAGCCGACATGCGCTCCGATGATGTCCGTCCCCGTGCAGGCGAGAACGAGCCGCGCGTGCGCGTCGAGCAGCGCATCGAATGAGGGGTACCGGTCGGTGTCGCCGAACCACCAGTCAGGGGCGCCGCGCAGTTCGTCGAGGCGCTCGTTCTCGCCGTCGAGGGGATCGAAGAATGCGATCGGATCCGCCGTGTGGATCAGCACCGGGAGGCCGAGCTCGCCGGCGCGCTGGACGACGGCCACCACGCGAGGATCGTCCGGCGCCACCAGGGTGTCGTCGGCGTCGCGTACCGACAGGCCGAGGTTCTTCCAGATCTTCACGCCGCGCGCGCCGCGCCGTGCGCTGTCCTCGAGGTTCTCCACCAGCATCCGACCGCCGTCCGCATGGCTCAGCAGCGACCAGTCCAGCTGGCAGAACGTGTGGAAACGCCCGGGCTGGGCGCGGTCGTACCGCTCGAGGTTGGCGTCGAGTTCCTCGCCCCACATCCCGTCCAGATTCACGATCGCCTCGACTCGGCGCGCGTCCATCGTGCGCAGCAGATCGGCGACGTCGGGGATGATCCAGTCGCCATCCTCAGAGAGCCATCGGCCCAGGTGGTTGTGCACATCTATGCACGGAGTGTGCGGCAGCGGGATGTCGGTCTCCGGTGCGCGGAGCTTGCTCTTCGGCGTCCAGTCGCGCAGTCTCAGGTCATCGATCGAGGTCACAGCCTTCACTCTTGTCGCTGAACTCGTCGACGGCAACGTTCTGATCAATCAAAATGATTGTTTTGCGCACTTTTCTTTACAAACGATCATTCTGCGCCACTATTGACCAATATCCCGGTGCCGCACCGACGCCGCACCACCGATGAGAGGACGTCATGACACAGCGCCGCACCACCGTCCGCATCGCCACGGCTATCACCGCGGTCGGTGCCCTCTTCGCCCTCGCCGGCTGTGCAGGTTCGCAGGGCGCGACCGAACTCGATCCCGAAGCCGATGTCACCCTCACATGGTGGACGGGCCAGAGCGACGAAGCTCAGACCCTCCTCGAGAGCATGGCCGCCGAGTTCGAAGAGCTCCACCCGAACGTCACCATCGACATCTCGTCGGGCGCTTCCTCGACCGAAGAGCTCCTGCAGAAGCTGTCGGCGGGATTCGCGGGCAACAGTTACCCGAATATCTCGTACGCGTTCGGCGCGTGGGCCAGCGAGCTCGAGTCCTCTCAGCGCACGCTCGACATCACCGAGCAGGTCTCCGACCCCGACGTCAGCTGGGACGAGTTCTCCGAGGCGGCCCGATCGACGGTGCAGCCCACCGGTGAGGCCATCATCGGCTTTCCGGCCCTCGTCGACAACATCTCACTCATCTACAACAAGACGGTCTTCGATGCCGCGGGCGTCGAGTATCCGACCGAGGAGTGGACCTGGGACGACTTCCGCGAAGCCGCGAAGAAGATGACGGACCCGGCGACTGAGACCTTCGGCTACGCCTACTCGGTGTCCGGCTCGGAGGAGACCACGTGGCAGTTCTGGCCGCACCTCTGGCAGCACGGCGGAGAGATCCTCGACGATGAAGGAGCCGCGGCGTTCGCGAGCGAGGCGGGTGTGGAAGCACTCGAGTTCCTGCGGCAGATGGCTGTGGAGGACAAGAGCGTCTACCTCGACCAGACCGACACCAAGTTCGCGCAGCTGTTCGCCGCGGACCGCATCGGCATGATGACCTCCGGACCCTGGCAGCTATGGGATCTCGGTACCGCAGGCACCGACTACGGTGTGACGATCCTGCCGGGCACGGACGGCGACCACCAGACGGTGTCGGGTCCCGACATCTGGGCGCTGTTCGACACGCAGGACGCGAATGAGAACCACTGGTCGTTCGAGCTGATGAAGTGGCTGACGGCGCCGGAGCAGGACCTCCGCTGGAACGTCGCCTACGGCAACCTGCCGCTGCGTACGAGCGAGATCGACACCCCGGAGTTCCAGGAGCAGGTCGAGGCTCTTCCCGGCCTCGACGTCATGGCTGAGAACAATGCGAACGCCGTGAACGCCCGCCCGACCGTTGCCGGCTACGTCGGACTCTCCGAGGCGATCGGATCGGCGATCTCGCAGGTTCTGCAGGGTCAGGGCACGCCCGAAGAAGCGCTCACGGCCGCAGCCGAGAAAGCCGACGAATCACTGGCCGATTGAACCCCGGGGCGACCCCTCCCCGACAGAGCACGACCGCACCACCCACACGAACCGCAGAAATGAGAGTCATGAACGTCACCTCCGTTGAGATCGACAGCCAGCCGGATGTCTGGCGGACGGCCTGGGAGCTGCGCGACGAGGCCACC
>JACYYJ010003734.1_pt1 | contig 10474 bp, 1 predicted proteins | sample 8236861 | NCBI WGS metagenome assembly JACYYJ01 (sample SAMN14103086, study PRJNA606662) | landfill metagenome | isolation source: landfill solid waste | place: India:New Delhi, Okhla landfill site | collected 2017-11-05
ACATGGAGATGACCCCCGGGGGGCACGCTCAGACCGAAGACACGCACGCGCGGCACCATCAACGAGCCCGAACTGTGGCGGCAGATCCGGCTGACCAGCGACGTGAAGATGCAAGCCGATCTGCGGCTGCCCAGCCCACCGATGCGCGGCGGCGGAGTCGAAGTCGTCACCGTGCCCGCCTCACCCGAGGCGCGCGTTCTCACACTCGACTTGGCCCGGCGAGAGAAGAACCTCTCCGGTCCACCGGAGCCCGGCGAGGACAATCACCTGGTCATCGCCCACGACGGACAACTGGCTGCCACCGATTTGCGCACCGTCGGCTTGGAGACTGACACACCGCAGAAAGTTGACGTCCTGGCCGACGACATCCACCACGAGTGGAGCATGGCCCGCGACAACGTCTATCTGCGCGACGACGGCACCGAACACCCTGTACGGGGTGGGCTGATCTTAGTGTTTTGCGACGAGTCCACTCCCAGCAACAGCTGGAACTTCTACCACGAGTTACGGGCTCAACTCATCGCCCGTGGCATGGCTGAGGACACGATCCGGTTTATCCACGAGGCCAGCTCACCCCAACGCCGCGCGGACCTGCTCGCCGCATGCCGTGAAGGAGCGGTGGCGGTGTTGGTCGGCTCGACCGCCAAGATGGGTGCCGGTCTCAACGTGCAGGACCGTGCGCTCGGCGGCTACGAGATCACACCACCGTGGCGGCCGGACCTCAGCGTGCAAGCCATCGGTCGCGCTGGCCGCCAAGGCAACCAGAATCCCGAGTTCTTCTGGAAGCGCCTTGTTCTGGCCCCGTCGATGGACGCCAAGAAATGGGAGATCGCCAGCCAGAAGCACACCATGTTCGAGCCACTCTATTCCAGCGCCGAACCCGCTCGCAGCCGCGAGCTCGCCACAGACGATGAGCTTGGCCTCGCGGATGCGATGACCGCGGCCACCGGCGACCCCCGCTACCGGGAGAAAGCCGAACTGGACCGAGAACTGAAGACTCTCAAGCGACAACACTCTACGTATCTGCGCCGCCAGCAAGCGCTCAAACTCACCATCAGTAGAGCCGGCGAACGCATCCCCGAGCTCGAGGAGAAAGCCGACCGCCAAGACGTCGTCGCGCAGCGGCGCGTGGACACTCGCGGCGAGCAGTTCCGCATGAGGGTCCGCGCCACCACCTACACGAAACGAGCTGAGGCGGCAGAGGCGCTGTCGTCGCTTCTGGAAACCGCGATGCGCGCGGTCGATCGGTGGTCCTACGAACCCGAGGAAGTGACGATCGGTGAGATCGGCGGCTTCACGCTGGCGGCGCGGCTGCGTGCCTTGCCCCAACCGCAGATCCTGTTGCACTTCGCCGACGCCCCGGACAGCAGCACTGGCGTGTTCTTGGATCCCGACGAGTTGTCGACTGGGCGCGGCCTGATCACCCGGATCGAGAACCAACTCGACGCCCTCGCGACCGAGGGCGACCGAACGCGGGAACAGATCGAGGATGAACGGCACACTATCGCCGCCAGCCGCCAGGCACTCGAGCAGCCGTTCCCTCACGCCGCTCGTATGGAGGAGGTCACGCGCCGCCGCGCTGAGTTGATTAGCCAGCTCAGCGTAGGCGAGGACGAAGCGGTGGATCCGAACGAGGACCCCGACTCGCCCGAAGCGCGGGCCCGGGCAGAACGCCGCGAAGCCCGGGCGCGGGAGTGGCTCGAGCTGTATGACAACGCCCGCGACCACGCCCAACAACAGCGTGGCCTCAGCGACCGGGCAGCGCAAAGGTTCGCATCCTGGTACCAGACGATCGTCAGCCCTGTGGTCGCTGACCAAAGGCCTGCACTCCACACGGCATTGTCGGTGTGGACTGAGATCGGCTTCCCGGACTCTGGTGGCCGCAGCACGCTCCGCGCTCTAGGCGCGGCTGAGGTGGGCCCGGTTGGCGACGACATCACTGACCGCACGTCGCAGCACAGCACCGCAGCTGACGCGGTGCGTTCCGAGCCTCCCGTCGGCCGGGCCACCGTCGACACCGCACCGCAGCAGGAGGCCACGCCCTCAGCAGGCGAACCAGCTGCAACCACCGACGCGGCCGAGTCCCCAATCGCTGCGATCCTCGCCGCGGCTGGCGACCGCATCCAACTCCACCACATTGGGCCCACGCCCTCGCGTCATGACGCCACCAGCCCGCAAGTGGTGGCCTCGACGACACCACAGCCAGCTGATAACGCATCTGACCGCGACGCCGCCATCAAGGAGGCCGGCCAGGCCGCGCAAACCGCCGCCGCGCCTGCAGCACGGACCGAACCCGATGGCGCTGTGGCGGCCAGCGCCGCGTTGGCCGAAGCCGGGCTGACCGCCGAACAGACGCGGTGGCTGCACCGCCAGACGGTCGCACTCGCCCACACCGTGGACATTCGAATCGCGGAGCGCGCCGTCCCGGAGGCGGCACCAGGCTTCATTCGAGACCAACTCGATTTCGTCCTGGCCCACCACCGCAAAGGTTCAGGCCCTGTCGATTCGGTCGGGAGGGAGGTGGCGACCCGCTACGACAACGACCGCGCGTTCGCTGACCGTGTGCGTGGCTGGGCGATCCCCGCGGTGCGCACGCTGACTGCGCGCAATCTTGCCGCCGCCCCCGCGCAACTGGTGCGTGACCTGCTCAACGACCTGGATCTGCCGCACACCGATACCGACGTGGACTGGCTCACAGCCTGGATTACCGGACTGGTCCGTCATCCGCAGCTGCGGCAAGCCGCGCGAGTGAACGCCGAGGACCAGTTTGCCGAGGTAGTGCCAAATCACGTCTTTGAGGCGTTCGCCGACGCGATGGAAGGCCCTCACCCGCCACCGGATTCGGTCACCGCTGTGCTGATGGGCAAGGACACATTCGTGGCCCACCGGTGGTCCGATCTCGTCCGGAGCGTGGTGTTCGATGCCGTCCATGACCGCAGCGCATCAACCCCCTCAGTGGACGAGGATTCACCCTCGGCGCGAACACCTGCCGAGCCGACTCGCGAAGCTGAGGTCGCGGACTTACCCGCTGAGTCGCCGGACCAGGTACCGCAGGAGGAGACCACAGCGCTGCCACCCGACCCGGTGACGGTGCTGCGGCGTTTCCGCGCACTCGCCGACGAGCACGCCTTGCAGACGAGCGTGGTGCGGGTGGCCGAGGCGGTGTTCATCACCGTGCACGAGGCACCGACACCGCATCAACCCATGCTGTGCTGGCGGGCCGGCGACGTGAAGGCCGCTGACGGTGTCGGACAGCCAATGCCGCTGGAGGTCGTCGAGGACTATCTCCGGCGGTACCGACCCACCGTCGATTCAGCATGGTTCACCCTCGACACCTCGGTCCGCCACTGGGCTCGACGCGTGGCGCAGCTGGTGCCCCACATAGTGCCTGGCGCCCGCGACGACCAGGAGAAGCTTGCCGAACTCGTCCGTCAAGCCGTGCAGCATGCGACCAGCGATGGACGGCACGCAGAGGACGTGCTTCGCCGGGCCGAGAACGCGATTACGCCTCTGCGGTTGGCGCTGTCACGCGAGGCCCAAGTGGTGCGCGCAATCCATGACCTCGCGAGGGGATATGCGTGGGCCGGGGACGTGGGTCGTTACCTCACCGATCCCGCTCACCTGGATGGCACCAGGCAGGAGTGGGACTGGATCAACCGCTACGCGCGCGAACATCCCGAGGTGCTCTCCGGTGCTCCGGACTTGGGCGGAATCCGAGAGCGTGACGCCGAAGAGACAGCCGAGCGCGACAAGGCCGCCACCGCACTGGTCAAGCAGGCGAGCGCGGCGTTCCGTGAGGGGGACTTCGAGCGGGCACTCGAGCTTATCGACCTAGCCGAACTGCTCTATCCCGAAGGCCTTTCCCGCTGGGACCACGCTCGTAATCGGGTCATGGCCAAGGCCGAACGAGCTGAGGATTCATTGTCGGAGGCCCCGTCAGCCGCGACGCCACCCTCCGACGAACAGGCTCCCGCCGCGGCCCTTGTCTCTGTGGCGTCGGCAACTGAGGCCACAGAGGCAGCCGCTGCGCCAGCGGTTTCCGCCGCCGATCCGGAGGCAGCGGACGAGTCGATGTTGTCGGTGCTGCCCGCTGACGTGCAGGTGGCGCTGTATGCGCGGATCAACGATGAGGCCGCACGCTGGTTCGAGGATCAGTTGGATGCCTCGGCTGAGGCGCAGCGCTACCTGCAGCGTAGGCTCGGCGGGCAGGACAAGGTGGACCGTGTCCGGCGAGCTGTCAGCTCCACCGGTGGATTGTGCATTGGCTTCGCGCCGGACAGCTGGACCGGCCTGGTGGAGCACCTTCGCCAGCGGGGCTACAAGGACCAAGACCTGGTCGACGCTGGGGTGGCGACGGTGTCGAGTCGGGGAACGCTCATCGACCGGTTCCGCGGCCGCATCATGTTCGGCATCCGCAACGATCAGGGGCTGCTCGCTGGGTTCACCGGTCGTGCGCTGTCGGCCTCGGTCTCGGCCAAGTACCTCAATTCCCCGGCGTCGGTGTTGTTCGACAAGAGCAGGGTGCTGTTCGGGCTGCACGAACAAGGCGATCTCGCCCGTTTCGCTCAGGCTGTCGTGGTGGTGGAGGGCCCGTTCGACGTCGCCGCGAACATCGCCAACACCCCGCAGCACCGCCCGATCGTCGTGTTCGCAACCTGCGGCACTGCTTTGACCAGCAGTCATTTGGATGCGATCGACGCGCTGGTGCCACGTGATCGGCGTCGCGTGCTCGCCTTCGACTCGGATGCCGGCGGCCGCCGTGCCATGGTCGACCGGGCTACCGAGGCGTTGGGACGCTATGACGACCTGGGCATCACCACCCTGCCCGATGGTCTTGACCCGGCTGAGTACGCACTAGGTGTGAGCCCGGAGGACAACGCGGCCGCCTACCTGACCCCGCCTTACACACGGCCCGCGCTGGAGGTGCTGGTCGAAGCCCGGCTCGAACGGTGGGGGGATCGACTGCAGTGGGTCGACGGGCAAGTCTCCGCCGCCCGCGACGTCGCCACACTGCTCGCTGCGGCCTCCCCTGACCGGGTCAGCGATATGGCGGCCAGCTTGGCTGACCGGCTGCAGGTGGATGTCACCTACCTGGCCGAGTTCATCGCCGAGGCCCGCCACGTACAAAATCTTCCACCCGACCGGCCGCTGCCCCGCCTCGACCACGGCGACACTATGGCTGCTCCTGCCGCGAGTACCGCGATCGCCGAAGTCCCAGCAGCGGAGGCCACGCCGGGAGACGTTCGCGTGGACCAGTCCAGCAGTGAGGAGGCCGGCCAAGCCAACGTCACCAGGGAACCGCTTGACGGCAATGACCAGAGCGCTGAGGTCAGTCCCGTCACCACATCTGGCGAGCACGCCAAGGTGGAAGCGGCTTTGACTGTCCTCTCCGACCTCCACACCGAGCTCGCAAGTGTCTGGTGGAGAAAACCAACCCTGCCGGAGCAACTTCCCCCGGTTTTCAGCGATGCTCCCATCACAGCGGCCCAGGAGCTGGCCGATTTGGCCGCCCACGTCAAGCAACTCGACGACGGCCCTCAGCGCAGCCAAGCGCGTGCCGCGCTGGTCAGCGCCCTCCGCTGGCATCGCACCTCCCTGGCCTTCGACCTGAACCCCCACGGCTCCACCGCCCGCTGGGGGCGGGGCTCGGACATGCGGGACCATCCTGCCGAGGAATTGATGGCTCAAGCCGCGCGCTCAGCGCGAGACCATCAGGTCTCCGACGTGCGCTGGCGCGGTCTGGAGGTCAGTTTTCGATTCGAGACCCGCCCCCGCCGGTTGACCGCGTGGCTCTGGCCGCAAGGTGCGCCTTATAAGCCTGTGGGCGAGGCTGTCCTCATCAAGGCGCCGGACGACTGCTTGGCCGTGCCGATTCAGCCAGCATGGCTTACCGAGAGCCCACACGAGATATTCGCAGCGATCACTGCCGCAGCAGCAACACTCGGCGAGCGTGCCCAAGTGGCGCGCGCGAAGGTGACCGCGATCCTGAACCGCGAGCACGGTGAGGTCGACTCCCGCGAGCCCGCGCCACAGCAGGAGACGGGTTTGGTGATTGAGCACGGCCGTCCCGGCACGGTCGTGCGTGGCACCGACGAGAGCGACCTGGAACTGCGCAAGATGCTGCACGACTGCGACTTCACGTGGTCCAAACGGCAAGAATTCTGGTATCTGCCGCGCAACTGGAAGTTCGACACCCGGAACTGGAAAGTGGCGAGGTTGCGCCGTCTCCTCGACGAGGCCGGGCGCACCTATGCCACGCAGGAGGCCGAAAATCAGGTGGAGGTCGGGCCTGTCCCGGCTCCGCCCGCTGACGTGCAGCCCTTCGCCTCGCTCCCGGATCTCAAGGTTGCTCAGCGGGGCGTCAACATCGCATTCGGTCAAGCATCGGACACCCCAGCGGGCCGGGACTTGATCGCCTCCCACAGCGCGAGCCGTCCGGAAGGTCGCGCGCTGCGGGAGGCGATGACTGAGGTGTGGCGGTATACGGGTGACGAGCCTGCTGGGGTGCTTGAGCGCTACCAGCGGGTGTATGAGGCCGCCTACATCCTGCACGCCACGCTGACCGCAGAACGCAAACGCGCACCGAAACTGATGCAGTGGCTGGATGAGCTGGTACGGCGTTCCCAGCTGTTCGTCGCCCGCCTTGCCGCCACCGACCGGCAGCACAGCACCACAGACGCTGCTCCAACCGTCGCCGCAGCACACGACGAGTCCCCACCGCACGAGCCCGCCTCTGGGCAGGAGATGGTGGAGACCACAGACCACGATCGTGCCTCGTCCGAGGACGTTGCCGTAGCTGCAGTTGAGACTGGCCTCGACCACGGCGGCGCTGCTGCGACACCAGGCCCTGTCCCGTCGACAGCCGAGACACCCACGTCGACATCGCACGACGAAAACGAGCAAGCCCCGCCGACCACCCCGCAGCCGGAACTGAGCGCGGCAACCCCTGCGGATGTGTCCGCTTCGGTTGAGGAGCGGTTGGCGGAGGTGACAGACCGCAAACGCTTGCTCGCCTATGTGCTGGGAGACCAAGAGCAGGACGCCGTGTTGCGGGAGATGGCGTCCCTGGCGCTCTCCCGCCGCTTTCGGAACGGGGTGCACCCGCTGGAGGCCTTGCGCAGGCTGCAAGAGACCAACAGCGAGGTCGCGCGGCGGGTCTGGGCAGCGAGGATTGGGCTACCTGCCCAGCGGGGCGCCAGCTTCGACTTCGCTCGTGCCCGCCAAGCGTTGTCCCGCCTGGCGGCAGGCGATTCGACATTCCCGTTGAACATGATGGGCCGCTATGTCGAGCTGGTCGTCGACGAACCGCAACCAGCCGAAGCCGGTGGTTGGATCCCGGTTTCCCGGCCGGAGTCGGTGCGGGGTGTGGTGGTGGAGATCAACCCGGCCCCGGGCTCGACACGCAGTGTGGAGGTGGTCATTGACCGCGACGTGCCCGCTGTCAATGGAACGCCGAGGGCTGTGGACACGGTTGAGATCGACGCAAAGATGCTGGTGCTTGATCCGGCGAGCCGCCCCTCAGCGGAAGACCGTGCGGCTGCGGCCGCTGCCCGGGAACCGCAAATCCGTGCCTACGAGGACGCACTCGGCGTGCCCTCACCGGGGTCCGCGACACGGGAAGCCGAGGAAGAGGACCCCAGCCACGACAGCGACACCGCGGCGATGTCCGCAGAGGTTGCTGGTGAGCAGGGACAGCTTCTGGACACCGCAGAATCTGCCCGGCCGGCGCGACGCCGTCGGTCGCGGCACAACTGGCAACCGGCCGTGCTGGGTACCGCGGGAATCGAGGCGTGGCAGGCGTTGCGGCACGCCTTGCCTGCCGGTGGTGAACCCCCACCAGCCGGGCTGATTCTGCCACGTCCCATCGACACCGAGTTCAAGGTGGCTCGGCGCTACCGGCGGCTGTATGACGGTGCTGGCTGGCCACCACCAGGACACTCCACCGAACCTCCCGGTCCGCTGACCCACGCCGATATCGCGCTCGCACTGCTACGAGCAACGTCGACGTGGGCGCCTGGATTCTTGGGACTCGTGCAACAGGGGCTTGACAAACCCATTTCGGATTCGCCGTTCCGGCACAGCATCATCGTGCGGAGCCACAACGAACCCGACTCTGGTGAGACCGAACGTGTGATCGCCTGGAAAACCTTTGGGGGGCGTGAACAGCTCGGCCGCAAGAACGGTCACCTCGAAGTAGAGGTCGGTCATCTCCGGGCCGGTGCAGTCGAGTTCGAGGAACTGGGCAGGTGGTTGCGGCCGGCGCTGACTCCCCAACACGAGCAGTTCTTCTCCAGCATCGACCCGCACTGGCGCCGGTTCGCCGAACACGACGGTGCCTACCTGTCCAGCGAGGAGAAAGTCGCTCGCCGCGAACTACAAGAGGTCATCGAGACCGTCGTCGCGGAGACGCTCACCAATGCACTGAACAAACACGTGCGCACAGTCCACGACGATCAGCCCGCGTTCCTCACGGCAGCCCTGGACCGCGCGATCAGGATCATGGAAACCGGCGACCCAGCCGGTACAACCCATTTGCTCGAGACCATCGCCGTCAAGCCTGAGCCGGAGCACCCTCTCTCAGACCCCGTCGAGGACAGCACCGCAGCCGCGGTGACCGAACGCCAGGCAGAGCTTGCGGAGTCGTCGCCCCACGCTGACGACGACTCCGCAAGCGAGGATCGCGCACCGCAGGCAACGCCAGCGCAACCCGCCGCTGAAGACCCGACCACAGACCGCGCTGATGACACGACCTCTGCCGAACCGACGACAGGCGCACAGCCGGGTTCGTGGGTGCAGCGCATCAGTATCGAGGTGACGGGCTCGACAGCTCTGGTGACTGGCACCGACCGCGAGGATCCCGCAGCCCTGCGTGAAGCGTTGAAGAAGAACGGGTTTTGGTGGACCCCACAGGAAGGCAAGGTGTGGAAGTACAGACCCGAGATTGCGCGGGTGAGCCGCGATACGGCGGTGCAAGCCATACGCAACGCGCTGGCCGAGCTGGACGCCCACGAGAAGCCTGAGAAGAGCACCGCGTCACCAGGGCCGAACTATCCGCCGACTCCGCAGCAGCAGGCGATCATCGACGCCTGCCTGCAAGGCAAAGATGTGGCGGTGCGGGCGCTGGCCGGCACCGGAAAGACCTCGACCATGCGGATGGTCGCCGACCGCATGCCGCACAAGAAGATCACCTACATCGCGTTCAACCGCTCTATCGCTGACGAAGCCCAGGAAGCCTTCGGCCGCAACGTGCGCGCGGACACCATGCACGCGTTCGCCAGGCAAGCCCTCCGAGGGGTGCCGGAGTACCGCCGCAAACTGGGGTCTGTCGCGCGTCGGGATGGATTCCCTGAACAAGTGGCGCGTGCTCTCGGGCTCGATCCCGAGGAGCCGGTGCGCTACGGGCCCAAGACGGCTCCACAAGAGGTGGATACCCCGAGGTTGGTGCAGCTCGCGCAGGGCGCTGTCAAACGTTTCCGGGAAAGCGCCGACCGTGAACTCGGGCAGCGGCACCTCGGCAAACCCGGAGAAGACCGAGCGCTGAATGCGCTCGTGCTCGACTACGCCAAGCGGATCTGGGAGGACAAGGCAGATCCGCAAGGCGTGTTGCCCTTCACCCACGACGACTACCTCAAGCTGTGGGCGCTGACCTCGCCCACGATCCCCGGGGACGTGGTCATTTTCGACGAGGCCCAGGACGTCAACGAGCTACAGGCCACACTCGTCCAAGCCCAAGACGCGCAGGTCATCGTTGTCGGCGACTCCTACCAATCCATCTACGGATTCCGGGGAGCGCGGGACTACCTGCGTAACTGGCCTGCCGAGGTGGTGTTGCCGCTGACCAAATCGTGGCGTTTCGGCCCTGCGGTCGCCGACACGGGCAACCTGTTCCTCCGGCTGCTGAAATCGCCGCTTCAGCTGGAAGGCAACGCGGCACTGGACACTCGCCTGGCGCCCGTACCCGAACCGGATGCGGTGTTGTGCCGCACGAACACCGGCGCCGTCGCGGCAGTGTTCACCGGCCTGGAAGAGGGCAAACGAGTCGCACTAGTCGGTGGCGGTGATGAGATCACCAAGCTGGCGAAGGCAGCGAAAAACCTCCAGCGCGGATGGAGCACCAGACACGAAGACCTGCGCATGTTCGAGTCGTGGCGACAGGTACAGGACTACGTCAACGACAACGACGACGCGCAATCTCTGCGCACCGTGGTCCGGTTGATCGACAAGCACACCCCGGACGGGTTGATCGACATGGCCGACCAGCTCGTCGACGAAACCATCACCGACCCTGAGCTCGCGGCCGAACTCGTCGTGTCCACCGCACACAAGGCCTAAGGGAGATCAAAGCCCAGGCCGGTTCCCGGGAGCTGGTCGTGATCGCCATGGTGCCCAAGACCACCGCGTTGGCGATCGGTTGGCAGCTTTCCCAGATGAAGAAGTGCCCGTTCTTCCACAGCACCCATCTGATGGCTCACGA
>JACYYJ010038165.1_pt1 | contig 10471 bp, 12 predicted proteins | sample 8236861 | NCBI WGS metagenome assembly JACYYJ01 (sample SAMN14103086, study PRJNA606662) | landfill metagenome | isolation source: landfill solid waste | place: India:New Delhi, Okhla landfill site | collected 2017-11-05
AATTGAACATGTCCAATTTGTTGAAGTGTTGTATCCTGAATGATTCGTTTATGAATATCGGATATAAAAAAGAAGGACAAGTCACCTTCTTTTCGTGGATACTTTGCATCTTTAATCCTAATATTTTCAAAGGAATCCGTATGGGCTTGCTTATGCATATGAAATATAAGAAATATGCCAATTAATAAGATGATAAATATTAAGATTCCATTCAAAACGATATACAAACTTATTCTCCTCTTTTATTGCATTATTTTATCATTATTAACACAATTATCCTACTTTAATAATTTCATCTTTAACAAAATACTATTGAACGGTTACATGTTTTATTACCTTTCCAAAATCCATCAACCAGATTTACAAAAAACCTCTAGCCTACTCAAATAGGTCTAGAGGTTTTTTGTAAATGAATGTACGGGAATGTGGTTACATTTCCTTAACATCTAAAATTCGAAAGCCAGATTTCTCTAACTTTTTAATAATTCGATCTACATTGTCATTTTTCTCTATTTTTATAACAATTCTTCTAAGAAGTTTATCTGTTTCATCGAAGGTAGCTATTGCGATTATATTACTATGAAAACTATTTAAAATATCCGTAAGCCTAGAAATTCTACCTTCTGCTTCTGTAGAAGTAAATGCAATTCGCACCCCAGATTTTTTCATTCCAAAAGCACTTTCAAACTGCTCTAACACTTCAAAACGCGTTACAATACCGAGAAAGTTTGCGTCCTCATCCACAACAGCTAATAGAGGAAATCCTTTAAAAGCTGTGAGAGTCTTTTCAAATACATCCTTCTTTGTTATAAAAAGATCCCCATGGTCCACGATATCTTCAACCTTATTATTTTGCAGAAAGTCTTCTTTTGTAATCGTTTCTGTTTCAAAATACTTTTCATAAATCATCTGCTTGGAGACCATGCCAATAAATTTTGTATTTTCTAAAACAGGAGCACTTTGTATATCTTTTTCTAATAATGTTTCTAAAACGAGTTTTAAACTATCTTCCTTTTTAAATGTAATACATTCATGACTCGGTTTTAAAATACTATTTACAAACATTCCCATCACCTTACCTTTTTATATGGTATGAGCTAATTTTCATCTTTATTATAATATTTCTGTAAATAATGGATAATTCCTTCTTTCAACCCTCTCAATCTATGAATCAGACATGTTTCTTTCACATAATATGGAATGTATGACATTTTGACATCATGAAAGGAGGATTTAGGTGCAACAGCATACTCAACGAAAATACTGGTATCCTTACGTGAGCCCTTTAGATCCTTGTCCACCAATGAAAGTAAAATCATATGAAACCCCGCCTCAGCTTTATATGGGATTTCAACCACCATCCTTACCTCAATTTAGTCCAAAGGAAGCGTTAGCGTACGGAACACTTTGGCCAGCATTGTATAGTCCATATCCGAATCCATACAAACGGGAGGAGAATGAAAATGGCTAAAACAATGCCCCCTGAATTTTATCATTTAATGGAGGATATTCAAGCAGTTGACTTCGTTTTAGTGGAACTCACCCTCTATTTAGACACACATCCTGATGATTATGAGGCAATACAACAGTTTAACTATTTTGCAAAGCAAAGTAAAATGCTGAAAAAGGAATACGAACGGCAATTCGGGCCTCTTCGTCAATTCGGTGCGAGTTATAGCGGATATCCATGGAATTGGGATGATACACCGTGGCCATGGCAAATTTAAGAAAGGAGCTAAGTTATGTGGTATTACGAAAAAAAGTTAGAGTATCCGGTTAAGGTAAGCACGTGTAATCCTATGCTCGCCAAGTATTTAATTGAACAATATGGTGGTGCAGACGGCGAATTAGCTGCAGCACTGCGATATTTAAATCAACGGTATACCATTCCAGACAAAGTAATTGGATTACTTACAGATATTGGGACGGAAGAGTTTGCCCACTTAGAAATGATTGCGACGATGGTATACAAATTAACCAAAGATGCAACACCTGAAATGATGAAGGAAGCAGGTCTTGGAGACCATTACGCAAATCATGATAAGGCATTATTTTATCATAATGCTGCGGGAGTCCCTTGGACAGCAACTTATATTCAAGCCAAAGGAGATCCTATTGCAGATCTTTACGAAGATATTGCAGCAGAGGAAAAAGCTAGAGCAACATACCAATGGATTATTAATATGTCTGATGACCCAGATTTAAACGACGGATTGAAATACTTGAGAGAAAGAGAAGTAGTTCACTCACAAAGATTTAGAGAAGCAGTAGAGATTTTAAAAGAGGAGCGTGATCGCAAGAAGATTTTCTAACCGAGAAATTAGCCTTTTCTTTATGCCATAGCCCAAAAGATGTGAGAACATTGTTGGTTCCACATCTTTTTTGTTTTCTTAGCTGGCATATCCAATACCCAACACTTTCTTAAAATAGGTGCAATAGAAAAGAGGATTATGTTTTGCTTACCGCTCTGGATTGGAGGAGAAGCACTTTTGAACCTAACTTTAGCATCATTGAAAACGTATTTCCTCACCTATTGGATTAACTTTATCCAGATCTTCATCATTGATAAACACACCAGAATAATATAGTGGAATCGCAATTAAGGTTAAAATAAATAAAATTACAATAAAACGTAAAAGGTAAACATTCCATTTCCTAGCCGTTTTTTCTTTCTTCTTTTCTCGCCTGTAAATTCTGGAGTTTTTCTTTTCTCCACTATTTTTCTGTGTTTCGCGTTCTTGAGCAGATGATATCTGTTGGTTCTGTTGGTTAGTATTCTCTTTTTCTTCTTTTCGATTCGGTTTACTATGTACTTCCTTGCGCGGAGGTAACTGGAAGACGTCAACCGTTTCGTCTTCGTTTATAGAACGATCCTCTTTCTTATACTCAGCTGACTGATTTTCCTTCCTCGATGTCAATTTCTTCACCCCATTTGAACTTTATGATGTAAGCTAATATTAGGTCAACAAAAAAATGGGCCACAATGGTTACAAGTAAATTATCAGTTATTTCATATAAGTAACCAATAAAGAAACTCATGAACATTATCGATACAAACAAAACAGGCTTACATAAATATCGTACATGGACAAGCGCAAATGTCACACTTCCTATGAAAAAACCAAAAGTGGTGTGGATGACACCTCGGAATAGCATTTCCTCAGATATCGCTACAAACAAAACGAGTAGTGGAATTTGCACCTTACTTAAACTCGTAAAAACACGCTCGTTAATTCCACCATCATCGTAATATTTTCTGGGTAAAAAACGCATTAGTAAAATATCAATGAGAACAACGGCTATCGCCGGGAGAACACCATACAATAACAGTTGTGTAAGATCCCACCTCAGTAGGCTGAACCAACTGTCTATGACGAAAAATCCACTAATGATCGCAACAATAAAAATAATAGCCTGGGATAAATAGAGCTGAAACACTAATTCTTTATTTGTTAGACTTTTAATGATTTCGGCTTGATTCAAGTGTTTCTTCAATATAATCACCCTATTTGAAATATCTTTTTTAACTTTTCATTCCAATTATATGTCGCATCCTTGATTGGTAGCCCTTCTGTCTGCCAATTTGATAAAACAGAATGACAATGATCACAACATAGTAATTCTGGTTTTGTAAATCCATTTTGAAAGGATTCATATAGTTTTTCCCGTCTGCAACTTGTGGAATGTATCCAGCTTAAAAATTGCGTAAATAATTCCTCTTTATTACGCATTCGTTTATTCCGATAGGCTAAGGTAGTTTCAAGGCCAGTTCTCCATTTACTATGGTCGTTTACTAGGATCCCATTTTCTATAAGGTTATTTCTTTCTAATTGATGAGATATAAACCCCCACTGAGTTTCATTCAACTCCAAGTTTATGAAAATAGCTTCTTCCAATTGGGGTAATTCTCGAATCGTTGTACTAGATAAAAAATGAAATACGTCCTGTATTTGTTTATCTGTTGGGAGTTCTTGTTCGATTAAGGTTAACGGAATTTGTTCATCTCCATTACTGTATAAAACAAGTCCCACGCTTTGTTTTCCGTCTCTACCAGCACGCCCAACCTCTTGAATATAGGACTCTAATTGAGTTGGCATATGAAAATGAATCACAAGACGTACATCCGGTTTATCCACTCCCATACCGAAAGCACTCGTACAACATATTATATCTAATTGATTGTTCATAAATTGCTGCTGAATTAGGAGTCTATCTTCTGAATCCATACCACCATGGTAATAGGAAACATTTCGATTAGGTAGTCTTTCACCCAATATTGTACTAATTTTTTCACACCACATTCTACTTGAAAAATAAATCATTGTAGGAACTTGTTTTTCTTTTAACAAATTTATGATTCTATCTACTTTATCGGTCCAATTAGCTGTATGTTCAATAACAAACGCAATATTTTCACGGTCCATTGGGTAGATTCGCTTCAACATCTTTGGACGACCTAAGTAATGCATAATATCTTGTTGAACTTCAGGAGTTGCTGTAGCACTTAATGCTAAAACCGGAGGATTATTTAATTGACTTATAACTGCTTTTAATTTTAAATAATCCGTACGAAACTCATGACCCCACTGGGAGATACAATGTGCTTCATCGATAACAAACAGCGAAATGTGTTGGGTTAATAGTACCTTCATAATCCAGCTATTTTGAAGCATCTCTGGAGATACGTAAATCAATTTGTACTGGTTCAAATTGTTGATAATCGCCTTCTTTTGCTCCACATTCATCATACTATTAATGGCTGCTACTCTTTTAAAACCTTTTGCTTTTAATTGCTTTACTTGGTCTATCATAAGAGAAATTAATGGGGAAACAACAATTGTGATGCCACGAAACAGTATACTAGGTAGTTGATAACACAAAGACTTTCCTGTTCCCGTAGGTAAAATTCCTAAAACATCGTGACCGGATAAGATATCTTTAATTATTTCCTTTTGACCCGTGCGGAACGTTGAAAAACCAAAATGTTTTTCTAGCGTTTCTATAACGAATCCTTCCTTTATTTCTTTCATTACGTCCCCCCACCTTCCCTCTAGCTACTAAAATGCTTTGCAAACACTAACCTTATATCAAAATAATCAATATCATTTGGTAAACTTTCTTTTATAACCTTTAGTCGTTTTGTTTGTAACTCTTGTACTTTTGCTAAAATAATACGTTCTTTATCTTTTGAAACAAAAGAATGTATGGAAAAGCTAGGTTCCACTACTGCTATTTCAATGATGTGATCTTGGATTGTACTCCTTTTTAATTTCCTTTTAGCCGCAATTTCGGATAATGATATTCCTTGTCGATAGAACATCAACGTTTTTTGTGCTGAAGTGGTTAATGGTAAAGCATCTGATATATTTGGAACAAACGATGGTAATACCTTTAGGCCATGATTATTTTCCGAAACTTTATTTAGTATATAGTGAATAGTCGCTTGCAAATACAATTCCACATCATCTACTGTTATTTTCACTTGCGTTGCAATCTGGTCTTTACTAAGTCCAATCAGTTTATAGCCTGACATTCTAGCAATGATGATATCACGATAAGGACTGGGAATCGACTCAAATAGTAACATCAGATCCTTATATAAATTGTTAAAAAGCCCCTCCAGATTCCTTTTATTGTGATGGAAATATTGTCTTACCCAACGTTTAGCAGTTTCATCATCTACAATCGGTACAAATTCTTTCTGTTGATTTAGCATATTAGATGCTGTTTGAATGAAAAGGAGAAGTCTGTTCAAAAAAAGTGGTGCCATCTTATGATAGGTATAGCCCTGGAACCAATCTAATCCTTCTATATCGTTAATAGAATGTAAGTATTTTTCTCCATCTGATGTTAATTGGATGCCTTGATTTTCATCCATATCCAGTAATTGTTGCTTTTGGAATTTTTTTATGGTTTTATCATAATGAAGTCGGTTAAGAGTTGGATATACCCCAAAATATACTTCTACTTGAAACAATTTCGCATCCTGTATTGTCTGGGTTGATTTTTTTCCGGTTAATAAATGATAAACCGATGAAAGACTTCGTTCTCCCTGTAATTGTTTTAAACATCGCAATAATATGGCATGAAACACTTATCCTCACCTCAAACGTCTACTAAAAATCCTATGTTTCTACAAAATGTACTATGTTTTTATTATAACTGTTTTTTATTGAAAAGTTCTAATATCAGTTTTACAATTATGATGTCACATTTAATTGGAATAATATTTTTATTTGTAAGACTAATACAGTTTTACGCATAGAATCAAATTCGTTTTGAACGTTTCAAGAATCTTACGATGATTCTTGTGATTTCTTTTATAGGGGGATTCAAATGGCTAAATTTACAATCGTGGATCAGGATACTTGTATTGCTTGTGGCGCCTGTGGTACTACAGCTCCCGATATATTTGATTATAACGATGAAGGATTATCATTTGTTATTTTAGATAACAACAATGGTACGAGTGAGGTACCAGCCGACTTAATAGAAGACTTAGAAGATGCCTTTGATGGCTGTCCTACTGAATCGATAAGAATTTCAGATAAGGCATTTGATGGTGACCCGAATAAGTTTGAATAAACCCGGTGAATCAGGCACATAGAGTTGGCTACCTACCTAAAAACTCTGTGTACGAGATAAATACGGGCACATTGCGGGGGCCTATCTTACCGAAACTCTGTGTATTGAGATAAATACGGACACATAGAGACTGTCTATGTACCCGAAAACTGGTGAATTTACAAGAACTGGTCACATAGCAATAGTCTATGTGACCGAAAACCGTAACAAAATACAAAAAGGTCACTAAGCAACCACTTAGCGACCAAAAATAAAGTAGAAAATAGTACGATGCATCACAGACTAAAATTCTAAGATATTATTTTTTTAACCCATATCGAATAGCAAACACAGTCTCTTTGTTCTCAACTATTTGTACCTGAATATATCTTTCTGAATCGATATTATACGTATATGTGTTACAAGAGGTATTACCGGGACATGTTTGAACCGTATTATCGTAATGTTCTCCAAATACACTTACTGCATCTGCCTTTGTCTTTGGCAATGCTTTAAACAATCCATCAGCGAGATACTGTGGGTAAAAAGTATATTCTCGAATCGGACCATTCTCCCCATCAAATGTTGCTTCTACTCCGTACCCATCCAAACTATATTTTAGGCGAGCAATATTTGAATTTACATCTTCTTCTAGTGGTGATCCTATTACACCAATCATCTCCTCATAGCTCATACCAAGACGTAAGCCTAAAAATGTATGGTCCTGCTTAATCTTATCATATGTTAACGTATGCGCCGTATCTTCCATAATTGTGTTGTTTTCCGGGATACTTTGAATGGAATATTGTTCATCACTACTTTCTGGAATTTCCGCAATCTCAGCGTCGTAAATAGCTTCTTCCTTCCTTTCTTCTCCAGTATCCATATTCATCTCGGCTGTTTCTTGTTTAGTTTGATTTAAATAAACAGATGTGATGCTTATAGCAAAAAATACTACGGCTGCAGCTAAAGAAAACAGGGGAACATACGCTTTTTTCTTTGGTTTAATCTCTGTTTCTTCATCCATATGTTTGACAATCTTTGTATATAATTCTTCCATACGCTGATGGTCCTTCATCTTAGGCATGTTTTGAAGTAAGGATTTTATTTTATCATCGTTCCCGTTATTTTTCGTCACGTTGCATCCCCTCCTCCATAGCCTCCATATATTTTTTTAAGGCTTTCATTGCTCGATGTTGGGTTGTCTTCACTTTACTTTCACTCCACTCCAATACTTCTGCCGTTTCTTGAATGGAGAGGGATTGTATAAACCTTAATATTACAACAGATTGTTGATCCAATGAGCAACGACTGAGACATAAATACATTTTTCTTACTTCTTCATTTTGAAGAGCNNCTCCTTTTTCTGTCCAATCAAACGATTCGAATATATGCTTTCGTTTTCGCTTTTGACTTCTAAAGTAATCAATTGCAATGTGCCTTGCAATGGAAAACAGCCATGTTTTTTCACTACTGTCCCCTTTAAAAGTAGAATATGAGCGTAAAACCTTTATATAAACTTCTTGAACTAAGTCTTCTGCTAACGTTCGATCCTTCACCATATAGAATAAAAATTGAAACAAATCATGATGGTATTTATGATAAAGATCTTGAAAGACTTCTTTCATAGGAAAGCCTCCCATTCATTATATTTGTCGACTAAAAACAAAATAAGTTACATACTTTTTATACCAAATTCACCCTTCCCATATTCTACCACAATTACATGCGTATAAAAGGAGATGAACTCGATTTATACCCGGCAAAAGCGAAATACTTTCATTGAAACTCAACAAAACTCACAATGCCTTGGATTGGCTTTTGTACTAAACACCGCCACATAACTTCCAACATTTCTGCAGATAAAAAAAAGCTAAGCAATGGTTTTTGCTCAGCTTGGCTATTTCATATGAAACAATATTAAACAACATGATTCTCTAGGATTATCTATTTTTTGATAGATTTTGGCAAGGTAACAATGAAGGTTGTCCCCTTATCCACCTTACTGTGAACATCAACTGTACCTTGATGTGCTTCGATAATGTTTTTAGCTATCGCTAATCCTAAGCCAGTACCGGATGCGCCTTCTTTCTTGACCCTAGATTTATCTGCTTTATAGAATCGTTCAAATATAAAAGGTAAATCCTCTNNGAACCATTTGCTAGAGAATCGACCATTAGTTTAACGTGCCCATTTTCAGAAGTATGTCTTATTGCATTATCTATTAGGTTTGTTAAAACTTGCTCCATTCGATCTGGGTCAAAGATGAAGGTTTCACTCTTATAATTATTTTCCAATAGTAAATGAATCGATTTTTCTTCAGCAATACCAGCAAACTTTTTATAAATTTTTGTTAAATATGGGGTTACATTTACTTCCTCCATATTTAAATGGATATGTCCTGCTTCCATTCTTGCTAAATCTAACAATTCGTTTACTAATCTTCCCATGCGCAACGACTCTTCATAAATTATTCGAGCAAGCTCATTTTTCTCATCCTGTGATTGAGCTATATCGTCCATTATGGCCTCACTATATCCCTGTAACATAGAAATCGGAGTTCTTAGCTCATGGGATACATTTGCAATGAAATCTTTTCTTAACTTGTCTAGCTGTCTCTCTTCTGTCATATCCCGTACTACTGCTACAGCACCTCGTATAAAGGATTGATTATACAGTGGTGAGATAAGCATAACAAATGTACGCCCTTGGATGCTTATCTCTCTCATTACTTCCTCTTCACGAGAAATGACTTGTTTTAGTGCTTCCTTTAGCTCATTAGGGACAATCTTCATTTCGCGATTACTACTCGTTTGATTGAAGGATAGTAAATCAATAAAGCGATCTGCGGGTGGATTTGTTAGAACAACTTCCCCCTCTCGATTTAAAGAAATGACACCGTCGGCCATAGAAGCTAGTATACTTTGAACTTGTTCTTTTTCTTGGTTTAATGCATGAATATGATATTTTAATTGACGTCCCATCCGATTAAACGCAATGGCCAGCTCCCCAATTTCATCATGTGTTAAGATTGGTACTTTTGTATGGAATTCACCCTTCGCTAACTCAAGAGCAGCTTTTCGCATTTTTATCAATGGTGCAGTCATTCTTGTAGATAAAAAGAACGCGAAGAAAGTTGTTAAAATAATCGCTATTCCTGCAGCTAATACGATTAGCCTTGTTGTTTGTTTTGTCGTCTCTTCTATATTATCAAGAGACTGATAGATGAATACGGCTCCTAATTGGCTTTCTAAAGGTTGGCCAACTAAAAGCACTTCCGTATCCGTATTTGGTAATGTTGTTTTCTTCTTCAAATTCCCATTATGTGATAAAACTTCGGTTAAGTCTTCATCTGAATAAAACCAATCTAATTCGACGGAATCTAACTTTTTATCGGTACTATCGGAAATCCAATATTCCATATCATTAAAGAATACAACGACACGATTCGATGGATCTCTTACTTGTTCAATCGTATTCGTAACAAGCTCCCGGTCATGATATTCTCCAATAATTTTAGATACAACATTAGCAGCTTGCATGAGCTCTTCTTCTGCCTCATTCTCGTGATAGGTTTCAAAAAACTGCAGCAATAAAATAGTTAGCGTAACTAGGACGAATGTAAAGAATAACAAAATGGTAGCCCATAATTTAACTACTATACTTCGCCAAAACATTATCCCTTGCCTACCTCAAATTTGTATCCAACTCCCCATACCGTAACAATCATTTTAGCAGCATCTTTGGAAACTTTACTTAGTTTTTCACGCAAACGTTTTACATGGGTATCTACTGTTCTCAAATCTCCAAAAAATTCATAATTCCAAACCTCTTTAAGAAGATCTTCTCTTGAAAATACCTTATCTGGCGATTTAGCAAGAAAATGTAATAATTCATATTCTTTTGG
>JACYYJ010073428.1_pt1 | contig 10468 bp, 15 predicted proteins | sample 8236861 | NCBI WGS metagenome assembly JACYYJ01 (sample SAMN14103086, study PRJNA606662) | landfill metagenome | isolation source: landfill solid waste | place: India:New Delhi, Okhla landfill site | collected 2017-11-05
CAGGGTGAATGTCACGGCCACGCTGATCACAGTGATGATGCCTGAACAGAAGTCTGCGAATCGTGGTTTACATACGTTCGTCACGGTCAGTGCTCCGTTCTTCGGCAGGTGGACTATACTTCTTCTCATCCTCTGCAGTCACACCTGCCATGTTATAGATACGGATACGCCAGAGGCGCTCCAGCTCTTGCCATGCGCGGTTGCCCATCATGCCGGATGTAGCGATCAGGACCGCCCCCATTGGACCCTGGATATTCCCCCACTCACAGAGCCAGAATGTTATGAGTCCTGTGAACCCCGAGGTAAGGAGATCGATGAAGAAAGTCGAGAATACGAATTTACTCATCCTGTTGAGATGCCGCACTACCCCACCGAAACAAGCCAGTCCGATAACCCACAAGTAAGTTAAGAACGGATACCCGAATGGATTCTTGTGGTCCTCCATATCAAATCCCTTTATGTGAAGAACAGTGCAACTCGGGGATCTACAGGAACACCTGGATAGTTCGCCGGGGGGCTCTGCTCGAATGGATTGTACCGATTGGGTCTCCCTTGCTCAGGCAGCGTAACCGACACCCGAGGTTGAAGATCCAGCATAGATTTCTTAGCTTCGGATATAAAATTGCGCGTGATAGTTTGGGTCGCGCAGTCCGGAGCCTGGACCTGTTCTTCGGCTTGATATAGAATCCACAGGGTGGCGAGGTTCTCGACACTCAGTCGCATGATGCCTAGGCTGCGTAGTAGTCGATCAATCTCGCTACTATCACAGATCACCATTATAGGTCCCTTGTCCTGTAGCGTAACGAGGTCCCTGAATACGGCACTTTCTACCGCTGGGACCCACTTGTCGAACTTGATTCCGACATGATAGAAGTCTTTTTCCATCGTAGTTCCTATCCGACGTGCCGTGCTAGTCGTTCTGCCTGTTCGAGCGTCAGGGTGATAACGCGGGAAGGGTCTCCTGGGAAGATCATGCGGATTTGTCGTCCGTTGGCGGACTTACGTACGCCAAATTCCTGACCCTTCTTCACCTGGATTTCCTTCCCGCGGAAGGTCACCGCGACTGGCCGACTGCCTTTGTATACGAACCATTCGTACGCCGACTCCGGCTTTACCGCAGCGAGCAAACGATTGGCCGCGAGAAACTTGTACATTCTTATCTCCTGTTCAATAGGCCCGGAATAACGTGAGTACCGAACCGTTCGATGTTCATCTTCCGTACGCGAGCCCGTTCGTTGGGATCCTGCATCTTCAATGCAGCTCGCATGATCTGGTTGTTCTGCTTGGCCTTCGCTGCTCGCTGGTTGTATACGTACTTTCGCTTACCTGTCGGCGTGGTCTCGTACACTTCCCCTGCTTCGCCAAACTCCCGAGCCAGTAGTGGAATCTTGCGCTGGCCGAGTGCTGCATTAACCAACGTGCTAGCGTCTACGTCGAAGTCCTCGTCGTAGTCTTGATCGTGACTGGTATCCTTACCCGTCACTTCTTCAAGACGGCGTCGGAGTTCCGCGTCTTCTTCCAGCTCGCGCAGTAGTACGTCTGGGTCCTGACCTGCCGCAGTCATCCACATCTTCAGCGGAACAGGAACACCCTTCTCGTCCAGCAATGTCAGCATCTCGCTCAGCGATTCCGTCGGCTCCGCATCCAGCTTCTTATGCCAATATACCGTTGGAATCTTGAGGTTGGCCTTTAAGCGCGCATCAAACAGGTAATCCATCTGATCCACATTCTTCACCTGTTCCTTGTCGCGGAATAGGCCGTTAGTCGCTGCGATCAGTGGGAATATCTTCTGGTAGAAGGTTTTATCTGTGAGGAACCCACGGTAACTAGACTGCGTCTCCAGGAATGCAGAATAGGCGTTGTCTGCCGCTGCAAAGCTAGCGTCGCCGCTGAGGAACGCTTCACTGATGCCGAGCGCTCGCAACTTATATGCCACCATCACGTCGGTCATATCCGTCCATTTCCAGAAGTCACCTGCTGGACGTAGATCGGTTGACTGTACGCTGTTCCGAGTACCGACCCAACCACCTAACGGATCAAACTCAGCAGTCTGGAATTGCTGTACCAGTTCCATCAGCTCTTCGCTGGTGGGAGTCCATAGATCATCGCCCGCTGTTATGTGGGTCATCGCCCGCTGACGTCTATGTGCTTCTGTCAGCGTACCTCGGAACATCGCCTTCTCAATCAGGTACATCGGAAGGATACGTTGCAGATACGAGACGTATGGTCGGTCGGTCATCGATTCACGTGGGATGAACAGGGTGGCGACCGGATCCAGGGCCATACGTCCGCTGCGAATTAACTGCAAAAACGACTCAGGCATCATTCGCATGTAGCGTTTGATGAACGGATTGTCCGATGCTAGGATCTTCGCTGCAGATTCTGTATTGACCTGGATCTCCGGGTCCATGTTATACATCGGCGAATGGGTGAGCGAACAATGCAGTGCGTCGTGGACCCACGTGTCCAGGAACTGCCGCCTGACCGGATCGAACACCAAGCTACCGCAGAAGAAACCGTCAGTCAGGTAAGCCCAGCTGATCTTCGGCATCATGCGCCTGATATTCAGTTGTTCCACTGCGTCAACGAACGGTTGGAGTTCTTCTTTCGGTAGGCCACGGAGCTCGAAGTCCGAGAACGGGAAGCTTGACTGGATATCGACCGCCGAACCTGCCGTGTTGTCATACAGGTAGATGTCGCGATTGAACAACGCTAGTGTCCGGGTGTCGGCGAACGCAGGATTACCGGCGTCCAGAAGTCCCGTCATGTAGTACGTATACTCGCTATTCCACCCCATCGTGGTCGAGACGTTGGGATTGTTTATCCCTGCCATGCTGCCCATTCCGGCTTCTACTCTGCTGGCCCGAGCGGTGATCCCTTTCGGTTGGTGGCCCGTCGTTGCCATCTGTAGGGAGCCGCCCTTGACTCCCAGAATTCGTTTCTTGATCAGCATTGTAGTTCCTTAGCGTTGCATCTGCTGCTTGATCTGATCCCGAAGCTCGTAGAACTTCGTATTGATCGTATCAGCCAGCGAATCTCGATGTCGGTTGATGTCTTTCAGGAAGCGTTGGTAATCCGCTTCGGACATCCGGTCCCGGGCATCGCTCTTGATCAGGTCGAGCTGCTGAACGATGGCCGTGCCGATCTCCAGCATGATCGGAGCAATGGATCGTTCGACCAACAGCTCGCCTATTCGACCTCGGTCCTCCGCTTGCTGCACGTCGATCAGCAGCTCGCGTACCGAACTGATCATCGAGTTCAGCTGATAGACACCGCGAGCCCCCTTAGACTTCCGAATATTGTTTTCGGCGTACGGGATGAGATCGACGAGCGACTGCAACATCGTCTTATAGAGTAGTGTACGGGCCGAATCGCCTTCGTTCACTTCCAGTAGCTGATGGATCTGTTCAGCACTATCACCTACAATAGATTTGAGTCGCCTGTTGTTGATCTTGCTGATCCGCTGCTTTGGTCGTTCGTCCGCCAGCGCTAGAACATGCTGCTTCTGTCGCTGACGCTCGGCCTTCGTGACCTTCGCCCTTTTCTTCTTTTTCGGTTCGGCCGCCGGCTCGCGCTGTAGTTCGCGGGCCACCAGTTCATCTATGTCGATATCGCTGTCGTCAGCATCCATGCTACGACTGGCAACCTTCGCCTTCTTCTGGCGAACTTTGGTCTTGGCTTTCAGGTTCTCGAGCTTTTCTTTGTATTCTCGCTGCTCTTGGTCGGGACTTTTTCTAGCCATTAGTCTTTCACAGGTAGTACGATACGTTCTTCAAAGTTGCACCAGACTTCCAGTCCGCCAGCAACCACCTTTTCCATCTGGGTGCCGGTCACCGGACACCGTCCTTCAATGATCTCCTCCCCGATTTCCAGTCGGGCTGTAGTCCGTGACTTCTTTTCTTCCTTCTTCGTACCGGCAGTGAGCCATGCTTTCGGCATCTTCATATAGAATTCCTCAGAGAACGTTTTTGCGATTGAACAACTTCCCAAGACTGACAGCCGCTACTCCGTCCAGTAGACCCTGTACGTTGTAGTCGAACTTACGACCCTCCAGCTGCTGAAGTCCGTACAGTCCGATCAGTGTAGCGTCCAGCTGGTGCGGAGTAGTCCGGCATGCCTTATAGACGTCCTTCAGATTGAAGTCGTACTGACGATGCCAATCGTTCTTCCACTGCGCTGCCGTAATCAGTTGAACATCTAATTTACGGTATCGCTGCAGGATTATGCCCATCATCAGGGAGATCAGCTCTCCACTGTTTCCCCGAATACCTCGAGCCTGATATCGTTCGGCGACTATAGCTTTGCAGCCAAAGCTGGTGATCCAGTAGTCGATCTCCTGAAGGAATCGCTTCCGTTGACCAGCCAAGTCGGACTTCAGCTGTTTGATCGGATTCTGTAGTAATCCGTTCGCCTTGAGGACCGGTTGTCCGTCGATCAATGCACTACAACTGATTCCGAAGTTCGAGGATCCTGGGTCCAGCGACAGGATAGACCATCCTCGCGTGTCGGGCTTGAGCTTATACATGTCTTGGCATCATGTTGTTGATTTGCTATAAAATTGTAGGGACCGATCGTGCAATTTTATTTCATGATTTAACTGGAGACTGCAATGGCAGTTGTCAAACGAACTAATACTCGCGTCGTTCCTGCGAATAATCGTGCAGTAGACGTTGCGCAGAGGGCGATCCAGGGCGTAACCGACATCCACCAGCGACGGATGTACAACGCTTTCCGTGTCCAGGGATTCGCTGGTATTCTCTATTCGAGGCTTCGATCTGGTGAGCGCTGTAGTTGTCAGTCGGCGCCCAAGCGACTCCAGACTCTACTGGACGAACAGGGGAATGCAGACGCTGGTACCATCAATCAACTTCTGACCGGCGCTCAGTTCGGGGTCAGCAACTACGGTTCTAGTAAGGAACTGAACGAACAGACCAGTAAGGACGGGCTGTCGAAGTTCGAGGGGACGTTCGACGTTGCTGGTACGGAAGAATACCCAAACGAATATCAAGAAACCGACGGAGACAACGGAGGTACTGACTTCGATCTAGAAGCTGTTATGAACGGATTCGATACTTCGGTCATCGGCTTCACCGAAGCTAGTTGTGCTGTCTGTTTCGGTACCGGATATGTCGGTGGCTATCAGGCGTTCAATACCAACCGTCAAGTCATAACACCCGATCGGGTTGAGTCTAATGGACATATCGACTATCAGGCGAAACCGTTTGTAGGTCTGTGTACTGAGTTCCATGCGCAGATCACGATTCCCCGCGGTGCTATCGGGATCGACAGCTTCCAGCTCTGGGACAACAATCGCCGGCTCCCTACGCGATTCACTATCGACGGAACGGTCGGCAGCTATCAGGCGCTGATGGCCCGAGCCGACGGACGTCCTCATTCTGTCGTAGTACAGGTACCCGACAGGTGGACGCACTTGGAACTACAATTTAATCTGAGTAACGAACATGCTTACTTTGAGTTCCCGAAACTGACGAAGAGCAGCGACCTGTCGATGCTGGATACGACCGATCCGTTCCAGATATTGCTCAGTCCTAACGTTCCTCACGTCTACACAGAAGACATCTTCACCGACGTAGTGTACGGAAAGCACTACATCGTGCAGAACAGTCCTCAGTGGAATACTCGCAATCGTCAGCTTCTCGGTTGGGAATGTCAGGTACGGGTCGTTCAGCCACAAGAGCTCTATGCTATGCTACCGAAGCGACATCGGGCTCCAACCAAAAACCAGACAGTAAATATGGTCCACGACAATCGAAGAGGGCAAAGAATATGAACGCGATTCAGCGCATCCGGGCTGCCCGGACAGTTGAGCAGTACACGTTTCGGTTTACCGTTACTGAGAACGGACGCGACGGTCATGTGACTTTCAGTGTTCAGGCTAAGTCTATGCCAGAGGCCTGGACAAAGATCATGCGCGTTCCAACCAAAGACCTCTTTCAGTACGTATCGAAGATCGAACTTGTAGGAATCAAATAATGGATATTCCAAACTTCCGCTATCTCGAAGACGCCGTTAAGCTGATCCAGCAAATCGATGGCGACCTAACCGAGCTGGATCAGGCGTTTAAGGCTAAGAAGAAAATGCTGGCTCATCTTCTTGTGGCCGAACACGAAGAATTCAGCATCAACTACAAACCTCGCAAGTCCGACAAGAAGTTGGTTCCTCAGGCCACGAAGGTTACTGTTCCTGGTGGACTGAAGAAGCTGCAGGAACAGTATGCGCTGCTTGAAGAACTGAACGATCAGTATCAGTCTCTCGACGCTATCGGCGCACAGATCGAGATCCAGTTCCGCGCTAATCGTGATCTCAACAAGGCTAAGAACGAACTAAAGCGCGTCAAGACCAAGATCCAGAACCAGATGCGTGAGGTCTTCTCGTTCCTCAACGAGGTGGCGAAGGCCAAGGTTCCTGAATCGTTCGGGCGCTACATTGAAGCCATCGCACATGAATTGAACAATCACGTTCAGTTCGCTGACTGCAGTCAGTTCCTGTACCTGACTACCAGTCCGGACAACAGTCTGGTGTTCACCAACTATACTATGTTGGAAGACGCAGCAAACGACGAGGGCGAACTCGCCACTCTGTACGTTGCAGTCCAGTGGGATATGGGGAACGATCGTCGTCGGTCCACCATCAACGTGTTCCTCGATCACGACTTCGAGCTGCCGAACAAGCTCTTACAGAGTGGCGCGGGTATTCAGGTCGACAACGTTCAGCAGGCAGTCAAGTCGATTAGTCGCTTACTCGAAACTGAGAACTTCAGTAGCAGTTTGGGTATCGTCCCACTGAGCCTCAAACTGAAGATGGACCCGAACGCCCTGAAGTCCGAACTGTTCAGCTATAAGGAATACGTTTCCAAGATCGAAGTGGACGACAAAGACGGCAGTATAACCTTCACAACTCGTAAAGGATCAGGTATAACCGACGATCTTGCACAGAAGGTTGCGCGTCAGCTATTTGTCGAAGTTCGGGGCATCGTGCGTCGTAGCCCACAGACTAAACTCCGCGTCAAAATCACCAAGGAACGTGGTCAGTTCAAGATCAAGTTCACCATGCACGGAATCGCTCCGGGCACTGAGCTTGACGTTCACGACGTAGAATTTCTACGTGACCGTTTCGGGCTGAACGAACAACAGCTCCGCCGTATCGCTCGTATCATTTCGAAGGACTAAGTATGAAAATCCAAGCAAGTCGTCGTCTCCGTCTTCTAAGTCTGCGCATCGGTTCTGTCGGCATGGAAGACATGGCTCTCACCGCGTTCCGCACGGGATTCAAGCGTAGCCCCAAAGGTTACGTTAAGGTCCTGAACATCCCAATCGCAGGGAAGCCGGAATCTGCAATCGCGAAGGATTTGACTGCCGAGCTGGAAAAGCTCGACCGTCATTTCCGTACTATCGGCTTCGTGCGGAAGACCGTGGTACGTGGCAAGAAGTTCGAATACAGTGATGGTCAGTTCGCCATCCGCGCTAACATCGAATGCGACCAGCAGAACTGCATCATCACCATGGAACTTGGGAAGGCATAATATGCGAATCGCTGAACTCATTGTTAGGACGTCCCAACGTCTGGCGAAGGATCAGGTTGAAATAACCCAGGAGGACCACACTCCTGTACTCTTCTTCAAGACAGACGTATCGTTCTTGTCGTTCATCATGGAACTTGGTCGCCTCGGGGTCAAGGCCGAGATCACACGGCCACAACAAGTCGTGAAGTTGGGACAAGACACGGTTATCGTAAGCAAGTTGCTACGGGGCCCGAAGGTCTACTTCCAAGTGGACAAGCGTGGATTCCTCGACGCCATCACACTGGAGGCTGTAAAATGACTGCTGTTCAGCGCCTAGTCGCCGCCAATCAGAAACTCAGTAAGGTAGACCCCTATCTGATGGAACTGGACGTGGAGTTCTTTCACAGGGGTGACATGATCATCGTTGTGATCGACAACGAGCATCAGGTCAAGGAGATCTGCAACGACCTGAAGGAACCCTTCGGTCTCCGGATCGACAGTCCGCAAGTTCTCACGAGGAAGAGCTTCGCATTAGTTGGCGACATTACTGTTCAACGGGTAGGGAAAAGCTTGAGGATATTCTGATGGATGAGACTCACGTAATCGCCTTCATCATCGGACTTGTTACTTGCTATCAAGTCCTTCGTTGGTTCAACCGGCTGAAGTAGCATGTCGGTAATCACACACGGGGTCCCGGCCCTAATCGCCGGACTCGTTTTCATAGTGGTACTTCTTAAGATGATCGGTAAGATCAAATAGGAGACTAGAAATGGATTCACAACAGCTCGCGGATCTTATCCGCCCTATCGTTTTCCGTACGTTCGGTCGTACCAACAAGGTTCACGTTGAGGAATTTTCTGTGGCCTTTGTCTACAAGACCAACTACGATGAAATCCTTGCATCGAACTCCGATCTCGTGAAGCTCGCCCAGATGCTGAATAAGCATGGTCTGACTCTGGGCCTGTCTAGCGATCGAGCTCAGGAAGTGACCGTCCGTCTTCACGTGGACCAGTAAAGGACTTATCAATGTCTCAGCCGACCTATCTGTTTTTCAAGGAGGCCACCACAGACACGGCTATCAAGGCTGAGGTGGCCTCCCTACTGAACGATGGTGAGACCATCGTTGCAGTCTCGGTCAACGAAGTTAGTCCGTTGACTGTCCAACCGCTCAATGTCGAGATTCAATCGTTCGATAACGTAGCGATTCATGCCATGCTATCGGACGGAACTATCGGATGCAGCTACGGAATAGACGTGCTGGTCCGCACGAATCATCGCACGTTCACTATCCTAATGGCTGTCAACTGCAACACTGCCAGTTCACAGATAGTTCCGTACGAGACATTTAATCCTGATGCCTTCAAGGACTTGGTCGGTGAACTCCAGGCCGGTGACAGTGCCGTCGGCTCTGCTACCTTTATGTTCCCCGGCGATGCCGAAGTAGAAGGTGGATACGTTCTATGGGAATTGCTGGCAGAAGACGGAACAGTGTTCTCTGTCGGCAATGCGTTCGAATATCGGGTAGAGAACAACGGGCTGGCGAATACGGTTCGAGCACGGGCTATTATCAGTGTTCCGTCCAACATTCCCGAGACGCTAGAACAGCAGAGCTATCAAATCCGCTGGACTCTGGTTGCGGGTACCGTCACTAGCTATCAGTTCGAGAACATCACGGTCGTAAGCCTATCGTCCGTACCTGAAGGTACTCAGTCTGTAGTCGAGTTTCAGGGCGAGCCGGCCATGGTCGAACTGGTGACTAGCGAACTGTACGATCGAGTTAGTCTCGAACTGTATCGGGATAACGACAAGCTGAGTAGTGCTTGGATCAGTGACACCAGTCAGCCGACCACTGCTCCGCCCCCTGAACGTACGGCTGGCGGTTGGTTCTACCGAGTGATCGTCGATACTGCTGGACTCCAGGTGTCGCTCAAGCCCTACACTGCGAAGTGGAAATACTGGAACTCGCAGCAGCCGGGACGGATCTACACCGAACGTGCTGATCTCTGGGTGGTCAATGCTTCGATCCTCAGTGCAGCCGACGACGTGAAGGCTAAGATCAACAAGGCTCGCACGACTCTGTATGGAAGCCCCGACTTGCTCTTCCCGTATGAAACGATCATGACATGGCTGCGCCGTGCTGCTGATGCGTTCAACGGTTACGGTGGGGTATTCACCAACTTCAACTTCACTAACGCTCAGTCCGGCATCCGGGAATACTGGTTGTTGTTCGCTGAACTGTTCGCCCTGGAATCGCAATATCTTGCTGAGGGTGAGAAGGCATTTGACTTCCAAGGTGCTGCGATCAGCTTGAACGTCGATCGCACTCAGTATCTGGATTCAATGGCTTCGAAGATACAGTCCCGCTTGGATAACGAACTAAAACCGTTCAAGCAGAACCTGATAATCAAGGGAAATCTTGGAGGAGATGGTTCGGGCTTTGGCGGTACCGGAAATCTGGTGACCAACATGGGGCCGCTCGGCTCGGTTGGACTACTTATCAGCCCTGCAAGTCTGTGGGGACTGTATCACCGCGGTCCCTACGCTCGCAACATCTCGGTATCAGCGACAGACGGTCCGTCCAGTCCTGCTGATAATGGCGATGAGGTAGAAGTTCAGTTCCTGGCGACGAGCGATCGGATATTGGAGCTCGGCCAGACGCTGGAAAAGCCTCAGTTCACGGTTCAGTATAATCGTCCGATCGAGCAAGCTATTCTGTCCGATGGATTAGGATGGTCTAAGCGAGTGTCGGGCTTGCAGCTTGGTGCTGATAACGACTACACGTTAACCAGTCTCGGTTCGGTAATGTTCAGTCTCCAGGCTAAAGTGGGGCGACAGAGCAAGACGCAGAGTCTAGCGTTCAACTGGTGTCCTCGTATCTACTGTGGTGCATTGCCGCCGGGTACGACCGACCCTGCTCTGATCGCAGACTTGAGTTCGGTACTGTCT
>JACYYJ010131144.1_pt2 | contig 10455 bp, 8 predicted proteins | sample 8236861 | NCBI WGS metagenome assembly JACYYJ01 (sample SAMN14103086, study PRJNA606662) | landfill metagenome | isolation source: landfill solid waste | place: India:New Delhi, Okhla landfill site | collected 2017-11-05
CGCTGGATCGTGCCATGACGGTAGTTCGTGAAGTCGACGCCCGTCTCCTCGCGCAATTCCTCGAGGAACGCCCGGAGTTGGGACGGGTCCGATGGAGTGGGCACGGCATAGGAACCGCTGACGAACTCGACCAACAGGCTCCCGATACGGTCGAGATCGGCCGTCACATCGACGTCGGAGAGCGAAAGCGACAGCGGCATTCCCGGGTAGGCAGCGTTTTCCGGATCCTGGACAATGACGGTGCCGCCGGCGCTCTTGACTTCACGAGCGCCCAACGCGCCATCCGAGCCTGTGCCGGAAAGGACGACGGCGATCAGGTCCTCACCATACGCCTCCGCCGCGCTTCGGAACATGAGATCGACCGACGGATGCGGACCTCCTCCGACCTCTTCCAACTCCGCGTGCCCGTCGACGATCCTCACATTGCGGTTTGCCGGAACCACATAGATCCGGCCGGGTTCGAGCGGCGTGCGCCCTTCGATATTCGAGACCGGCAACGGCCCTCTTCGGCCCAGGATCTCGGCGAGCGACGACCTACGGCTGGGGCTCACATGCATGCCAATGACGACCGGCGCCTGGAAGTCGGCCGGCAACCTGGAGACGACCGCGGTGAGGCTCTCGAGGCCGCCCGCTGAGGCGCCCATGACGACCAAAAAAGACGATGGTTGCGGTTCGTTGCCTGCGTCCACCTGATATCTCTCACACTAGAAATCGCGGTCGCCTCACCGGCACGACGGCGCCGGTATTACCTTCACGCCGTATCGGCCGCAGGTCGCCGGACCTCGGGAGCATTCAGACGCTTCATACTGTAGCGGAGATCACCCTACCAACGTCGTGGCGATGCCGATCCAACGCACATCCGGCACGGGTCGTCGCCAGGACCAAGAGGACCCTCACGACGCCGCCTATTCCCCGTTCGTAACGTCATAATCGGCGAGTTGGAGGGCAGTGTTGAGCGGTGTGTTGAGCAGCTCACGAATCGCATCTGCCCGTCGCTCGTCCAGCTTTGCCTGCTCGTGAATGTCATCGGCGCGTTGGCGGTCGTCCGTCGTATCGCGAACGCGCCGGGCCAGCTGGCGGCTGAGCGTGGCCCGCTCCTCCAGCAGGCGAACGCTGGACCAGAGCGCGGCCTCGAGCTCCTCGGACTTGTTGCCCAGGAGGGTCTCGGCTCCCCAGGTGTGACCGACGTGACACCGGAACGCGCCGTCGCGCGACGCCGATTGCCACAATGTTCCACCGCAGTCGGGGCAGGTAAACATCGTCAACTCACCCGCCCGCCGGTTGGCTTCCTGCTCCCGGAAATCCTGGGAGACCATCTCACGGTCGCGATCTTCGGAATCTGCCACGGACTGCTCCTCCTGCGTCGATGGCGAGGTGAACGACAGGCTCGCCAGGTGACGGCCAATCTCGCGGGCCCGGAGCACCTTGTCGGCGTCAACACTCCGCAGCGCGCTCAGCGGCATGCCACCAATGAGCGCCTCTTCAGGATCCTGCACGATTACGGTACCGCCTCGCGCCTTGATGACCTGAAGCCCGACACTCCCGTCGCTCAGTGCGCCCGACAGGACGATCCCGATAACGCCTGGTCCCGCCGAGGAGGCCGCCGAGCGAAACAGTGGGTCGATCGCGGGCCGGCTGTGGTTCTCCCTCGGACCATGGGAGAGTGCGATCCGGTCGCCACGCAGGAGCATGTGGAAGTCCGGCGGCGCGACATGGATGTGTCCGGACCGCACCCGGTCGCCATCGCGGGCATGGGTTGCAGGGAGCACCCCCGCCCGCTCGATGAGCTTCGGCAGCACACTTCGGGATCGGCCGATATGGACGACAACGAGGACCGGAGCACCGAAGTCAGCCGGCAGCTCGGAAACGAGGTCCAGCAGGGCCTGGATACCTCCCGCAGACGCACCGATAACGATGGCCGGCATCTGCCGTTTCTGATCCATGAAGAGCCCCTGACGCGCGGTGAGCGGGTATCAACCCACGTCCGGCGCGGCTTGGCGAGCCAACATGCGGCATCGCTGAGAATCATCGATGCCGACGTCCCGCAGGGCTCGGGCCAGCGCTGATCCGACGTGGTCTCCGCTGTGCGCCCATCACTCGTCAAGGTGCGTGACGGCGCCTGGTGGGAGCGGGGAAAGTGCCCGTTATTCCGGCTCCCCGGACTCGCGCAGGCGTCGTCCGGAAAGCGCCTGTGACGATGCCTGGATGAGCTCGCTGGTGCGTCGACTAACCTCATACGCCCGCGAGATGGCGGCCCGCAGGTCCGATGTAGCAGGCAAGGATGTCGTTTCGACCGTCACGTCGAGGTCGGTGGCCTCCGCCTCCGGCGTATCGGAATGATCGTCCGTTTCGCGGAAACCTGCGGGCTTCTCGGCTGATTCTGCTTCTCCGAACCAGTTCGAGCGCAGGAGCAGGAACCCGGGCGTCACATCGAGTGCAGCGGCGATGGCTTCGAGACGATCGCGGCGGGGCAGCCCGATACCGCCCCGCTCGAGACGAGAGATGTCCGACTGCCGGACGTTGCCGCCAATGCGTTCAGCGAGTTCTTCCTGAGTCAGGCCCAATTCTCGCCGCCGCTGGCGAACAACCCCGCCCAGCGTCGCTTTGTCATGATTGGTTGAATCGCTCAAAACTGCCAACTGACACCTCCCACCAACCAGGGCGCTCAATTATGTAGCTTCGCGCCTATTCACAACGATGGGTGGAAAACGCTGTATGCAAAGTGCAGCATGGACGAACAGGTCGGCCCCGTTTGCATACGTCGTGTCTATAAGGACCCTACATGGATGTTCCTGGCACCCATTCTACTACGCATCCAGCGCTCAAGAGCATCCAGGTTGCACGTCTTCATGCAGTGCCAGCTGTCCGTAACCCCGTGCCCCCATGGGTACCGCCCGGCTTCTCTCCATATGCGGCACGAGGAAGGCCCGCCATGCCCGGAATCGCTTTCACCAATTGGCGCGAGTCCGCACGTGAGGTGTCAACCAGGCACATCGTCGTCATGGAGACGAACGTCGACGTGCTCGCGATCCTCGGGCAACTGCTTTCCGACGAGGCGTACGACGTCACCCTCATGGCCTACCTGCCTGACTGGCGCGACATCCTGGAGATGACACCGGATCTCATCATGGTGAACCCGGAGATCTTCCCCGTGTCGCCATGCTCGTTTCCGATGCCGGATATCGTGGCGCTGAGCATCGTGGAGCCAATCCCCCTCATCTACTGCACGATCGACCCGGATATCGCCGCGGAGCTCAGCCGGGCGGGTTGCACCACACTGCTCGAACCGTTCGACCTCGACGATGTGCTCACCGCCGTCTCGGGAGCACTCTCGACCGGACGGTGATGCCGACCGCCGCGGCGATATGCGGGTCGATACACAAAGTTAGAACCGGCCGGGCAGGACGCCAGGCCGGTTTCTTGACGTTCGTGATGAGCATGTCCGCCCGATTTCGACCTTGGGCCGGTGAGCGAGGAGCGTTTGGTTATTCGCCCCTCGATAGAGACTGGACCGCTATTTGTCGTCGCCGGAATGGTCAACGATCACGCGGGCGTTGCGGTTGTATCCGAAGTAATCCCACGTCCACTGCCAGAAGACGAAGAGACGGTTGCGGAACGAGATCAGCTGCAGGATATGGACAACGGCCCAGAGCCACCAGGCGATGAAGCCCGTGAAGCGCAATCCCTTGATCTGGGCGACGGCGCGGTTGCGGCCGATGGTCGCCATGCTGCCCTTGTCGTTGTAAACGAAGCGAGCATAGGCCTCGCCGCGAAGGGCGCGCTTGATGTTCTTCGCGACGTGCTCGCCGCCCTGCATGGCGGTCGGGGCAACGGCGGGCAGCGGCTTGCCGTCCGGTCCCTTGATGACGGCGGCATCGCCGATCACGAAGATCTCCGGATGCCCGGGCACGAAGAGCTCCGGCGTCACCGGCACACGCTTCGCGCGATCCAGCTCGACGACCCCGGCCAGCTCCGGCGTCAGGGACGCCGCCTGGATACCGGCCGCCCAGATGATGGTATCGGCGTTGATCCGCTCGGAGCCGCCGATGGTGACCCCCTTCTCATCGACGTCGGTGACCATCGCCCCGGTCCGCACCTCGACGCCGAGCTTCTTGAGGTCCTCGGCCGCCGCCTTCGACAGATCCGGATGGAACATCGGGAAGATGCGGTCCATGCCTTCGAGCAGGACAATCCGGGTCGAGCGGGAATCGAAGTTGTCGTACTCGTGCAGGACGGTGAAGTTAGCGATCTCGGCGATGGCGCCGGCCATCTCGACGCCGGTCGGGCCACCGCCGACAAGCACGTAGGTCAGCAGCTCCTTGCGGCGTTCCGGATCGGTCTCGCGGTTCGCCTTCTCGAAGTTGATGAGGATGCGCTGCCGGATGCGCTCGGCGTCCTCGAGGGATTTCAGGCCCCAGGCGCGTTCCGCCCAGTGGTCGTTGCCGAAGTAGGAGTCCTTCGCGCCGACAGCGATGATCAGGTAGTCGTACTTCATCGAGTCGCCAGCCGCGAACCGGAGCGTCTTGTTCTCGATGTCGATCCCGGTCGCCTCGTCCAAATGGACCTTGACGTTCTTCTGGCGCTTCAGGATGCGACGGATCGGCTGGGCGATATGCTCCTGCGTCAGCTGAGCGGTCGCCACCTGGTACAGGAGCGGCACGAAGAGGTGATGGTTCCGCCGATCGACGACCGTGATGTCGACATCGGCATCCTCCAGCGCCTTGACGGCGGAGAGGCCGCCGAAGCCGGCGCCCACGATCACCACATGGGGTCGCCCCTTGGTCTCGAGCGTCGGCGTCATCGACTCGCCGACGGAGACAAACTGATCGACCGAGACGCCGTTGACGTGCTCGGAACTCTCGATGACTGGTTCCTGGGAGTTGGTGGCCACGCTGTTCTCCGCCGCTGGTTTCATGGGACAGATGACGATGTATCGGGCCGGATGATTCACACCACCCGCCCGCGCAACGATACTCCCGCCTGCAAGCCAGTGTCCACTGGCGTTCACGATCCGCACAGACGTGACGGGGCCCTGGCGACGCATCGCCAGGGCCTCGTCTCCCCCTTCCCCAAGGTGGTTGGCAGATTATGCGGCGCGGACCTCCGCGATCAGCTTCTGGAGCGACTCCTTCGCATCGCCGAACAGCATCGAGGTGTTCGGCAGGTGGAAGAGTTCGTTCTCGACGCCGGAGAAGCCCGGGCTCATGCCGCGCTTGAGAACGATGACGCGCTCGGCTTCGTTCACGGCAAGGACCGGCATGCCGTAGATCGGGCTGGACGGATCGTCCTTCGCCGCCGGGTTCGTCACGTCGTTCGCGCCGATCACGAGCGCGACGTCGGTCTTGGAGAACTCGCCATTGATGTCGTCCATCTCGTAGAGGTCGTCGTACGGCACGTTCGCCTCGGCCAGCAGGACGTTCATGTGTCCAGGCATGCGGCCGGCGACGGGATGGATCGCGTAGCGAACATCCACGCCGCGCTCCTGCAGCAGGGCCGCGAGCTCCTGGACCGCGTGCTGCGCCTGGGCGACGGCGAGGCCGTAGCCCGGCACCACGATGACACGCTGGGCGTAGGCGAGCGAGATCGCCGCGTCGTCCGGCGTCGTCTCGCGGATCGGCTTCGCCTCGACCGCCTCGTCACCACCCTTGGCGGCGGCGGGATCGACGCCGAAGGCGCCGAAGAGGACGTTCGTCAGCGAGCGGTTCATCGCGCGAGCCATCAGCAGCGACAGGTACATACCCGACGCGCCGACGAGCGTGCCGGCGATGATCATGAGCTGGTTATCCAGCGCGAAGCCGGTGAAGACGGCCGCGACACCGGAGAACGCGTTCAGGATCGCGATGACGACGGGCATATCCGCGCCACCGATCGGGATGACCAGCAGTACGCCGGCCACCAGCGCGAGCAGGAAGGTCAGCACCAGCACCGTCTGGGCCGCTGCGCCGTCCCGCAGGACGATCGTCAACACGGTCAGGACGGCAAGGCCGACCAGCAGGCCGCCGGTAATCGCCTGGCGGTTGCCGAAGATGATCGGGCGGCCGGAGATCAGCCCCTGGAGCTTGGCGTAGGCCACGCCGCTCCCCGTGAGGGCGACGGAGCCGATGATGCAGCCAAGCGCAACCGAGGTAACCGTCGCCCGGGTCATGTCCGGCACGGCGAGGAACTCCGCCACCGCGACAAAGCCGGAAGCGGCGCCGCCGAGACCGTTGAAGATCGCGACCATCTGCGGCATCGCGGTCATCTGGACGCGCATCGCCATGTAGTAGCCGGGAACCGCGCCGATGAGGATCGCCAGGAAGATCAGGAAGTAATTCTGGTCGATCCGGTCGGTGAAGAAGGTCGCGATAACGGCCAGCACCATGCCGCCGGCGGCCATCTGGTTGCCGCTTCGAGCCGTCTTCGGGTTCCCGAGGCGGTTGATCGAGACGACCAGCAGGACCGCCGCGATGAGATACGTCAGGTCGATAAATGCGTCTCGCCAGTTGTCGATCATCGGGCCTGCTCCGCATCATCCTTCGCAGCGGCTACCGGTCGCTGCCTGAACATCGCCAGCATGCGGTCCGTGACGAAGTAGCCGCCAACGATATTGGCCGTCGCACAGGCGACCGCGATGAACGCCAAGACCTGGATCCACCAGTCATCGACCGAGCCGAGCACCATCATCGCGCCAAGCAGGACGATACCGGAAATCATGTTCGTCGCCGACATGAGCGGCGTGTGCAGTGTGGGCGGGACGCGCATGATCAACACCGCGCCAAGGAAGATGGCGAGGATGAGGATATACGCGCCCTGGATTACGCTCGTTTCCAACTGATCTGCCTCCCTCTGGTCCCGTCAGGCGGCTTCGCGTCGGCTCCCGGATACCGGGCTCGATGACGCTACGCCGTGCTCCCTCCGCTACCCTCGCGATCGGTCGCGTCTTCGTCGGTCGGCTCGCTCACCTCCTCGAGCCGGACCTCTTCCTCCCCGGGGACATAATCGTCCTCGGCACGCGTCGTGGTCTCATCGAGCCGGGAATCGTACGCCCCTTCTCCGGTCGGACGTTGCTCAACGTCCGTCAACGTCTCGTCCGTGGTCGAATCGGCGGTTTCCCCCGACGGCATTTCGATCGGCGTGTCATCGTCGTCAGGTGACGACGGCATGGCGATCGGCTTGTGCTCGACAGATTCGGCACTCTCCTCCAGCGCGCCGGCGACGTCCGTCTCGCCCGACTCCAGCTGGCCGGTCTCCTCATCGGTCCCGGCTACCGCCTCGTCGACGATGTCGACGTCAACACCGTCCTCGACGGGATCGGACTTCTCTTCGGCGACACCGGCCTCGACGGATTCAGCCTCCGATCCGGGTTCGGATTCAGGTTCCGGAGCCGGAGGCGGTGCTGCGGCCTCGCCCAGGCCCATGACCTTGCGCGTCTGTTCCTGGATGATTTCGCCGTGGCGCGTGATGCACATGCCGCGGATGATCTCGTCATCCAGGTTGAGATTGATCGCGCCGTCCTGGATCAGCAGCCCGAGGAAGTTCTGCACCACCCGGGCGTACATCTGGCTGGCGTGCACCGGGAGTGACGCCGGCAGGTTCAGCAAGCCGATGATGGTGACGCCCTCGCGTTCGACCACCTCGCCGGGCACGGTCAGCTCGCAGTTGCCACCGGTCTCGGCGGCGAGGTCCACGATGACGCTGCCGGTCCGCATTTTCTGGACGGCAACCTCGGGGACCATCTTCGGCGCCGGGCGTCCCGGCACCAGCGCGGTCGTGATCACGACATCGAAGCGGGCGATGTGCTCGTTCAATGCTTCCTGCTGGCGTCGCAGCTCGTCCGGTGTCATCTCGCGGGCATAGCCGCCGGCGGTCTGGAGGTTGTCGCCGCCGATATCGATCTCGATGAACTTCGCGCCGAGGCTCTCGACCTGCTCCTTGACGACCGGGCGGACGTCGTACGCCTCGACGACAGCGCCGAGGCGGCGGGCCGTGGCGATCGCCTGCAAGCCCGCGACACCCGCGCCAAGCACGAGCACCTTCGCCGGCGCGATCGTGCCGGCGGCGGTCATGAGCAACGGAAAGAACTTCGGCAGCGCATTGGCTGCGAGGAGGACGGCCTTGTAGCCGCCGATCGTGCTCATCGCCGAGAGCGCGTCCATCGACTGGGCGCGGGTGATGCGCGGCACGGCGTCCATCGCCAGCGCCGTGACGCCCTGGTCCGCCAGTGAGCGCACGAGGTCGTGGTTCGACAGCGGCGCGAGCAGGCTGATCAGCGTTTGCCCCTGGCGGAGCTGCCGGACTTCGTCCTGTGACGGCGCCTGGACGCGGGCGATGATGTCCGCCCGCTCGATGACGCTCGCCGCGTCAGGCACGACGGTCGCGCCTGCTGCGGTGTACTCGTCGTCGTGGATGGACGACCCTTCGCCGGCGCCCGCCTGGACGACGACATCGATCCCTTTCGGTGCCAGACTCCGGACGGTATCCGGGATCATGGCGACCCGCGTCTCACCGGCGACCGATTCCGTCAGCACGCCGATCGTTACGCGACCAGACGGCTCCGAATCCTGCGTATCACGGTGACCCATACGGTGTCCTCCCCTCCCCTGTTGCGATGCACTCGTCTACGGTTCGGTCGATCACTCGATTTTCGCCGGTGCTGTCTTCACCGGGTGGAAGATGTCATGTTCATGGCTTTTGTGAATTTTGTCTATACGATACCAATTCGACAAGCGCAACGATGCACCGACACCCGTGCGGTGACGACGCCTGGCCATGAACTACCCGAAGGGGCGGGACACGACGAAAGCGCGGCATCCGGCGGGGAGCCGCGCTTCATCATCGACCCATCTTCCGGACGCCACGTCAGCGATCCGGGTCAGGCAGATGCTATGGAGCTCACTCGTCGCGGGCCAACGCGCGATCGTAGGCGATCCGCGCGACGCTCGCCGCGATCGTGTCTTGCCTCGCGGCCTCGAGCTCAGGCGGCAGCGTGGCGCGAAGCTCGTTCGGCACGGCGTCGGTCATCAGCAGGTCGTACATCTCCCTGAACTGCTGGTTCTGGACGCCCGCCGAATTCACCAGCTCCAGCCGACCCTCTTCAGTGGTGTAGTCGTAGAATTCCACCTCCTGCCCCTGCTCAAGAATCTCGTCGGAGTCCTCCGCCCAGTTCGCGTAGACGCCGATCTTCGCATCCTTCGTGACGAGCCCCATGACGTGGAAAGGCGCGTCTTGCAGGAACCGGAAGAGTCGCGGCCCGAACTCGAAGCCGTCCTCGTCGGTCGCATGCAAGGCATACGGCCGCCCCGGCGCCCCGGCATCCGCGAGCAGCGTCGTCATGTCGAATCGATCGGCCAGGTGCGCGTGCTCCGGCGAATTCCGCCAGTCGTTCCCGCCGGTCGCGAACGACAGGAGCAGCGGGACGAGGTCGACGCTGGAGGTGACCTCGTCGCGGACGGTTTCGGGCTGCGCGGCGAAGCGGCCGGTCGGGTCCTTCACCCAGAGCGGCACCCGGATGCCCTCCTCGTAGAGGCCCGCGCCCTTGCCCCGCATGCCGTGCGACCCTGCGTATTCACCATGATCGGAGGTGAACACGATGATCGTATTCGCCGCGACCTCCGGGTTCGCCTCCAGCGCATCGAGCAGGCGGCCGATCTCGGCGTCGACGTCGCCATGCAGCTGGTAGTAGAGGTCCAGCATCTTCAGCCAGCCGCGCTCGAAGTTCGGGCCGTAATGCGGAATCTCGCCGAAGACTTGCGGCAGCGCCATCTCGGAGACAAGCTGCAGGCGCGGCTTGTTCTGGTCGATGAGCTGATCCGGCGTCTCGTAGTTCGGCGGCAGCTCATCGAAGACCGGTTCGGGATTGCGCTGGCCGGGCACATGCCGCGTCTGACGCGGGTACCACTGGATGTCGTGCGGATTGACGAAGCTCACCGTCGTGCACCATGGACCGCGGTCCCCCTGCCCCTGGAGCCAGCTGATCGCCTGGTCGGCGATGTCCGGGTCCACCTCCGTGCCCTCGCCCGGCGCGCCGTTCGGCGAGGGGCAGGTGCCGCCGGAGAACCCGTACTGCTCCAGGTCGCACGAGTCATCGTTAACGTGCCACTTGCCCCACCAGTACGTCTCGTAGCCCTGCTGGCGAAGCAGCGTGCCCCATGTCGGGAAGCGCGGGTCCAGCGGTGGCCACGGTGGCGGCTCGGCCTCCGGCGACGCGTCGCTTTCGACGGAGCCCGGCCGGCCCTGAAGGGTCGCGGCGTTGCTCCCCTGCGTCAGCACGAAGCCGGTCTGGTGCGAGTAGAGCCCGGTCAACAGGCTCCCGCGCGAGGGGCTGCACATGTTCGAGGCCGTGTAGTGGCGACCGAAGCGGACCGCGCCCTGTTGCAGGCGCGCCATGTTCGGGAACCGCTCGTTCAGGATGTCCTGGTCCGGGAACCACATCCAGTCCCGCATCTCATCGACGATGATCACCAGGATGTTCGGCTG
>JACYYJ010001534.1_pt1 | contig 10442 bp, 10 predicted proteins | sample 8236861 | NCBI WGS metagenome assembly JACYYJ01 (sample SAMN14103086, study PRJNA606662) | landfill metagenome | isolation source: landfill solid waste | place: India:New Delhi, Okhla landfill site | collected 2017-11-05
CCGGTCTCCAGCGAGGACGCGATGACCGCCGACTGGACGCGCCTGCCCTACGAGACCCTCGAGCGGATCTCCACCCGCATCACCAACGAGGTGGCGGAGGTCAACCGAGTGGTGCTCGACGTGACGAGCAAGCCCCCGGGAACGATCGAGTGGGAGTGATCCTCACTCGCGTGTGGCCGAGTGGGAGTGATCCCACTCGCGTGTGACTGCGTGGGAGTGATCCTCGCTCACCGGAGGCGGTGAGACGACGACGTCCCCCGGACCGATCAGGTCCGGGGGACGTCGTGTAGGTGAGTGGCTACCTCCGGCGGTTGGGGAGGAAGACCAGCACCGCTCCGATCAGCAGGGCCGCGCCCACCAGGACCCACCCGAGGTCGACGGCTGCGAGGAACTCGACGGAGAACGGTCCGATCATGGCCCATCCGCTCACGACCAGCGCTGCCAGTGCGGCCAGGAGGAGCAGGAGCGACGGTCCCTTGCGGGTGCGCTCGGCCCGATCCTCGGTGTGTGTTCCGGTTTCGTGATCAGCCACGACGCACCTCCAGAGATCCGAATTCCATGTTCGCGTTCAGGTTCAGAACCGGCCCGTCGTCGACTCCGTCGGCGCCGCCGTCGATGCCGGGGGCGGGGCATCCCCTGATCTCACCGGGGCCGACCGTGCAGTCGGCGCGGACGTCGAGGTTCTCCGGAAGCAGCACCTCGACGCTGCCGAAGCGGCCGTCGACCTGCACCGTGCGGTCCTCGGTGAGTTCGAGTCCCCGCAGGTCGAGGGTCATCGCCCCGAACTGGAAGCTGTACTCGGGCTCGAGCTGGTCGGCGCTGGTCGGAGCCCAGGTCCGGTTACCCCAGTTCGAGGTGTCGACCGGTCCGGCGATCGAGGCGAGGACGACGAATCCCAGCAGGGGACCGGTGACGACGAGCAGTCCGTGACCACGGTGCAGGAACGCGCCGATCAGCAGGCCCAGACCGATGACCGCGAGGGCCACGGCACCCACCCGGGCGGGGGTCACCCAGGCCAGGTCGGCGGCGGCGCCGAGCGCGCCGGTCACGGCAGCGGCGATCACGGCGAGGCCGAGAACCGTCGTGGTCAGGCGCGAGCGACGATTCGTGACGACCGCGGGTTCGTGTTTCGGCGCCGGCTCGGGCAGATCCCATGCGAACGGGGCGACCCCGAGGGGATCCCATGCCGGCGGTGCCGAACGGTGGGGCGTGAGCTCGTCGACACCCGGGAGCGGAACGTCGGTGTCCTTGCGTAGGTCGGGCATCGGGGACGTCTTCCTCTCCGTCGTATCGGTGGACGCTGTGGTTCCGGTGCCCGGAGCAGGGGCGTCGGTGCCTTGGGCGGGGGTGCCGGTGGCCGAGGCGTCGGTGATGTCCATGGCCTCCGTCGCGTCGGTGGCCTGCGCAGGCGGGGTCGCCTCCGCGCTCGGTGTCGCCGTGGCCGCCGGACCCGCGTGCATGTTCCATGCACCGGTGTGCGCGCCCCACGGGGAGCAGTACGAGTTCGTCACCGGAGGCTGAGGAAAGGCCCCCTGGGTGGGGAAGGACGTTCCCTCGGGCGCCGGCAGTACCGGCGGTTCGGGACGCCGCTGATAGAGCAGCCACCAGCCGCCGAGCAACAGGAGCGTTCCGATGAATCCCGAACCACCCGAACCCGCACCCACCGGTCCGATGGCGCCCGCCGCGATCGCCAGGGCCACGAGGATCACGACGACCTTGGTGGTCGAGTCCGAGCTCGGACCCCGCCCGACGAGCGATTCGAGCGAGGAGACCTGGTCGCCGTGACGGGGGAACAGCAGCCAGGCAGCCAGGTAGAGGACGAGACCGCCACCGCCGAACAACGCCGACGCGACGAAGACGACACGGATCAGCACGGGATCGACGCCGTAGCGCACTCCGATACCCGAGCACACACCCGCGATGTGCCCCTCCTTCGGCAGACGCACGGGGCGGGTCCGCCACATGTCCGCCACCTGGTCCTGAAAGCTCCTCGTGTCCATGGCACCCATCCTGCTGGGCTTCTGCGCGCGGCACATCAGGGACCAACCCTGATTTCCGAGGGTCCGATCGGAACCCGGACATCAGGGTTCGTCCCCGATGCCGGGCCGGCGATCTCCGTGCCAGTATCGAGGTGTGCAACCGGTACCTGGATTACCCGTGACCGTTCCCCGCCTCGAACGGCGGGTGGGCGGTCGCATCGTGGGTGGTGTGGCCGGTGGTGTCGCCGATCATCTCGGCATCGACGCCACCAAGGTGCGGGTCGCGTTCACGGTGCTCGCCGCCCTCGGCGGCTTCGGGATCGCGGCCTACGGCCTGCTGTGGATGTTCGTGCCCCCCGGCTCCGACACCGATCGTCCCACCGGCCCCGAACGTCGCCGCGCCATCGGCCTCGCCTTCATGGGTATCGGCCTGGCGGTGGGCCTTTCGTGGCTGTTCAGCGGTGGTGCCGCAGGCGTGGTGCTGCCGATCGTCGTGGTGGTCGTCGGTGCGGCGCTCGTATGGCGCGAATTCGACGTCGAAGGTCCCCGATCGGTACTCGGCCTGCCCGCGCACCCGACGGTCCTCACGTGGGCCCGCGTACTCGGCGGCCTGACCCTCGTCGTCACCGGACTCGGGGTGATGGTCATCGCGCAGGTCGACGTCGCGGCGCTGCGGTCGTCGCTGGTCGCCGTGGTGGTCACGCTGGTCGGTGCGGNNNNGCCCGGGTGCGCAACGAGGAGCGCGAGGAGATCGCGTCGCACCTGCACGACTCGGTGCTCCAGACCCTCGCGCTCATCCAGAAGCAGGCGGGCGACCAGCAGGAGGTCGTGCGGCTCGCGCGCAGCCAGGAACGCGAACTGCGCCGCTGGCTGTTCGGCGGGGACGAGACGCCGAGTACCTCTCTCGCCGAGACGCTGCGCACCATCGCCGGTGAGGTGGAGGACCAGTACGGCCTGTCCGTCCAACCCGTCATCGTCGGCGACGTCGCGCCGGACGACAGCGATCTGACCCCGGAGGCCGCGACCGCCGTGCTCGGCGCGACCCGCGAGGCACTCGTCAACGCCGCCAAGCACGCCGGGGTGGACAGCGTCGACCTCTTCGCGGAGGTGGAACCGCATCAGGTGAGCGTGTTCGTGCGCGATCGCGGCGTCGGATTCGATCCCGACGAGGTGCCGGCCGACCGGCAGGGGCTGGCCAAGTCCATCCGGGCGCGCATCGAACGTCGCGGCGGCCGGACGGTCGTGAAGTCGAGTCCCGGCAAGGGAACCGAGGTGCGCATCCATGTGCCGCGTGCCGGCCGGACGGATACCGAACGCGAACAGGACACCGAGTCGACCTTAGAGTGGGGGGTGAACGACCCCCACCCCGAGGAGCAGACACAGTGACTTCGATTCCGGCGACATCCTCCGATGCCACCGAGAACAACCGTCCCTATCGTGTCTTCCTGGTGGACGACCACGCGGTCTTCCGCTCCGGAGTGCGCACCGAACTGGGGCGCGAGGCCGACATGGAGATCGTCGGCGAGGCCGGAGGAGTCGCCGAGGCCGTCGCCGGGATCGAGGCGAGCAAACCGGATGTCGTGCTCCTCGACGTCCACATGCCCGACGGCGGCGGTGTCGCCGTCCTCCAACGGATCCCGGACGGCCCGGTCTGCCTTGCACTCAGCGTGTCCGACGCGGCCGAGGACGTCATCGCCGTCATCCGCGCGGGCGCCCGCGGGTACGTGACGAAGACGATCTCCGGCCCGGATCTGGCCGACGCCGTCCGGCGGGTCGCCGGGGGAGACGCCGTGTTCAGCCCGCGTCTGGCCGGTTTCGTGCTCGACTCGTTCACCGGCCGGTCGGCCGCACCTGAACCGCCCCTCGATCCCGAACTCGACTCGCTGACGCCGCGCGAACTCGAGGTGCTGCGTCTGCTCGCTCGCGGCTACACCTACCGCGAGATCGCCGAGGAACTCGTGATCTCGGTGAAGACCGTCGAGACGCACGCGTCGAACGTGCTGCGCAAGACACAGCAGTCGAACCGCAACGCGCTGACCCGGTGGGCGCACCGGCGCCGTATCGACTGAGGGTGGGGTCGGATCAGACGACCAGCGCGATGACGACGGCGACGAGCAGCGCCACCAGGATCACCGCGACCATCGCCGCCATCGCCAGGGGCGCATAGGCGACGATGCGGTCCTGCGGGTTGTCGGGTACGGGACCCTTCGGCAGCAGTCGGTCGAGCAGATCCGCCGGGGCGAAACCCTTCGCCGACTTCCTCGGACCACCGGTGGACTGCGTCGCGGCACCGAGGGGGCGGTCGACGAAGGATCCACGGGGACGTGCGGGTTCGGCGAAGTGCGCGGAACGCTGCGCCCACGACGGGATCGTGCCGTCCTCGTTCTGGATGGGACGGCCGCGCAGGGCCGCCGCCGATCCGCCCGGTCCGAGGACCACGCGGGCGAGGAGATCGCGTGCCTGCGCCATCGTCGGGCGTCGCGCCGGATCGGGCTGGAGCATCTCGAGCAAGGGTTCGGTGAGCGGACCGGTGTGCGTGGGCATGATGATCTCCGCCCGGGCGACCCGGTGCAGCAATGCGATCGAGTCGGTCTCGAAACCGAAGGGCGGTTGCCCCTCGACCGCGGTGTAGAGGGTCGCGCCCAGCGAGAAGACGTCGCTGGCCTCGGTGGGGTCGTTGCCGCGCGCGACCTCGGGTGCGAAATAGGCGGGGGTGCCGATGATCACGCCGTCGGGGTCGTTGTCGCCCTTCGCGCGGGCGATGCCGAAGTCGCTGATCTTCACGATGCCGGCGTCGCGGCCGCGCTCGGCGATGAGGATGTTGCCGGGCTTGACGTCGCGGTGGACGATGCCGGCGGCGTGCGCGGCAGCCAGGGCGTCGGCGACGTTCGCGCCGATCTGCGCCACCACGTACGGCGGGAGGGTGTCGACGACGTTCATCACCTGCGCCAGGCTGCGGGACGGCAGGTGTTCCATGACGAGCCACGGTTCGCCGTAGTGCAGTGCCATGTCGTACATCGAGATGGCGTGCTCGTGGGCGAGTTGGGCGGCGGCCCGGCCCTCGCGAAGCGCTCGGCGGCGCAGATCCTCGGCCTCGTCGGGATCGAGGTCTGCGGTGGAGATCACCTGCTTGACGGCGACGTCGCGGCCCAGACGGTTGTCGCGGGCGAGCCAGACGGCACCCATGCCGCCACCGCCGAGCTTGGAGTCGAGCCGATATCGACCGGCCACCAAGTGATCCGGCCCTACGGCCCGTCCTGCCCACGCCTGCTCCGCCACTCGATCGAGAGTAGTCGATCGGAGGTGTCCGGCCCGGCCGAAAAACGTGTGAGCTGCACTGTAGTCACCGGCGGGGGCGGTGCTTCCGGCTTGACGGGAAGGATTCGGGTCGGTTCTACTTGATGAAGATCGAAAGTATGTTCGAATAGAGTGCGAGCCGGGCCACGACTTCCCCGTGGTCGGCCGGTCGTGTGTGTCAGGCGGCAGGCGGATGACAGGGGTGACAGTGGGCGAGGTGGCCGAATTTCCGGTGGACGACGAGGAAGCGGGTCGTGCGGAGCGGATCGAGGCACTGCGGCGTCGGATCGCGGCCGTGCCGGCACGCGGTGAGGTCCAGTCCGTCGCGCGAGGCCGGGTCGAGGCCGCCTCCGACCGCATCCTGCCCGTCCCGACTCCGCTCGCGGAACTGTTGCCGCAGGGCGGACTGGTACGCGGCAGCGTCGTCTCGGTGTCCGGAGCCACCTCGCTTCTCCTCGGGATGCTCGCGTCCGTGACGGCCTCCGGCGGGTACGCCGCCGTGATCGGTCAGCGCCGGCTGGGTCTGCTCGCCGCCGCCGAAATGGGCGCCCGTCTGCACCGGCTGGCCGTGATCCCCGATCCCGGACCGGATCCCGTGGAGATCGCCGCGGTGCTGCTCGACGGGATCGACCTGGTGGTGCTGGGACTCGGTGGAGCATCGGTGCCCCCGTCCCGCGCTCGTGCGGTCGCCGCCCGGGCGCGGAGCAAGCAGTCGGTCCTCGTGGTCACGGACGGTCGCTGGGAAGGTGCCCACGTGCGGCTGGAGGCGCGGGTCGACGGGTATCGGGGTGTGGACGGTCCCGGCCGGGATCGCCTGTGCGCGACCCGCCTGTCGGTCCGAGCGCACGGGCGGGCATTCCCTCCGCGCGCCACCCGCGTGGAGGTGTGCGCCGACCGCAGTGCCGTCGAATGGGCGAGTGAAAAGCGGAATCGGCTGGAGGACGGGCGTTTCCGTAAGGCGGTCCGGTGAACGACTCGTCCTCTCTGCGGGCACCCGCGCGGGTCGTGGCCCTCTGGTGCCCCGACTGGCCCGCCGTCGCCGTCGCCGCCGCCGCGGAGCTGCCCGCGATCGTCCCGGTGGCGGTGGTCTCGGCGAATCGTGTCGTCGCCTGCTCGGCCTCGGCGCGGGCCGCGGGTGTCCGGCGCGGCCTGAGGCGACGGGAGGCGCAGGCACGCTGCCCGGAACTGCATGTGGCCCGCTCGGATCCCGACCTGGAAGCGCGGACGTTCGAGGCGGTGGTGGCCGCGATCGATGCGGTGGCCCCGGGCGTGGAGGTGCTGCGCCCGGGTCTGGTGGTCCTCGCCGCGCGCGGTGTGGTCCGGTGGTTCGGTTCGGAGGAGGCCGCCGCGGAGGCCCTGATCGACGCGGTCGCGGCGACCGGCGTGGAATGCCAGGTCGGTGTCGCCGACGAGTTGTCCACCGCGGTCCTCGCCGCGCGACGGAACGCGCTGGTCCCGACAGGGAGGTGTGCCGAGTTCCTGGCGCCGTTGCCGGTCTCGTATCTCGCGGTGGAACCGGCGTTGGCGGCTCCTCGGCGGGCCGACACGGTGGATCTGTTGCGTCGTCTCGGTATCCGCACCATCGGAGCGTTCGCCGCGTTGTCCCCGATCGATGTGGCGTCACGCTTCGACGCGGACGTCGTCGCTGCGCACCGGAGCGCGCGGGGACTGCCGGAACGTCCCCCGTCGGGACGGCCGATCCCTCCGGACCTGACGGTCGAGCAACCCTGCGACCCGCCGGTGGAGCGGGTCGACGCTGCGGCCTTCGCCGGTCGCGCACTGGCCGAACTGCTCCACACCCGGCTCGCGGCAGCGGGAGTCGCCTGCACGCGACTGCTCGTGACGGCACGCACCGGGGCAGGGGAGGAACTCGCGCGCACCTGGCGCTGCGCCGAACCGCTCACCCCCGAGGGCACGGCCGATCGTGTGCGATGGCAGCTCGACGGATGGCTCACCGGCCGCAACACGAACCGGCCCACGGCGGGAATCGTGCTGCTACGTCTCGAACCGGTCGAGGTCGTGGCCGCCGGCGCGCTGCAGCTCGGGCTCTGGGGCGGTGTCGGCGACGAGGACGAACGCGCACGTCGGGCGCTCGTCCGGGTGCAGGGCCTGCTCGGTGGGGACGCCGTCCGGATCGGAGTGCTCGGCGGCGGCCGGGGACCCACCGAACGGATCGTCCTCGTGCCCGTCGGCGACGAGGCGATACCGCACTCAGACCCGGACGCACCGTGGCCGGGCCGGCTCCCGCCCCCGGCTCCCGCGCTGGTGTTGCACACACCTCCCGCGATCCGACTGGACGACGACGTGGGGAATCCGGTCTCGGTGACCGAGCGCGGACTGCTCAGCGGGTCGCCTGCTCGGCTGCGATGGGGAAGTCGCAGCTGGACGGTGATCGGATGGGCCGGTCCGTGGCCGGTGGACGAGTACTGGTGGGATCCGGCCGCAGCCCGGTGCGCCGCCCGTCTGCAGGTGCTGCTCGAGGAATCACGGGCCTTGCTGGTGTTCTTCGGCGCCGACGGCTGGCGGGTGGAGGGCGTCTACGACTGAGTAGGCTCGGACATCATGAGATCTCCGGTCCTCACCGTCGCGCCGAACGGGGTCGCCCTGGCGTATCGCGAATACGCTGCGTCCCGCGAATCCGCGGGGTCCGCCGCCCGTTCCGTGCCCGTACTGCTGGTGCACGGGATGGGTGGTGACGGGCGCACATGGACCCGGTTCGCCGGAAACCTGGTGAAGGCGGGCCGACGGGTGATCACCATCGACCTGCGCGGGCACGGACGCAGCGGCCGGGCCCCCTCGTACCGTTTCGACGAGTTCGCCGCCGACATCGCCGGCCTGTGCGCCCACCTCGGTGTCGAGGCCGTCGACCTCGTCGGACACTCGCTCGGCGGTCATGTGGGATCGCTGGTCGCGCAACAGAATCCCGGCCTCGTCCGGCGGCTCGTCCTCGAGGAGACACCCCTGCCGCTGCGGGAGGGGGATCCGGTTCCGGAGGTGCCGGCCCACCGTCCGACTCCCGCGGAGTTGTGGCACGCCGCGACCAGCATGGCGCTCAACCCGCGCGCGGTCACCGCCTTCGACCGCTCGATGACGCCGTCCGTCGTCGCCCAGTTCCACACACCGAATCCGGTGTGGTGGCAGCATCTTCCGTCCCTCGACGCCCCGACCCTGCTGTTGCGCGGAGTGCGGCGCGGCAGCATGGTCGACCCGCGCCTGCTGACGGCGGCAGTCGACGCGCTGCCTTCGGCCTCCGTGCGGGAGATCGGCTGCGGGCACAGCATCCACCGTGACCGTGCCCGCGATTTCGCAGCGGCCGTCGTCCCGTTCCTCACGGATCGAACGGTTGCCTAGACTGGACGATCGTGCGCATCGCGACCTTCAACATCAACGGAATCCGCGCCGCACAGCGACGCGGATTCGAGGACTGGCTGCGTGAGCGCAACCCCGACGTGGTGGCCCTGCAGGAGGTACGCGCCCCGGCGGCCGCGATCCCGCAGGGAGTCTTCGGCAAGTACCACCTCGCCTACGAGGAGGGCACCCTTCCCGGCCGGAACGGCGTCGGGATCCTGACCCTGCACGAACCCGCCGCCGTGCGCACCTGGAGCGGTACCGCACTGCTGCGACTTCCCGGTGAGGGACACGTCGACCGGATCGGGTTCGATCGGGGGCCGCTGGCACGCGGACTGTCCGAATTCGCCCAGGAGGGGCGGTACGTCGAGGTGGATCTCGCCGATGCCCCGATCACCGTGGCGTCGCTGTACCTGCCGAAGGGCGGGCTCCCGGCGCACCTCCAGAAGCCCGGGCGCATGCGCGACGAACCGGACGGTGGGGTGCGCTACCAGCGCAAGATGCGGTTCCTGTCCGCCTTCGCCCGGCAGTTGACCCGCAGCCGGCTCGCGGCGCGCGCCCAGGGGCGGGAGTTCCTGATCATGGGTGATTTCAACGTCGCCCACACGCGCTACGACGTGCGCAACTGGCGGCGTCGCGGGCAGGCCGAGGGTTTCCTGCCCGAGGAACGCGCCTGGTTCGATTCGCTACTGTCGCCGCGCACGCTCGTCGACGTCGTCCGCCGGCATCATCCCGAGGTCGACGGTCCCTACTCGTGGTGGTCGTGGCTGGGGGAGTCGTTCGCCTCCGATTCCGGGTGGCGGATCGACTACCACCTCGCCACGCCGCGACTGGCCCGGACCGCGATCTCCGCAGGGACCGACCGCGATCCGGCGCCGGACCGGAGGATCAGCGATCACGCGCCGGTCGTCGTGGACTACGACATCTGAACCACTGAACGACCGACCACCGGCGTGGGCCGAGGCTCAGTCCATGGTGAGGATCTGACGGAGGGCGGTTCCGTCGGCCAGTGCGTCCATCGCCTCGTTGATTCGGCCCAGCGGCAGACGGTCGGTGACGAGCCGCTCGACCGGCAGTCGCCCCTCGCGCCACATGTCCACGAACCGGGGGATGTCGCGGGCCGGGACGGCGGATCCGAGGTAGCTGCCGACGAGTGAGCGGCCCTCGCCCACGAGAGCGGTGGGTGAGATCTCGAGTCGGGCGTCGGGGGCGGGCAGTCCGACGGTGATCGTGGTGCCACCCGGCCCGGTGAGCGCGACCGCCGTGGCGAGCGCGGGCACGCTCCCCGCGGCCTCGATGACCAGCCGCGCCTTCACACCCTGCTCGACGGCCTCGTCCGGTGAGAGGACGCGTTCGGCTCCCAGCGAGCGGGCCGTATCGCGCTTGTCCGGGGAGGTGTCTACGGCGATCACGGTGACGTCGTCGTGGGCCAGCGCCACGAGCAGTGCGGCCATGCCCACTCCGCCGAGACCGACGACGACCAGCGTGTCTCCGGCCTGAGGACGAGCAGCATTGACGACCGCACCGCCACCGGTCAGCACGGCACAGCCCATCAGCGCGGCGACCTCGGCGGGGACGTCGTCGCCGACACCGACGAGCGACCGCGTGTCGACGACGGCGTGGGTCGCGAAGGCCGATGCTCCCAGGTGGTGATGGAGGTCGTTCCCGTCGCGGTGCAGCCGCCGGGCACCCGACAGCAGGGTTCCCGCAGCGTTCGCGGCCGATCCCGGGATACAGGGGCGGATGCCGTTGCTCGCGCAACCCTCGCACTCGCCGCAGCGGGGCATGAAGGTCATGACGACCCGCTCGCCGACGGAG
>JACYYJ010063007.1_pt1 | contig 10440 bp, 10 predicted proteins | sample 8236861 | NCBI WGS metagenome assembly JACYYJ01 (sample SAMN14103086, study PRJNA606662) | landfill metagenome | isolation source: landfill solid waste | place: India:New Delhi, Okhla landfill site | collected 2017-11-05
CTCCTCCATCTGACGACCAATCTTGAAAGCAAGAACTTGATGAAGCTTTGTTTCTTAAATAGAACTGAGATAAACCCAGGTTCCTGGACGTAATTCCAAATAAGTAATGTCAGCACGCCATATCATTGCATTGGGCTGGTGCTTGATTAAATTGGGGCGTTGTGAATGATCCACATGAGTGCCAGGTTTTTTAAATCGCCGATTCATTAAAGAGTGAATCTCCATTTCCCTCATTAATCGTAAAATTCGTTTTGACCCAACACAGATGCCTGACTTGCGAAGCACCATCGTTATTCGTGGATAACCATAGGCACGATAATTATTTTCCCAAATCAATTTAATTTTTTCTTTGAGCTGATTATCAACACGTTCGTGTTGACTAGGTTGATATCTTTTCCAATGGTAATAGGTGCTGCGCGGTAATTTCAGTGCCGAAAGAATAATTGATAAGCGGTGTCGCAATAACTGATCTTCTATGAAGACAAGGCAATTAATTCGTCCTAATGCTTTCCCAGTAACACCGCCGCAGCTTTTAAAATTTCAAGTTCCTCCTTTAATCGCTGATTTTCCTTTTGAAGTTGTTTGAATTCTTTGGACGTTACTTCAGTACCGTCTTCTAGCTCAACTGATTTAGCGCCTTTAACCCAGTTATGAATTGCGGCTGGAGAAACACCGTATTCCTCGGAAAGCGAGCAAATAGATCTTTTCTCTTCACGATGCATCTTCACAATGCTGGCTTTAAAATCATCTTGATATCGTTTCATTGGAATGCTCCTATCTTATTTTATTAATTATGGCATGACTGTTCAGAAATTTATGTACCAAATACTAGGATAGGAGCAAAAGGCGCATGTCTCAAAAATGACACTTAGCCATGTAATTAATCATCCAGATCAAGTATCACCTGAACTGATGGTGCGAGTACAACATGCAATAAAAAAAAGACCGTTGACTATCTGCCAAATCAAGTCGTACGGTCATTAGTCAACCAACGCTATTATGCCATTCGTTTCCTACTTTTAGAAGATGTTACAACAGTTGAACCGAATTATTGATTCGATTAGCTATAATTTACAACAAAAAGGTTAGACACTGAAAATTAGCTTAGATATTACGGCAGAGACACAATCTATTGACGTGAATAATCGAGCAGGCATTGAATAAACGACTGAATATATGTGCTGGCAGGGATATCGTGATATTTATTATATTGTTTTATCGTTAGATTAGTATTGAACTTAATGCACAATTTCTAATTGCCGACTACGATTATCCGTGCGAGCAATTAGATTGCACTTGTTGTGCTAAGTGCGGTTCAGCCGAAATTAAACACCCATAAGACAAGCGTTTGTCTTAATTGTTGAAAAAATTGTCGCACAAATTATTTCTTAAATTGAATCAAAAAACGATAGAATTAGGAAATACCAACATTTCAGCAGCTATAGCTGTTCGATAAACAATAAATTTGCATAATGTTATCGTTAACATTGTGCAAGCGCTTCCATTAATTATCCAAATGTTCTATGCTATAAACGGTTACGTATATTGGTGTTCAGAACATGTTCCTGATTTCTAAAAAAACAGTTTCATCACGAATTGTTCATATAGATGGGCATGATTAGAGCAAATCAGTTATGTTTCAAAAAAATTTTGGAGGAAGTAATGATGGTAGATAAGAAAAAAGGGCAGGGGTTGCCAAACCTGCCGCTAAGCACCATTTGGATGCTGAGTTTTGGATTTTTGGGTGTGCAGATGGCATTTTCATTGCAGAGTTCCCAAATGGGACGTATTTTTCAGACTTTGGGTGCTGATCCCACTAAGTTAGGGTTTTTCTTCATCCTACCACCATTGGCAGGGTTGTTTGTTCAACCACTAGTTGGTTATTTTTCAGATCGCACATGGACAAAACATTTTGGTCGTCGTATGCCTTATTTATTGGCTGGCGCTCTTGTGTCAGTTATCGTAATGTTCTTGTTGCCTAACTCAGGTAGTTTTGGTTTTTCAACTACTGCTGGGTTATGGTTTGGGGCTACCACAATTTTGTTCATGGATTTGAGCTCTAACGTTGCGATGCAGCCCTTCAAGATGGTTGTTGGTGATATGGTTAATGAAGACCAAAAGTCATACGCATACTCAATTCAAAGTTTCTTATCTAATACAGGATCTGTGTTGGCAACTATTTTCCCATTCTTGCTGACAGTGATTGGTGTTTCTAACACAGCGCCTAAGGGTCAAGTGCCAGCATCTGTAATTATTTCATTCTATGTTGGTGCAATCATCTTAGTTGTCTTTTCACTGATTGCGGTCTTTAACGTAAAAGAATATGATGATGCCACTTATGAGTTATATCATGGCTATGCTTTGAACACACCAAATGATGGTGAAGGTGGTTTCTTAACTTTGTTAAAGCATGCACCAAAAACATTCTGGATGGTTACTTTGACTCAGTTCTTCTGCTGGATGGCATTCCAATATTTGTGGACCTACGGTACTGGTGCTGTGGCAGACAATATTTTCCATGCAACTGATCCAACAACGGCTGGCTACCAAAATGGTGGAAACTGGTTTGGTATCGTGTCAGCGATTTATGCTATTGCAGCCGTTGTGTGGTCGCTAGTATTATCAAAGATTCCAGCAAACAAAAACAAAACAGGTTATGCTTTGTCGCTATTTTTGGGGGCAATTGGGTTCATATCAGTGTTCTTTATTCATTCACAGTATTTGTTGATTGGCTCATTTATTTTAATCGGTATTTCATGGGCAGGTATGATGACATACCCATTCATTATGGTAACCAACGCATTGCCCGGTGATCACATGGGGACTTATCTAGGATTGTTTAACGGTTCAATTTGCTTGCCGCAAATTGTAGCCTCAGTTGCTAGTTTTGCACTATTCCCAGCACTTGGTTCACATTTCCCATCAATGATCTTAGTATCCGGAATCTTAATGTTAATTGGTGCTGTTAGTGTTGGATTTATCAATGACATTCACAGTAATCCAGTAGATGCACAATAATGGCTAACGCTTCGGCGTTAATATGTGCGACCGGTCGTCGTAGATATTAGCGCTGAAGCTAAGCATTAGAAAAATTGAAGAGGTATAAATCTTTATGAAACGAATTTTTGAAGTTGATCCTTGGACAGTTACGTCACATGATTTAAATCCCGAAGATAAACGTCTCCAAGAATCTATGACGAGTTTGGGCAACGAATACATGGGCATGCGTGGCATGTTTGAAGAAGTCTATTCCGGTGACACACATCAAGGAATTTACGTTGGTGGTGTTTGGTTCCCAGATAAAACACGTGTCGGTTGGTGGAAAAATGGTTATCCGCTTTACTTTGGAAAAGCTATCAATGCGCTAAACTATGTCAAAGCAGACATTTACGTTGATGGCAATCAAGTTGATCTAGCTAAGAATGATGTGACTGATTTTGAAGTATCATTGGATATGAAAAATGGTGTTTTGAATCGAACGTTTACTGTGTTTGGCGTAACGTTTAAAATCACGCGCTTAGTTTCAGCAGCAATTAAGGAATTGGCAGATATTCACTATGACTTGTCATCTGCTGATGGACAAGCGCACAAAATTCGCTTTGATGCTAGTATTGATGCTGACGTCGTCAATGAAGATTCAAATTATGATGAAAAGTTTTGGCAAGTTTTGGATGCAGGTAATGAGACTAATTCATCGTTTATCGCTACGCAAACGATTGAAAATCTGTTTGGTGTGCCACAATTTACAGTTGTTGCCCGTCAGAGCTTTGTTGGCGGTGAAAAGCATGGTGTGAACCGCTCTGAAAAAGAAGTGACTGATAACTTTGACATCGAAGTACCAGCCAAAAGTTCAGTTAGTTTTGAAAAGCGCGTGATTGTGACAACTTCGCGTGATTATGATAGCCTAGCTCAAGCGATTAAAACAGGCGAGACACTAACTGCGAATCTTACCACACAAACATACGACGATATCTATACAGCACACGCGCAAGAATGGGCTAATCGTTGGGAAAAAGCTGATGTTCAAATTGAAGGAGATGATGCGGCGCAGCAGGGTATTCGCTTCAACCTATTCCAGTTATTCTCAACTTACTATGGTAATGATCCACGTTTGAATATCGGACCAAAAGGTTTCACTGGCGAGAAGTACGGTGGTGCCACGTATTGGGACACCGAAGCATTTGCTATTCCTGTTTACCTTGGTGTTGCTGATCCGTCTGTGACCCGTTCATTGCTACAATATCGTTTTGATCAGTTGGATGGTGCATTCCACAATGCCAAAGAACAAGGCTTAAAAGGTGCTTTGTACCCAATGGTTACCTTTGATGGTATTGAGTCACACAACGAGTGGGAAATTACTTTTGAAGAAATTCACCGTAATTCGACAATTGCTTATGCGATTTATAATTATACAAACATCACGGGAGATCACTCATGGCTTGACGGTGACGGCGCACAAGTTTTGTATAATATCGCACGCTTCTGGGCAGATCGTGTCCACTATTCTGCCCGAAACGATAAGTACATGATTCATGGTGTCACGGGTCCCAACGAGTATGAAAACAATGTTAATAACAATTTCTATACAAATTGGATGGCAAAATGGGTTTTGCAATACTCCCTTGAACACTACGATGAAATTCATGCTGACGAAAAAGCTGAGTTGGCTTTGACAGATGAAGAATTAGCAAAGTGGCAAGAAATTGTTGATAAGATGTATTTGCCAGAGGCTGATGTTGATACCAAGATAGGTAAAAAGCATATCTTTGTTCAACATGATACATTTTTGGATAAAGATTTGACACCAATCGCTGATATGCCACAAGACATTCGTCCAATTAACCAAAACTGGTCATGGGATCGCATTTTGCGCTCGCCATATATTAAGCAATCTGATACATTACATGCCATGTTCTATTTCCCAGATGCGTTTACTGAAGAAGAAAAGCGTAACAACTTTGAATTCTATGAACCATTGACAGTGCATGAGTCATCATTGTCGCCATCTGTTCACTCAATTTTGGCTGCTGACTTACAAATGGAAGATAAAGCAGTTGAAATGTACGAACGTGCGGCCCGTTTGGACTTAGATAATTATAATAATGATACGTCAGATGGTTTGCATATAACCGCTATGACAGGTTCATGGTTAGCGATTGTGCAAGGATTTGCCGGCATGCGTGTGCGTGATGGTAAACTCCACTTGAAGCCATTCTTGCCAAAGAATTGGACAAAATATGCTTTCCGTTTGGTATTCCGAGGTCATGTTTTGGAAGTGTCAGTTGATGGTCAAGGTGCACATGTTGACTTGATTTCAGGTGAACCATTAGTGATTGACCTATTAGGAAAAGATGTCGAATTGACAAAGTAATAAGCCTGATGATGAGCGAGAAATCGCTCATTTGCTGTATAGCGGGAAAGGATATCATGAAAGTAGTAGAGAAGGATTTTGGACAATTACCTGACGGAAAAATCGTGACGGCGTTTACCCTAGAAAATATTAAACACACACAGATTACTGCGATTTCGTACGGAGCAACTTGGCAATCGTTTTCCGTTGAACGTGATGGTGTCAAACAAGAATTGTTAGTCCAATTTGATGATTTAGCCGCGTATTTAGATAATCCATTCCATTTTGGAAATACAATTGGTCGTGTTGGTGGTCGTCTATCAAAAACTGATTATGATATTAATGGGGCACATTTTACATTAACGCCAAATGATCATGGCAATGTTTTACACTCTGGCATCAATGGCTTTGATGCGGTTAATTGGCACGGTGAAGCAAGAAATTTGGGTACAGCGGCGGAAATTAATTTCACACGTACTTTTGATGATGAATTCGCCGGACAATTAGCTGCCCAAGTGACCTATCGATTGGACGATGAAGATCGTTTAGACATTATATTTAGTGGCGTTTCAACCGAGAATACATTGTTCAATCCAATGACGCATGTCTACTTTAATTTAGTTGGTAAGGATCAAGATATCAGTCAGCATAAATTACAAATTGCATCACATCAACATCTTGAAGTTGATAATCACGCGATTCCAACCGGTAACGTGATTGATAATCAAAATACAAAATTTGATTTTGCGCATTTGCATGCCTTGGGACAAGAGCATTACGATGATGCTTGGGTATTAGATCCCAGCCGTCAAGGGGAGGGAGTAGGACTAACTTCACCCGATGAAAGTTTGACCTTGACAGTGGATTCAGATCGCAATGGTGTGGTTGTATTCACTGCCAATCCTGATGATAGCAGTGACATTAAAACAGCGCTTGCTATTGAGATGCAGACCTTGCCTGATGCGGTTAATCATGAAGGCTTTGGTGATATTGTTTTGCCAGCAAATGAAACAAAAACATATACTGTAACTTACCAAATTAAAAAAAGCGAGGATAAATAAAAATGGCTAAATTTTCAGATATTAAAGGTTTTGCCTTTGATTTAGATGGGGTTATTGCTGACACGGCGCGCTTTCATGGTGAAGCTTGGCATCAAACGGCTGATGAGGTTGGCACAACTTGGACACCAGAATTGGCTGAAGGTTTGAAGGGCATCAGTCGCATGGCTTCCTTGCAAATGATTTTGGATGCTGGGGATCATGCCGATGATTTTTCTCAAGCAGATAAAGAAGCATTAGCAGAAAAGAAAAATTATCATTACCAACAACTCATTTCAACATTGACTGAAGATGATATTTTACCTGGCATGAAAGATTTCATTCAATCAGCTAAGGCGGCCGGCTATACAATGTCGGTGGCATCAGCTTCTAAAAACGCACCAATGATTCTAGATCATTTGGGATTGACCAAGTATTTTGTTGGCATTGTTGATCCCGCCACTTTGACAAAGGGAAAACCTGATCCTGAAATCTTCGTTCGTGCTGCGGAAGTCTTACATTTAAATCCAGAAAATGTTATTGGATTGGAAGATTCAGCTGCTGGTATTGTCTCAATCAATGGGGCAGGTGAGACATCACTAGCCATTGGTAATGCCGATGTTTTGTCTGGAGCGGACTTGAATTTTGAGTCTACTTCAGAAGTGACCTTAGCAAATATTGAAGCTAAAATGCAATAGAGAACTAAAAAGAGTGTCAGTGTATAAAAACACTGACACTCTTTTGTTGTTTTAATTAACATTTGCCACCGTATTGCCCTGCTTGAGTGTGATATCGGTAAAAGTTACGGTATGCGGTGTTGTATGTGATCAACGAGAGCCGTAATAGCTAATTCATCCATCTGTGTAAATTTTTACTGCACAGGTGCTAAAATAGGACGTGCTAATTGGGTTAATTCTGTCCAATCGATGATCACTGCTCTTATACTAAAAAAATGGACTATTTTTATTCAGTCCGTAAAACGCAAGTATAGGAGTATTTTTATGTCAATTCGTTGTTCACAAGATTTCAAAGACTCATTGGTTAAACTTCACCAAGAAGGCCGTTCACTTAAATCATTAGCAGAAGAATTTGGTCCGTCGAAAGATTCTATTGCTATTTGGGTTAAACAAGCTACCCCAATCATGATTCAGGGTCAGTCAAAGACGTTAAAGGATGTCAAGCAATTAGAAAAGCGTCTCGCTATTTTGGAGGAAGAAAACGAAATTTTATCACGCATAGCCTGACAGGCATTGAGCGGCCATCTTACTAGCCAAAAAATAGTCCGTAATGTGGGATTGCCGCTCGTTAACCAATTTTTAGCACAAGGCTACGCGCTTGTGCGTATTTTAAGTGCACTTAAAATCAAACCTAGTACCTATTACAACTGGCGCCATTGGCAGCCCAGTCGACAAGAAAAGCGTAGAGAATCCCTGAAACCTTATATTTTAGACGTTTGGAAAACCCTTAAATTTTATGGTTATCGTCGCATTGCTGCTTATAGTCAACAAACCGACGGTCCGAAAGTATCTGAGTATATGACACTCAAATTTATGCGTGAATTAGGGATTAAATCCCGCATGCAAAAACGTTATCGCAAACCCAAAACTGTTGTGACGGTTGATCAAAAACCCAATCTGATTAGACACTTGCATGATTTGAGCGGTGTTTGGCAAACAGATATCACTTATATTCAGTTGACTAATCACAGATGGGTCTATTTAGCGACGTTTTGGATCCTGAGAAGAGAAAAATATTGGGCTATAAAATTTGGCGATACAATGAGCCGAGCTAGCCACAAATGCCTTACAGATGGTGTTAGATAAGCATCGAAAGCCACTCATTATTCATTCAGATATGGGGTCACAATACACGAGTGCTGAGTTTAATATTAAATGCCAAAATTATGGCTTGAAACATTCTTATTCACTCAAAGGCCATCCGTACGATAATGACCGTATGGAAGCGTTTCATTCAATATTGAAGCGTGAAGAGGTTTATTTGAAGGCATACCAAACATTAACTGAAGTCTAAGCAGCCATTGGTTGGTATATCAATTTTTACAATCGCAATCGTATCTCAAATGTTGCCTAAGTAACTGAATAAAAATAGTCCAATTTATTGACTTCTGAGCAAGTTTGCTGGGCGCCAAATCGTATACATCGACGAACAACTTCACAACCGGAACCCGACCACAAAATGTCGGTGCCGACCAAAATGGTGGCATGCGGGCGGCAGAGGAAGCCGCAGAGAGCTACTGGAAAGATAATCCCAATACCCGCCACGTCATTTATTATCAAACCACCCCACTCTACCAAAAAAGTGAAACAATGCCCCGGGGTTCAGTGGTTGACGTCCGTTCCTCAGATAAAGTTTTAAATACGCAAATTGTGGTCATTAATGATGCTGAAGGGATTAAGATTGATTACAGCGATGGTCGTAATAACACCAAGCCATATCGACACCGCAATTCAAGTTCCGCTTCATCGCGGCAATCGACCTCATCAAATACCACTGAGGCTTCCAACTCACATCAAAGTACCGGCCCAACAACTGGTACGATGACAGCAAATGGCTCCTGGACGGTGGCCGCCAGCGGCATGGTATTTGTCTCTGATAGTGATAAATACTATTCCGAAGTCAAGAACCCAAATAACTATCAATATGAAAGTGCTTCTCAAGAAAGTGCCAGCGGGGCAACTCGGGCTCAAAGGGGTAATCAGTACGCTAGGCCTTAGTTCAAGCGGTAGCTATTTCAAAGTAGTGATTTCTTCTTTTAATCTGGTTAATGACAGTTTTAATACACCGTTCAGATTGATAAAACTTGGAACAAATGGCTGATTTTGCCGGCTAACAAAAAGAAGCGCAGCTATTCAATCGAATAACTGCGCTTCTTTTTGTTCTGAGATCAAATTGCCTGTCGCCGTCTCTTAATAGTCGTTCTTTAATTCAGCTGCGTCTTCACGTTCATCTTCTGCAGCCAATTTTTCTAGCGCTTTAGTGGCAGCCCGATTATCATCTTTTTTCAGGTTAAAGAAGGCCCTGACGACAATAACCAGTAGAACCACCACACCAGCCGTAAAGATTAAATCCGGTACCAGTCGTGCCCACAGCAGACCCGCCACGACTGGTTGGTGATAGAAACTGAGCAGCCGAGCGTGCCAATAACCGTGTTTTAGCGCATCGATTAATTGAATTTGGCCCATTGGTAATAACGTAATGAACACCATTCCGGCAAGACCAATGTTGGTCAGCCAGGCGACCCAGCTAACGGCCTTTTCCATTTTTTTAGTCCAAAATTGTTTCTTAGTCACATTTCGCAATGTATAGAGCATAATTGCGATCGAGAACATGCCATAAACACCAGCCATCGAGGCATGGGCGTGGGCGGCAGTCCATTGCGTACCATGTTCAAAATAATTGATTGCAGGCGCGTTAATCAAGAAACCAAGTGCGCCGGCACCAACTGCATTCCAAATTCCCGTTCACATCAAGAAGATAAAAGTCCCTTTGTAAGGAAATACCTTCTGTGTATCTCGGTAGATACGGTAATGTGTGTAGGCTTCCCAAACCAGCAAGCAGAGTGGGACAATTTCCAGCGCAGAAAAACTTGCCCCCAAAGCGAGCCAAACTGAATGATCGCCTTCCCAAAAATAATGGTGTCCCATTCCGACAACGCCAGAACCTAACAGTTGTGTCGCTTTTTTTGTACCTTATAATTAAAGGCGTTAGAATTCGTCATAACTTAATGACATAAGTGCATACCTTTTTTACTGCAGAAATACCAAAATTGCTATATAAATCAGATTGGAGACATAAGATGAAATATGGTTACGCCAGAGTGAGTACCACAGATCAAAAACTAGAAAATCAAATTGAGCGCTTAAAAAATTCAGGCGCTGAAATAATCTATCAAGAAAAATTTACTGGTACAACTACTGAACGCCCTGAATTTAATAAATTGCTGAATGAACTAAAAGCAAATGATACATTGATTGTGACAAAATTAGATCGCTTCGCACGCAATACTAGAGAAGCCCTTGATATCATCCAAAT
>JACYYJ010096820.1_pt4 | contig 10438 bp, 10 predicted proteins | sample 8236861 | NCBI WGS metagenome assembly JACYYJ01 (sample SAMN14103086, study PRJNA606662) | landfill metagenome | isolation source: landfill solid waste | place: India:New Delhi, Okhla landfill site | collected 2017-11-05
CATCCGCCCGAGCAACTGGCCGCCATGCGCGCCGGCATCGAGCGGCTGATGCGCGAGGGCGCCGAGATCATCAACTAGCGTTCGGAAAGCCGCGGCATCAGCTCGACGAAGTTGCACGGCTTGTGCCGGTAGTCGAGCTGATGGCTGAGGATGCCTCCCCAGGCGTCGCGGCAGGCGCCGCGGGAGCCGGGGAGGCAGAACACGAAAGTGGTGCCGATCAGCCCGGCCATGGCGCGCGACTGCAGCGAGGACGTGCCGACGGTGGTCGCCGAATACTGGTGGAACAGCACCGAAAAGCCGTCCATGCGCTTGTCGAACAGGGGCTCAATTGCTTCGGGCGTCACGTCGCGGCCGGAAAAGCCGGTGCCGCCGGTGGTGAGAACGACGTCGACCGCCGGGTCGGCGACCAGGGTCTGGACAGCCTGGCGGATGAGCTGGATGTCGTCGCGGATCACCTGCCGGCTGTGGCAGGTGTGACCGTCCGCCTCGAGCAGCGACTTGAGCAGGGCGCCGCCGGTGTCGGTCTCGAGCGTGCGGGTGTCGGACACGGCGACGACGGCGATGGAAAGCGGCTTGAAGCTGCGGTCCTCAAACCGGTCGGTCTTGAACATCGCCCGCTTCCTTTGTGGCCAAGAGTTCTTCCGGAACCGGAGCTTCGTGCTCCACCGGAATGTCCTCGTCATCACTACCAGAGCGCGGATCGAGCACAACGCTTTCCTGCGTCGGCCGGTCGGTGGTCATCGGCTGGAACGGGGCGCGGGACTCGGGGCTCCGGCGGATCTGCATGCGGAGATATGCGGTGACGGCGAGGGCACCGTGGAAGGTGGCGGTGACCACGAACAGCCCGACGGGCGACCAGCCCATGAGGAGGGAGGCGACCGCAGGGCCGACGGCAAGGCCCACACCGAGCACCAGCAGCATGCCGCCGGCCACCTTGGCGAAGTCGCCCTTGGCGAAGTCGTTGGCGTGGGCGACGGCGATGGCATAGAGCGGGTTCGCGGCAAAGCCGTAGGCGGCGAACAGCACGTACATGAGCCAGCCGGGACCGGGATTGATCAGCACGGTCACGAGACCGACGACTGCCGCAAAGCTGGCAAGGCCGATCATGACGATCCGGCGGTCGATGCGGTCGGAGAGGCGGCCGGCCGGCACCTGCGCCAGGGCGCCGAGGATGGCGGCGACGGCAAACAACAGGGCAATGTCCCCTGCCTCAAGGCCCTGCGCGTAGCCATAGACCGGCGCCAGCGTGCCGAAGGCACCATTGGCCATGCCGCAGGAGAAGGCAGCGATCACCGCGATCGGGGAGGTGCGGTAGAGGAGGCCGAGGTCGAGCTTGGCCGAGGCGAGGGGGCGCGGCTGCGGCGTGGAGGTGAGGGCCGTCGGCAGCACCGCGCAGATGAAGCTTATAGCGCCGATCACGAAGGGGATGTAGCCTGCAGTGCCGGTGATCGACATGGCCAGTTGCCCCAGCGTCGAGGAAGCCATGTTGATGGTGACGTAGATGGAAAACACCGTGCCGCGGCTGCGGTTGTCGGCGACCTCGTTGAGCCAGCTCTCGACGATCATCGCCGCGCCGGCAAAGCAGAAGCCGGACAGGGCGCGGAGCAGGATCCAGCCGATATCCTGTATCCACAAGAGGTTGAGCAGGATGGTGACGGTGCCGATGGCCGCCATCACCGAGAAGGCGCGGATATGGCCGACATTGCGCACGATCATCGGCACGGCGATGGAGCCGGCAACGAACCCGACCGACCAGCCGGTGCCGATCAGCCCGAGCGCTGTCAGCGAGAACCCTTCCTCGGCGCCACGGACGGAGAGGAGCAGGCCCTGTAGCCCGCCGCCGAACATGAGCAGGGCCGAGCCAAGGAACAGGGCATAGATCTTGATGACGGAGGCCATGACGCTCTGAGGATGAGATTCGATTCAGGTCTGCAGATCACCCGAACCGGACCATAAAGTGGCGAGCATGGCCAGACCTGTTGCCAGCGGAAGGTCAGTCGACCCCGATCAAGGCAAGCAGCCGCCGTGTGCACTCCAGAACTTCTTGGGGCTCCAGTCGCCCGATCGTCGCTCCTATCTTGTCGCGGCTGATCGTCGTCATCCGGTCGACCATCACCTGAGACGGCTGCCGCAGCCCGTTGGCAGCAGCAGGCTGGATCGTGACGCGCAGCAGAGGCGCCGCCTGGATCGTGGTGGTGAGCGGCAGTACGACGACTCGTGTGCCCGCATCGGCAAGCAGGTCGGATATCAGGACAATGGCCGGCCGAGGCTTTCCCAAGTCCCCCGGAAGAGCGACGGTGACGACGTCCCCTCTCCTCATAGGGGGGCAGGTCCAGTTCGGCCAAAGCAGCCTCCGAGAAGCTGCTTATGGTGCCATCGCGTGCGTCGGCAGCAGCAACCAATTCCGCCTGCCTGCGGTATTCTGCGACGATGTCTGGATTGGTAAAGTCCGGCACCCAGACCGTCACTGGCCGCAACCCCGCAGCACGCAGTTCTGCCGGGTTTGCCGTTGGGTTCCTCGATGCAGATGCGGACATATCGGCACCTCCAAGAAGGGTGAAGATAAGCGAACGCAGAACAAGCTTCAACCGATGCCGAGTTCGTCGAGCCTGAGCCTGAAGCTCAGCAGGTCGCGCCAGGCTTGCTGTTTGGCGGCGGGGTTGCGCAGGAGATAGGCAGGGTGGAGGGTCGGCATGGCGTCGGCCTGGTGCTGGCCGATGGTGACGGTGGACCAGCGGCCGCGCATCTTGATGATGCCGGCGGTGGTGGAGAACACCGTCTGCATGGCGGGGCCGCCAAGGGTCATGATCACCTTGGGCGCGACCAGTTCCACCTGCCGCTGCAGGAACGGCAGGCAGAGCGCTGCTTCCTCGGGGGTGGGCGCGCGGTTGCCGGGCGGGCGCCAGGGGACTGTGTTGGCGATATAAACCTTGGTGCGGTCTAGGCCGATGGCGGCGAGCATACGGTCGAGCAACTGGCCGGAGCGGCCGACGAAGGGCTTGCCCTGCCGGTCTTCCTCGGCGCCGGGGGCTTCGCCGATCAGCATGATCTCGGCTTCCGGATTGCCGTCGGCGAAGACCAGTTGGGTTGCTCGCAGCTTGAGCCCGCAGCCGTCATAAGCGCCGAGGATTTGCTGCAGCTCCGGCAGGGTCTGCGCGGAGGCGGCGAGGCGCCGGGCTTCCGCCGGGTCACTGCCGATGGAGAGAAGGTTGACCGGCGGCGCCGCGTTTTCCTGCGGTGGCGCGGCCGGTGTGGGCCGGGGACGCACGGCGAAGCGGTCGACCGGCTCGTCGCCGACGGCAATGTCGACGCCGGCGGCTCGATACCAGTCGAGCACGGCGAGCAGCTCGTCGTGATTTAGCGGTCGCGTCTCGGACATGAGTTCTGTTATGTCACACCCCGTTCGGCCCGGCCAGCGTTCGGGCGATGAGGACCGCACAAACCCATGGCAGAAGCCGGCTCGCGCGAGACAATCGAAACGGACGTCGTGATCGTCGGCGCCGGTCCCGCTGGCCTGTCGGCGGCCATCCGCCTGAAGCAGCACCATCCGCATCTGTCGGTGACGGTGGTGGAGAAATCGGCAGAACTCGGCGGCCATATCCTGTCGGGCGCGGTGATGGATCCGGTGGGACTCGACGCGCTGATCTCGGACTGGCGGCTGAAGGGCGCGCCCGTGGGGCCCGATGTCACCCGCGACACCTATCACTATCTCACGGCCAAACGCGATTTCTCGCTGCCGCACGCGCTGGTGCCGCCGCAGATGCGGACGCCGGGCGCAGTGATCGTCAGCCTGGGACGGCTGGTGCAGTGGCTTGGGGAACAGGCGACGGCGCTCGGCGTCGACATCTTCCCGATGACCGCAGCGGTCGACGTGCTCGGCACCGAGCGCGGACCGGTCCGGGGCATCATCACTGGCGATCTCGGCCGTGACCGCGCAGGAGAGCCAAAGCCCGGCTTTGCCGAGGGGATTGCCCTCAAGGCCAAGTACACGCTGATCGCCGAAGGCGCGCGTGGCTCACTGGCGAAGCGCGTGATCCGTTCGCATTCGCTGGAGCGCCAGCCGCAGAAATATGGCCTCGGCATCAAGGAAGTGTGGGAGATCCCCGCCGACCGGCACCGCCCGGGGCAGGTGGATCACTATCTCGGCTATCCCTTGGAAGACAGCACGGCCGGCGGCGGCTTCGTCTACCATGCCGAGGATCGGAAGCTCTATGTCGGGCTGGTCACCTATCTCGACTACGAGGATCCCACTCTTTCTCCGTTCGACGAGTTCCAGCGCTTCAAGCAGCACCCCGCGGTGGCGCCACTGCTCGAGGGTGGCACGCGGGTGAGCTATGGCGCCCGGGTGGTGACCGCGGGCGGGTGGCAGTCGATCCCCACGCTGGCCTTCCCGGGCGGCGGGCTGATCGGATGCTCGGCGGGGTTCATGAACGCGCCGCGCCTCAAGGCCATTCACAACGCGATTCTGTCGGGGATCGGCGCCGCGGACGCCGTGGGCGAGGCCATCGCCAACGGGCGTGAGCATGATCTGATCGCCGATTTCGGCCACCGCGTCATGCAGACCGGTATTGCCGACGAGTTGATCGGCGTGCGCAACGTCAAGCCGCTGTGGAGCCGCTACGGCACGCTGCTGGGCGCGCTCGCCAGTGGGATCGACCTCTGGCGTTCGGCGATCTTCTCGCGCTCGCCTCATCGGGGCACGACGCTTGACCATAGCGGCCCGGATCACGCCAGGCTGCGGCCCAAGGGCAAGAAGCCGGGACGGCAATACGCCCGGCCGGACGGCAAGCTGACCTTCGACCGCAACAGTTCGGTGTTTCTCGCCAACATCGCCCATGACGAAGACCAGCCGGTGCATCTGGTGCTGGCCGATCCGACGGTGCCGATCCGTGAGAACCTGCCGCGCTACGGCGAGCCGGCGCCGCTCTACTGCCCGGCGGGCGTCTATGAAGTGGCGGAGGAGGGCGGCGAGCCGGTATTCCGCATCCACGCCGCCAATTGCGTGCACTGCAAGACTTGCGACATCAAGGATCCGGCGCAGAATATCACCTGGGTGCCGCCCGAAGGCGGGAGCGGTCCGAACTACTCGGGCATGTAGCCGATCACGCCATTTGGCGTGCGCTTGCGGCGCAGTCGCAAAACAGACAATGTCTGCCGTCAAATCGGGCCTTGCGGCCAAGGAGACCTCGACCCCGTGACATCGCTTCGCACTCGCCTCTCGCGCCTTTCCCTCACGGCTCTTCTGCTGGTTGGCCTGGCGCTGCCAACTGGGGCGCAGGAGGGGGCACTGGGGGTCAACGAGCAGCTTAAGCTGCTTGGCCTGCTGACCAATGCGCGGGTCTCGCCGACCGGCTCCTACATGGCGGGGCAGCAGGCGCTGAAAGACCTCCGGACCGACGAAGCCGCCCGGTACATGGCGGCCGCGGCGCAGGCGGACTGGGACAATCCCCTGCTGGTAGAACGCGCCTTCATCGCCCAGGCTGCCGATGGCCAGATCGCCGAGGCGGCCAAGACTGCCCGGCGCCTGCTGGAGCTCGAAACCGGCAACGAGCTGGCGCAGATGATCTCCGCCACCGAGGCGCTCAAGGAGCGCCGCTATGCTGCCGCCGAGCAGCAGTTCGCCGAGATCAGCGTCGAGACATTTTCCGGTGTGACGGCGGCGATTCTGCGCGCCTGGGCCCTGATCGGGCTCGACCGCAAGGATGAGGCCGACGCGCTGCTCCAGGAGATCGGCGCCACCGGGCTCGACGACTTCCTGATCTTCCACCGGGCGCTGATGGCCGAGGCGGCGGGGGAAACCAAGAGTGCCATCCGGCTCGCCGGTCAGGCCTTCGAGAACGAGCCGAACGTGGCGCGCGTGACGCAGGTCTATGCCAGCATGCTGGCCAATGCCGGCCAGTTCGATGAAGCGGCGGACGTGATCGCCCAGTTCGAGTCCCAGGGGCTGACCCATCCACTGGTGACCGAAGTCAAGCAGGCGGTGGAAGAGGAACGCCGTCCCGGCATCTTCACCGCCAACGTCCAGATCGGCGCGGCGGAGATGTTCCATGGCCTCGGCGTTGCCCTCGCTCGCGACGGCAGCCCCGATATCGCCCTGGTGTTCCTGCGGCTCGGGCTCTACCTCGATCCCAAGGCCGACGTGATCGCGGTCGCAGTGGGCGAGGTACTCGACCGGGTGGGCCAGGCCGAAGCGGCGAACCGCATCTATGAGTCGATCCCCAACGACTCGCCGATGAAGCCGGCGGCAGTGGTGCGCTTTGCCCACAACCTGGACGTGCTGGGTGACCGGGAGGAGGCGCTGCGGCGGCTGGGCAACATCGTGGCGACGCGCCCCGACGATCTCGACGCCGTTTTCACCTATGCCGAACTGCTGCGCTTCGACGAGCAGTACGAGAAGGCCGCCGAAGCCTACACCAAGGCCCTCGAACTCACCGGCGGCAATCGCAACGGCGACTGGGCGATCTACTACACGCGCGGCATGTCCTATGAGCGCGCCAAGCAGTGGCCGAAGGCGGAGGCCGACTTCAAGCGGGCGCTTGAGCTCAATCCCGGCCAGCCGGAGGTGCTGAACTATCTCGGCTATAGCTGGATCGACATGGACATGAACCTCGAGCCGGCGCTGGACATGATCGAGCAGGCCGTCGAGGCACGTCCGCAGGACGGCTACATCATCGATTCGCTGGGCTGGGCCTTCTACAAGCTCGGTCGTATCGAGGATGCAGTGAAGACGCTGGAACAGGCGGTGACGCTGCTGCCGAACGATCCCGAGCTCAACGACCATCTCGGCGACGCCTATTGGCAGGCGGGCCGGCGGCTCGAGGCGAAGTTCCAGTGGACCATCGCCGCCGATGTCGACGAGGTCGGCAATGTGCGCGACCGGGTGGCGGCCAAGCTCGCCAACGGGCTCAGCCAAGACGTGGCGAGCCAGTAGGCTCATATGGTCGAGGACGGGCTGTTCCAAGTCGCACCGGCCAAGGTGAACCTTGCGCTGCATGTCACCGATCGCCGCGAGGACGGCTACCATGAGCTCGAGAGCCTTGTCGCCTTCGCGGCCGTGGGCGATGAACTGCGGGCCGAACCGGCCGAGCGCGACAGCCTGACGATTGCGGGCCCCTTCGCCGACGGACTGAGTGGTGGCGAGACCAATCTGGTCAACCGCGCCGTTGCCGCCTTTCGGGCGCGCTGGCCCGACGCGGTGGAGCCGCTGGCACTGACGCTGACCAAGAACCTGCCGGTTGCCTCCGGGATCGGCGGTGGTTCGGCCGATGCCGCGGCGGCGCTGCGGCTGATGGCGGCGCGTGCGGAGCTGTCGCCGGACTCTGCGGAATTGCAGCAAGTGGCCATGCGGCTCGGCGCCGACGTGCCGGCCTGCCTGCTGTCGCAACCGTTGGTGATGGGCGGGATCGGCGAGGACCTGCAGGTGCTCCCGGCATTTCCGGACCTGCACATCGTGCTGGTCAATCCGCTGGTGGCGCTGGCGACGGCCGACGTGTTCCGGCGGCTGAGGGCGCATGACAACTACCCGCTGCCGGCGCTGCCCGAGCTGCTCACGCGCCCGGCACAACTGGGGCTCTGGCTGGCCGAGACCCGCAACGACCTGCAGCCGCCGGCGGTGAAGCTGGTGCCGGTGATCGGCGACATCGTCGAGGATCTAGCCGCAACACCGGGCTGCATGCTGGCGCGGATGTCCGGTTCAGGGGCAACCGTGTTCGGTCTGTTCGGGTCGGAAGGGCAGGCGCATCAGGCGGCGCAATCGGTCCGCGAGCGCAACCCGGAGCACTGGGTGGCGGCCGCGCCGCTGTTGACGGCCGGAGCGGCTTAGTAGGCGCGCGACACGCTGTATTCGACGACGTCCGCCAGCAGCGTCCGCATGTCGGACGCCGGCAGCGCCTCGAGCGCCCGCTGGGCCGCACGGGCATGGACGCGGGCCTGGTCGAGCGTGCGGCTGAGTGTGCGGTAGCGGTTCATGATCGCGACCACGGCGCTGACTTGATCGGCCGTGGCCTCGGGATCGCCAAGGGCGGTGGTGATGGTCTCTCGCTCTTCGGCGGTGCCTTCGGCCAGCGCCAGGATCACCGGCAGCGTCATCTTGCCTTCGCGCAGGTCGTCACCGGTGTTCTTGCCGAGCGTGCCGGCCTGACCACCATAGTCGAGAACGTCGTCGACAAGCTGGAAGGCGATGCCGAGTTCGAGCCCATACTGGCTCAGCGCCTGGCGGCCGGCGGTGTCGGCGCCACCGGAGATGGCGCCCACCTGGCACGCTGCCTCGAACAGCACTGCGGTCTTGGCGCGGATCACTTCGGAGTAGTCGGCCGGGCTGGTGCTTACGTCGCCGGTCTTGGCGAGCTGCAGCACTTCGCCTTCCGCCATCACGGCAGAGGCGGAGGACAGGACACCGAGCGAAACGATGTCGCCGGTCTCCACCATCATCATGAAGGCCTGGCCGAGCAGGAAGTCGCCGACGAGGATGGACGCCTTGTTGCCCCAGATCATGCGGGCCGCCGGCTTGCCACGGCGCATGTCGCTCTCGTCGACCACGTCGTCGTGGAGCAGGGTGGCATTGTGCATGAACTCGACGGCGGCGGCAAAATTGATGGCGTTGCCGGTGCCCTTGCCGAACAGCATGGCCGAGGCGACGGTGAGCATCGGCCGAAGGCGCTTGCCACCGCTGTCGATCAGGTAGCGGGCGAGCTCAGGCACCATGTCCACATGCGATTGAGCACGGCTGAGGATCAGCTCGTTCACGCGGGCCATGTCCGGAGCCGTCGCCGCGACCAGCCGGTCGACGGGCGTCGCGACCGCGTCCTCTTTGATCTGGGTCAGAACTGACACCGTACCCTGCATCCTCGCTGCCGATGGGATAGCTGTTGAGCCGGCGGCCTCGGCACCTGTATGGTCGGCGCGAACCGGCCCCGCGCACGATGTCCCTAGACCAGCCCGAACCCGTTGTAAAATACCATTCCATAACGCGCGACGGCTTTTTGGGTGGCCGCCTCCAACTGTCGCAGCCGCGCCACGGCTTCCGGGCCGGGCTCGACAGCGTGCTGCTGGGCGCCGCGGTACGGGCCGGAACGGGGAGGCTGCTGGAACTCGGTGCCGGCGTGGGGACGGCGAGTCTCGTGGCGCTCGAACTCGGCCGCGCTGGAAGTGCCGTGCTGGCGGAGCGGGAGCCGCTGGCGCTGGAGCTGGCACGGGCCAATGTCGCGGATAACGGGTTTTCGGAGCGGGCTGCGGTGGCCGCGGTGGATCTCGAGGCTTCTGCCGAGGTCCGGCGTGCCGCGGGGCTGACCGACAACGAATTCGACGCGGTGATCGCCAACCCGCCCTTCTTCGTGCTTGGCACGCTGGCGCCGGACGGGGGCAGGGCGGCCGCGCGGCACATGCCGGCGGACCGGCTGGCGCACTGGGCGCGGGTTGCGGCGGCAACGGCGCGGGCCGGGGGCGAGGTGATCTTCATCTATCCCGCCGAGCGGCTCGGGGCCTTGCTGGCCGCGCTGGAGCCGCGCTTCGGCGGCGTGATCGTGCTGCCGCTCTCGCCGCGGCCGGGCGAGGCGGCCAGCCGGGTACTGGTGCGTGGGACAAAGGGGTCGCGGGCGCCGCTGACCCTGCTCGCTAGCCGCCCGCTGCACGGTGACGATGGCCGTGCCTTTGCCCCCGAGTTCGATGCCATCTTCCGTGGCAATGCCGCGCTCGACTGGTAAACCCGGGCGGGACCACCTAAATCTCGCCCACACAGGCTCAAGGGACAGGCGATGGCGGAACTGACCACCACACCAAGGCGCAACTGGCTGCAGCGGCTGACCGGCCGCGGCGGACCGATCATTCCGGTGGTGCGCCTGCATGGTGTGATCGCCGCCGAGCAGCGCCAGGGCCGGCTCAACATCGCCACGGTGGCGCCGCTGCTCAAGCGCGCCTTCGCCATCAAGTCGGCGCCGGCGGTGGCGATCGTCGTCAACTCGCCCGGTGGATCGCCGGTGCAGAGCCGGCTGATCAGCAAGCATATCCGCGACCTCGCCGACCAGAACGGCAAGCCGGTGCTGGTGTTCGTCGAGGATGCGGCGGCCTCCGGCGGCTATTTCATCGCTGTTGCCGGGGACGAGATCATCGTCGACCCAAGCTCCATCGTCGGATCGATCGGGGTGATCATGGCCGGTTTCGGCTTTGTCGGAGCCATCGACAAGCTCGGCATCGAGCGGCGGGTGCATACGGCAGGCCGCAACAAGTCGACGCTGGACCCCTTCCTGCCGGAGAAGGCCGAGGATGTGGAGCGCATCAAGCGTTTCGAACTCGACATCCACCAGGTGTTCATCGACCATGTGAAGGCCCGCCGCGGGGTGCGGCTCCGGGCTTCCGACGACGAACTATTCACCGGCGAGTGGTGGACCGGACTGCGCGGGGTGGAACTGGGGCTGGTCGACGCGATCGGCGACCTCCATGC
>JACYYJ010106951.1_pt1 | contig 10426 bp, 9 predicted proteins | sample 8236861 | NCBI WGS metagenome assembly JACYYJ01 (sample SAMN14103086, study PRJNA606662) | landfill metagenome | isolation source: landfill solid waste | place: India:New Delhi, Okhla landfill site | collected 2017-11-05
TCTTAATCAAATGCCTCCTCATGAAACCGGAAAATTATTAAATTTTGCACTATACGAAAGTGTAATGGAAAAATATAAATCATCAAAGATTAATTCGCTTTATCGAAAGTTAGTAGAGCGTGCTACAAAATCAGATATTGCTAAAATGTACAGCTTATTTGAATTAGAAGCACCTAGAGCTAGCTTTTTTGATTTCCATTTACAAGACAACTTCATAAAATCTATTCAGAAGAATTATTTAAATTCTTTACAGTTTTATATTAATCCAGCTTTTGTTCATCAATATCAACAGAGCTTCGACCAATATATTAAGCAAAATTTTTCCTCTTAATAAGCAAGATAATGCTACTTCCTAATAATAACAAGTAGCTGCCCTTTTACCTTGGTCAAAGTTACTGCCAAGAGATTGTTACATTGCTAATGAAACTAAATAAAGCATACAATAAGTCCACATTTAATCCTAGGTATGGACTATTTTACACTTACGTAGTTGATACCAGAGGAAAATTTAAAGGAAACTATAGTAATGTAAGATTAGCATGATTAGAATGTTAAAGCCTACATAAGCAATGTGTAAGCTTTCATTAATTTAATAACATTATTTTATCAACTTGCATAAAATGTATAAGTTAAGGACCTGAATTTCAATCTCTTTCATTAGCGACTAAAAAAAAGCAGGTGATCCGATGAACTTCGATCTCATCCATATCGGAATGATGAAGACTGCCACTACCTATATGCAGAAGATTTGGTTAAGAGACCCTAACTATTGTTTGTCTAATAAAGGTAGTAATGAGTATCTTCATCATTTACGAAGAGAAGTGAGAAAGGGAAAAATGAATAGTCTTATTAAGACGGATATTTCTACAGATAGACCGAAACAAGATAATCAAATAATGATATTAAGTAATGAGGGGTTTTCTACTGCATTTTTAAATGAGATACGTCGCCAACAGCGGGTTTGGAAATTTATTGATTATACAAGTAGTCAACTTCGTTATAAAACAAGAACGAATCAGCTTCTTATTACAGTTAGAGAACCGATCTCTTGGATTAGATCTATTTATATTCAATCGATAAAACAAGGATGGTCTGGCTCGGCACAGGACTTTGTTGAAGAACAAGGGCTGTTTTTATTTTATTCGCTCCAATTGAAAATGATATTAAGGTATTACAAGCGGTATTTCGAAAAGATTTTAGTTTTGCCATTTGAATTGTTAAAAGAAAACGAAGATAAATTCTGGCATACGATCACGGATACTTTTCAGTTTCCAGCAATTGAGACAAGAATAGAGAATAAGCTGAATCAATCGCTCGATTTAGAAAAAGCATTCTTATTATCATATCTTAATCAAATGCCTCCTGATGAAAATGAAAAATTATTAAATTTTGTACCATATGACAATGTAATGGAAAAATATNNCTTTTTTGAATTCCGTTTACAAGACAACTTCATAAAATCTATTCAAAAGAATTATTTAAATTGTTTAAAACGATATATTGATCCAGCTTTTGTTCTTCAATATCAACAAAGCTTCGATCAATATATTAAGCAAAATCCTTCCTCTTAATAAGCAAGATAATGCAACTTCCCAATAATAAAAGAACAGATCCTATTAGTAAGAAGTTGAAAATATAGGAGGCTGTATTTGGGAGCTTATCAGCGCTTATTGGACTGTTGGTGGAAAGCTGAAGTATACTATCTTGCTCCCCTTTTTTACTCTTGGCTGTAATGATAATTTCTGCATCTACTGAAAGACCTTGGTATTCATTGCCGAGCTCTTTTGGAATAGAGAGTCTCATGTTTAAATTGTCCTGACCATTTACAGCTAATGTTTGAGAGGGGAGATCAGATAATTCATGTAATTTATTATGGAAGAGAACGGCATCACCATAACGAATTTCCATTGTTAATGCATGAAAAAACTTTTTAGAACCATTCACAAAACGGATGTCGAAGTCATAGGTTGTTTCTTCCTTACTAGCATTGGAGATTATCAATTCACGATCAGCCCAATCACCTGGCTTAATATTTTCAATTGAAAATAAATGATTCGTTTTTGTAAGTGAGCCAGATATGTCAATTAAATTTGAGGCTGTAGCATGGATAGGGTATGAATAGAATAAGAACAAACTCACGATGCCTATTATCCCACTTCGAATGAAAAGTATTTTCATGATTAACACCTCCTCCTAAGCATTCATTCGGAAATATTTTTAGCCTTACGCTCTAGCCTAATAATCGTACTCCAAACGTTATACATACCATAGCCTAATAAACCAAGACCTGGAATAATCAATAATAAAGCACTGCCTAATGGTGATTGCATATAATGCACAATATAGCCTAAATAGGGGATGGTCATTCCAGAATATGTCGCCACTACATTGTCATCTTGGACAAGAGCTTGATCGGGAGTACGGTTGTTATCCCCTTTCGTTTGATAAAGTGTATGAGTACCATTCTGTTGAATATCGACTACTCTATGAGTAATGAGTTGATCAGATTCGTCCACAAATGTTATCACATCATCGACTTCTATGGAGGAGTTATTGGTATATTCCTCCACAGCAATTACAGAGCCTGTTCGGAAGGTTGGTTCCATTGACCCTGAGAGGACGACTTTTAACTGGTATCCGAAAATTTCCGGTTCATTGCCACTAACTCTTGTTATAATCACGAAGATAGAAATCGTAATTAATAGGACGAACAATATGGCTGTTATAGTATTACTCAGTATTTTCTTGAACTTTATTTTCTTGTTCGATTCCTTCATTTGATTTTTCTCCATCCTCGTTTTCCTCCTCTGTATTCAAAGCTTCATCTTTATGATCTTTTACTACTTCTTCCTCTTGCTCCGTTATTTCTTGTTCATTGTTTATTATTTCGTCAGCATTCTCTTCCGTTGTTTTTTCTATTTTCTGTTCTGTATTTTCCTTTATCTCTTCGGTTAGAGTTTTCGTCTGCGTCGGATGATCGGTTGTCTGTTCTTTAGTTGGGGTGGACTCTATCTGCTCTTTATTGACATTTCCCTTTTCTAATTCACAAAATGCCTTAATGACTGGGCTTTTTGTAAACTGTTGTTCCTTTTTATTTTGGTAAAGTGGATGTTGATTTACTTTGAGTTGGTAATGTCCATTTTGTAGATTAGGGAATACTAACGTTTTTTCCTCCATTGAGGCAAGGGGTGAGATCGTACCCTCTTTGATTATATTTCCATTCTTTATAGGAGATCCATTTTCTGAAAAATAAAGATAATAATGAGTAGACTCTAACATTGAAACCCCCTGATTCTGAACAGTAAAATGAATTTGGACAGAAGGGCAAGCATCTTTCATTTGATACGATTGTTCAGTAATAACCAGCTCACTCTTATCCCACCAATTCCCTAGTTGAACAGTAAAAGAATCCCTCGTTGAATGGATCAATTTCGATTGGGTAACAGAAGTAAGATGGGTTAGCCCGGATAGACCAATTAAACAAATAGAAATCAGTAATGCAAATAGCATAATTAGTTTTTTATAACGAACAAATAATTTCAAGCTGGTCCCCCCTTTTAAATTAGGACATTCTCATTTTTATACACATATGAAAGCATATAGGCATAAAAATAAGGGAGAGAGAAGAGAAGCATTCTCTCCCCATGTAAAATCATTATCTACTTTCACCTTCCGTTTGTTGTGCTTCAAATGTCCATTCTAGCTCTAAAGAATCGCCTTGGAAGACGTTTTGATCCTGACCATTATCCACAAATTCGAATTGGACGATTAAATCATCGGATTCTCCTACTTCAATTCCACTTGCTTCGTCACCCCAACCAAGGAATGCCCAGATTTTATTTTCAACCGCATCTGGAACTTCTCCCTGAAGCTCTGCCAATGTTGCAGACGTGATGACATTCTCATGAGGATATTGGAACAAGGAATCCTTATCTAAGTTTTTAAGGAAGTTTACTCGAATATGCTCACCAAAGTCTTCAGAGCCATTGTCACCATTTGCATCAATGACAGTATAATCTGTGTGCAAATCAACTGCTGAAATGTCTAAACTACCATCATTTACTAGCTCAAAAGAACGGCTCATCCAATCTCCAGGCTTTAAATTGTCTACATCAATAATGGTAGAAGGATTGACAGATAAGTCCAATGTACCCGCAGTGAATGAATTTGCCGACACTTCTGTGTCACTAAAGTAGGCATATGTACCTCCACCAATTAATGCAATTCCAAGTGCAGCAGACGCTAATCCCATTCCAAGCTTTTTCTTTAACGACATGTTAATTCCTCCTCAAAATTTTGTTCTATATAAAGAACATTAAGTGTATTATAACGCATATGCCGAAAAAGAAAAGAACCAAAAAAGAAGAAAATCACTCGTTTTAAATATTTATCAAGTGATTTCCTTCTATTTTCTTCTATTTTCTTTGTATATCTAATTTTAATGTCGTTTGTTTAACCAAAGTACCCCTGATTTTGCTAGTCTAGGAAGTAGTCCAGTGACAGGCTGACGATACATGTTACCGAAGCCGTCAGATTTGCCGAGAGAGCCTAATTGTCCTTTCAGTTTAATTTCTTTTGGCCTTTTAGGTGTTTCATTTCGTAATATCGCGGCTAATATTTCTCCTATTTGTTCTCCTTGAATTCCGGCAAGTTGTGCACTTGGTGAATAATTGGACGCAGCGCAATCACCAACAATAAATACATTATCATTGGAGGGAACTTGATAAAAATCATTAATGATAATTTTTTCGTGACGATCCTTTTCAAAAGGTAAGCTACGAACTAAGTAATTCGGACGCACACCTGCAGTCCAGATAATGACATCACTTTCAATACCCTCACCATTATTATAAAAAATACCTTCTGCTACTAGCTCTACGTTCGAGTGGTGAAGAATGTCGACCTCGTTACGATGAAACCACTCTTCCACATAGGATTGGATTTTTTCGTCGAATGCAGATAAAACAGATGCACCTCGGTCTAATAAACGAATATTTAAGTCAGGACGACTTTCTCTAATTTCGGAAGCTACTTCGATACCACTTAGTCCAGCGCCTACGACAGAGACTTGACTATATGCTGGCAAATTATTTACTTTTATATTAGCTTGACGAGCATTTGCAATACTTTGTACACTTTCTGTATATTCCATTGCACCTTGGATGCCGTGATAATTATCCTCACAGCCAAGCCCAATCAGTAAGTAATCATAGGTTACAGCCTCTTCATTATTTTTTAAACGGATCTGGTTATTTTCTGTATCGATCTCAATAATATCTCCAAAGGTATAGTTAACTTGTTCGTGGATTGGAAAATCAATCCGTACTTCTTTATCAGATTTCGTACCAGCAGCAATGGCATAAAATTCTGTTTTTAATGAATGGTATGGATTTCGATCAATTACGTTAATGTGAACATCATCAGGTAAATCATGATCTAGCAATTGATGTAAGGCATTCATACCACCATAGCCACCACCAATGATGACAACTTTTCTCATCTTCAAAACTCCTCGTCTATCATATAATTCATAGTGATTATTTCTATATTTAAGACTAACAAAATTAGTTCAAAAAAACTATCCTTTTCCTTTAGAAAGAGCAAAACACATTAAATTCAGAAAATTCTTTATTTAATGCTTATTTTTCCCTTTAGAAGAAAATTATATTTATCACAGTGTCTGACTTTGTATCATACCTCCCTTAGGAGTTTCTCTTTTTTAGAATTAACGTAATTTTTTGATAATAAGATATAGTTCATGGTATAAATGAAATATAGATATTGTAAGCGTGTACAAAAAAGAGAGGGAGATTATTTAATGGAATTACAAAATGTGCAAACTGTTGCGGAAGAAATAAAAGAGAATATGAAGCAGGTCGTTGTTGGACAGGGAGATACGATGGACTTATTAATGGTAGCAATCATTGCTTCAGGTCACGTTCTATTAGAGGATGTACCGGGCACAGGAAAGACCTTAATGGCAAAAGCATTAGCAAGATCTTTGGAAGGACAGTTTAAGAGGATTCAATTTACACCAGATCTGTTGCCTTCTGATATTACAGGTATTCATTTTTATAGCCAAGAGAAGGGGGAGTTTGAGTTTCGACCTGGACCGATTTTTACGAATATTCTATTAGCGGATGAGATTAATCGGGCAACTCCGAGAACCCAATCAAGTCTACTGGAAAGTATGGAGGAGCGCCAAGTGACTATTGACGGCGAGACACATCGGTTGGATGAACCCTTTTTAGTTATCGCCACACAAAATCCAGTTGAAAATCAAGGAACATTTCCGTTACCTGAAGCACAGCTAGACCGTTTTTTATTAAAAATACATATGGGTTATCCGTCCAAGCAAGAAGGGATGGAAATATTAAAAAGATTTAAACAGCTAAACCCGTTAGATAACTTAAAAGCTGTGATAGACACGGAAGCGATTATTAGTATGCAAAAAGTCTATAGTGAGGTAGAGGTGAGTGAGGATGTTCTTCATTATTTAATGGATCTGATTGAAAAAACAAGAAATCATGAAGCAATCGTGTTAGGTGTTAGTCCACGTGGAAGTCAAGCCCTTTTAAAAGCTGTACAGGTGTATGCTTTACTCCAAGGTCGAACCTACGTTATACCTGATGATGTGAAAAAAATGGCTAAGCCAGTGCTGGGCCATCGATTGGTTTTGGCTAAGCGTATTGGAATTAGAGATGGAGAGGTAGAGGATGTAATAGCAGATATATTAAAGGATGTCCCAGTGCCAACTGAGAAGGATTTGGTAAAGGGATGAATATTGCCTGGATCATAGTTGTCTTATTAATCATTATATTCTTGCAAGGAATGATTTATAGTAAATGGGGCTTAAAGGGAATAACATATCATCGTGCCTTCAAGCAGAAAACTGTTTTTGAAGGGGAACAAATTGAAATGGTCGATGAAATTGCAAATAACAAGTTGTTACCGGTTCCGTGGATCCGTTTGGAATCTAAAATGAGTGGAAATTTAAAATTGCAATCCGAGATTGGAAAAAGTAAGGAAGAAGAGATGTTTCATCGGACTCTTTTCAGCTTATTTCCTTACCAAAAAATAACGAGAAGGCATTATCTCATTGGAGCAAAAAGAGGGTATTACCCACTTGAAACCGTTTCGGTGACGACTGGAGATGCGATTGGATTTGGGGAAGTATTCGATTCATTTAATGCAAAAACAGCTGTTACTGTTTATCCAAAGCTGGTACCCATTGAAGATATTCCGTTACCTTCTCATAGCTGGCTTGGAGATATAACCGTGAAGCGCTGGATAATCGAGGATCCCTTTTTACAATCTGGTGTAAGGGATTATCAGAAAGGAGATCCATTGAACTCGATTAATTGGAAGGCAACTGCTCGTGCTCAATCCTTACAAATTAACAAAAAGGACTATACGGCTGATCACTATTTAATGATATATGTTAATTTTGATTGGGATGAAGACATTCGGTTACCTATTGATAATCCAGTTAGGATTGAAAAGGGATTATCCTATGCGGCTTCGTTAGCTACATATACATTAGAACAGGGTATTGCAACAGGCTTTGGATGTAATGGATATTTTGTTGAACCATTTACGAACACAACAGATCGTATGAAGCCTTCGATTAGAATAGAGCCGGCAAGCAGTGGCCAGCAATCCGAATATATTTTAGATTCTATTGCCAAAATTAAGATGGATCGGTCGCGAAATTTCCGTGCTTTTCTACAGGAGGATATTGATCGTGGCTTGACGAAAACAGATATCATTATTTTTTCACGCAGAGTTACAGAAAAAATGGAAATCCAAATGGCTCGATTAAGACAGCTTGGTAATGCTGTGGAAGTGGTGTTATTAGAGGAAGATGCGGGAAAAGTGGGTGAAGAAAATGTTAGCTAAAGAGAAGAATTTACTACCATTATGTTGGCATGGGCTTGTGGAGTATCTCGCTTTATTTCCGTTTGTATTGTTGATTGGTGTACTTATTCATCGACAGGAATTTATTTTTCCATGGCTCCTCTCCCTATATGTCTTATTGACTTTAACAGCCATTATTCGTACATTGTTAAAGCAGAAGCGTGTGCTATCCATCGTGCTTGCTTCTACGATAGCAGTACTCTTAACCATCCTGATAGGGCAGTCCTTGTTCTCATACATAGGGAGTTTCATTGTCACCATCGTCGTGGCATTTCGAGGGGTGCAGCATGGGGAAAATGAATGGGAGGATATTTTGCCAAGTCGCTTTCTTTGGGCAATTGGATTGCCTAGTTATTTTGTCGCTTATTTGGCTTTTCATTATTTTGCTAGCTTAACTCCGTTCAAAGGATTATTAACAATATTCGGTGTTAGCTTTATCATTTGTCTGTTGTTTATTACGAATCAACAACATTTACAAAGAGAGTCTCTCGCCAAGGGCAAGCATAAACCAAATCAGGATATGAAAAAAATGAACGATCTATTTATAATCATTACTATACTATTTGTTCTTGCCATCACCAATCTCCACATCATTCAATCAGCACTCTATAATGGTACACGCTCCATCATTGGATTTTTCATTTGGTTTGCTTCTTTATTCTCGAACGAGGAAGAGATTATCCGAGAAGAGAAGCAAGAATCCAGTATGACGCCAATGCTACCAGAAGAAGAACCAAAGGATCCTTCATTTTTTGCGGAGTTGATGGAACAGATCATGATTATCTTAGGATTTGTTTTAATTGTTTTTCTCCTCCTATTATTTCTTGCTATATTTATCAAGAAGGTGCGAAGAGCTATTAAAACAGTCTTACTAAAATTATGGCAGATTATAACACAAGTATTTTCACGAAGAAAAACAGATGAAATATCGACAGACTACTCAGATGAAAAACAAAGCTTGTTCAACTGGAAGGATTGGAGAAAAACAAAACAGGAAGAATTCCAAGAAGCGATTACGAGAATCGTGAAACGCAAACCGAAATTTGAGCAGCTGTCTCCAGCAGAGAAAGCACGTTTTCTATATAAAGAGATAGCAACAGAGCTTAAAAGACAACATAAGTGGAGGCATTCAATGACGGCACATGAAGTGTTACAAAATGCTGAACAGAATGAACAGTTAGCTCGGTTGAGAGAGCTATATGATGATGCGAGATATGGGAAAGATAAGTTGGATAAAACCATGGAAACGGAACTGAATAGTATTTGGAAAACAATAAAATAACGATTGGCTCATTGAAATATAGTTCAAAATATCCATTTAACAAATGGGAGTTTATTCCGATATAGAAAAAAAGAGTGTAAAAAGGACGTGAATGAAGATGAGAATTAGTGGATTTGCAAGCGGAATGGACATTGAGTCAATCGTAAATGATTTAATGAAGGTAGAAAGACTTCCATTGCAAAAAATGGAGCAAGAAAAGCAAGTCTTAGAATGGAAACGTGATGATTATCGTTCTATCAATACGTTGTTATTAGATTTTAGAGATAATTCACTATTTAATATGAGATTAACAACGGGATTTCGTGCTCGACAAGTTACATCATCGAATGAAGATTTTATTACTGCTGTAGCATCTAGTGCTGCCAATCAGACATCTTTTGAAATTTCTAAGGTGGAGCAACTAGCAACAGCTGCGTCATGGGTAAATGATGGGAAAATCTCTAGTGACCAAACGAATAAAATAGATGCATCCAAAAGCTTGTACAATGAAGCTGACAAACTAGCTAATAATTTAACATGGAATAAAGGGGTTATCGAGAAGAAAAATATTAAGGTGGAATCAGGACAGACTGTTAAGTTGGATGACAATATTGTGTATGATGTCGATACATCACTAGATATCCAAGTCAATGGAAAAGGATTTGAGGTAGTTGATTCCGCAAATAATTTAGAAGCAAATCAAGTATATTTTGATGCTAGTACAGGGGAATTAACTTTTGCTGATGGTGCAGTAAAAACAGGTGATACCATTAGTGCTCAATATGTGAAAGATAACAAAACAATTGATACAACCTTGTCGGAAGGCTCTAATGGTTATAAATTAGATGGTGGATCGATTGTAGCTGATAGCAATTTTTCTTTAACCGTTAATGGGACAAACTATTCTATCGGGGCATCAACAGGAACGAACGAATATGCTTTAGTAGATGGATCGGGTAATTCAATAGGGAAAATCAACACAAATTCAGGTGCCATTACATTTGACGAAAAGCTGACAGAAACTACTGATATTAGTGTTACCTACCAGCAAAATTATACTTCCTTTTCAATTGGTGCAAGCACTGCTAATGGAGAAACACACCGGAATTTTATCGTTTCAGGAAATGAATCATTAAATAAAATCGTGGACAGAGTCAATAGTGCAAAGCTAGGTGTTTCTATGATGTATGATTCTTTCTCTGACCAATTGACCTTATCTAGAACAGAAACAGGAGATTTTGATTCTAC
>JACYYJ010027320.1_pt1 | contig 10416 bp, 9 predicted proteins | sample 8236861 | NCBI WGS metagenome assembly JACYYJ01 (sample SAMN14103086, study PRJNA606662) | landfill metagenome | isolation source: landfill solid waste | place: India:New Delhi, Okhla landfill site | collected 2017-11-05
TGGCAGTTGATGCACGAGTAGGCCCAGAAATCGATGAGCACGACCTGGCCACGAAGATCTTCCAGGTCGATCGCCTCGCCGTCCGGCGTGCCCAGCCACTGCGCGATCCCGCGGATCGACGGCGCCGTGCCGCAGGACTCAAGCTCTTCGGCGCCGTTGGTGCAATTGTCGAGCTCGCGGTTCTCGTCCGTGACGAGGCCGCCGAGGTTCAGGGCTTCTTCTGCCGCCTCGTTCTCGGTGAGCTCCTGCTGCAGCGGCGCGGTGTAGTCCGGCAGCAGCCGCTGCAGCGCCTGCGGCACGTTGAACATCAGTCCGACGGCGAGCGCGATCATCGCGATGCCGGCGGCGATGCGCAGACCGCGCTCGCGGGTGCGGAAGGCCCGGATGCGGTTCACGACGCTGCGGCCCGCCAGCGCGAAGGCCAGGAGCGGAATCGCGACACCGATGGAGAAGGAGACGGTCAGCAGTACCGTGCCCGGGCCGATCCGGCCGGTGGAGCCGGCGACGATGATCGCGGCGAGCACAGGACCGGCGCACGGCACGAAGACTGCTCCGAGGGCGAGGCCGACGCCGAAGCCGCTCCCGCGGTTCTTGACCTCTTTGCGCGGCAGCCATTGGAAGGGTTTCTCGAGCAGCTGCTCGAACCGTGGGATGAGCAGACCGACACCGATGATGATCAGCACGACGATTCCGGCCCAGCGCAGTACGTCCTGCGGAAGGCCGAGAAGTCCGAGGATGAGGGATCCTACGAGGGTCACCAGCGTGAAGCTCAGCACGAGCCCGGCGATCACGAGGTATGGACGGCTGCGGCGGGCGGGGATCACATCTCCTTCGCCTTCAAAGTTCGCCGACTGCGCACCACCGGTCAAGAAGATGACCGGCAGGACGGGCAGGATGCACGGAGAGATGCCGGTGATGAGACCTCCGAGCAGGCCGATGAGTATCAGGTCCATGAGCTCCTCGCTTCTGTTGCGAGTTCTTCGGCGTGACGCAGCATCCGGATTGATTTGAAGAATTCTGCGAATCGTCCCATCCGATCCCGCCGACGTTCCGAACATCAGTCAACGCCGCGGAGATCGCGGCTCCGAACCCGGAGGTAGAGAGATGTTCAGCACCAAGAAGAAGATGACCGCAGCACTGTCGCTCGGATTCGCCAGCGTGCTCGTGCTGGCGGGATGTTCCATGGGTGGCGGCGATTCGGCCGACGAGCCCGCGGAGCCGACCACGCCCGACACGTCGGAGACGTCGGAGTCGGCCCCCGAGACCATGGACCCGGCGGCGAACCTCGTCGGCCCTGGCTGTGAGGCGTATGCCGAGCAGGTACCGGACGGTGCCGGCTCGATCCAGGGCATGTCGCAGGATCCGGTGGCGGTCGCAGCATCCAACAACCCGATGCTGACGACGCTGGTCTCGGCGGTGAGCGGTGAACTCAACCCCGATGTGAACCTCGTGGACACCCTCAACGGCGACGAGTTCACGGTGTTCGCACCGGTGGACGACGCGTTCGCGAAGATCGACCCGGCCACCATCGAGGCTCTGAAGACCGACTCCGCGACCCTGTCGTCGATCCTCACCTACCACGTCGTTCCCGGCCAGGTCGAGCCCGCCGACATCGCCGGCATGCACACCACAGTGCAGGGCGCCGACCTCGAAGTGACCGGTGAGGGCGAGATGTGGATGGTCAATGACGCGAACATCCTCTGCGGCGGGGTGCAGACCGCGAACGCGACCGTCTACCTGATCGACACGGTCCTGATGCCTCCGGCAGAGTGACGCCGGGGCCGGTGCAGGCTGGGGAGTCTCCGCACCGGAGCGATGCGGTCGTCAGCGGCGAAAGCCGCCGGCGGCCGCATTCGTCTGCGAGAAAAACCGCTAGACTCGGTTGCGCGGGCCTCTAGCTCAGTTGGCAGAGCATCGGACTTCAACAAAATAGGAGCGCCTCGGGGGAAACCTCGGGGATGACACCACTCAAAGTCGGGGAACCCTTCCTGGGAAACCAGATGGCAATCCCGAGCCAAGCCGGACGCGAGTACGGAAGGTGTAGAGACTGGACGGGTGGCACCTAAAGCGAAAGCCAGGGTGAAGGGACAGTCCAGACCACGAACGCCCAGCGGGCGGCGGCGAAAGCCGAAGTGGCATGTTAATCCGCGGGTCATGGGTTCGAGCCCCATGGGGCCCACCGCACGCAGTGTCGGACCTCGACGATAACGTGACTCTATGAAGAGATGCGGTGCCGCGACTGTCACGCCATCGTCACGTACGACCGAATGGGCGCGAACTGGCGTTCAGAAATCGCGACGGTCCCGAGTCAGGCCGACCGCGCGCGGTGACGCCTCACGGCAGCGCGGTTCGCGCAGCGGACGGAGCAGAACCTCTGTCGGCCATTGCGCGTCACGTCGACGACAACGTTCGTGCACGGGGCGGACGCGCATCGCCCGAGTCGATCCATACCGCGAGTGACCAGGTGCAGTGACGTTCCGACGCTGAAGATCGCGCGCAGCACGTACGGCAGCGATTTCACGTCATCGCGATAGTGCAGATGCCAGCCCTCCCCGTCATGATCGGTGAGCCGCGGGTACGCCGCCGCCTGAGCGAGCTGAATGTTCAACAGTGCGGCGCGCGCAGTGTGATCGGGCTCGTCGACGATTCGGAGCCAGTCATCGACGACCTCGCGAACTCGAACGTGGTCATCAGGAGCGACCGGGAAGGTCATCGTCATCCCCAGAGCCAGCGTGCGATCCTCGATCCCGGACCGGTCGTCCGGCCAGTCATTGGCGAGGGATGCCGCCAGCAGCACGGCATACTCGCCGTAAGGGTTGAGATGCATAAGACCATTACAGCACGCTGGTCACATGACTGCCCTGCACACCCGTCCGATCCCGACCTCCGCTCTCGACGCGCACGAGCATGGCTGGGAAATCGAGTCCCGGCATGCGACGAGCGAGGGGACGATCCTGTACGTCGTCTGCGCAGCCTGCAGCACTCGCCGCGTCGATCTGCTGCCGCACTGCCAGATGCCACCGATCGCGCTGACCATCACGGCTGCAGGACGAGATTGACTCCGCCCACGGACCCGATGAAGGCGGCGGCCATGTTCACGTCGGCCTCCGCGGCACGTCGACCAGCCTCTCCTGCCCGGTCGGACTCGCCCTCACCGCACCTGCCGACGCCGCGGCAACCTCCGCCATCAGCGCTCGCGCCGTCCTGGGCTGCGCCCACACGGAGAACGACGCCTGAGCACCGTAGTCCGGCTCGCCGAGCACCGCGTTGTTGGCCTGTGACCAGTCGCGCAGCAGATTGTCGAAGCGACCGGCATCCGCGTGGTCGACCACGACCGTCACCTCCGCGAGCAGGCGACGATCGACGAGCGTTGCGAGGCCCAGTGCTTCGGACACCGCCGACGAGTACGCTCGCACGAGACCTCCGGCGCCGAGCTTCACTCCTCCGAAGTAGCGCGTGACCACGGCGACGACGTCCGTGAGTTCGCGGCGGCGCAGCACCTCGAGCATCGGAACACCTGCCGTCCCGGACGGCTCCCCATCATCCGACGATCGCGCCCGCTCCGCCAGCCTTCCGGTGACCTGCGCCGAGCAGTTGTGCCTGGCATCCCATGCCCGTTTCCTGACCGCGGCGATCACGGCGTCCGCTTCCTCTGCCGACGCGACCGGGGCGACGTGCGCGATGAAGCGCGACTTCTTGATCACCAGCTCATGATCGACCGCGCGACCGATCGTCGCGGGGTACCGTGTCATGCCGTCAGCTCGGCGAGCTTGCGCGTCGTGCGGAGGTTCCGGGCAGTGCCGGCAACACCCAGCGCACGATCGAGCGCGGCCTTGGTGAGCTTGGTCGATTGCACACCGTTCTCGCTGTAGTTGATCCACAGCTCCCGGCCGATGAGCGCGAGCGCCTCTCCCGGCACGAGACGCGCCTGAAGGGCCTCGACGGCGCCGCTCGAGGGTTCGCCCTCGAGGAACATCGCATGCACGAGCTTCGCGAGACCGCCGTCGAACGGCTGGGCGGCCAGTGCTGCCACGAGCTCAGCATGGGTACGTGCGATGACCGGAGTGTCGACACCGAACTCCTCCGCGATCACCTCGCGCACACGCGCGCAGGCGGATGCCGCGTCCGCAGGCGTATCGCAGATGATGTTGCCGCTGGCGATGTAGGTCGATACGCCTTCGAGCGCGGTCTCTGATGCCAGCACCTCGCGCAGCCGGGCCATCGGGACGCTGTTGCGTGCCGAGACGTTCACTGCACGCAGCAGCAGGACGCTGCGGCTCATTCCTGCGCGTCCCTGAACGCCTGTGCGCTGTGGAGGATCTCTGCTCCAGCATGGGCGAGCTCGGCCACAGCCGCTTCACTCGATTCCGGGCTCACACCCGCCACGAGGTCGGTGAGCACGCGCACGTGCACGCCGTGGGCGATCGCGTCGAGAGCGGATGCGCGCACGCAGTGGTCCGTCGCGAGGCCGACCACGTCTGCGTCGATCACTCCGCGCTCGCGCAGAAGCGCTGCGACTGTCTCGTCGTTCTCCGTCGCGCCCTCGAACATCGAGTACGCCGGCATGCCGTGACCCTTGCGGACGTGATGGGTGATGCTCTCCGCATTCAGAAGCGGGTCGTACTCGGCGCCTTCCGTGCCGGCGACGCAGTGCTTCGGCCAGGTGTCGACGAAATCCGGCTCCTCCGCGAAGTGGCCGCCATTGTCGCCCTCCGGGTGATGCCAGTCTCGCGAGGCGACGATCAGGTCGTAATCGCCTGCGTGCACAGTCAGAAAGGCGGAGACAGCGGATGCCACAGCATCCCCGCCGGCGATCGCGAGCGCACCGCCTTCAGTGAAATCGTTCTGCAGGTCGACGATGAGAAGTGCTCTGCTCATGCTTCGAGGGTACGCGTTCACGGCCGGATGGAGCCCCGAGTCAGGATTGAACTGACGACCCCTTCCTTACCATGGAAGTGCTCTACCACTGAGCTATCGGGGCGTGACCTGACGGGTCAGGCACGAGAGTCGATATTACCCTGTCGGTGCCCTCTCCGCGAAATCACCCGCACTTCAGATCGGCGTCCGGGACGGTGTCATCGAGGAAGTAGGCGTTCACGGCGTCATCGACGCAGACGTTGCCCTTGTTGTACCCGGTGTGGCCTTCGCCGACGCGTGTGATGAGCACGCCGTCTTCGAGCTGATCTGCGAGCGATACGGACCACTCGTAGGGAGTAGCCGGGTCGTTCGTCGTGCCGACCACGAGAATGGGGCCTGCGCCCTCAGCGTGGATCTCGCCGCGCGTGCCTGTGGGCGGGTAGGGCCAGACAGCACAGGAGTCCGGTCCGTCCCAGTACGGCGCGATGGTGGGCGCGCCCTCGGCGATCTTCGCATCTGCGGCATCCTGCGCGGCCGGATCGTCCTCAATCGGATAATCCATGCAGTTGTAGGCGCGGAACGCCTCGCTGGAGTTGTCGACGTAGACGCCGTCCTCGCGGGCGTTGTAGGCATCTGCCAGGTAGAACGCGGTGTACGGGTCGCCCTGCAGCACACCCTCCAGGCCCTGTGTGAGCGCACTCCAGCTGTCCTCGGAGTAGAGCGTGACGATGATCGCTGTCATCAGCGAATCCGCACCGAGCATCCGGCCGTCATCGTTCTTCAGCGGCGTGCGATCCACCGCGGCGAGCAGCGCGCCCAGGTCGGCCATCGCCTCGTCCACGGTGCCGTTGAACGGACATGCGTCCGAGTCGAGACAGTTCTGCATGTAGGCACGCAACGCCGATTCGAAGCCGAGCGCCTGGGTCGTTCCCACTTCGATACCGGACACGGCGGGGTCGATCGCGCCGTCGAGTACGAGCCGGCCGGCCTTCTCAGGGTAGAGCTCCGCGTAGGTCGCCCCGAGGAACGTCCCGTAGGAGAAGCCGAGGTAGTTCAACTGCTCGTCCCCGAGGACGGCACGGATCAGGTCCATGTCACGCGCGGAATTGACCGTCGTGATGAAGGGCAGGATGCCGTCGCTGTTCGCTTCGCACGCGTCGGCGAAGGCCTGGTTGCGCTCGGTGAGCTCGGTCTCCCATTCCGGGGTGCCGCGCGGGGCCTCCGGGATGTCATACAGGTAGGCGTCCATGTCGGCAGCGTCGAAGCACCTGACCGCCGTCGAATCGCCGACACCGCGCGGATCGAAGCCGATCACGTCATAGTTCTCGACGAGGTCGGCGCCGACGGCGTAGGAGAGACTGTCGAGAATGAAGTCGCGACCGCTGGCACCAGGGCCGCCGGGGTTGGTGAGCAGCGAGCCCATCGGCGTGCCGGGTGCGCGGTGACGCACCACCGAGAGCTCGATCTCGCCGTCACCGGGGTTCTCCCAGTCGAGCGGTGCCGTGACGTAGGTGCAATCGAACGCGGCACCTCCGCGATCGCACGCGGTCCACTCCAGGGTCTGCTCGTAGAACGGCAGCAGGTCGGCGGAGACGCCGGCGGTGTCTGGGGTGTTCGTCGTCGACGGACGAGGCTCGGCGCCCTCCGGAATCACCGAATACAGGCATCCGCTCAGCATCATGGCTGCCGCGGCGAGCGCGGCTGTGATTCCGGTGAGCCGTCGCAGGCGAGAAGTCTGTCGAGTGTTCACGGTTTCCTCCCGCTCGCGATGGTCACGAGCAAACTCTCCAGGGCGAGCGTCGGAGCGACGTTGCGCTCCAGCGAATCCCTGGTCTCGGCAAGATGGTCGAGCACCACCAGCGTACGTTCCACCGGCCATGCCGACGCGAGCGCGCTGAGCTCGGCGCCCAGTTCGCGATTGATCAGGTCGTCCCCGCGGCCGTACTGCAGCATCGTCACGTCGCGGAACATCGATTGCATGTCGGTGAGCACCCGGTCGATCCCGTCGCGCAGACTGCGCGTGGCGCGCTTCTTCTGATCATCTTCCAAAGCCGAGATCTGTGCACGCAGTGCCGGGGGTACGGCCTGCCCCTCAGCGATGCCGACGGTGCGCAGCAGCGACGCGCGCTCTGCCGTGTCGCGCTCGGCGGTCAGGGCCTTGGCATCGTCTGTCGCGGCCTGGATGATCTCGCCCGCGACCTCGACGGCGCTGCCCACGCCGCGCACCGACAGCACGGACCGCAGGGTGGAGTCCCGACGGCGCCGGGCCGCCTCGTCGGTCGCGAGGCGCTGGGCCATGCCGATGTGCCGCTGGGAGAGCCTGGCAGCCTGCTCGGCCACAGCGGCGTCTGCGCCGGTGCGCTCGACGATCAGACGTGCGACGTCGTCGACGTCGGGCTCCCGCAGCCGCAGGGGACGCACGCGGGAGCGGATCGTCGGCAGCAGGTCAGCTTCGCTGGGGGCGCAGAGCACCCAGACGGTCTTCTCCGGCGGCTCCTCCAGCGCCTTCAGCAGCACGTTGGAGGTGCGCTCGACCATGCGGTCGGCATCTTCGACGACGATGACGCGGTAGCGGCCGGCTGAGGGCGCGAAGTACGAGCGTTCGACGAGCGCACGCGCCTCTTTGATGGTGATGATGACCTTGTCGGTGCGCAGCGCCGTGACATCGGGATGCGTGCCGGCCAGCACCTGCCGCATCGTCTGCTCGTCATCCGGGGCGTCGGCGATCAGCGCGGCGGCGAAGGCGTAGGCGAGCGTCGACCGGCCAGACCCGGGCGGACCGGTGATCAACCAGGCGTGCGAGAGCGACGCAGGATCGGATGCCGCGCTGCGCAGAGTCTCGACCGCGTCGTCCTGGCCCCATACGTCCGCCCAGGGGAACGGTGCGAGGGTCGCGGTCATGCATTCAGCCTAACCGGCCTGTCCGACACCGCCCGCATGCCCGCGAACGCCGGGCGAAACAGGCCTTGCCGGGCGAAACAGGTGGTGCGACGGCCTGTCTCAGAGGCTGAGACCTGTTTCGCGGACCTCAGGCGGTGGTGGTCGCCAGAAGCGTCGCGACCCGGGTGCGGATCTTCGCGGCGATCTCGTCGGGGGATGCTGCGGCATCCAGAACCAGAAACCGGTCCTGTTCGGCCTCCGCCAGGGCGAGGAACGCCTCCCGCACCCGGGTATGGAAGTCTGCCTTCTCCGCCTCGAGCCGGTCGAAGGGCTTGTCGGCGGAATCGAGCCTCCGCCGCGCAACGGCGGGATCCAGATCGAGCAGCAGCGTGAGGTCGGGCAGTGCGCCCTCCGTCGCCCACAGCGACAGTTCGCGCACCTCTGTGCCGTCCAGCACCCGCCCCGCACCCTGATAGGCGACCGAGGAGTCGAGATAGCGATCCTGCAGTACGATCTCGCCCCGCTCCAGAGCCGGGCGGACGACCGTGGCGACGTGATGCGCACGGTCCGCGGCGTACAGCAGCGCCTCGGCGCGGGGAGCGATGTCGCCCCTGTGGTGCAGCACGATGTCGCGGATGAGCTGCCCCATTTCGCTCCCGCCCGGCTCACGCGTCCGGAGGACGGTGCGCCCGGCATCCTGCAACCAGGCCTCCAGGAGCGCGGCCTGTGTCGTCTTTCCCGAGCCGTCACCGCCCTCGAGCGTGATCCAGAGCCCGGGGCGAGCGGTCACGCGTTCGCCTTCGTACCGGCAGCGGCCTTCTTCGCGGCGCGCGTCGCCGCGGCCTTCTTCGCGGCGGCGGAGCGGGCAGCGGCTTTCTCGGCATCCGTCTTGGCCGGAGCCTTCTTCGCCGGAGCTTTCTTGGCCGGAGTCTTCTTCGCTGCGGACTTCGCCGGCGTCTTCTTCGCACCGCGCTTCGGGGCAGGGCCCTTGGCACGCTTGTCGGCGAGCATCTGCACAGCGATCTCGAAGGTGATGTCCTCGGGCTTCTGACCACGCGGGATCGTCACGTTCGTCTCACCGTCGGTGACGTAGGGCCCGAACCGACCGTCGCGCACGCGGATCGGCTTGCCGCTGACCGGATCGGCCTCGAACTCGGCGAGCGCGCTGGCGGCGCGACGCGAGCCCGCACCATACTTCGGCTGCTGGTAGATCTCGAGAGCCTGTTCGACGGTGATGTCGAAGATCTGCTGCTCGGACTCCAACGAACGCGAATCGGTGCCCTTCTTCAAGTACGGACCGTAGCGACCGTTCTGCGCGGTGATCTCCTCACCGGACTCGGGATCGGTGCCGACAACACGCGGCAGGCTGAGCAGTTTCAGCGCGGTGTCGAGATCGACCGTGTCGACCGACATCGACCGGAACAGCGAACCGGTGCGCGGCTTGGGCGCATCCTTCTTGGCGGTCTTCTTCTTCGGTGCGGCGACGACCTCACCTGTCTTCTCATCGACCGCCGCGTCCTCCTCGGGGAGGTTCTCCTGCACATAGGGGCCGTAGCGGCCATCCTTGACGACGATGATCCGGCCGTTCTCCGGGTTCTCGCCGAGCACGCGATCACCGGCGACGGGTGCGTCGATGAGCTCCTGGGCCTTCTCGGCGGTCAGTTCGTCGGGTGCGAGATCCTCGGGAACGTTGACGATGCGGCCGCGCTCATCAGGTTTCGCCGGGTCGAGCACCTCGATGTACGGACCGTACTTGCCGAACCGCAGCGTCGCCGTGTCGGTGATCCTCGTCGAGTTCAGCTCTCGGGCGTCGATCTCTCCGAGATTGTCGACCACCTGGCGCAGCCCGACCTGAGCGTCGGAGCCGAAGTAGAACGAGTGCAGCCATTCGACGCGCTTCTGCTCGCCACGGGCGATGGCGTCGAGGTCGTCCTCGAGCGCCGCGGTGAAGTCGTAGTCGATGAGGTCGGAGAAGTGCTCTTCGAGCAGTCGGACGACGCTGAACGCCATCCAGGTCGGCACGAGCGCCTGACCGCGCTTGGTGGCGTAGCCCCGATCGATGACCGTGCCGATGATGCTGGCGAACGTCGATGGACGACCGATGCCGTGCTCCTCGAGCGCCTTGACCAGCGACGCCTCGGTGTAGCGCGGTTTCGGGGTCGTCTTGTGGCCCTTCGCCTCTGCATCCGACATGCCGAGCTCATCGCCGACGGCGACGGCCGGCAGCGACTCGTTCGAGTCCGCATCGGAATCGCCGCGCTTCTCGTCCTTGCCCTCCTCGTAGGCCTCGAGGAAGCCCTTGAACGTGTACACCGTTCCGGATGCGGTGAACTCGGCGTTCTTGCCGTCGGCGTCGACCGCGATGGTCACCGTGGTGGTCTCGTACTTCGCGTCGGCCATCTGACTTGCGACGGTGCGCTTCCAGATCAGGTCGTAGAGGCGCAGCTCCTCACGGTCGAGTTCACTCGAGACGGATGCCGGCTTTCGGAAGTTGTCGCCCGAGGGGCGGATCGCCTCGTGCGCCTCCTGCGCATTCTTGCTCTTGGACTTGTAGACCCGGGGCTTCAGCGGCACGGCGCTGTCGCCGTAGAGAGCGACCGCCTGGCTGCGCGCCGCCTGCACCGCCTGGGTACTTAGCGCCACCGAGTCGGTTCGCATATAGGTGATGAAGCCCTTCTC
>JACYYJ010054524.1_pt1 | contig 10401 bp, 9 predicted proteins | sample 8236861 | NCBI WGS metagenome assembly JACYYJ01 (sample SAMN14103086, study PRJNA606662) | landfill metagenome | isolation source: landfill solid waste | place: India:New Delhi, Okhla landfill site | collected 2017-11-05
GGGAAGTTCCACGGCATGATGCCCAGCAGCGGTCCGAGGGAGTCCTTGCGGATGATCGCGGTGCCGTCTCCGACGATCGCGATCGGCTGGTCGGCCATGATGGCCTCGGCCTGGTCCGCGTAGTACTCGGCGATGTCCGCGGCGAAATCCACCTCCCCGAGCGCCGCCTCCCGCGGCTTGCCCATCTCACGCACGAAGATGTCCGCGAGAACCTCACGGCGTTCGCGGTGCAGCTCGGCCACGCGCCGCATGAGCGCCGCACGCTCCTCCACCGTCGACGAGCGGGACCATTCGCGGTGCGCGCGGTCGGCGGATGCGACAGCATCCTCGATCTGCGCCTGCGTGAAGGTGTCGTATGCGGCGACGGTCTCGCCGGTAGCCGGGTTGACGACATTGAAATCAGTCATGTTCGGTCCTCTCAGTTCGGGATCAGCGTGTACTTGGTGGACAGGTACTCGTGGATGCCCTCGGCGCCGCCCTCGCGACCGACGCCGGATTGCTTGACGCCGCCGAACGGGGCAGCGGCATTCGAGACGACACCCACATTCAGACCCATCATGCCGGTCTCGAGCGCGTCGATCATCCGGTGTCCCCGCGCGAGATCTTCAGTGAAGACGTACGACACCAGGCCGTACTCCGTGTCGTTCGCAAGCCGCACGCCCTCTTCTTCGCTCTCGAACGTGGCGATCGCGAGCACCGGGCCGAAGATCTCCTCCCGCAGGATGTCGCTCCCCGCCGCGACCTCGGTAATGACGGTGGGCTCGAAGAACGTGCCCTCCCCCTCGATCGCGCTGCCCCCGGCCAGGAGCTTCGCCCCGCGACCGACGGCGTCGTCGACGAGCTCGGCGGCCTTGGTGACGGCATCGGTGTCGATGAGCGGGCCGATCGTGACGCCGTCTTCTGTGCCGCGACCGACCTTCATCTCCTTGACGCGGGTCGACACGCGGTCGGCGAACTCCGCGGCGACGGAGGCGTGCACGATGAAGCGGTTCGCCGCCGTGCAGGCCTGGCCGATGTTGCGGAACTTCGCGGCGATCGCCCCGTCGACCGCCTTGTCGAGATCGGCATCCTCGAAGACGACGAACGGGGCGTTGCCGCCGAGCTCCATCGACACCCGCAGCACGCCCTCGGCGGCCTGGGCGATGAGCTTGCGGCCCACCTCGGTCGAGCCGGTGAAGGAGAGCTTGCGGAGCCTGGGGTCGGCGATGATGGGAGCCGAGACCTTCGAGGACGACGACGTCTGCACCACGTTCACGACGCCGGCGGGGAGCCCGGCCTCCTCGAGCAGCGAGACGAAGTAGATGGTCGTCAACGGCGTGAGCGCCGGGGGCTTGATCACAACGGTGCAGCCCGCGGCGAGCGCCGGGGCGATCTTGCGCGTGGCCATGGCGAACGGGAAGTTCCACGGCGTGATGAAGAACGATGGCCCCACGGGCCGCTGCGAGACGACCATGCGTCCGGTGCCCTCGGGATTGAGGCCGTAACGCCCGGAGATCCGCACCGCTTCCTCGCTGAACCAGCGCAGGAACTCGCCGCCGTAGACGACCTCGCCGCGCGCCTCCGCGAGCGGCTTTCCCATCTCCAGCGTCATCAGCAGTGCGAGGTCTTCCTTGTGCTCCTGCACGAGGTCGAACGCACGGCGCAGGATGTCGCTGCGCGTCCGCGGCGGGGTTGCCGCCCATTCCTCCTGCGCGGCGACGGCGGCATCAAGGGCGCGGATGCCGTCGGCCGCGGTCGCATCGGCGATGGAGCGGATCACGGCATTGGTGGCGGGATCGCGCACGTCGAAGGTGCTCCCGTTATCGGCATCCGTCCACTCACCTCCGATGAAGAGCCCGGTGGGAACGCTGTCCAGGAGTGCCTTTTCGTTCGCGGCGAGTTCGGTGGTCATCGATCTCTCTTTCGTCGGTAGGGGGAAGGGTTCGGAGCGTCAGCGGCGACGCCGCCGACTCTGCGGCGCATCCATGGCGAGGGTCTCACCGCGGAAGAAGGCGGGGCGTCTGACCGCCTGCCAGATCATGATCACGATGCCCAGCAGGATCACCGTGACACCGAGGATGAAGACGAGTCCGACGCCGGCGATGTTCGAGCCGCTGCCGTAGTCGGGATTCATGCTGTCTACCAGCGTCATCACGAACAGCGCGGCCAGGATGATTCCGCCGATCAGCGGGAACAGCAGGGTGAACAAGAACGTGCGCATCGTATCGAACCACTGCTTGCGGAAGTACCAGACGCAGGCGAATGCGGTGATGCCGTAGTAGAAGCAGATCATCATGCCGAGGGCCGTGATCGTATCCCACAGGACGTCCTCGCTGATGAACCGCATGACCGCGTAGAACGCGGAAGCGACCACGGATGCGACGATCGTCGCGTATCCGGGAGTGAAGAACCGGGGGCTCACCGTGGAGAACTTCTCGGGCAGCGCGCCGTAGTGCCCCATCGCCAGCAGCGTGCGCGCCGGCGAGACGAAGGTCGATTGCAGCGAGGAGGCAGAGCTGGTGAGCACGGCCAGCGAGACGAGGAAGGCGAGCGGACCGAGAATCGGACCCGACAGGTAGAAGAACACGTTGCTCTGGATGTCCGGGTTGCCGAGCCCCAGGTCGCCCGTGCCGATGCCGGCGAACGACAGCAGCGAGATCGACAGCAGCAGGTACAGCACGACGATCGTGATGACGGTGAGTGTCGCCGCTCGTCCCGGCGTCTTCTCGGGGTCTTTCGTCTCCTCATTCATGGTGAGGGTGACATCCCAACCCCAGAAGATGAAGATCGACAGCGAGAGCCCCGCGACGACGGCACCGACCGAGCCGACGGCGAACGGGTTGAACCAGCTGATGTCCACCGGGCTCGCCTCGAACGCTCCGCCCTGTGCGACATGCACCAACGCCGCGATCGAGAAGATCAGCAGAACGAGCACTTGGAATCCCACGAGGAAGTACTGCAGCTTCTGCGTGGTCTGCATGTCGCGGTACGAGACGAACGTCGCCCCCAGCATGAACAGCAGGCACACGGCGACGTTGATGAACGGGTTGAAGGCGAGCTCGGCGATGGTCCCGGGATTGCCGGCGATCTGGTCGATGAGCAGGAAGAGGAACTCGACGGCGATTCCGGCGAGGTTCGACAGCACGAGGATGGTCGCGGTGATCAGGCCCCAGCCGGCCATCCAGCCGACCCACGGCCCGAAGGCACGAGCGGCCCATGTGAAGGACGTGCCCGAGTCGGGCATCTGCCGGTTCAGCTCGCGGTAGCCGAACGCGACCAGCAGCATCGGGATGAAGCCGATGAGGATGATCGCCGGCACCTGGAAACCGACCTCGGACACCGTCGGTCCCAGCGCCGCGGTCAGGGTGTACGCCGGCGCGATGCACGAGATGCCGATCACGACGGCGCCGATGAGTCCTACCGCGCCGGCGCTGAGGCCCTTCTGCGACAGCCCGCCGGTGACCGGTGCCGGCTTGGATGCTGGATCAGTGGTTTCCGGAGTGGTGCTCATGCGCGGTCTCCTTCGACGCGGGCGCCGGCACGAGTGCGAGGCACGACGATCATGGGTACGGGCAGCTCGTGCAGCATCTTCGCCGCCGTGGAGCCGAGGAAGAGGCGTCGCGGCTGGGCGAGACGGCTCGAGCCGACGAGGACGACCTCGCCGGGCAGCCAGGACAGGTGTGCGACGGCATCCTCGACGCTGTCGCCGGGTGCCTGCTCGACCTCTGCGCGTACGCCGTCCGGCAGCGACGAGGCGACGGCGGCCAGCACCTCATCCGCGTGCTCGCTCGTTGCCACGCGGATCGAGCCGGTGTCGAGCCCGGGTGGAACGTCGAAGGGAACGAGAGAGATCAGCCGCAGCGAGGTGCCGGTCGCCGCAGTCATCTCCACCGCTTCATCCAGCAGTGCGTCAGCACCTGTCCTGGTGCCGACAGCGGCCGTCACCCGAGGGATCGCATGACGGTCCTCGCGAGCGATGCCCGCCGGTGCGAGCGCGACCGGAATGGTCGAGGAATGCAGCAGTTCACCGGCGACGCTGCCGAGCCGGTGCCGACCGAAGATGCCGCCCGACGCAGCGCCCACGACGATCAGCCGCGCACCGAACTCCTCACCCGCTGCGGTGAGCCCCTCCGCGAACGACTCGGCGAATCGTACGTGCCCGCTGCGGGTGATCTCCTGCGGCAGAGTCGTCATCGCCTCGTTCAGCCAGCGCTTCGCCTGCCCGCGGATGAGGTCTTCGTATGCCCGCGCCGGCGGCACGGCGGCGTTCCTGGTGCCGTCCGAAGGGAGCACGATGACCAGGTGCAGCCGGGCCTCGAGGCTCTGTGCCAGACGTGCGCCGAGCGCCGCGGCATCCGCGCCGGCATCCGTCGCGGTGTACCCGACGACGATCGCGCCGCTCATCGCGCGTCCGTCGCGACTGCGCCGGTTTTCCGGCTCGCTGCGCCAGCGGCTCTGCTGGCCTCCACGATGCCGGAGGCGACAAGGTGCCCCATGCGGATGGCACCGTCGACGTGCTGATAGCCGGCGCCGGCGAGATCGCTGCATGCGAAATGGATCGGCCCGACCGGCGTGCGAAGGTCTGCGCCGTAGCGATGCAGGCCACCGAGGTCGAAGCTCGCGGCATACGCGCCGCGGGTCCACTCCTCGCTCCCCCAGTCGCTCTCGTAATAGACCACCGGGTTCTTCGCCTCGGGGCCGTAGTAGTGCGAGAGCGATTCGAGGATGCGCTCCTTGCGCTCGTCGGCGCTCAGCTCGAAGACGCCGTCGGCATGCTTGTCTGAGACGAAGCCGACCAACGTGCCGCGCTCGTCGCCGTGGTTGGTGTTGTCGTACGCCTCGTGCGAGAGTTCGTAAGGGCTGAACGCTGTTCCGCTGAGGCCCTGCTCCCGCCAGAACGGGCGGTCGTAGACCGCGTGCACCTTGATGACGAATCCCATCGAGAGGTGCTGGTGCAACTGGTGCTGCCTGCGCGGCATCGGCGGCACGAAGGAGATGCGGCTGTAGAGCACCGGCGCGTGCGCGAGGATCGCGAACCGAGCCGTGACCGTGAGTTCGTCGGTCGTGGCCGTCACGCCCGCATCGCCCCATTCCAGGGTGCGCACCGGCTGATTCAACATCACGTCGTCGCCGAGTCGCTCCGCGAGCAGAAGCGGCACCTGCTGCAGCCCGCCCACCACGCGCTCATCGAGGATGAAGTCCGCGTCGACGAGGTTCGTGAAGCTGCCGGCTGATGCCGCCATCAGCAGCGCCTGAAGAGTCGAGAAGGCGTGTGCGGGCTTGGTGAGCATCGCGCCGGCGATGAACAGCGCGATGTTGTCGCGTGCCTCCTGATCGTCGGTCTGCACCGCGAGCCACTGCTCGAAGGAGACCTCGTCGAGCGCCTCGGCGTCGGGATGCTCCCATGGGCGGTCCGGGTCGATCTCGGCGACCATGGCGTCGAGCTTCTCGATCAGATCGACCATGATCTTCTCGGTCGCAGGCGCGACGGGGAAGATGTCGCCCGTGAAGCGGGTGAGCTCGCCCGAAGGACCGATGTAGACGCTCTCGCCCTCGCGGTAGCGGCTGTAGGTCGACAGGCCCAGTTCTTCGAGCGTCTCCTTCAGCGCATCCTGATCCGGCGACACCCACTGGCCGCCGATCTCGAGCATCGCACCGTCGATGACGTCCGTCCACAACCGCCCGCCGACGCGGTCGCGCGCCTCGAGCACGGCCACCGACAACCCGGCCCTGCGCAGGTCGTTCGCGGCGGTGAGACCGGCGGCCCCGGCACCGACGATGACCACGTCCCTTGAGATCTCAGCCATGTGCAACTCCCTTGTCGTGTGCGTGCTGTTGTGTGCGTGCCGGTCGCGAACCGCATCCCCCGATACGGATCGCGACCGGACGTTCTACACCGCGGCGAGCGCCGCAGCGATGATGTCGAGCCCCTCGTTCAGCAGATCGTCTCCGATCGACAGCGGAGGGAGGAAGCGGATGACGTTGCCATAGGTTCCGCAGGTGAGCACGATGACTCCCTGGGCGATGGCCGCTTTCGCGACAGCCGTGGTGAGTGCGGCATCCGGCGCATTCGTCTCGGGATCCACGAACTCGGCCGCGATCATCGCGCCGTGCCCGCGGACATCTCCGATACGGGGGTCGTCCTGCTGCATTCCACGCAGCCGCGCTTTCAGGAGCTCGCCGATCTCGCGTGCCCTCTCGATCACCCCGTCGTTCTCGAAGACGTCGATCGCGGCGAGAGCGGCAGCGCAGGCGATCGGATTGCCGCCGTAGGTGCCGCCGAGGCCGCCCGCGTGCGCGGCATCCATGATCTCGGCGCGACCGGTGACGGCTGCGAGCGGGAGACCGCCCGCGATCCCCTTCGCCGTGGTGATGAGGTCGGGCTCGATGCCGAAGACCTCACCGGCGAACATGTGGCCCGTGCGGGCGAATCCGGTCTGGACCTCGTCGGCGATGAAGACGACGCCGTTCGTGCGGCACCAGTCCTGGATGCGCGGGAGGAACCCGTCTGCGGGAACGATGAACCCGCCCTCGCCCTGGATGGGTTCGATGATGACGGCGGCGATGTTGTCTGCGCCGAGCTGCTTCTCCAGCTGGGAGATGGCACGCTCAGCCGCCTCGATTCCGGAGAGCCCGTCACGGAACGGATACGACATGGGGGCGCGGTACACCTCGGGGGCGAACGGTCCGAAGCCGCTCTTGTACGGCATCGACTTCGCGGTGAGCGCCATGGTGAGGTTCGTGCGGCCGTGATAGCCGTGATCGAAGGCGACGACGGCCTGTCGGCCGGTGTGCTTGCGTGCGATCTTGATCGCGTTCTCGACGGCTTCTGCACCGGAGTTGAACAGCGCGCTCTTCTTGGCGAAGTCACCCGGCGTGAGCCGGTTCAGCGCTTCGGCCACGGCGACGTACGACTCGTACGGAGAGATCATGAAACAGGTGTGCGTGAACTGTGCCGCCTGGGCCGCGACGGCCGCAGCGACCTTCGGGTGCGCGTTGCCGACCGCCGTCACCGCGATCCCCGATCCGAGGTCGATGAGGGAATTGCCGTCCGCGTCCACGACGACGCCCCCGCCGGCGGCGACGGCTGCGACCGGCACGGTGTGCCCGACTCCGGTGGGAACGGCGTCTGCCTTGCGTGCCAGGATCTCCCGCGAACGTGGCCCCGGCAGTTCGGTGACGATACGCCGCTCCTGCGGCAGGTCGGGCCCGCCGAGCGGAGGAGCGCTGGTGGTCGTTTCACGAAGAGCCATGCCGCGAGCGTAGGCCGACTGAGGACGCGAACGCACTCGCCCGAATGTACAATCTGCAGGAGCGCTTAACCGACTCGTATAAGCGAGCTCGGGCGCCCGGAACGAAAGAGGATGCTGTGGACCATCCGACGCTGGGTGCGCTGTTACGCCGCGCCGACCTCGGCCTGCGACTCGTGTCCGCTGAGCGCTCGCTGCGTCAGGGTGCTCTGGAGCGGCCCCTGCGCTGGGTGCACTCGTCCGATCTCGTCGACCCGACGCCGTTCCTCGCCGATGACCTCGCGCTCCTCACCACTGGGACGCAATTCGCTGAGGGGGATGCCGGAGGCATCGAGGCGTACATCTCCCGCCTCTCGGATCGCGGCATCATCGGGCTCGGCTTCGGCACCGACGTGCACAGCTCCGGCATTCCCGATCGCCTCGTCGTCGCATGCGCCGCCGCCGGCATCCCGCTGTTCGAGGTGCCGTATGTCACCCCGTTCATCGCGGTGGCGCGGGCACACTCCGAAGCGATCGCCGCAGAGGCGTTCGCTCGTCGGACATGGGCCCTCGACGCCCAGCGCGCCCTGGCGATCGCCGCGCTGCGCCCGCGCGGGCTGGAGTCGACTCTGACCGAACTCGCGCGCAGGCTCTCGCGGTGGGTGGGGATGTTCGATGCCACCGGAACGCTGGTGCACGAGCATCCTCGTGCCCACCTGTCGCCGGAGCACGCCACCGCCCTCGCCGTACGCGCGACGGAGTTGGTGGCCAAGGGCGGCCAAGCCGGACAATCCGTGACACTCGGCGCGGACTCCTTCACGCTGTTCACGCTGGGGCGCAGCGGGCACCTGCGCGGAGTCATCGTGATCTCGACAGCCGCGCTCGACGCGGAAGCGCGCGCGGTGGTGACATCGGTGATCGCGATGGCCGGGCTGGCGCTGGAGCAGAACCAGCAGCTCGCGCGCGGTCGACGCAGACTGCATTCGCAGGTGCTCGCCTCGCTGCTGCAGGATGACCCGACTCTCGCGCGGCATGTGCTCGGCGCGCTGCCGCAGACGCCGATGGTGATCGCGGTTGCGGACGCCGATGCCCCGACGGATGCGGTTGAGGACTGGTGGGAACGGCAGCGGTCTGAGAATGGCACCGCGGTCTTCAACGCCGAATCCGACGATGGGGTGACGATGTGCGTCTCCGCGGAGGACGAGCATCTTCTCGACGAGCTCGCCGGCCGTTTCGGCATCCGCGTCGGAGTCTCTGAGGCGGATGACTACGATGCATTCTCCCGCGCACACGCTCAGGCGCTCGCGGCGCTCAGGTCTGGCGGCGCCGGAGCCGTGCGATACGCCGACACCGTGGCAGCGAGCATTCTCAGCGCGTTCGCCACCGATGAGGCCAGACTCGTCGCCGAGTCTCGCCTCGCACCGCTTCGGGCGCACGCCGAACTTGCGCGGGCGCTGCGCACGTGGCTCGAGCACGACGCCCGGTACGAGTCGGCAGCCGCGGCTCTCGGCATCCATCGCCACACTCTGCGATCGCGAATCGCTCATGCGGCCGGTCTGCTGAACCTCGACCTCAGCTCATTCCCCGCCCGCGCCGAGCTGTGGGCGGCGCTCCAGACCGCGCGCGACTGAACGATCGTCGCACGCAGTCTGCAAAGGGTCGCAGCTCCAGGGCGTCGTTAGGCTTGCACTCGTGCAGATCTCACTCCGTCCGAGTCGATACGACGACGTCGAATGGATCGCGGAGTTGCGAGCGGTCGTCCTGCGCGAAGACCTCGAGCGGCTCGGCCGCTTCGACCCGGTGCGCGTCCGCGAGCGTTTCCGAACGGCATTCGACGCCGCGCTCACCCGCGTGATCGTCGTCGAAGGCAGGGATTCCGGTTCGATCGCCCTGCGCCCCGGACGGGACGGCACCTGGATCGAACACTTCTATCTGGATGCTGCGCTCCAGGGTCGGGGCATCGGGAGCAGCGTCCTCAGCCGCGTGCCGCCCGGCCGCGCGCGAACAGCACGCGCGCGCATCCCCACGCCATCAGCAGCACTCCAGCCACGACCAGGACGACGCCGAGCGGCCAGATCAGGTCATCCCAATAGATGCGCCCGTACGACAGAGAGTGGAACACGCGGCCGACGCCCTCGGGGAAGTCGAGGATGCTGCCGCCGTCGCCGAGCACCCAGAGAATGATGCCGAGCACCGTGGCCCCCAGTCCGACGAAGACGAAGGCCGTGGTCGACATGCGTGCACGCCCTTCGATCTTCTCAAGGTGCGAGCCCTGAGCTGCGATGTGCGGCGCCCGGATCGAGATGATCGGCAGCGTGAGGATCAGAGCGACGCCGAGCGCGACGCACATGCCGATGACGTAGCCGCCCAGCGGCACCAGGAACAGCTGCTGCCCGATCCCCCCATCCCAGTAGTAGTGGAATCCGTTGTTGCGCGCCTGCGCATCGGCGATCGCATCTCGCACGCCGGGGAACGCCACGGCGATCAACTGGACGACCGCCACCGGCACCGCGACGAACGCCGGCGCGAAGATGCAGGCGGAGACGAGTCGCAGCATCACCGTTCCGATCGACGCCAGCCGTTTCCAGGCGATCTCGAGCATGCACCATCCGGCGTAGATCCCCGGGGCCGCGATGAAGAGGGTGCCCGCGAAGCGATCGCCGCCCGCATCCGTCATGGAGTCGAACACGCCCCAGAGGCCCGCGGCGATCGCGGCGATGAGCACGACGAGGTTGATGCCGGTCACCAGCGATCGCGTCTCGTTGCGCCACAGGTGCGCGTCCTCGGTATCGGCGACCTGCTCGGTCATGGCATCCCCTCCCGAAGTCACGACCTCGCCAGATTAGCGCGGCGCGTGCGCCTCGAGGAATTCGTACACATCGGTTGTGTCCACGCCAGGGAACGAACCGGTCGGCAGGGTCGCCAGCAGGGTGCGCGGTGTCTTCACGTTTGGCCAGGAGTGCTCCCGCCAGCGCTCCTCGAGGTCGGCGGGCGCGCGACGGCAGCACACCTCGACGGAGTGCTTGGAGACGCCGCGGTGCGGAGTGTCTCGGCCCACGAACCACTTCGTGTCGTCGAAGCGCACACCGACGCTCACCGAGTGCAGGCCCTCGCTGGATGCCTCGACCCGCGCCGTGCACCAGTACGTGCCGTTGCCCGTGTCGGTGTACTGGTAGTACGGGTTGAAGCGGTC
>JACYYJ010028102.1_pt4 | contig 10399 bp, 10 predicted proteins | sample 8236861 | NCBI WGS metagenome assembly JACYYJ01 (sample SAMN14103086, study PRJNA606662) | landfill metagenome | isolation source: landfill solid waste | place: India:New Delhi, Okhla landfill site | collected 2017-11-05
CGACGACGGCGCCGTCCTCCTCGGTCCGCCGCGTGCGCTGCCAGACGGTCTCGAACGCCGCCCGCGGGTACACCCTCCGGACCGAGGCGGCGTCCTCGGCGGCGGGGTCGTGCGCGATGACGTCGCCGGTGCCGGTGAACCCGACCACCACCAGCAGGTGCCCCTTGGTGGCGTAGTCCGCTCCGGGGAGCTCGCCCTCGGTGAACGACACGGAGACGATCACCGGGACACCGTGGGCGACGTGCTGTTCGACGTCGCGCAACGACGCCAGGCGGGTGACCCGGCCCCGCAGGCCGTACTGCGACGCGTACGCCACGTTGAATGCCCAGTTGCCCGTGCCGCCGTAGGCGTGGTCGAAGGTGTGCCTCGCGGCGTGCACGACGCTGCGGTCGGGGTGGTCGTGCGGAATCCACGCGAGTTGCGCCTCGGTCGGTCCCACGCCCCAGTACTCGACCACCATCTCGGTGGAGGCCGGACTGCACCAGCCGTCGCCCCCGCCGCCGTACTCGGCGAAGTGTCCTCTGTGGAGGTACTGGGCGTAGCGCGGCACGGGGAGTTCGATGCCGAGCCCGGGGCCGGGCGGCGAGGTCGCGACCTCGGTGCGCGGCTCCACGGCGGAGGCGACGGCGCCCACGGCGCTCAGCACGGGGCCGGCGTCGGTGCCCCCGGCACGACACAGCGTCACCCGGAGCCGGTAGCCGCGCAGCCGCACGCCGTCGGCCGCCACCAGTCGGTCGACCGCCACGTGCGCCGTCTCGTCGCGCTGCCCGGGCACCGACGTGCTCCGGACGTCGGTCTCGTCGAACGACCAGCGGCCCATCGAGAACCACGGTGTGCGCTGCCCCGAGTCGGTGTGCGCCTCCACCTCGACGGTGAGCCACGTGCCGGGCGGTGTGACCGCGTTCCACGAGACGACGAGCTCGTCGGCGTCGAAGGGCACGTCGTGTTCCGGCGAGGTCCACCAGGCGTACTCGGCGCCGTCCTGGACTCCGGCGGCGGTACCGATCCGCAACCCGGCGTTCCCCACCTCGGTGCCCGACGACTCGCCGTGGCCGAACTGCGCCTCGCCACTCCACTCGTGGTAGTCGATGTCCACGCCACTCACCCTACGGTCGGTTCGGGGTGTGCCGTCAGGAGCAGTCAGGAGCGCAGCACCGCTTGGCTCTGGGTGATCTTGGCGACGAGCCGGCCGTCGTCGTCGTGGATCTCGGTCTCCACCACGATCACGCGGCCACCCGCGTGCAGTGGTGTCGACGACGCGGTGGCGTGTCCGGACCGGACGGCACGGAGGAAGTTGGTCTTCGACTCGACGGTGGTGGTGCCCTGCGCACCCTCGGGGAGGTTGAGGAACGCGCACACGGCCGCGGCCGAGTCGGCCAGGGACATCAGCACACCGCCGTGCAGAACCCCGCCGAGCGTGCAGAGCGACTCGTCGTGCGCGATCCGGGCCACGACGAGTTCCCGGGAGTGCCGGAGCACCTCGAATCCCAACCGCTCGGTGAACGGCATGGTGCGGTGGAACAGGGCGGTGCCGTCGTCGTCGACGGTGGGCGCTGTCTGCATGCGGTAACCCTGCCGCACCGGGCGGTGGGCGTCCACTCCCACAACCGGCGGGGCCGTCCTCGCCGCACGTCGGGACGGCCCCGCCGCATCGGGGAGTCCTAGAAGTGCGTGACGTCGAGCTTGCCCCCGGCGTGGTCGGCGCGCAGGCGCTTCTTGTCGAACTTGCCGACACTGGTCTTGGGCACCTCGGCCACGAACGTCCAGTGCTCGGGCAGCTGCCACTTGGCGACCCGTGCCGCCAGGAACTCGCGGAGTTCCTCGGCCGTCACCTCGTGGCCGTCCCGCACGACGACCGCGACGAGGGGGCGTTCGTCCCACTTCTCGTCGGGCACGGCGATGACCGCCGCCTCGGCGACCGCGGGGTGCGCCATCACGGCGTTCTCGAGGTCGACCGACGAGATCCATTCACCGCCGGACTTGATGACGTCCTTGGAGCGGTCGGTGAGGGTCAGGTAGCCGTCGGGAGTGATCGTGCCGACGTCTCCGGTGCGCAACCACCCGTCGTGGAACTTGTCGGGATCGACGCCGCCGTAGTAGGACGCCGCGATCCACGGGCCCTTGACCTCCAGTTCGCCGACGCTCTCGCCGTCCCACGGCACCTCGTTGCCGTGGTCGTCGACGAGGCGGGCCTTGACGGACGCGGGGAACCGGCCCTGGGTGTAGCGGTAGCGCCAGGCCTCCTCGCCCGTGGCGCGCGCCGGGGGCCGCGCGACGCTGCCCAGCGGGGAGGTCTCGGTCATGCCCCACGCGTGCACGACGGGCACGCCGTAGCGCTCCTCGAAGGCGTGCATCATCGATGGCGGGGCGGCCGACCCGCCCACCACGACCTCGCGCAGGTGCGAGATGTCCTGGGGGTTGGCGTCGAGGTGCTGGAGCAAGCCCTGCCAGATCGTCGGCACCGCGCCGGCGAACGTCGGCTTCTCGGCGGCGAGGATCTCCGCGATCGGACCGGGTTGCAGGAACCGGTCGGGCAGCACCATCGACGTCCCGACCATGAACGCCGCGTACGGCATGCCCCACGACATGGCGTGGAACATCGGCACGATCACGAGCGCCTTGTCGGTGTCGGTCAGGCGCATCGTGTCGGTCATGCACACCTGCATGGAGTGCAGCCAGATCGAGCGGTGGGAGTAGACGACGCCCTTGGGGTCGCCCGTGGTGCCGGAGGTGTAGCACATGGCGGCGGCGGAGCGTTCGTCGATGTCGGGCCAGTCGAACGTCTCCGGCCTGCCGGCCAGCAGTTCCTCGTAGGAGTGCACGGTGACGCCCTCCGGCGCCTCGAGTGCGGCGGCGTCGCCGTTCGCCACGATCACGTGCTTGACGGTCTTCAGCTCGGGCAGGTTCTTGGCGAACAGGGGCAGCACCGAGCCGTCCACCACGACGACGTGGTCCTCGGCGTGGTTCGCCACGTACACGAGCTGCTCGGCGAACAGCCGGATGTTGAGTGTGTGCAGCACGGCGCCCATGGCGGGCACCGCCAGGTAGCACTCCAGGTGCTCGGCGTTGTTCCACATGAACGTGGCGACCCGCTGGTCGCCCGTGACACCGAGTTCCCGCAGTGCGTGTGCGAGTTGGGCCGCGCGCTTGCCGATGCGTGCGAAGGTCGTCTTCCTCGGCCCGCTGTCCGTCCACGTCGTGACCTCGGCGTCGCCGTGCGCTCGTGCGCCGTGCTGCAGCAGATACGCCAGGGACAGCTGATCGTCCTGCATCGTGCTCAACATTGAGGCTCCCGCTCCTGCGTCGAGGGTCCAGGTTGAGGCGACTGTAGTGCGCACCGCACGTTCGGGGCTTGTGCACAGCGCCCAACTGTGCTCGTCGTTGTCGCTTCGACACCGCCTGTGACCACGTCATGGCACGGTCGGGGAAACCTCGCGTGTCGATTTCGCGTCCCAGGCGCACTTGGCGTTTACTGAGGCCCAGGACCGCGGCGGTTTTGCGCATCGGCGTGACCGGGTAGGTCTGTCACCGCGTGTGCGCGGTGTTCGACAAGCACGAAAGGATCATTACGTTGGCACTTCCCACCTTGACCCCGGAGCAACGGGCTGAGGCTCTCGCCAAGGCCGCAGAGGCCAGGAAGGCGCGGTCCGAACTGCTCGCCAACATCAAGTCGGGCAAGGAGAGCATCGACGCGGTGCTCAACCGAGCCAAGGAAGACAAGACCGTCGGGAAGACGAAGGTGACGCAGCTGCTCAAGGCCGTCCCGGGCCTCGGCCAGGTGAAGGTCACGGCGCTGATGGAGCAGGCGGGTATCGACCCCGACCGCAGGGCCGCGGGACTGGGCGACCGGCAGCGCGAAGCGCTCATCAACGCCCTCAAGTGAGTGTTCGGGGCGTGCTCGCCCCGAGTACCTGAATCAGAAGGCCTCGCGGTGTCGGCGAAATGGGCACCGAATGGCACCGACAGCGAGGCGAGATCGTCGTCGACCGGACCGATTCGGTCGACATCACTCCTGGGGTAGGCCCATCGCGCGCAACAACGTCGCGAATTTGGCCGACGTTTCCTCCAGTTCCGTTCTCGGATCGGATTCCGGCATGATCCCGCCGCCCGCGTACAGCCGGAGCGAATGCTCCGCCACTTCGGCGCAACGGATCGAGACGGCCCATTCGCCGTCGCCCTTCGCGTCCACCCAGCCGACCGCACCGGCGTAGTACCCGCGGTCGAACGTCTCCAGTTCGGTGACGAGCTGCCGCGCCGACGACGTCGGCGTTCCGCAGATGGCAGGGGTGGGGTGCAGGGCGGCGGCGAGGTGCAATGCCGTGACAGCGGGGTCCGACAACTCTCCCGTGACGGTCGTGCCGAGGTGCCACATCGTCGGTGTGGACACCAACGACGGGGCCGACGGCACGTCCAGCCGCCGGCAGTAGGGCCGGAGCGTCTCCACCACCGCTTCCGTGAGCACGCCGTGTTCGACGTGGTCCTTGCGGGAGGCCAGCAGCGCCTTCGCGTTCCGCTCGTCGACGTCGGGGTCCGGTGACCTCGGTGCGGAGCCGGCGTGGGGGTGCGACACGACCGTCCGGCCGTGGCGGGACAGCAGCAGCTCCGGGCTCGCACCCAGGAGGGTCGCGCCGTTCGGCAACCCGGTCGCGAAGGTGTAGCCCCGGTCGTTGTCCAGGACGAGGTTGTGCAGCACGGCCTCGGGTGACACGGGCTCGCCGAACTCGACGTCCAGCGCACGGGCCAGCACGACCTTGCGCAGGTCGCGCGCCGCCAGCGCGTCGACGGCCGAGGCGACCGCCTGGAGGTGCCGGGCGGGCTCGGGCACCGGGCGGACGTCGACGGGATTCCCCACGGCGCGTCGCGACCACGCCACGGCGTGCGGGTGCACCGCGCCGCTCACCTCGGCCTCGGCGGGCACGACGAGATGTCCGGGGGTGTCGGGGCCGCTGTGGAACGGCAACGCGCCCACGGCCAGCCGGGGGGCGTCGGCGAGTCCGTCGCGCAGCGTCGCTCCCACACGGTCGGCGAGCGCGAACTCGTCGACATCGGTGATCGCGGTGTGGACGCCACGGGCGAGGAGCGTGCGATCGGCGGTGGCGAGGAAGAAGTCACCCCGGCGGTAGCGCGACAGGAGGCCGGCGGGGCTTCCTGTGTTCACCGGCCCCTCCTCGTGTCGCGTTGGTCGTACTCGCTCCTATTGTCCGTCGAGCACGGCGCCGGGGTGCCACCAACGCTCGGTGATGTCGATCTCCTCCGAGGTGAGAACGGCCACGGCCGCGCGATAGCCCGGGCCCGCGTCGAGGTCGGCGAGCTTCGTCGTCTCGGGCGAGAGCGAGGTGTCGTCCGAGACGAGCAGCCGAGCCGGTGCGTCCGCGCTCGACAGGGTCAGCGACTGCAGGGGAATGCGCAGCCCGCGGCCGGTGGCCTTCATCAGGGCTTCCTTGCGCGTCCAGAACGTGAAGAACGCCCGGGCGCGCCCGTCCGCGTCGGTGGGCAGGCTCTTCTGCTCGGCTTCGGAGAGCGCGTAGGAGATGAGCGAGTCGTCGGCGTTGCGCTGGGCCGACTCCACGTCGAGGCCGACCGGAGCGCCCGTGGTGGCGGCCACCCCGACGCGGTCACCCGCGTGCGAGATCGACAGCTGGAGCGCGGCCCCCGGCACGCGCACGGGGCCGTGCTGCCTGTCGCAGTCCGGGCAGCTCGCGTCGAAGTGCACCTTCTCGGGCTCCAGGCCCAGCCGGTGTCCCGCGACGTTCTTGGCGAGGACCCGGCCCGTGAGGAAACGGCGCTGGTCCTCGGGTCGGCGGTAGGCGTCGTAGCGGTCCCGCTCGACCGGGTCGAGCAGGGCCAGCGCGTCGGCGGTCGCGGTGATCGGTTCCGACCACCACACGGCGCATTCGGTCATGGTGCGAGTTTCCCCCTGGAGCACTCCGGATGTCGGCCCGACTCAATCTATGTGGCGGCGGGGCTCCCGCCAAGACCGTGCTTGCGCTACCGTGCGAGGTAAGCAATCGCTTAGTCAGCTTCACCGAGGGAGCGTGAGCCGATGGATTTCAGCCTGAGCGACGAGGAACGGCAGATCCGCGACTGGGTCAGGACGTTCGTGCAGAAGGAACTCGTCCCGCTCGAGCAGGAGGTGCTGCGCAGGGAACGCGCACACCAGCCGGGGCTCACGACCGACGAGCTGACCGAGCTGCGCGAGAAGGCCAGGAAATCCGGGTTCTGGGGCGTGCAGACCCCGCCCGAGTACGGCGGGATGGGCCTGTCCGCGGTCATGACGGCGTTGCTGGAGGCCGAACTCGGCCGCACGTTCGTGCCGTTCAGCTTCGGCGGCTCCGCGGACAACATCCTCTTCCACGCCAACGACGAGCAGAAGCAGCGGTACCTGCTGCCCACCATCGAGGGCACGCGCAAGTCGTGCTTCGCCATCACCGAGCCCGGCGCGGGGTCCGACGCCAAGGCGATCCGCACCACCGCCCGCAAGGAGGGCGGCGAGTGGGTGATCAACGGTGAGAAGACGTTCATCACGGGGGGCAACGAGGCCGACTTCGTCATGGTCTTCGCCGTCACCGACCCCGAGAAGGGCGCGAACGGCGGCGTGACGTGCTTCCTCGTCGACCGCGACATGGGGTGGCGGTCGGAGTACATCGACACGATGGGCGAGTGGGGGCCCGCCTCGCTGATCTTCGAGAACGTGCGCGTGCCCGAGAGCCAGGTCCTCGGCGAGGTCGGGCAGGGGTTCGCGCTCGCGATGCAGTGGATCGGCCGTGGTCGGTACCTGCTGCCCGCGCGGGCCATCGGCTCGTGCGAACGGCTCCTGTCGATGGCCATCGACCACGCCAACACGCGGGAGACGTTCGGCGCTCCCATCGCCGAGCGGCAGGCGATCCAGTGGATGATCGCGGACTCCGGCGTGGAGATCGAGGCGCTGAGGTGGCTCGTCCTGCACGCCGCCTGGCAGGTGGACTCGGGCCTCGACTCGCGGCACGCGCAGTCGATCGCCAAGCTCTACGGCGGGCAGAAGGCCAACGAGATCGTGGACAGGGTGCTGCAGATCCACGGCGGCATGGGCTACACGCGGGAACTGCCCGTCGAGCGGTGGTACCGCGAGCTGCGCCTGCTCCGGATCTACGAGGGCACCGACGAGATCCAGCGCCGCACGATCGCGCGGAACCTGCTCAAGGGGCACGTCAAAGTGGGCGGAACCCTCGGCTGAGAGGTCCCGTCTGAGGGCGGCCCCGCAGGGTCGCCGGACAGAGGTGCCCGGAGACGCCGTGGAGCCGGTGAGCCCGGCCCCACGGCGTCCGTGTCACCTCGTCGTCAACTGTTGTGTTGTGTGCGTCCGGACTACTTGCCGACCTCGCCGCTCCGCTCTCGGAGTGCGACCGGAACCCCGGCCAGGTCCTCCTCGTTGCACAGCAGCTTCAGGTCGTAGTAGGGGTAGCCGTCGCGTTCGTCGTAGTCGAGGTGGACGGCGAGCACGTCCACCGGCTCCCCGAGCCACTGCTGGGCCCGCCGGAGCCAACCGGCGCAGCGTTCCAACGCGGCGGGGAGATCGTCGTCGCGGAACTCCACCGGTCGGTAGGGCACGTCCTGGATCTGGTCGCGCGGGTCCGAAGGCGTGGGAAGCTTCGGGGAGACACCGGCCTCGTTGAGTTCCAGCTGGATGGTTTCCTCACTCACCCCTCGACTGTCCCTCAGCCGCGCTCTGCGAGCAAGCTCCCACGGCACGCAGTGCTACGTCTGCGTAGTGCGAGGCGAGCTCGTCGAGCGGCAGCGAACCCCGTGGCGAGTACCACCGCGCCACCCCGGTGCACATCTCCAGGAGCGCGAGCCGGGTCACACCGGGGTGTGCCGTGGTGAACACCCCGGCCTCCACGCCGTCGGCGACGGCGTCGGCCCACAACCGCTCGTAGGAGTCCCGGAGTCCGATCACCGAGCGCCGCACGGCAGGGGAGAGGACCGGTATCTCGTGGTCCACGATCCGCGTCTCCCTCGGCATCCGCGCATGGGCTCTGACGTGCAGTTTCACGAGTTTGCGCAGCCGGGTCGCCGGGTCTTCGACGTCGGCGAGCTCGGCTGTCGCGGTGTCGAGCAGCGTCTGCAGGCAGCGGCGCATGATGTCGACGAGCAGGTCCTCCTTCGAGCCCATGTAGTGGTAGAGACTCGCCGTCGACAGCTGGGACTCGGTGGCGAGGTCGCGGATGCCGGTGCCGTGGAAGCCCTTGTCCGCGAACAGCTTGACCGCCGCCCTGCGGACCCGCTCCCGAGTGTCTAACGCCACCGTTGCTCCACCCGGTCGTAGGAGTGCTCCGGTGTGTCGGCTCCCGCCTTGCGCAGCTCACCCTTGGCGACGCGTTCGGACGCGGTCAACGGGAGCGCGTCCACGAACGCCCAGTAGCGCGGCACCTTGAAGTAGGCGAGTTGGGTGCCGCAGTGCTCGGCCAACTCGTCGGGCGTGACCTCGTGCCCGTCCGCGAGCACCACGAGCGCCTTCACCTCTTCGCCGCGCAGCTCGTCCGGCACGCCCAGTACCGCCGCGGTCCGCACCGCCGGGTGGAGCTGCAACGCGCGTTCGACCTCGTCGGCGACGATGTTCTCGCCGCTGCGGCGGATCATGTCCTTGGTGCGGCCGACGTAGAAGACGCGGCCCTCGGTGTCCATCCGCGCGATGTCGCCGGTGCGGAACCAGCCGCCGCGGAACGCCTTCGCGGTGGCCTCGGGGTCGTCGTGGTAGCCGTGCATGAGACCGACGCCACGGACGAGGAGCTCTCCCTCCTCGCCACGGGGGAGGGGTCGCCCGGACTCGTCGGCGATCATCGCCTCCCTGCCCGGCGCGGGCCTGCCGAGACAACCAGTGCCGACGCACTCGTCGTGGTCGCGCGGGTCCATGCGGATGTCGCCGCCGGTCTCGGTCATGCCGAACGCCTCGTACCACGGTGCGCCCCACCGGCGTTCGAGCTCGGCGTGCAGGTCCTTGGGAATGGCCGACGCGCTGACGGCCCGCACGCGGTGGTCGCGGTCGGCCTCGGAGGGCGGCATGCGCAGCAGCAGCGTGGGCATGAGTCCGAGGCAGTAGAACCACGTCACCTCGTGCTCGCGCACCTTCTGCCAGAACGTCGAGGGGTGGAACCGGTCGAGCACCACCAGGGTCGCGCCGGCCGCGAGTCCCAATGCGACGTTCCACTGAGGATCGATGTAGTGGAACGGCTGAGCGGTGAGGACGGTGTCGTCGGCGGCGATGTTCGGGAACTCCGACACGAGGCCCTGCGCCAGCGTGGTCCAGTACCGGTGCGGCAGGACGCAGCCCTTGGGGGCTCCCGTGGTGCCCGAGGTGTACTGGATGTTGGTGGGGCGTTCGGGCGCGGGCTGGTACGGCGGCGGCGCGTCCGCGCGCAGGGTCGCCAACTCCTCCGGAGTGAGCACGCGCTCCACCGACGTCCGCGGCGCGATGGTGCGCAACAGCTCCACGAACTGCTCGCCCCCGACGGCGACCCGGGCCCCGGAGTGGGCCAGCACGTGCTCGCCGTCGAGCTCGCGGTAATTGGTGTTGACCGGCACGAGCACCGCGCCGATCCGCGCCAGCGCCAGCCAGAGCAGCGGGAACTCGGGCCGGTTGTCGAGCATCACGGCGACGCGGTCGCCCGCGCACACGCCGAGCGCGTGCAACGACGCCGCGAGCGACTCGGTGCGGTCGGCGACCTCGGCGAACGTCAGCCGCTCGCCGGTGGCGTCGAACACCCAGGCGTCCTTGTCCGGCCACGCCGTCGCGGCGTGCCGCAGCAGTCCTACGAGGTCGTCGGTCATCGTTGTCCGAACTCCTCCTTCGACGCGGCCACTTCCGGTGTGTGCTCGGTGATCAGCGCGTGGCTGACCTCCAGTTCCAGTGCGGCGTCCAGCGTGCCGTCGACGCCGCGGTCGACCGCGCGCTTCGCCAGTGCCAGCGCGGCGGCGGGCCGCTCCGCCAGCGAGCGCGCCAGGCTGTGTGCGTGCTCGGACAGGGCGCCGACCGGGACGACCCTGTTCACGAGGCCGATCGCGTGCGCCGTCGCCGCGTCGACGTGCTCGCCGAGCATGATCATTTCCTTGGCGCGCATCGGCCCGACGAGCAGCGGGAGCAGTCGCGAGGCGCCGTTCGTGACGCTGAGACCCAGGCCCACCTCGGGAAAGGCGAACACGGCGTCGTCGGCCGCGACCACCAGGTCGCAGCCCAGGGCGAACTCCGCGCCCGCGCCGATNNGCGTAGCCGTGCACGGCGCCCACCACGGGCTGCGGCAGACCCCGCAGCGCCCGCGTGACGTCCTGCAGCTGCTCCAGCCGCCGACGCGACTCCTGTTCGGGCGGCGGCTGCTTGAGGTCGTGCCCCGAGCAGAACGCCCGCCCCCGCCCGGCCAGCACCACG
>JACYYJ010090423.1_pt1 | contig 10393 bp, 10 predicted proteins | sample 8236861 | NCBI WGS metagenome assembly JACYYJ01 (sample SAMN14103086, study PRJNA606662) | landfill metagenome | isolation source: landfill solid waste | place: India:New Delhi, Okhla landfill site | collected 2017-11-05
GTTAAACTAGATGTTATAAAAGGAGTTGATAGAATGTATCGCAAGGTAGAAGATTTTTTAGTAGATTGGAAAAATGAAGCTGATGGAACAAGTAGGGTTCTTGCAGCGATGACAGATGATAAGCTCGAACAAGCTATTGTACAGGGGCATAACACATTAGGATGGCTAGGCTGGCATTTAGCAACATCTCCTGCTTTATTTGCAGGGTTAGTAGGACTTGATGTGAAAGCCAATTCTCAACAGGAAATACCAGATAACGTACAAACAATTTTAGATGCCTATAAGAAAATAGTAAACGATATACAGGAAGCCGTCGAACAACAGTTAACAGATGAGTTACTAAATGAAGAAGTAGAAAGCTTTGGTTCGATGGTTCCACGTGGTGCCTTACTCAAGAAATTAGTGGATCATCAAACACATCATCGCGGACAAATGACCGTTCTCCTTCGTCAAGCTGGACTAACTGTTCCAGGTGTTTTGGGGCCTACTAAAGAAGAAAGTAATTAAGAGAATCCCATGTAGCAAACATCCATCGTATGGTTTGAGACATTGCTTAGCTTCTGGTGGTTCAAGTTACATATGCCAATTTGTATAGGAAGCCAAGCACTTAAACGTTCTGTATAAGTGCTTGTTTCTTATACATGAGTCTTCCATTAGTAGGAGCTGACGGACGATTTTGCAAAAAAAATACAGTGTGGAAATTGCCACACTGTAAGTATTACTCTTCCTCATCATTTGCAAGAAAATCTGGATCGATCGAGTCTAGTTCATCATCTGAGATGGCTAAATCCCATTCTTCATCATCGTAAACTTTTCCTTCTGGATCAACTTTTACGCAAACCTTCGTTTCTCCAACCACTTCCACAAGAAACTCACGTTCTACATCAACTTTGATCTTATTTCCTTTTGTTTCAATCGTACATTCTAAACAATTAGGCTGCTGAATGACCTTTGCAATTACTTCACATTCATCCCCTAGATGATGTTTGTCACGAATGGATAAAGGTATTTTATCGCAATATTCAACTCGTTCAGAAACTACCTCAGTCTTCGTATTATCATTGAAAGCATACCATACATTAGCATCATAGCTTCCTTTAATTTCAACTGTTTCGTCGTTGATAAGTTTTGCATGATAGTGATGATTTATAATCCAACAGCCAAGTATACTTGAAGGTCGATGAGTTGGTGTAATATAATTCGTATCTTGTTTGAACTTTCTACCTTTGCCAATTACCGCTTTCGTAATAATTTCTCGGTATTGTTGGTCAAGAAAAGACATGTAATGTTAACCTCCCTCTTAATTCATTTCCATCATATGCGAGATATTCACCTATAGTGCCTAAATCTTTTTAAGGAGTGTAGGCCATAGATTCTACTCCATCCTATGCAAATGCCTAGAAATGTGTACATAAAAGAGAGGATTTTTTCATTGAAAGCAATATCTAGAAGCTAATAAAAGCATCACTATAGAAATTCTATAATGATGCTCCATTTTTACTAACAATGTTCATTTTTACTGGAACCAGTAGTACCTGCAAGTACGTCCCCACCAGTTGAACGAATGACTTCATTGGTAATTTCACGAGCAATGGTGTTGGTTACTAATTGTAAAATATCATTAATAACAACCTGTGTATCCTTAAATTCTTGTACGATAGGAATTTCGTCAATTTCTGCTTGTAATCGGTCGATTTCTTTTTCTACCTTTTTCAAGGCTTCTTCCTTACCATATGCTTGAAAGTTAACTGCTTGCTTTTGCAATGCTTTGATTTTTTTAATCGTACTTTGAATTTTAGTACTTTCATTAAGTTTTGCTTCTAACTGCTTGAATCGCTCAATTTCTTCCATACTGGCCATCTTCATAGCCAAATCATGCGCTTCTTCTAATACCTCTTTTTTTGTATATTTTGCCATATTAATTCACCTCAACTGCTGACTCAACTAATTCTCCATCTAATGTCCACGTTTTGGTATTCGTGATTTTCACTTCGACGATTTCCCCAATAATAGATTTTGGTCCTTTGAAATTAACTAATTTATTACGTTCTGTATATCCTGAAAGAACGTCTGGATCCTTTTTACTTTCGCCTTCCACAAGAACCTTGACCGTTTTACCTTCATAATGTTTCATAGCCTCTGCAGATTGTTTATTTACTAATGCATTCAGACGTTGCAATCTTTCTTTTTTCACTTCCATTGGAATATTATCTTCCCATTTAGCTGCTGGTGTACCTTCTCTCGGTGAATAGATAAAGGTATAAGCACTCTCAAAGCCTACCTCTTCGACTAATGACATCGTTTGCTCAAATTGTTCATCTGTTTCGTTAGGGAATCCTACAATAATATCTGTTGTTAATGTAGCATTCGGCATAGCTTCTCGAATCTTGCGGACAAGCTCTAAGTAATCCTCTCTTGTATAGCGTCGTGCCATAACTCGTAAAACCTCTGAACTACCTGATTGTACTGGAAGATGAATATGATCTAATAAGTTTCCACCTTTTGCGAGTACTTCAATTAAATGATCATCAAAGTCTCTAGGATGGGATGTCGTGAAACGAACTCTAGGAATATCAATCTTTCGGATTTCATCCATTAAGTCCCCTAAACCATAGTCTATGTCCAAATCCTTGCCATAAGCATTGACGTTTTGTCCAAGTAAAGTAATTTCTTTATAACCTTGGGCAGCTAAATGGCGAACTTCCTGAATAATATCCTCTGGACGACGACTTCTTTCCTTACCTCTTGTATATGGAACGATGCAATATGTACAGAACTTATCACACCCATACATAATATTCACCCATGCTTTAATCTTACCATTACGAACCTTAGGTAAATTTTCAATAATATCTCCTTCTTTTGACCACACTTCTACCACCATTTCTTTACCGAACATTGCCTCATTGATTAGTTTCGGTAATCGATGAATATTGTGTGTACCGAAGATAAGATCGACAAATGGATGCTTTTTCAAAATACGGTTTACTACTGATTCCTCTTGAGACATACAGCCACAAACACCAATAATTAAATCAGGATTTTCTGTTTTTAATGGCTTTAAGTGCCCAATTTCTCCAAACACTTTATTTTCCGCATTCTCACGAATTGCGCAAGTATTTAATAAAATGATATCTGCATCATCCGTACTATCTGTTGATTGATATCCCATATTCGTCAAAATACCTGCCATTACCTCTGTATCATGTTCATTCATTTGACAGCCATAAGTACGAATTAAAAATTTCTTCCCTTTTCCAACAGCTCGCATCTCTAAAGGAATATCAAAATCATAATGAATATCTACGTCTTTTTTTCGTCGACTTCTGGCTTTCTTTAAGTTTGGTGGCTCATAGGTAGTTTGAAAATATTTTGATATTAATTCATCACTTGAAAGCTTTTTTAAGCGGTCTAAATTGCGATTCGGTTCGGATTTTACGTCCGTTGAATCACTTTGCTTAATTTGTTGACTTTCTAATCGTTGTTTCTCGTTCATTCTTTAAAAACTCCTTTCACAAGATCAAGAAAAACTACTTCATCTATTATATGGGATATAGAGACGAATTACAAAATCTAATTACCTAGAATGGTAAATTTTCAACGAAATTGTTGGACGTAATTCGATTTAGCGTATAATCTGATAATAAAGTTTTTAAATAGGAAATAAAGGCTGGATATTGATCAATGTTCTTTAATTGATCTGCTAAGTCATCACTACCATCAAAATCTGATCCAAAAATGATATTCTTTTCTGCGCCTTTATGTAGTAAATAATCAATATGCTGGTAGATATCATCATACGTGACGTATTGCTTAGTAGTAAGGAACTCGCGAACAAAGTTAATACCAATTAGACCCCCTTTTTCTATCAATACCTGGATTTGCTTGTCATCTAAATTACGCGGATGTGGATGAACAGCTTGCACGTTTGCATGGGAGACCATTGGAAAATCAGCTAACTGAACGGCCTCAAAAAACCCACTATAAGATATATGGGCTAAATCTGTCCATATGTTGTATTGATTCAATAACTGGATTACTTCCTTCCCAAACTCTGTTAATCCAGCACCTCTTTGCTCCATCACTCCATCTGTCACAAGGTTTGGATTATTCCAGGAGAGTCCGACCATTTTTACACCTAGACGTAGTAGTATCCTTAACTTATAAAGATCACTGCCAATTAAATCCAACCCTTCCAATGTAAGTATAGCCCCACGTTCCGTATTTTTTAGCGAGAGAATATCTTGCTTATTCGTAATAAATTTTATCTCGGGATATGGTTGAATGATTTTGTCGAAAAAGAGGTCAATCATCTGTAGTCCTGTCGTGAATTTCGCTTCCATTGGTACTTCAGGTGGTACAAAAATGGCAAAGCATTGAACTTGGACATTACTGTTCAGCCATTTCTCTCTATTTACAGATAAACGGGAGTCATTTGCAAATTCATAGGCTTTTGACCACATTTTCCAAAGTGCGTCACAATGACAATCAATCATTTCCCCTTCTCCTCCTATCTAAAAAACCTGTTTGTCCGGAAACAAACAGGTTAATCCATTATATCGATCTTATCTTGGTTCTACAATAAGTTTAATGGCCGTACGTTCTTCATTATCAATCATGATATCAGTAAAAGCCGGAATACAAATGAGATCTACTCCACTTGGGGCTACAAAACCACGAGCAATAGCAACTGCTTTCACTGCTTGATTTAATGCACCAGCACCAATTGCTTGAATTTCTGCGGAACCACGTTCACGTAAGACATTTGCAAGTGCGCCTGCTACAGAATTCGGATTTGATTTTGCTGAAACTTTTAATATGTCCATTCCCTAGTACCTCCTTCAATTCCTATTGTTATCCCACTTTTACTATATTCAGCTACATGAAAGATATTCCTTTTTATTATGAAGGATAAGATAAGAAAATTCAAATCTTTTGTCAGGTTTTCTCAGTACTATCAAGGCTTGTTTAAGAGAAGAATGGATGATCATCATTGATTTGTACTCTATCAATCTGCTTGGATTTTCCAGTCACTGGATCTATATCAATAACCACTGCACTTAATTGTGTCGGACCGGATTTGGGAACTTCAAATCGAACAGGTAAACCAGTTAAAAATTTTTTTATAACGGCCTCTCTATCCATTCCCAATATCCCATCATACGGTCCAGTCATACCGACATCACTGATATAGGCTGTTCCATTAGGCAACACACGATTATCTGCTGTTTGTACATGTGTATGTGTCCCCACAACAGCACTTACTTTACCATCCAAATACCAGGCAAATGCTTGTTTTTCACTTGTCGCTTCTGCATGAAAATCTACAAATACGATATTGGTTCTTTTTTTCGCAAGTTTAAGCAGTTCATCTATTTTACGAAAAGGATCATCTGCTGGCTGCATAAAAGTGCGGCCAAGTATATTAATTACTGCAATTTCTTTCCCATTAGATTTTACAAAAACTACTTCCTTTCCTGGCGTACCAGGCGGTAGATTAGCAGGGCGGACCATGTAAGTTGCTTCATCAATAAACTGGAAAATGTCTTTCTTATCCCATGTATGATTTCCCATCGTAATCGCTTGAACGCCAGATTCCAACAAGTTTTTATAAATTTTTTCGGTTATTCCTTTACCTGCTGCTGCATTCTCACCATTTACAATCGTTACATGTGGTTGATATTTTGACTTTAATTTCGATAAATAGCTTTGCACCATTTCTCTGCCTGGAGATCCAACAATATCTCCGATAAATAATAATCTCATGTTTTGACTACCTTTCTCTGTTTATACCAACAGTTTTACATACTACGAGAAAAAAGTCCAATTCTTCTAATTTTAGAGGCAGAAATATAAAGAACCTAACTATTTAATTAAAAAAGCTAATATATGAGAAAATAGTTGAGTTGGTTTTTCCTCTAATACTAAATGTCCAGAATCAGGAATAATATGGAGTATAGAATTTGGAATAGATTCATTAAGCTGGTGGGCTTTTTCAACTGGTATCCACTCATCTTTTTCTCCCCATAATATGAGTGTAGGGACATTCATATCTTTATATTGGGCTTCTATTTCTTTCGTATATTTCATATCTGATTGAGCAATCTGGCGATAGAATGCCTTTTTCCCCTTTTCATTACACCAATAGCTAACTATACTTTTGATAATGTTTTCATCTAATGGATTATATAAAGCACTCTTAACATAAGTTGTCACTAAATTCTCATGTATATAGTCTGGTAACCCTTGAAAGGCTTCTTCGTAGTTAGCTATATGTCGAAAGAATGGTGAACCCCATTCTCCTATAGCCACAGGATCTATTAAAACAATCTTTTCAAAATCTATTTGATTTACAATATGTGTTCTTAGTACTGTACCCCCACCAAAATCATGACCAATTATGATAGGTTTAGAAACATCCAAATGTCTTAATAATTCATTTAATACTTCATTTTGTATCCCTAATGATACGTCAGTCTCTATTTTCTCTGATTGCCCGTAACCAATTAGATCATAATAATATACCTTATACCAATCACTCAAAGCATCAATTAAATGTCTATAGTTATAAGCTGACCAAGGTGTACCGTGTACTAGAACCAAAGCTTTACCTTCCCCTTTGACGTCGTATTTTATTTTTCCATAGCTAGATTGAAAAGACTTGGTTAAACGAAAGTTACTCATTTCATCACTCCATAAAATTTAATTGAAAAATTCACCTTGGTTGATCACATGTATTTGCTAGTAAAAGGAGAAAAAATTTTATCTAATAAAATATCCGAACTCCATTTAGAATTTGATATTCTTAATGGATGTTCGGATATTTTGGTTAGCTTCATTCATTTGGCTCATGGCTCAAATAATTATTTCGCGTATTCTACGGATCTTGTCTCACGGATGACGGTTACCTTGATATGACCAGGATAATCTAATTCATCCTCGATTCGTTTACGAATATCTCTTGCAATCTTCGTTGCCTCTAAATCATCAATTTCATCTGGTTTAACAATAATGCGAATTTCTCTACCGGCTTGAATAGCAAATGATTTCTCCACTCCATCATATGATTCAGAGATTTCTTCTAATTTTTCTAAACGTTTAATATAATTCTCGAGAGTCTCACTTCTCGCTCCTGGTCGAGCAGCAGAAAGTGCGTCAGCGGCTGCAACAATAACAGAAATAGTAGATGTTGCTTCTTCATCACCATGATGGGAAGCAATGGCATTGATTACCACTTCATTTTCTTTATATTTACTTGCTAATTCCTTTCCAATTTCCACATGACTACCTTCCACCTCATGGTCGATTGCTTTACCGATGTCATGCAATAGTCCAGCACGCTTTGCTAAGGTTTGATCTTCACCTAGTTCCGCCGCTAACAATCCAGACAAGTAAGCTACTTCAGTAGAATGTTTTAATACATTTTGTCCATAGCTTGTACGATATTTTAGTCGACCAAGGATTTTCACAAGGTCTGGATGAAGTCCATGAACACCGACTTCAAAGGTTGTTTGTTCTCCGTAATCACGGATATATTCATCCACTTCACGGCGGGATTTATCTACCATTTCTTCAATTCTCGCAGGGTGTATACGTCCATCCTGAACCAATTTCTCTAATGCAATTCTAGCAATTTCACGACGTATAGGATCAAAACCTGATAAAATAACCGCTTCTGGAGTATCATCAATAATAAGATCTATCCCTGTTAGTGTTTCAAGTGTTCGAATATTTCGACCTTCACGACCTATAATTCGACCTTTCATCTCATCATTTGGAAGATTCACAACGGAAACAGTTGTCTCAGCAACATGATCTGCAGCACAGCGTTGAAGTGCGAGCGATAAAATATTTTTCGCTTTTTTATCCGCTTCTTCTTTTGCCTTATTTTCAGCTTCTTTAATAATTAAAGCTGATTCATGTGTTACTTCCTCTTCAACTCGCTGTAAAATAATTTGTTTCGCTTGATCAGTGGTATAGCCTGAAATTCGTTCCAATTCTGTTTGTTGCTCGCGTAACATTTCTCCAACTTTGCTTTCCATTTCTTCAATTTGTTGTTGTTTTTCTGTTAGCGAACCTTCTTTCTTCTCTAACAATAACTCACGCTTATCTAATGTTTGATCTTTTCGATTAAGATTCTCTTCCTTTTGCATGAGACGACTTTCAAGCTTCTGTATTTCCACGCGTCGTTCACGAAGCTCTTGTTCTGCTTGCTGGCGAAATTTGTGATTCTCATCTTTTGCCTCTAATAAAGCCTCTTTTTTCGCTACTTCAGCATTTTTATTGCCTTCTTCGACAATTTGTTTAGCTAATTGCTCTGCACTCGAAATCTTCTTCTCAGCAATTGTCTTTCGAATCAGATAACCAACAACAATACCGACAAATGTAAGCAAAATGGAGATGATAATGCTTAAGGGTTCCATACTTTCACCTCCTCTTGCTATAAACTTGTACAACTTTTTTAAGTCGGCATGTACAATGAATACTCATTTAAATTTAAATTGTATAACAATTATAATTATACATTCTAATTTTAATCCTCTATATTATAGTTGTCAAGGATTGTAAAATTTTAGTGAGTAAAAATGGAACGCTTTCATCATTTGAATAATAGTCTTTTCCGATCCACCTTCTTCTAAAAGTAGTAGAATTGGAAAAAGAGTTGAAGACAAGTCATTTTATTAATTTCCCTAATAAAATGAAGCTTTTCCTCAACTCTATCACTTTTTATGAACGTAAGCTAACATGAAAACTCTCAATGATGGTAGGCTCGTATTATTCTTTTTCTAGCAGTTCTTGTTGTTCTTCTGACATATCACTCACTGGTACTTCTTCATCTAAATTATAATGTGTTCTAATTGCTAACTGAATTTCGTTGGCAATGTCAGGATTTTCCTTTAGGAATTGCTTTGCGTTTTCCCTACCCTGTCCAAGTCGTTCCTCATTATAGGAATACCATGCACCACTTTTCAATACAATATCTAAATCAGAGCCTATATCGAGAATTTCACCCTCTTTTGATATTCCTTCACCGTACATAATATCAACTTCAGCTTGTTTAAATGGAGGGGCTACTTTATTTTTCACTACTTTAATTCTAGTTTTATTCCCTACCATATCATTTCCTACTTTAAGCGTTTCTGCTCTTCGAACCTCTAGTCGAACAGAAGAGTAGAATTTAAGTGCTCTACCACCTGGGGTTGTTTCAGGGTTACCAAACATAACTCCTACTTTTTCACGGATTTGGTTAATAAAAATAGCCGTTGTTTTAGATTTATTAATAGCTCCAGACAATTTTCTTAGAGCCTGGGACATTAAACGAGCTTGAAGACCAACGTGAGAATCTCCCATTTCACCTTCAATTTCTGCTTTTGGAACTAATGCCGCAACAGAGTCAATGACGAGCATATCGATTGCACCACTGCGCACTAATGCCTCCGCAATCTCCAATGCTTGTTCTCCGGTATCTGGCTGAGATAGTAATAACTCATCTACATTAACTCCTAATTTTTTCGCATAGACAGGATCTAAAGCATGCTCAGCATCGATAAATGCTGCCTGTCCACCATTTCTTTGTGCCTCTGCAATAGCATGAAGGGAAACAGTCGTTTTACCTGACGATTCAGGACCGTAAATTTCTACTACTCTACCTCTAGGATAACCACCTACGCCTAAAGCCACATCTAATGCAATCGAACCACTAGAAACAGTTGCTACTCTTTGTTCAGCTCGTTCCCCTAATTTCATAATCGAACCTTTACCAAATTGTTTCTCTATTTGTTTCAAAGCCATATCTAAAGCTTGTTTTCTATCGCTCAACGTAATTCCTCCTTTAATCTACTAGTACTATCTTACACTGTTTTACTTTCGATTACAAGCAAAAAGACGAATAAATGTTCCCTTTTTTCTACCCCTTATTTTGCTAATAAATCTTGTTTCTTCTTCAATAAAAGAGCATTTTTTCTAACGAGAAGGTTGGAAAAAATGCTTTTTTATATGAATATGATAAGAGACTTTATTCCTTTAATAATCGAAATAATAACTCCAATCCTTTTTTTACTACTCGACGCTGAATGGTCTCTCGATCACCATTAAAATGGAATAAGTATGTATGACACTGATCGTTTGGATCACAAATACTTATATAAACAGTACCTACTTCTTTTCCTTCAATTGAATCCGGTCCTGCAACACCGGTAAAGCTTATTCCTATATCTGATAAATAATGTTTTTTTACTTGTTGAGCCATGGCTTCTGCACATGCTTCACTAACCGTACCATGGTCCTCGATCAGATCCTGTGAAATGCCAAGTACCTTTTCCTTTATAACTGGTTGATAAACGGTTGCACTACCTTGAAAAACAGAAGAAGAGCCTTCCCGCTTTACTATTGC
>JACYYJ010075850.1_pt1 | contig 10386 bp, 15 predicted proteins | sample 8236861 | NCBI WGS metagenome assembly JACYYJ01 (sample SAMN14103086, study PRJNA606662) | landfill metagenome | isolation source: landfill solid waste | place: India:New Delhi, Okhla landfill site | collected 2017-11-05
CGATGTACGGGGCCTGCATCGCCTGCACCGCGAGCAGGTTCTGTTGCACGTCGTAATTGGCGGCGACGATTTGCTCGTGCGCTTCCCACGCTGCGTTGTACTGCTCAAGCGAGATGCGGTTCTCATTCAGCAGCGCGTCCATTTGCGACCAGCCCTCGTCGTTGAGAGCGAACAGGTCGCTGATCCAGTCGGACGCCTGCTGGATGCCGGAGCCAAGCGACTGCACGTTGCTGATTAGCACGCGGAACGTATTGTCGAATGCCTGCCCGGCGCGAATGCCCTCCTCGGCGAATAGGCTCATCTCGTTGCCGAGGCCGGCGAGGTTGAGTTGCGAGAGTGGGTCATCGAGGCCGGCGATACCCATCATCGCCTCGACAACCTCGCGGGTGGCAGCAATCGCCTCCCGGCTGCCGTCGGTGTAGTTGGCGAGATTCTGCGAGAGCGAGATGATTCGCGCCTCGTACTCTTCCTGCGTGATCGTGCCCGCATCAAGCTGCGCGTTGAGATTGGCGATCTCCGCTCCAACGGGGGCGTAGATGATCGAGCCGTCCTGTAGCGCGCCGTTGATACGGTCCTGTGCGTCCAGATACTCCTGAGACGAGTCCGCACCTTCGCGCATCAGCTCATTGAGCGATTCCAGCTCGGCAGCGATCTCCCAGTCACCGGCAATCCGCAGATCATCGAGCGTAAGCGTCAGGTCTTTCGCCCGCTCGTCAAGCGCGGCCAGTGCTTCCTCACCCTCTTCGAGACCGGCAAAGACGGTATCCATGCCGCTCTTCCACAGCTCGTTCGCCGTGGTGAGACCGGTCACGGCGTCCGTAGTACTTTGAATATCGTTGGGCAGCTCGCCATAGATGCGCGCGAGCCGGACCAGCCCGTCGGTGTACTCATCGCTCGTGATCGCGCCGGAGGTAAACGCGTAATCCAGCGCGTTGAGTTCCGCGTTGAGTTCCCCGATATTCGTGGTCGGGTCGAGATACGCCTGCGCCAGCGCGTTGAGCGCTTCGGCACGTACGGCAAGCTCGGCGTCGGTGAGCGTCATGGAATCGCGGATGGTCTGCTCAGCCATCGCCCACGTCTGGCCGGTGGCCTCAACGTGAATCGCGATCTGCTGGCGCATCCACTCGGTATCATTTACCCGCTCTTCGGCAAGGCGCATCATCACGTCATTGCGCTGCACCATGCCTTCGATCGCACCGCCGATCGCTTCGTTCCCGAGCACGGTCTGGCGCGCCGCTTCGGTCAGCAGCCGCGATGTCGCCTCGTTGAATGACTCCATTGAGCGCGTGGCGTTGTCGACGCCAAACACCAGCGTCCGGAAGAACCCAACCGGGTCGCCATCCTTCAACCGCCCCATCGCCGAAGCGAGCACGTTGGTCGATTCGGCAAACGCCTGCATAACACTGTCGCCACTGCGGAGCGAGTTGACGAACGTGCCCATGAAGCCGCCGATGGCAACACCGCTACCGAACCCGACCGCAAGCGCCGTGGTCCATGCCGTCGTTGCCGCCGTCACGCTGGCAAGCACCGGCACCAGCCCGCCAAGTGCGCGGATGGCCGCCGCCGTCTCCACAATGCGCGGCAACAGCAGCAGGAACCCGCCCGCCGCCGTGGTCGCAACGGCGGCAAGTCCGGTCAGCCCCGCCGCCGCCGCCTGCGCCGGCCCCGGCATCGCGTTCATCGCGTCGGTAACGAGCATGATCCCTTCCGTCGCGATGTCGAACCCGACACGCGCAAACGGAGCGAACGCCTCGCCGATCTCGATACTGAAGTTGGTCAGCGACGCCCGGAACCGGCTGAACGACCCCTGAATAGTGTCCATCTGGCGCTCAAAAGCGGCAGAGGTCGCGCCGGTGGCAGACTCCATATCAATCAGCATCTCGACATAGCCGGATGCGCCATCCCGCGCCAGAATCAGCGCCGCGTTGTTGGCGCGGACATTCCCGGTCAACTCCTGCATCCTGGAGGCGCTGCCACCCGCCGTCTCGTCAAGGAATTGCAGGAACGCCGTAAACCCTTCGGTCTTGATAAGCGCCTCAGCCGATTCGTACCCGTATTCCCGCACGGCCTCGGTCAACGCCTCGGTCGGGTTGAGCGCCGCCGTCAACAGGGCGGTGAACGCCGTCTCCGCCTCGGACGCGTTCAGCCCCTCGCGCGTCAATTGGGCATATGCCGCGCCGAGTTCCTCGATCGACACCGCAAGCACGTTCGACAGCGGCAACGCGCGACCCATGCTATTGGCGAGTTCTTCGAAGCTGATAACACCGGAGTCGACCGTGCGGAACAACACGTCGGAGATGTGTTCGGCCTTGTCGGCGGACAGCCCGTACGCGTTGATGACTGATGTGATCGCGCGCGCCGCCGTGCCGGTATCGGTCAGTCCGGCCTTCGCAGCGACGGCGGAAGCCCGCAGCACATCGAATGCATCGGNNGCCCAGCTCACCGGCAAGGCCGCGAAGCTGATCGGCCATGTTCGCCAGCCACGCGTCGGACTGGTTGGCGATCGTGCCGACGTTCGCCATTGCGGCCTCGAAGCTGGCAAAGTTGCGGACGCTCAGGCCGATTGCCGCCGTGGTTGCCGCCCCGAATGCGGTCAACGCCTGTCCAACCGTCCGGATTTCGCCGTCGAGCGCCCGGACCTGATCGGAGAACGATTTCAGGCCGGCATTGCCCTTGCCGATTTCGTTGAGGGAAGAGCCAAGCGTCTTGGCCGCGTTCCCGGCACGCTCAAACGCCGGGGACATATTGTCAGTGGCTTGCAGGCGGACATCGAGGGTCTTGCTGGCCATTATTCACCGCCTCGCATCGTGCCGTACAATGACGGCATGGATGTGATCGCAGACAGGAGATGGTGAATGGATGTCCTGACGCTGGCCGTAGGCGTGATGCTGTTCGTGGTGATGGTGCTCGCCGTGATCTTCGCAATCCGGCTCTGGGATTTGGTCACGCAAGCGTCGGAGTACTTCGCACGCGAAAACGAGCGGTACCGGCGCGCATACGAACAACACCGCAAGCAGTGACACTTCTGGTTGTCGTGACAGCCCCGCATTGCCCGTCCTAGCTCAATCCGGCTTTCGCCCTCGCCCGTTCCTTCGATTCCCGCTCACGCCGTTCCCACTCGACTTTTTCCTGCTTCGCCTTTTGCGCCTCCCGCTCTGCCTCGTCTTCTCGCATCACCCCGTACGTGACTGCGTTTTGCAGCGCCTTGGCGATCTGCATGTCCTCCAGTGCCGTTGCCCAGGGCTCGTTGGGCGAGAGGCCCGTCACCTTCATGTCGAACCAGTCGAGGTAGTAGCGAGCGTCCTCCGACAGTGACGGCGGTTCTACGTCGTGCCCGAGGCTTCGTCGCTTGTGGAGGTATCCCCAGTCTTCGTACTCTTCGATGACTTTCCCGATCCCGCTGCGAGCTTCATCCCGCCCGGATTCAGCAGCCACGACAGCACGAGGCTTCCGGTCTCGTTGTCGAGCATGTACTCCAGCAGCTCCCATGGCTCGGCGTCCTCCCCGATGTACTGCTTGACGAACGCCGGCGCGTCAGGATGCCCCGGTGCCGGCACCGGGATGGTCTCGCCGCTCTCGGGATTGCGTGCCCGGATGTCCCAATCGAGGATGTATCGCCACGCGGCCTGATATGCCTCGGCGTGCTTGGTTCGCACGCTGAACGGAATCTGCTTCGCCTGTCGCGTGGTGAGGTGCGCGAGCGTCACCGTGAGCGTCACGCCGTCCCGCATCTCAATTTCGCGAACGTCGGGGTCGTCGAATCCAACAGGACGGAAGCTTTCGAGCGAAACCACCGGCGCGGTCTCGGCAGGCGCGTCGGCCTTGGTCGTCTTGCGCTTGGGCTGGGGCATCGGGCACTCCCATGATCAGGGGCGGCATCGTGCCGCCCCGCGAACCTACGCCAGTGCGGCCAGATCAGTCAGCACGGTCAGCTCCCAGATCGGCGCTTCGAGCAGCGCCACGAACGTCAGGGAGACGGTCATGTTGTTGTTGTCGGCGTCCTCGGTCCAAGCGTCGAACACCGCGCGCTCGATGTCGATCGTGGCGGTATGGTTGACACCGGCGCTGATTTCCGGGCCTTCCTTCTCGATGCGGATCGACACCTCGCGGTTATTGATCCACTTTTCGTATTCATCCCAGCGGTCGAACTCGAACCGCAGCGTACCGGACACCTCGCGGGCACCACGGCCCTTGCGGCCGATGATCCCGCTGGCGCGTCGCTTGTTCGCCAAGTTGAGCGTCTGCGTGACGTTGAACGACAGCGCGCGGTCGCTGATGTTGGTCGTGCCGAGCGTCGACGAATTCTCGTCGTACACGTCGAGATAGAAGTTGGTCCCCTCGAACTCGATCGTGTCGTAGTCCGGAATCGCGATGGTCGGGAACAGGCCGCTGATGTAGAACGGCTCGTTCGTCGGCGCGTTCGTCCAGTCGGATTCGACCGTCAGCGTGTCGGACGTGTTGCTCGCAACCTGCCGAACCTCGCCAATACCGGAGCCGTAGTCGAGGAAGACGTACGCACCCTTGTGCTCATCAACGGACCACCCCGCCGTGGTCATCACCAGCGTGGATGTGGTGCCGCCGGTGGCCGTACCCTCGAATCCCTCAAATCGCTTCGCCTCGGACAGGAACGGCGTGCCGCCGATCTGCCAACTGTTGTCCGTCGACGTGGCGTCGCCGGAGATGTTGAACTCATCGAAGCGATTGCCGGTCGACTGCCACGGCAGCCCGTCAACACCGAACAGCGCCGAGAAGGTGCTGATGTCATCGGCGTTGAAGGTCGGGGCGAAGACGTACTCGTAGCCCGATCCGGACGCCGAGCCGGTCACGCCGCCCTTGATCGCGTACTGCGCGAGCTGGGCAAGCTCCTGGAACGTCGCCGCGCCGCCGAAGGTGGCGGACGGGTCGGCGAAGTCGCGGCGAATCTTGGCCGTGCGGTCGTACCCGCCGGTCATGTCCTGCGAGCGCTGGATCGCGCCCACGCCCGGCGACGCGGTGTACGGAATGAACATCCGCGCGGTCGGGGTCTTGAACACGCCCGGCTGGTCCTCGGTGGCCAGCATGAACGTTTGGTTCGCGGTCTCGTTCGGGACACTGAAAATTGGCATTACGAATCACCGCCTCCCTGCGTGCGCTCGCCCGCGGGCTTGCTGGCCGGGGCGGTGCTCTTCTTGACCTCGCGATAGAGGTCGCTCTGCATCACGTGCCGCTGGTCGAGCGGGTTGAGCCGTTCGAATTCCTCGGCGCTCAGGTCGCGGGTGGGCACGCCGTAACTGACGCGCTCCCCCTTCCCCGTGTATTTCCATGCACTCATGACGTCGGTACCTTTCGCTTCCATGACGTGTCGAGGGTGACGATCGCCGCGTGACACGGCCCGGCCTCGAACCACTGCAACGCCATCCGGCGCACCAGCGCCTCGACCCAGACGTGATCGACGCTGCCCGGCAGATCGGTATCGGCGAAGGCCGCGTTGACGTTGCCGCCGTACGTGTTCGCGTCGAACAGGTCGAGCAACGCTTCCGGCAGCCCGTCCACCCGCGCCGCCGCGCCGGGGTCGCCCGTGTCCTGCACCAGCGCCACCAGGTCGATGCCCGCGTTGACGATCTGCAGGCCCGAGCGCGCCTTTTCGATGCGCGCCGGCAGGTACAGCGACTGCCGGACCATCAGCCACGGCGACGCCGGCACCTCCGGCCGCGCGGGGTAGCTGACGCCCTCCAGCCCGAGGGTGTCCGCATGAGCGGTGATGACCGCCGTGACGGCCTTGAGCACGTCCTTCGTGTTCACAGCGCCGCCATCACGCGGTCAACGCCGCGCCCGTAGATGTCGTCAACGCGGCCTTCCATCGCCTCGGCAGACCGCTGCATGTAGTGGCTCCCCTCTTGCACCACACGCCGGGCGAAGATCAGCCGCCCGTTGATCTCGAACACGAGGTACGGGTTGCCCTCGATCGGGCCGCCCTCCTCGCGCTGCCACGCGTAGACGAGATTCGTGCCCCAGCTCCCACCCCATCCCTCGCGGGTCAGGATCGTGATGCTGCCGGCCAGCGCGCCGGTGTCGATCGGCGCGAACTCCTGCGCGTAGCCGACACCCTCGGTCAGCGCGGCATCGCGTGCCGCCTGCATCTCGGCGTCGAGCAATCCCGGCGCGGCCGCCATGGCATCGGCGAACCCGATCAGCTCGGCGGCGTCGATCGTGATCTCCATCACGGCACCTCCGGCATCGGCGTTTGGAACAGCTCGGTCACGCCGATACTGATCAGCCGGTCATCGCCGTACTCGGGCTTCGGGGTATCCACCCGGAACAGCCGCGTGTCGTTGATGACGAGCAGGTTCCCCGGCTGGATGTCGGTCTCCATCCGCAGCTCGGGGACGTCCGGGTGCGGACGCCACGCCTCCGTCCGGAACACGAACGGGGATTCGAGGCTGACGACCATCTCGCCGGTCTGCGGGCCACCGACGCCGTTGGCGCGGAGCTTGCCGGTGCCGGACTCGACCACCCCCAGCGCCTCGACCGACGTGCTGTCGGCCCATCCCGCCGGGCGGTTGACTGTCCAGCAGGTGTAGGTATCGGTGTGCAGCTCGTCGTGCACCGCCTGCTGGATCGCCGGCAGCGCCTCGCGCAGCGTGGCGAACCCGGCATTGATGGCGGCACGATCGATCACCACGTCTCCGCTCCCCTCCGGTTGGTCAGGAACCGGCTCGTGACCGTGACGCGTGACGTCCAGTGGCCACCGCTGGCCCCGTCAATCGCGTCCGCCTTCGCATCCAGCGCGTCGGCAAGGTCCGTCAGTTCCTTCGTACGGGTCGCGGCCCACCCGATCGAGCCGTCACCCGTCGCGGCAACCGCCGTGGGCTGCCGCGCGATGGCCACCGCGACGCGACGAAGGATGTTCGCCGCCGCGCGGTAGAACGGCGCGGTATCGACGTCGACCACGCCGTAGCTGGCCATCACCGCCTCGTAGGTCTCGTCCGCGACGATGCCGGGCTCCGTCGTGTCGACGGCCAAGCCCCGGATCACGTCGAGCGGCGTGACCTCGGCGGGGTCGTACGAGAAGGTCACGACGTGCTCGCCTTCTTCGTCGCGCTGCGCTTCGGCGCGGGTTTCGATGCCGGCTTGGCCGTTGTGATCGGCGTGCCCCACGCGTCGACGCGGGTCTTTCCATCGGCGGCGAGGTATTCACCGCCGGGGATCGTCTCGTCAAGGCGTCGCGGTTGGTCAGCCATCGGTCACTCCCTAGCTCGGCGGCGCGTAGGCGGCGTTGTCGCTGTAGAGCACCGCCGCCTTCCAGCGGCCGTAGACGCTCACGCCGTACTCGCGTCCGAGGTTCTGCGCGCGCAGCGGGTAGTGCTCGTGATCGGCGATGATCCGGAATGCACCCGATCCGGTCAGGCTGCCAGTGCGCGTGCGGATGCCGAGCGGCTTGAAGGCGCTGCCGAGGTCGAGTGCGACCTGGTAGTCCGCCGGTACCCACGGCTTCACCCACACCTCAGCACCACCGAAGACGCCGATCGCGCGGTTGTCGGGGTTGTTGACGTCAAGCGACCGGCTGCCAACCTGCGACGCGCCGGTGACGGTCACGCGGGCATCGAGGTACGGCGCGAAGCCGGTGAAGCCTCGCACGGTCGCCTCGTCCGCCTTGTTGATGTAGACGACCACCTGCCCGTCGACGCCGTGCTCAACGACGGTATCGATCAGGCCTTGCACCGCCGCCTCCGTCAACGTGGCGTTGGCGAGATAGTGCGTGTGCGTGTTGCCGTCGAACGACGTGCCGCTCGGACCCGGCGGGATCGGCTGCCCGTCCGCGTTCAGCAGTGCCCTGAGGGCGTAGGTGCGCTTGGACTGGAGACGGTCGAAGTAGCTGGCGGTGTTCGTGTTGTTGAACAGCACCGTCTTGAGCAGGTTCTGGAACCGGCGCAGATCGGCCGCCGCGAAGGCGTCAAGCTGCGCGGCCAGCTCCGCCGCACTGACCATCTCGAAGTAGGTTCGCGTCCACTGGATCGTGCCGCCGTAGATGCGCAGCGGGAACCCGACCTGGCCGAAGTTCGCCGCCTTGCTGGCGTCCGCCGCGCCCCACTCGTCAAGCTCGTCGATGATCGCTTCGTCGGCCGCGCCGAGCGCCAGCTCGGGTTGGTCCGTCAGCATCGCCAGATCGCCAACCATATCGGCGAACAGGCGGTTGTGAATGTCGAGTGCCTCACTGAATCGCGCGGCGATTTCCGCCTCGCGCCCCGCGACCGGCTGCGTATCCTCAGCCAGGTCTTCGAGGACATTGAGGGTTCCGTACTTACCCATGTCTCAAATCCTCCCTATGCCTGGCCGGTGAACCGGACGCGCGTCGCGTCGATCACGCGCGCCACGACGGTCGTGCCGCCGGTGGTGGTAGCCGTGTCGAGCCGACCTGCGGTCGCACCGACATACAGCGGCGTGCCCGGTGTGAGACCCGCCCCGTAGTGGAAATTGCAGTTGATGAACAGTGTCACGGCCTCGCCGGAATCGGCGTCACCGCCGGCCATGCCGAAGCCGACAGCGGCGGCGTCGGCCGCCGTTCCGTCCGACCGCTTGACCGTCCCGTCACTCGCGATGTAGCAGACGTCGCCGGCCTCGATGTCTTCGCCCGCCTTGAGGCCGGTGATGGTGTTCTCCCGGCTCGGGGTGGGCGAGGACAGGCTCGGCGTGCCGCTCTTGGCAATCAGCGCCATGTGTCACTCCTAGGCTCGGTATCGTGGGCGGCTGCGATCTTCCGCCGCCTTGATGTCGCGTTTTCCGTCGCTCGGCTTCGGGTTCGGCCCGTTGCCGGGCGTGTGCGCCTTTTCGGTCAGGCGCTCGATCAATTTCTGCGTCGCGGGCTTGGCAAGAAACGCCTGCTTGGCGAGCGCATCGTCGTCAGCGCCGTCGTACAGGTCGCGGACTTCCTCGGGCACCGTGTCCCACGTTGCGGCGAGGGTGTCGTTGACGACCTTGAGCGCCATATCGAGGCGCTGTTGCGCCGCTTCCAGATCGGTGACGGCGGTGTCGTATTTCGGCTGGAGGTCGTCGAGCAATCTCTTGTAATCACCCTGCTTCTCGGCTTCCTTGCGCCGCGCCTCCGCCGTGATCTCGCTCGTGATCTCGTCACGTAGCTCCTTCGCCAGCTTCCGGCGCTCGCGGTCGAGCCGCTTGCCGATCAGGTTGTCGAGTTCCGCCTGCGACGTGATCGCCTTGAACCCGTTGTCGCCAGAACTGCCCCCCTGTTCACCGCCGGAGTTCGCGTCGCCGTTCTGGTCGTCCTGGTTCTCGCCGGTGTCGCCGCCGGGCTCGCCCTCCCCCTCGTGATCGCCACCGCTGATGCGCGGCAGGATGCCGGTCGTGCGGTAGTCCGCAAGCAGGCGATGCGCGATCGTCTGCCGAGTTGCTCCGAGCGTCATTGCCGTCCTCCCGTGATTGCCGCTCACGTCGCGTAGGGATAAACACAAAAAAGCGGCCCTAACCTCGTCTGGAGGTTGGGACCGCTTGGGCCGCTAACGCATGGGCCGCTACGGGCCGCGTGATCTGCGGTTGTGATTATGATTATAGCATCGTGACGCTACCCACGTATATGTCTACGCTTCGACCGAATTCCACGAGCCGCACCAGCGGCACCGGAACTTGTAGATGTGGCGTGGCGTGGTCGATGGCACCTCAACGTGAATCTTGCCGCATGGCTTGCGCGTCTTGCGATTCGTGCCCTCGCAGCGGACCGCCTTCCATCGCAGCACCAACGCCATCAATCATCCTCCCCGACGATCGCGATGTCGTACGGCGGATTCGTCACGCCGCCCACCCACGCGTCCGCAAACGCACGTGTCAGGTGCGTCACCAGCGCTTCCGGCAGCTTGCCGTAGCTCACCAGCACCGCGTGATAGGCGGTCACGTCCTTCGCCAGCGCTTGGGCCTGATCCCGCCGCGCCGTCAGCATCTGATCGATCTCGTGCACCTCGGTGGCGTCCATCGCTCCCCCCTGCCGCGTCTGCCATCTCCGCCGCAATCNNTGCCGGCAGCATCACCGCCCCCTAGTTCGCCACGAACCGGACCCCGCCGGCCCGGTACGGCATCGTCACCGACAGCGCCACCAGCATCCGCACCCGCCACCGCAGCCGCGCCAGCCACACCGCCGGGGGCAGCGCCCGGAACGCGGGCATCCCCAGCTGCATCGCGGCCGCCTCGAACGCGGCGAACGACGGCGCGGTGACGAGCCGGTGCAGGATCACGCGGGCGCGGTGCAGCTCGGTGGCGGTCATTCGTCGCGGCCCGCCGGCGAGATGTACGTTCCGGACGGCACGGTCACTCGGTCGCGGCGACGCTCAAGAGCACGTCCGAGCCCTTCGATAAACTGCCGTTCATGCTTCTCAGCGATGTACGCGGCAAGATCGT
>JACYYJ010133129.1_pt7 | contig 10379 bp, 7 predicted proteins | sample 8236861 | NCBI WGS metagenome assembly JACYYJ01 (sample SAMN14103086, study PRJNA606662) | landfill metagenome | isolation source: landfill solid waste | place: India:New Delhi, Okhla landfill site | collected 2017-11-05
GGTTCTCGGACGCCAACCGGTCCGCGAGTTCGGAGGTCGAGATCACGGGTCGCATAACCCCATCCTGCCCGCAGTGAGCATCGACGACGCATGGCCTCAGCGTCAGGACCAGCCACTACCATGAGTAGGGGCGAACAAAGGGGACAGGCGTGAACGATCTCATCGATACCACCGAGATGTACTTGCGCACCATCTACGAGCTCGAGGAGGAGGGCGTGGTGCCGCTGCGTGCCCGCATCGCGGAGCGGCTGCACCAGAGCGGGCCCACAGTGAGTCAGACCGTGGCGCGCATGGAGCGCGACGGTCTGGTGGTCGTCGCCGACGACCGACACCTCAAGCTCACCGACCACGGGCGTGAGCTCGCGGTCGCGGTGATGCGGAAGCACCGGCTCGCCGAACGGTTGCTCGTCGACGTCATCGGGCTGGAATGGGAGCACGTTCACAACGAGGCGTGCCGTTGGGAACACGTCATGAGCGAGGCGGTGGAACGCAAGCTCATCACGTTGCTGAACAATCCCACCACCTCCCCGTACGGCAACCCGATCCCGGGGCTCGACAAGCTCGACGCCGGGAGCGAGCCAGCTCCGCCCGCCGAAGCCGGTCTCGTCCGCCTGGACGAGGTGGCCAAGACGGGCGGCGGCAAGGTCGAGATCCGGCGGATCGCCGAACACGTGCAGCTCGACGAGAGCCTCATGGGCCAGCTGCGCGCTGTCGGCGTCGTACCGGGTGGGACCGTCACGATCGGCAGCATCGCGAACGGCGAATCGACGGTCGAGGTGTCCGACGGCACCACGACGGATCGAATCCCGACCTCCGCACTGCATGCGGTGCTCGCACAGGCACGCTGACCGCTGCCACCGGAGACGGCCGCACAGCCGAACCACGGCTGAGCGCGGCCGGATCTCGGCGGACCCGAACGACGCCGCGTGCCTCGCCGCGGCGTCGTTCCACTCCGCGCTTCCGGACGCCCTGTCCCCTCCATCCATGCCCACGTCCACGCCGCCGGGCGAGTCACGCCCCGGGCACGGTCGTCGGCGTGCAGGGCGTCGTTCGAGTGGCTTCCCACGCCCACGCACGTCCATTGCTCCCCTCCTGCCACGCCGTAGCCCGCGCGTACGCGGTTCGGTTCCACACCTGTTCGCCACCACACCGTCACCGACGGTGAACCGGGGCGCCCCGCGGTTGCCGACCCCCCTCTCCGGAGCACCCCGCGCTGGGTGCACACTGTCGCCTCGTACCGGTTTCACACCTCTTCCCGTCCGAGAAAGGGCCCGCACGTATGCCCACCGACACCACGACGTCGAGCACGCCCATGAAACTCGTTGTCACGGGCGGCGCAGGCTATATCGGTAGCGTGTGCACGGCCCGGCTACTCGAGGCGGGGCACGAGGTCACCGTCGTCGACGACCTCTCCACGGGTCACGCGGACGCCGTCCCCGAGGGAGCGCGGTTCGTACAGGGCGACGCCGCCGAGGTCGCGGGAACCCTGCTCGCGGAAGGCTTCGACGGTGTGCTGCACTTCGCCGCCAAGAGCCTGGTGGGTGAGTCCATGCAGGACCCCAGCACCTATTGGCGCGGCAACGTTCTCACCTCCCTGCGCCTGCTCGACGCGATGCGCACACACGGCGTACCGCGGCTGGTGTTCTCCTCGACCGCGGCGACCTACGGCGAGCCCGAGGTGACGCCGATTCCGGAGACCGCGCCGACGGACCCCACCAACACCTACGGCGCCACCAAGCTCGCCATCGACCACGCCATCACCAGCTACGCACGCGCCCACGGCCTCGCGGCCGCCAGCCTGCGCTACTTCAACGTGGCCGGTGCCTACGGCCAGTTCGGTGAGCGGCACACCACCGAGACCCACCTCATCCCGCTGATCCTGCAGGTGGCGACCGGCAACCGTGACCAGGTGCAGATCTACGGCGACGACTACCCGACCGAAGACGGGACGGCCATCCGCGACTACATCCACGTGGTCGACCTCGCCGACGCGCACCTGCTGGCGCTCGCGCACGTGACGCCGGGCAAGCACGAGATCTTCAACCTGGGCAACGGCACCGGTTTCTCGGTGCGTCAGGTGATCGAGGCCTGCCGCGAGGTCACCGGCCACGAGATCCCCGCCGCGGTGGCACAGCGACGCGCCGGCGACCCCGCCGTCCTCGTCGCCGCGAGCGACAAGGCGCAGGCCAAGCTCGGTTGGAAGCCGCAGCACACCGACCTTGCCGGCATCGTGGCCGACGCGTGGGAGTTCACCCGTCGCCGGCAGGAGGCCCAGTAGACGGTCGAGCCGAGTCGTGCGGCGAACACGGGCTGGGCGGTGTGCGGTCTTCCGGCGCCGTCCAGATCGGCTCTTCGTCGCACGACGTGGCGAGCCCCACGAGCTTTTCCGGCGGCAACCCGTGTCCGAGTGCCTGTCTGAGCAACTTGGACAGCAGGTGATTCGGATCCGCGGCCTGAGCAGCGTCGAGGGCCATACCCGCCAGAGCTCCTTCGCCCCGCACGTAGGCGGAGTACGCCAGCAGGGTCGCGGGCTGGGCCCGCTCGGGTGTCGGCGTGTGTTTGGTCAGCAGAAGCCACAGGCGCTCGGCCGTGACCGCGCCCGCGCTGTCGGCGGGAAGAGCGGTGGCCAGGCACGCGTCACGAATCCTCGGCTGCGCGAGGGCGACGGCCAGCTCGACGACTTCGGTGTCGGACAGAAGCAGCGTTCCCTTCCACGCCCGCGCCAACACTGTGCGCACCGCCGCCCGACCTCGCCGCAGTGAGGCCACGTCGTCGCGCGATGCGGCGGAAAGCCGCCGACGCAACATCGCCGCGCGTCGCTCCAGCACGTCCGACGCGACAGGCTGAAGCTGTCTCTCCATGGCCGCCCTGCTGCTGTGCGTGACCAACCCGGCGTGGGCACTCACGGCGGCCATCACGGTGCTGGCCGGATCCGGCAGATGCCCTGCACAGCACGATTGCTCGTAACAGCGCCACGGTGCGCCCGCCCGGATCTTCGGTACCCACAGGGCGTGCGACACGGGTAGCCCCGCCTGCCCGAAGACCTCGCGCACCGCCGTGACGACCGTCCGGGCGGGCGGTCCCGTGGCATCTCCACGGCGGCCACCCACGACGACCGCGGTCACCGCGACCGAGTCGTGGGCCAGGGGCCCCAGGAGCTGTCTGGCCAGTGCGGCTTCGTCTCCGGGCTGAGGAAGGTCGGCACGCACGATGTTGCCGATGCGCGCGCCCGTCGTCCCTCGATGACCGACCAACACCAGGGAGTCGACCGGGTCGAAACCGAGGAGATGCGGGGTGGCCGCCAGTAGCTCTCCCGGGTCGCGCAGATCGATCGGCGAGCGGTCGGCGGTCTGGGAGTCCGTCGTGGATGAAGGTGTCATGCGTCCACGATGAAGCGCATCGGGGGCGCCGGGTGAGCGTGAGCGACATCTGTGGACAACCGGCGCCGATGTGGACAACCCCGGGCCCACCCGGGCCCGGGGTCGGGGAAATGTCGGTGCGGCCTGCTAGCGCTTCCCGCCCGGGGAGAACGCGTCGCGCAGCGACTCCTCGCCACCCACGACCGGCACGGTCACCGTCGACCGCGTCACTTCGAGCCCCACCGTCGCACCGGGCGACGGGCGCAGCGTGAAGTCGTGATCACTCGACAACAGGACGAACTCCAGGCGGTGTCCCTCGCCCAGCACGTAGTCCTGTGGCTGCAGCTCGAAGGAGATCCAGTACGGCTGCCCGGGCCGCAGCGCCTTCGTCCGCGAGAGCCCGTTCCGGTTCTGCGGGTCCGCCCACCCGCGCGTGATCACGTGGGCGCTTCCGTCCGGAGCGCGGTCGACCAGCACGGCCGTCAGATTGGCAGCCGGCTGCCCGAATTCCGTCCGCAGTCGCACCGCGGGCGTCCCGCTCAGCCGGACGGGTTCGCTCGCGGCCTCGGTGGTGTAGGACAACCTGTGTTCCGACGCCGGCGCGTCCACCAGGTCCTCGACCGTCCTGGTGGCGTCGTCCGTGAGCCACTCGGTGACGGGCTTGCCGCGGCCACGCTGCACGCCGAGCTCGCCGCGTTCCTCACCACCGGGGCCCAGCCGCAACGTGGCGTCCTCCGTGCCCGGAGCGGGCCAGTCGGCCTCCTGGGTCCACGAGCCGTCCTCCCGCTGGATAGTGGCTCTCGGCTCGTCCTCGACACCGTTGTCCACGTCGTAGAGGTAGTGGCTGAACCAGCGGTTCAGAGTCGCCAACCACTCCTCCTGGCGCAGCGAGTACGGGTCGGCGTGTCCGGACTGGTGCAGCCAGAGGGCGCGCTCGACACCGTGTTCGGCCAACGCGTCCCACCACTCGACGACCTGGCTGACCGTCACGTTCCAGTCGGAGAGACCGTGCACGGCCAGCACGGAGGCCTCGATCCTGTGGACGTCGTCGAGGTAGTTGCGTTCGTGCCAGAAGTCGTTGTAGTCGCCGGTGAGCCGGTCCTGCTCCCGTGCCAGCTCCTCGATCACCGGACGGCAGATGTCCTGGTCGGCGCGCGTGTAGACGTACTCGGCGAGCACGTCGGCGTCCTCGCCCTGGAAGCCGCCGGGTGCGACGACGGCACCGTTCTCGCGGTAGTAGTCGTACCAGTTCGAGATCGCCGCGATGGGCACGATCGTCTCGAGTCCCTCGACACCGGTCGTGGCGACGGCGTTGGGCAGGGTCCCGTTGTACGAGACACCCATCATCGCGGTGCGTCCGGTCGTCCAGTGGGCGTCCACCTCGGCGCCGCCCGCGTCCCGCGCCTGCGCACGCCCGTTCAGCCAGTCGACGACCGACGTCGCCCCACGGGTCTCGTTCTCGCCACCCGTCGTGGGACACCCCGTGGACCGGCCCGTGCCGAGCGACTCGGCGTAGACGACGGCGAACCCGCGAGCCAGGAAGTAGTCCTGGTAGCGCCAGCTGATCTCGGCCGACGGCTTGCCCGGCACGTACAGCTCGCGGTCGACGTTGTGGTTCGCGACGTCGTTGCCGCCGGCGAAGTACGGGCTCGCCTGGTACACCACCGGCACCCGCAGACCCTGTTCGGTGGCCCGGGGACGCACGACTTCGACGTGCACCACGTCACCGACTCCGTCGTGATCGGAGTCCACGCCGGCCTCGACCCAGACGTGCTCCCGCAGGACGTCGTCCGGGTCGTACACCGGCTGTGCCTGACCGTCGGTGAACACCGGCTGCTGGACCTCCTCCGCTGTGGCGTGCACCGCGACGAGCGGCAGCGACACGGCAGCGGCGGCCAGGAGCCCCCACACACGTTTGACTCTCACGAAGCCCCCAGATCGGACGGCGGCGAAAAAGAATGGTGTTGACCATTGCGGCGGCGCCCCCGGCTGTCAAGCGCGGACCGGCACGATCCGACGAACGGCGGACACTCCCTGTACCGGGCACAGCAACGCCGCCACCGCTTCGTGGGCGCTTCGCCACCCCGCCGGGACAGCTCGACGTCCTGTGCGAGCACAGGCGGTGACAACCCGGTGACCAGCCTGTCGCCGACCCGGTGTCCTTCGTCCTGCTGGCAGACTGGCGGGCATGGACGAGCTTGATCCGACCGTGGAGCACGACCCGCACCTCTGGCTCGAAGACGTCACCGGTGAGGACGTGCTCGACTGGGTGCGAGGACACAACGCAGCGACCGTCGACCGCTACGCCTCGGGTGAGCGGTTCGCGACGCTGCGGGACGAACTGCGCGAGGTCCTCGACGCCGACACCCGCATCCCCTACGTACGGCGCCGAGGCGACCACCTCTACAACTTCTGGCGCGACGCCGGACACCCGCGAGGACTGTGGCGCCGGACCACGCTCGAGTCGTACCGCACGGCCGAACCCGAGTGGGACGTCCTCATCGACGTGGACGCGCTCGCCGAGCGGGAGTCGGAGAACTGGGTGTGGCAGGGCGCGACGGTGCTGCGGCCCGGTTTCCAGCGGTGTCTGGTCGAGTTGTCGCGCGGTGGTGCGGACGCCACGGTGGTCCGCGAGTTCGACCTCGAACGCCGGGAGTTCGTCGAGGACGGTTTCGTGCTGCCCGAGGCGAAGAGCTCGGTGGCCTGGATCGACGAGGACCGGATCTTCGTCGGCACCGACTTCGGCGAAGGATCACTCACCACGTCGGGCTACCCGAGGCTGGTCAAGGAGTGGAAGCGCGGCACACCGCTGGAGGACGCCACCCTCGTGTTCGAGGGCCAACCCGGCGACGTGGTCGTGCGGGCAGTGCACGACCCGACCCAGGGCTGGGAGCGCGACGTCATCCGCAGGGCGATCGACTTCTACCACTCCGAGGTGCATCTGCGGACCGACTCCGGCCTCGTCCGGATCGACGTCCCCGACGACGCCGAGGCGACACTGCACCGCGAATGGCTGCTCGTTCGCACGCGGAGCCCGTGGACCATGCGGAACGAGGGCGCCGGCGACGCCCACTACCCCGCCGGCGCACTGCTGGGCATCGAGCTGGAGAGGTTCCTGGCCGGCGACCGCGACTTCACCGTCCTGTTCGAGCCCGACGCGCACACGTCGCTGGACTACTACGCGTGGACCCGCAACCACCTGCTGCTCGGCACCCTCGTCGACGTCAAGACCCGGTTGCGGGTGCTCACGCCCGCAGCGGACGGCTGGCGCGACGAACCGCTCACCGGCTTCGCCGAGGTCGGAGCGGTCGATCTGGTCGCGACCGACTCCCACGACAGCGACGAGTTCTTCGTGGAGACCAGCGGCTACACCGAACCACCGGCTCTGCTGCGTGGGGAGGTCGGTGGACCGCTCGACACGGTGAAGAGCGCCCCGGCGTTCTTCGACGCCACCTCGATGACCGCCACACAGCACTTCGCCACCTCCGACGACGGCACCCGCATCCCGTACTTCGTCGTCGGGCCGCGCGAACGCACCGAGCCCTCGCCGACCCTGCTCACCGGCTACGGCGGGTTCGAGATCTCGTTGACGCCCTCCTACAGCGGGGTGATCGGACGGGGTTGGCTCGCCCGCGGCGGCACGTACGTGGTCGCGAACCTGCGCGGTGGAGGCGAGTACGGACCCGACTGGCACAACCAGGTCGTGAAGACCAACCGGCTGCGCGTCTACGAGGACTTCGCCGCCGTGGCACGTGATCTGGTGGCCCGGGGAATCACGACGCCGCAGCTGCTCGGAGTGCAGGGTGGCAGCAACGGCGGGCTGCTCACCGGAGTGATGCTCACGCGCTACCCGGAGTTGGTGGGTGCGGTCGTGAGCCAGGTGCCGCTGCTGGACATGCGGCGTTACCACAAGCTCCTGGCGGGGGCGTCGTGGATGGCGGAGTACGGCGACCCGGACGTTGCCGAGGAGTGGGCGTACCTGAAGCAGTACTCGCCGTACCACAACGTCCACAGTGACCGGGCGTATCCGCCGACGCTGTTCGTGACGTCCACTCGGGACGATCGAGTGCATCCGGCGCACGCACGCAAGATGATGGCGACGATGCACGCCGACGGCCACGACGTCGCCTACTACGAGAACATCGAGGGCGGGCACGGCGCGGCCGCCGACAACGCTCAGCTCGCCTTCAAGTGGGCGCTGGTGTTCGAGTTCCTCTGGCAGCGGCTCAGCGACGGAACCGGTCGGCCAGGTACTGCTGGAACGTGATCGTCCCGGTGTCGCCGTCCGGCGCCAGATGGTGCCCCGCGCGGTAACCCGCGTACACCGAGCCGAACAGGGTGATCGGCCGGACCGGGCGGCTCCGGCCGGCGGCGGCCTGGAACTGCCGGACGAGGTCGGGCCAGTCCGCGATCTCGGGCCCGCCGAGGTCGCGGACCCGGCCCGCCGGGCTTCCCCTTGCCAGGTCGGCCAGGCGCGCGCCCACCTCCGTGACGGACACCGGCTGGAACCGGATGTCCGGCACGAGCACGAGAGGGGACCGCGTCAGCGCCGACGACAGTCGCGCGACGAGCTCGTGGAACTGCGTGGCACGCAGGATCGTCCACGGAACACCGCCGTCCTCGACGAGGCGTTCCGTGGACGTCTTGGCTTTGTAGTACGGCAGCGGGATCCGATCCGCTCCGACGATCGAGATGTACACCAGGTGCCCGCACCCGGCGTCGCGGGCAGCGGCCAGCACCCGCTTCCCCAGCTCCGCTTCCCCGCCGCGGAGGCCGGTGACGTTGGTGGCACAGTGCACGACCGCGTCGGCCCTCTCGAAAGCCGCTCGCAGCTCGACCGGACGGCCGTAGTCGACCCGCACCGTTCGCACACCGTCCCGCAGCGAGGACGACGAACGGCTCGTGACGACGACATCGTGGCCCGCAGCGACGAGCGCACCCACGACCTCACGGCCGAGAGTGCCGGTACCTCCCGTGACGGCCGCTGTGCTCATCGGTCGACTCACCCGTCCTCCACTGTGGCACGACGAGGAGGGCGGCGCCGAAGTCGTACAACACAGGCGGGGGAGCCGACCGCCCTGGCCGACTCCCCCGCCTGCGTGTCGTCCGTCAGCTGCAGCCGGACGTCGCGCCGCAGCCCTCGCACGCGTAGCACGACCCGGCGGGACGCATCTTCGTGCCGCACGTCATGCACAACGGCGCGTCGGCCGCCTTACCGAGCTGCAACTCGACCAGCTCGGTCGTCGTCTGCGCCTCGCGCGCCGGCTGCTCCGACGTCGCGGAGTCGGCCGCGGCCGCACGCTCACCCGCGTCGACGCTGCTGCGCAGCTCGTCCAGGTCCACGTTCTCCGGTTCGGCGTTCCCGCCGCCGTACTCCGCCTCGACCTGTGCCGAGCGCTCGTCGGCGGTGAAGATGCCGAGCTGAGCCCGCTTCTCGTACGGCAGGTAGTCGAGCGCCAGCCTGCGGAACAGGTAGTCCAGCACGCTGGTGGCCATCCGCACGTCCGGGTCGTCGGTCATGCCCGCAGGCTCGAAGCGCAGGTTCTGGAACTTCTGCACGTAGAACTCGAGCGGGATGCCGTACTGGAGACCCACCGAGATCGACATCGAGAAGGCGTCCATCACACCGGCCAGCGTCGAACCCTGCTTGCCGAGCTTGACGAAGATCTCGCCGAGCCCGTCGTCCGGGTAGGAACCGGCGGTCAGGTACCCCTCGGCACCGCCCACGGTGAAGGACACCGTCTGGCTCGGGCGCTTCTTCGGCAGGCGCTTGCGCACCGGCCGGTACTCCACGACCTTCTCCTCGGCCTTCTGCGGCGCCTCGGCCTTCTCCTTCTTGGCCGTCGAGAGCGGCTGCCCGACCTTGCAGTTGTCGCGGTAGATCGCCAACGCCTTGAGGCCGAGCTTCCAGCCCTGGAAGTAGATCTCCTCGACCTCCTCGACCGTCGCCGCCTCCGGCATGTTCACCGTCTTGGAGATGGCACCGGACAGGAACGGCTGCACCGCGGCCATCATCCGCACGTGGCCCATGGGCGCGATCGAACGCTCACCGACGGCGCAGTCGAACACCTCGTAGTGCTCGGGGCGCAGCCCGGGAGCGTCGACGACATGACCGTGCTCGGCGATGTAGTCGACGATCGCCTCGACCTGCTCCTCCTGGTAGCCCAGCGAGCGCAGCGCACGCGGCACGGCGTTGTTGACGATCTGCATGGAGCCGCCACCGACGAGCTTCTTGAACTTCACCAGCGAGAAGTCCGGCTCGATCCCGGTGGTGTCGCAGTCCATCATGAAGCCGATGGTGCCGGTGGGTGCGAGCACGCTGGCCTGCGCGTTGCGCCAGCCGTTGGTCGTCCCGATCTCGATGCCGCGCTCCCACTCCCGCGTCGCCAGCGACCGCACGGCGGCGTCGTTGCGGTGGTAGGTGCGCACGAGCTCGTTGGCCGCGGCGTGCTTGCGCATCACGCGCTGGTGCGGCTCGGCGTTGCGGGCGTAGCCCTCGTAGGGCCCGACGACCCCGGCGAGCTCCGCCGAACGGCGGTACGAGACGGCCGTCATCAGTGAGGTGATCGACGCGGCGAGCGCCCGACCGCCCTCGGAGTCGTACGCGTGCCCCGTGGCCATGAGCAGCGCGCCGAGGTTGGCGTACCCGATGCCGAGCTGGCGGAACTTCCGCGTCGTCTCCGCGATCGGCTCGGTGGGGAAGTCCGCGAAGCAGATCGAGATGTCCATCGCCGTGATGACCAGCTCGACGGCCTTCGCGAACAGCTCGGCGTCGAACGTGCCGTCCTCACGCAGGAACTTCAGCAGGTTCAGCGAGGCGAGGTTGCAGCTCGAGTTGTCGAGGTGCATGTACTCCGAGCACGGGTTCGACGCGGTGATGCGGCCCGACTCGGGGCACGTGTGCCAGTCGTTGATCGTGTCGTCGTACTGCAGCCCCGGGTCGGCGCACTCCCAGGCGGCCTGCGCCATCTTGCGGAACAGCCCCTTGGCGTCGACGCTCTCCAGCACCTCGCCGGTGGT
>JACYYJ010014004.1_pt4 | contig 10372 bp, 8 predicted proteins | sample 8236861 | NCBI WGS metagenome assembly JACYYJ01 (sample SAMN14103086, study PRJNA606662) | landfill metagenome | isolation source: landfill solid waste | place: India:New Delhi, Okhla landfill site | collected 2017-11-05
GACGCGGAGATCACCCTGAACACCACGGGGTACTCCGACGCCGACCAGTACGACGCGTTCATCAGGCAGTCCTTCCGCACCGACAAGAGCCCCGGGCTGTTCACCTGGCAGACGGGCCCCTCGCTCACCGAACTGGTGGAGGAGGACCTCATCGCGGAGACGACCGACATCTGGACGAAGGCCGTCGACGAGGGCTGGGCCACGGCCGACATGCGCGAGCCCTACACCTTCGACGGCAAGCAGTACTGCGTGCCGATGAACATCGCCTATTGGATCATGTTCTACAACAAGGCCGCCTTCGCAGACAACGGCATCGATGTTCCCACCACCTGGGACGAGCTCAACACCGCAGCGGAGACGCTCAAGGCCGCCGGCGTCACGCCGTACTACCAGACCAGCACGCTGTTCACCTTCCAGTGGTTCCAGCACCTCGTCGCCTCGACCGACCCCGAACTCTACGAAGGCCTGACCACCGGCGAGGTCAAATACACCGACCCTGAGATCGTCGACGTCATGAACATCTGGCTCGAAGAGCACGAGAACGGCTGGTTCAGCGATGCCGGCAGCACGACCGATCCCGCCGTCGCGCTCAAGCAGGGCGACTTCGCAATGATCAACTTCGGCACCTTCTACGCCGGCAACCTCGACGGTGCGGGCATGAGCACCGACGACTACGGCATGTTCGCGATCCCGGCCGTCAACTCCGACCTCGAGAAGACCCCGGTCGCCGTCGAATCAGGACCGATCTGCGTGGCAGAGAGCTCGTCGCAGAAGGATCTCGGCCTCGCGTACTCGGAGTGGTGGATGTCGGATGGCGCGCAGAGCGCCTGGAACGCCGCCCACGGTGACGTCGCCTTCAACCCCAAGGCCGAGGTCGCAGACCCTGCCCTCGCCGAGATCGGCACCGCCATCGCAGGCGATGACTACCAGCTGTACGACCGCTTCTTCGAAGCGATGCCGACCGAGATCGTCACCACCGCGATCGAGCAGTTCGGCGCCTTCAACGCCAACCCCGGCGACCCGATGCCGTTCCTGGAGAAGATCCAGGCCACAGCTGACGAGTACTGGGCTGAGCAGGAGTAACCCCGTCGATGGCGCATCAGAAGACGCCGTACCAGTGGTCCGCCCGGGGCTTCGTCGCCCCGGGCGTGCTGCTCATCGCGGTCCTGCTCTACCTGCCGCTGCTGTGGACGATCTACCTCAGCTTCACGGACTACAACGGCCTCGGCAGCCCCGACTGGATCGGGCTCGACAACTACATCGAGATGTTCACCGACGGCGATTTCCTCACGTCTTCGCTGAACACCGTGCTGTGGGTGATCGGAACGCTCCTCATCCCCGTGGGCATCGGGCTGGGGGTGGCGCTGCTCACCTGGAACCTCGGCGGCGGCGTCTGGCTGCGCCTTCCCTTCCTCATCCCCTACGCCCTCTCCGGCATCGGAGTGGGTGTGGTGTGGTCGTTCATCCTCTCCTCCGGCGGCGCCCTCGATCAGGCCCTTGCCGCATTCGGCGTTCTGGATCCACCGCGTTGGCTTCTGGATGCTCCGCTGAACACCGTCGTGATGATCTTCGCCGCCGCCTGGCAGGGCGTCGGCGTGAACGCGCTGCTGTTCACGATCGGATTGCAGGCGATCCCCAAGGAACCGCTCGAGGCCGCACGCATCGACGGCGCGAACGGCATCCGCCTGTTCACGAGCATGCTGTGGCCGATGCTGCGCCCGCTCACCGCGGTCGTCGTCGGGCTCTCGATCGTCGCGAGCCTGAAGACGTTCGACATCGTCTGGGGCATGACCAAGGGCGGGCCGGGCACGGTCTCCGAGACCCTCGCGCTGACCATGTACAAGGAGACGTTCGTCAACAGCGACTACGGCCTGGGATCGGCGATCGCGGTGTTCCTCACTGTCATCACGCTGGTCGCATCCGTGATGTATCTGCGCCAGCAGCTCTCGCCGAAGAAGGAGATGTGACATGAAAGCCCTCCGCTACGGCATCCTCATCGTCTTGGGACTCGTGTGGCTGCTGCCCGCGTACCTGCTCATCGTCAACGCGATGAAGGATCCGACGACCTTCACGTCGAAGACCTCGTGGATCCCCACCGACTTCCACCTGTTCGAGAACATCGCCGCCGCGTTCGAGCTGTCCGGACTCGGCAGCAGCGTGCTGAGCACCCTGCTCTACGCGATCATCTCGCCCACGATCGCCGTGCTCGTGGGAGCGGCAGCGGGCTTCGCGATCGTCGCCCTGCGACTCAAGCACGGCTTCATGTGGTTTGTGGTGATCTTCGGCGGCTCGGTGTTCCCGCTGCAGATGATCCTGCTACCGCTGTTCGATGCGGATTCCCGGACCGGAATGTTCGACACCCGCGTCGGCATGGTCATCATCTACACGGTCATCTCGATCCCGTTCTCGGCCTTCGTCATGCGCAACTTCTTCACCGGCGTCGCGCACTCGACGTTCGAGGCCGCGGTGCTCGACGGCGCGACCACGTGGCAGATCTTCACGCGCATGTACCTGCCGATGGCATCCAGCGCCCTGGTTGCGATCTTCATCCTGCAGGCGACCTTCGTCTGGAACGACCTGCTGCTCGGCCTCACGCTCAGCCAGTCCGACGACATCCGGCCGATCATCACCACCCTGTCGGGCATGCAGAGCACCTACGGCGGCGCACAGATGTCGACCGTGCTCGCCGCGGCCGTGATCGTCTCGCTGCCCACCGTCGTGCTGTTCCTGTGCACGCAGAAGTTCTTCAGCAAGGGCCTGGCCCTGGGCCAGTACTGAATCTCTCTGAAAGGCGTCATGCTTCCGCTCATCCCGACCGTCGACGACCTCGCGGCCGACCCGATCACCCATCACTACGACGACATGGTCGCGCCGTCCGGGCTCACGAACATGCTGGGCACCGTGCGCGTCGACCACGACCTCACCGCAGTGTCGGCGGTGCAGTTTCCTCCCATCTCGCAGGGGCTCACGCAGACCGCCGTGCTCTTCGTCGACGGGAGGCTGTTCGCCTCGTACGGAGTGCCGATCACGCATGAATGGCGACCCGACCGCGTCGTGCGACGCGCGACGCTGGGGGATCTCGAGATCGAGACGACGACGGTGTGCGTGCCGGGATCGACGGCGGTGGCGATCGACATCGTCGTGTCGTCCGCCTCGTCGCGTTCCGTCTCCGTCGCACTTTCCGCAGCTGCTCGCGTCACGCGTTCGGCCGAAGCCTGGCTCGACGCCGAATCCCCCTCCGGCACGGATGCCGCCAGGGCCGCCGACGGCACGATCGAGTTCTCGTCGGGCGACTCCGCGGCGTGGAGCGTGCAGGGGCTCGTCGAGGGGCAAGCGGCGCTGAGCGGAGTGGCCGCGCTGCCCGCAGAGTTCGAGATCGGCATCGGCGGCAATGGCCGCGGCGGCGACCTCTCGGTGGTGCTCGAGGTGCCGGCGGGCGGATCCGCTCGCACCGGATATGTACACGCGATCGGCACATCGGCGGATGCTGCGCGCGAGACCTACGGGCAGGTCGCAGCCGACGTGCCGGGAGCGATCGCGGCAGCCGAGGAGTTCTGGAACCGTCAGCTCACCGCCGCATTCACACCCGGGAACGGAGAGTTCTCGGGTGCGCTGCCGGTGCTGGAGACGGCATCCGAACCGCTGCGCCGGATCTACTGGTGGGCCGCACTCAGCGTGATCTGGTTCCGCCGCGATTGGGACGGCAACGTGCTCGGCCGGTCGTACGACACGCTCATGCCGAACTACTGGGGCACGACGACGTTCATCTGGGATTACAGCCTGAGTTCGGTGAGCCACGCGCTGCTGGACCCGTCCGAGATGCGGAATCAGATCCGCCACTGGATCTCGCTCGACATCCACTCGCACTTCGGAACATCGTCGATCACCGGCGGCCCGGTCGGGCGATGGTACTCCGTCAACGATTACGCGATGATCCGGCTCGTGCATGACTACGTCCGCCTCACCGGTGACGTCGACTTCCTCTCGGAGCGCGTCGGGGACGCGACCGTGGCCGAATCGGTGCGGGAGTGGGCGACGGCCTGGAAGGCGCTGCGCCGCGAGACCGCGCTGGCCGACTACGGCGAGATCGACAACCTGCTCGAGTGCGTGAGCTCGTACACGCACGAGGTCGCGAGCCTCAACGCCGCAAACGTCTGGAACATGCGCACTGCCGCGTCGATCGCTTCCCTTCACGGCGACGCGGATGCTGCCGACGAGCTGCGCGCGTCAGCATCCGCGCTTCTGCCCGAAGTGGTCGCGCGCTACCTTCCGGGGCAGGGGATCTTCGCCGCCGGCCAGCCCGACGGCACGCTACTGCCCGTGCGGCACTGCTACGACTTCAGTGTCGTCGGAACAACGATCGCCGGTGACCTCGAGCCCGGCATCCGCGCCGAGATGGTCGAGTTCTTCCGGCGCGAGCTGCAGACCGACAACTGGATGCGGGCGCTCTCGCCGTGGGACCCCGACGCGAGTTACAGCGTGCGCCCCGACCATCAGTGGAACGGCGCCTACCCCGCATGGCCGGCCGATGCCGGGCGCGCACTGGCCGCGCTCGGAGCCCCCGAAGTGCTGACCGACTGGATCGCGGGTCTCGCGCAGACCGCGAACCAGGGGCCGATGGGGCAGGCGCACTTCGTGGAGGAGGCGGTGCCCGGCATCGGCGGCGGCGCGCGCAAGGCTCCGCCACAGCTGCCGTACATCACCGACTGGGCGTGCTCGTCCTCCGGCGCCTGGATCGAGCTGGTGATCGAGTCGCTGTTCGGAGTCTCGGTGGCGCTCGACGGCACGGGGTCCGGCGTCACGGTGACCGCGGCCGGGTGCGTGGCCGCGCTCGACCCGTCGGCGGTGCTGCGCGGCCTCCGTGTCGGAGAGAAGTCGTACGACGTCCACGCGGACGGCCGCGTGGACGAGGCATCCGCCCACGATCGATGACGCGGACGTCCATGCGAGAAGGTTTTCCCGGCTTCAGAGGGTTCGGAAGCCGCGAAATCCTTCTCACATCGGCGGAGAACACGAACACGAGCACGAACACGAGCACGAACACGAGCACGAAGGAGTGGTCATGAAGAACATGCGCACCATCGCGGCGGCGGTCGCCGCGGCATCCATGCTGGCGGGAGCGCTGCTCGCGGCTCCCGCCGGCGCGACGACGGCACCCGCCGCGCAGGGCCCCGGCCAGTGCTCGCTGACCGGCAAGACGCTGACGGCGACGGCATCCGTCAATCAGACGCTCACCGACCAGTTCACCACCTACGCCGAGACCGGCGGCGCGTGGACCGGCGGCGACAGCACGTACACGCTGCCGCTGAAGGGCGGGCGGACCGGCTGGTTCTTCTCCGACACCTTCCTCGGCACGGTGAACCCCGACGGGTCCCGGCCGACGGACTCGCCGTTCGTCAACAACTCCGTCGTGGTCCAAAAAGGCAACCTCCAGACGAGCAAGGGGCTGTCGACCGTCATAGGCGGCACGCCCGACGAGCCGGCCGGCATCATCCCGCCCGAACCCGACGGCCGCTGGTACTGGATCGGCGACCCGGCAGAGGGGCCGCGCAAGACGGTGCAGGTACCGCTGCTGCAGTTCGAGCGCACCGGACCGGGCAGCTTCGACTTCCAGTGGGTCGCGAACCGGCTCGCCACACTCGACGGCGACTCTCTGCAGCTCGAGTCGATCGTCGATCTGCCGTCGGAGACGGGGATCAACTGGGGCTCGTGGACGCTCGAGGAGGGTCCGTACACCTACATCTACGGCATCGCCGACCCGGAGGGCGTCCGCTCGTCGTACGTCGCGCGCACCACGGGCAAGGATGCGCTCGCCGGCGAGTGGTCGTTCTGGAACGGCAGCGGCTGGGTCGCCGGTGAAGCGGATGCCGTACCCGTCGTGCCGTACGTCGCCAACGAATTCAGCGTGGCGAAGTATCGGGACGGATACCTGCTGATCACGCAGGACACGTCCGAACTGTTCAGCACCCGCATCGTGGCGCGCACCTCGTGCTCGCCGACGGGTCCGTTCTCCGAACCCGTCGAGATCTACCGAACACCCGAGACCGGTCTCGCCGGCAGCTACGGCGACGCCGACGTCTTCACGTACAACGCTCACGAGCATCCGAACCTGCGAAAGGGCAACCGGCTCCTCGTCACGTACAACGTCAACACGTTCGATAATGTCGGCGATGTGTACGACGACGCGTCGATCTATCGGCCGCGGTTCATCGACGTGGAACTGAAAGTGGGCGAATGAGCGATTCCGCGAAGCTGCAGGAACTGGTGGCCTCCGAACGACCACTCACCTGGGTGATGACGGGCGATTCGATCACGCACGGGCTCCTGCACACGCGCGGGGCGCGCAACTACGTCGATCACCTGCACGAGCTGATCCGCGGCGACCTCCGCCGAGTGCAGGATGCCGTGATCAACACGGCGATCTCGGGCTGGCGCCTCGCGCTCATCCTCGAGGACTTCGACCGGCGCGTCGCGACCTGGCGACCCGACGTCGTCACGCTCATGATCGGCACGAACGACTGCTCGACGGTCTGGGTCGACCCGGTCGTCTCGCCCACCGAGTTCGCCGCCGACCTCGCGGCCTTCGTTTCGCGGGTGCGCGCGCTCGGAGCGATCCCGGTGCTGCAGACACCGCCGATCGCCGACCTCGCGCACGCCCCGGACCGCGCCCGCCTCGGGGAGTTCGCGGAGGCGATGCGAGCCGTCGCGGCCGCGGAGGAGACGATCCTCGTGGATCAGTTCGCGCTGTTCACGGGGTTCTCCGCCGGCACCGGTCCCGGCAACGAGGGGATGCCGTGGGGCCTACTCGGCGACGCGTTCCACCCGAACGCCGACGGGCACGCGGCGATGGCCCTCGAGCTCGCGCAGACGCTCGGGCTGGCCGCGGACGGCTCGCGGGTGATCACCGACCTCACCGCCCGGGTGGCCGTGGCGCGGCATCCGCAGTGGTGATCCCGGGGCGTGCTGTATCAGTTTCGTCGGTTAAGACCCAGGGATAACCGGCACAACTGATACAGCACGGGCGCAGCGACGCCTCAGCGCGGGGTGACTCGGAACGACGCCTCCTGGTTCGCGATGAGCGCGGACGGCCCCTCGGGCAGTGGCTCCTCGAGCACGCCGACGGCATCCACGCCGCCGAGCGCCCGCAGGGCGTCGAGCGGAACCTCGACGGTGGAGTCCGTGTTGTTCCGCAGACGGACGATGAGACCGTCGCCGAACGTGGCCGGCTTCACCGTCACCTCGACTCCTGCGATATCGGGAAGCGACAGCACCACGCCGCGCCGCTCACCGCGAGGCACGTAGTCGCGCAGCACGATCGGCGCGACCGACTCCGTCTCCGCGAAGCGCTGCGCCTGTGCGGGATCGCACGCGCCCTCATGCGTGGTGAGCCGATAGCGCAGCGTCGCCACCCCCTCCTGGCTGGCCTTGAAGTTCACCATCCAGTGATTGTTCATCGCCCACGAGACGAACCCGGGTCGGGCCGGGGACACCACATCGGCAATCTCATTCGTCGTGATCCCGCCGAGTTGGAGCAGCGGAGCATCCAGCGCCACGATGGTCACACCGTTCTCCTCGTCACTGACATCGGCCCAGCGACGCAACGGGAAGAAGTCCCGCACGGCGCCCGGCAGCTGCTCCGCCTCGGGAGTCAGCGGCACGCCGTTGACGTCGAGCGTGTACGTCTGCTCGTCGAGTTTCGTCGGGAAGAGAACGTAGACGGACTCGGGCTCGGTCACGCGGAGGCGATCGAGATGCCAGTCCACGTGCAGCGCGTCCTCGCGACTGGGCAGCGCGATCCGAAGCTTCGCCGACGAGCATCCGCGCAGCTCGACCTCGATCTCCGCCACGGCGTAACCGGGCTCGACGAACGTTCTCACGCTGTGTACCGTGTCGGGCGTACGACGGTCGAACGGTGGGTCCTGCTGCCAGTATCCGAAGTCCCAACTGCCGAAGTCCTGCAGATACAGCGCATCCCGGCCCCGCGGTGAGTCGACGGTCTCGTGCACGATCTGGCCGAAGCCGCCTTCGGGCATCGCGTCGGCGTAGTCGCGGCCCGTGCGCTTATCGATCCACGAGGCGATGGCCCCGGTGGCGGGGTCGATCTCGACACGATAGAACTCGTTCTCGATCCGCCGTTCATCGGCGATCAGATCGTCATCATCGAGCCCGCCGTCGATCGCAGTGAAGGCGAAGCCGCCACCCGGCACGGTGAGCCGCCGACGAGCGAGCTCCGTGTGCGGCGGGCCGCCCCACGGAACGTCCCGCGGGAAGAAGCTCTCCAGCATCCCGCCCGGCGCTCCCCCGGAGCGGAACTCGGGAACCTCGACGATCATCGTGCGCTCGTAGGGCAGCGTGTTGAACACCAGCAGCTGCGCGTCCGGATCCGTGGGATAGGCGGCGTCGGTGTCGAGATCGCCGAGGTTGAAGCGACCTTCGGGCAATCGCGTCGCAACCCCGTCCGCGAGCTGACGGGCCGAGCGGGTGAGCATGTCGTGCGTATGCATCGCGGCGTCGTACGCGAAGTTCGCCTTGCGATTCCACTGCGCCTTCGTGAACAGCGAGTTCGGCGCATCGATGCTCGAGAACGCACCCCAGGTGTGCTCGTCGTAGAGCGTCATCGTCTCGTAGACGCGCTCGACGAAGTCTCCGGCCAGGTCGGGCTGCCGACCGTCCGCGACCAGCCACGACGCGAGCGTTTCGGCCGACGCGAGCAGTTCGTGGGTGACGCGGTTGAGACCGGTCTCATAGGCGCTGGAGCCGGCGCCGTCGGCCCACCAGTCCGTCCAGTCGCCCCGCCACGTCGGCAGCCGGTCGCCCCATTCCTCGCGCAGCTGATCGCGGAACATCCGCGGAGTCGCGAACTCGAGCACCGGGGTGCGGCCCTCGTCATTCCACTGCCGCACGAACTCGGCCATCCTCGCGTCGGGCGGACCGTTGTCGACGCGCATCGGATGAGTGGATTCGACATAGAGCATGTCGAATGGAAAGGAGTCGTCGCGCTCCAGCGCGTCGAGGTACGGCGGCAGCGACTCGTCGACGAAGCGCCAGTCGCCGAGCTTCGCCTGGCTGCGACCGAAGAGGTAGTGGAAGCCGTTCCACGTCAGCAGCCGGTTGCCGGCGGGCCCCTCCCACCAGAAGCCACCGGGGAACGGGCGAGGTGCACGCCCTCGCGACTGGTTGATCGCCAGAGTGAGGAAGTCGACGCCGATCATCGGCAGCAGATCGGCGAACAGCCAGCTGATCCCATTCACGTCGTCCTGCATCGCGGTCTCGACCTCGATGCCCATCTCCTCGCGCAGAACCCGCACCGGATACAGCGAACGCCTCATCTGCTCGGGCGTGAGCAGCGGCGTCATGTTGTACTGCATCGCCGCGACATCGATCGCCCCTTGCGCCTGCCAGTAGCGGAAGCGCTCCTGCTCGGCGGGCCCCGCCTCACGCAGGTACTTCACCAGAGGCCCGGTCACCTCGCAGACCCAGCGGTACCGGTCGCTCTCGCGCCGGTCCGCCGTCGCCTCGATGAGGTCGAGTGCGTCGCGCACGAACTCGCCGTGCTGGCGGAACGCGACGTCCTGGTAGTCGTTGAAGCCGATGTCGTGGTGGGTGTGGTTGGCGATGAGGATGCGGGTGATCTGGGTCATGAGTCCCTCTCCGTTCTCGTGGTCGGGGCTGTCGATGGCACGCGGATCGATCCTTCGCGAGCCGCGAGGGCGAGACCGCAGGGACGTACGAGTCGCGCAGCGAACGTCGCCTGGTATGCGTGGTACAGATCGGGCTTGCCGTCCCACGTCATGGCGGCGGGTGCGTTCCGAGAGTCGAGCTCATGCCACCACGAACCGCTCTGCGGGTCGATGAAGTGCGACGTGATATCCGACCAGAAGTCGCCGTAATCGTGCGCGAAGCGCTGCTCGCCGGTCGTCCGAGCCAGCCACGCGGCCGCCCCCAGTGCTTCCGCCGCGACCCAGTGCATCCGTGCGTCACTCACGACACTTCCGCCGGCATCGACCGTGTAGGCGAGCCCCGCGACGTTCATGCTCCGACCGTCACGAAGCGCGCCCGCGTAGAGGGTCTTCGCGGACGCGGTTGCCTCCTCCGCGTCATCCGCGTACGCCGCGATGTTCAACAGCAGACGCGCCCATTCCACGGCGTGGCCCGGCATCGTGCCGAACGGCCGGAACGGATCGAGCGGGGTATCGCGCCCGTAGTCGGCGTCGACTTCCCACTTTGACGTGTAGTGCTCGGGGATGCGCCCGTCGTAACGGAAGACTGTGCGGAGCACGAACCGGTCCGCAATACGCTGCGCCCGATGAAGCCACTCCCGTTCACCGTCGAGCTCGTACGCGGCCAGGAACGCCTCGGCGAGGTGCATGTT
>JACYYJ010078030.1_pt2 | contig 10371 bp, 16 predicted proteins | sample 8236861 | NCBI WGS metagenome assembly JACYYJ01 (sample SAMN14103086, study PRJNA606662) | landfill metagenome | isolation source: landfill solid waste | place: India:New Delhi, Okhla landfill site | collected 2017-11-05
CGGATCATAGATGCCATATGAGTAGACGCCTCTAGGTGTAAGATGCATGTGCGCTCCAAAATATAGGTCACCATCATTCTACCACAATACGCAAAAACCCACCGCCTTTCAGCGATGGGTTTTGCGTGTTGCAGACTGCCTTACTTGCTGCTAGGAGCAGGCAGGGTGAGAAGCGCGTTGTCGTCAGCCTGGGCCTGTGATCGATTCTGCTGCTGCCGGGGTCTGTCCCTCAGCCAGTAGATCGCTCCGATAGTTAGTCCCACGAAGATGGGAGAGAGGGCGAATAGTATGACGATGACTCTAATTGCTGCCATGCTCCTTCTCGCTCTCTTGGGCGATTGCATTTAGACCCAGCCTGATTGAGTAACTTACCAAGTCTTTGTACTCCTTGGTAGCCACTGACTTGAGGATGAAGTTGATCAGAGACCTGGCCACTCGGTTCCTCAGGTTGGCCCATGCCATTACTGTGTTGTTCAAGGCGTTCACTCTAGCACTCTCCTCTCTCGCTGTCAACTAGAAGGCCCAGTCGTCATCATCGATTACTTCTGTGCTATCCACCATTTGATATGAAGAACCAGCGCCAGAGAAGAAGTCGTGATTCTGATTGGAGGTTGGGTCAAGATATGCCTTGATTGATGCATCAAAGTTTGTCTCTTCCTTTGCGTACAGCGCATCGTAGCCCAGGTTCATCAGAGCCTTGTTGGCATTGTACTTTAGGTACCCGGTAACGTCTGCTGTCAGCCCCAGAGGGTCGTATAGCGGACGCGTCCACTCAATCTCGTTGTCCATCAGGTCAACCAGCAAGTCATAGACATCTTCCTCTAGATCAATTTGCTCCTGGGTAGGCAGTTCGGCGGCACCCAACTGGTACTTGTACCCGATGTAATAACCGTGCACACTCTCGTCTCGTAGGATCAGAGAAATGATGTCACCTGTGTTGGTCAACTTTCCTCGGGATGCAAAGTAGAACGGTGCGTAGAACCCGCTAAAGAATAGCAGGCTCTCAAGCAGCGTACTGGCTGCCTTCCTCTTGAGCGGGTGTCCGCCTCGGTAGAAGCGCTCAACAACCTCGGACTTGTAGTTGAGGTTCTTGTTCTCGTTCGCCCATAGGAATGCCTCGTTAATCTCTTCTGTTGAGCAAAGAGTCGAGAAGATGGAAGAGTAAGACTTGGCATGAACTTCCTCCATGAAGGCGATATTGTTCAGCACCGCCTTCTCGTGAGGGGTCCTGGCGTCAGGAACCAACGAGGGCGCACCCAAGTGACCCTGTAGAGTGTCCAGAGCCGTCAGGCCGACGAACACACGCTTGAGAAGCGTGCGCTCGTCGTCCGACAGGCTTCGCCATGAAGGAAGGTCATTGGAGAGAGGAATCTTAGTGTCTAGCCAGAAGTTGTTGGTTAGACGAGTCCACACGTCCAAGTCCACAGGGTCTTCGATCTTATTCCAGTTAATAGGTTCAATCATTCAAAAAGGTCCTTCAATACGTATACGTGGGATTCCTGCTGGCCCACGGGAGACAACAGATTCTCGATAATTTGAGTGTAACGCCCCTCAGTAGCGACCCAGTACCAGTTATCTCTCAACTGGCTGTCAGTGGGCGAGTAGTAGGAGTTGTAGAAGTTGGCGTAACCATCGGTTATCACAACAACTGCCTTAGGATACTCTGGCTTGTTCAGTGACCTGACGAACGCCTCAACAGCCGAGAAGTCGGTACCGCCGCCAGCAACCTCGTTGTCATCCCTCGTGTGATCGAAAGGCACGAACCTGGTGGAGAAGGTGCAGCAATCAACCTCGATGGAATTCGGGATACTTCTAGCAAGACGGGCCAACTTGTTGGCGGTTTCAGGTGGAATAGAGCCTGAGAAGTCCAGAGCGAGAACGATGTGAGGCTTGTAGCCACCGTCCTTCTTGTTCTTGTCTCCCGCAGTGATCTTGTTAGGAAGCAGCATCTTTGGGTACATGTGCGCGAACTTCTTACGAGGAATCGCCCATGTGGTGCGCTGCTTTCCGAACAGACCATAGCCCTGTAGGAAATCGGGGTGAATCTTTCTGAGGAAGTTTACCCAGCCCTCGCCTACGTCCATCTTGGCAGCGTACTCGCGCGAGCCGTCGAACTCGGTGCCAGCCTTATTGGAGTATGCTCGCTCAGAATCCTTGATCTTCTTGGCAGGCTGCATGTTCTGAGCGTCCTCGTCTGACATACGGTCAACCAGCCCCTTAAGGGCATCGGCCAAGTCCCTAATGTCTTCATCAGAAAGGTTACCGAAATCACAAGGGTTGCTGCCCTTACCCTGACCAGCACTCTCACCGTCGTCCTCCCCGTCGTCGCTGTCGCCCTTCATGCTCTGTAGGGTCTCGTTGTCTTCGGGGATACGGTCGTAAATTTCCTTGGTCGTGTAGTTGGATGTATCAAAACCCAACTGCTCGTAACCAATGATTAGACCAATGTCAGGTAGTTCGTGACCATCTGCAATAACGGAGTCGTTAACGATGCACTCCTGCGCCATGGTCAACTTCTTCTGGTCGGGGAACGGCTTGGGGTCACTGTCTAAGTTAGTTACCAACTCCTCTAGATGATTTAGAAGAATGTGGTAAATCTCGTGGCTCATGACCCCAACCGTCTCCGCCTCGGTAAGAGTATCGAAGAAGTCTGGGTTGTACGCGAACTCCCAGCGCTCGGCAGTCTTGTTATCGACTGAACGCACGGCTGCCGTGGGCACGTTTCGGTCTGCGCGGGGCTTGCCCAGTTGCAGGATGAAACTCACCGTGTACGGCATATTCGTCTGTGCCCATGCTAGGGCGCTCTCGTAGGTTGCCATTAGAGTGTGTTCAACTTCTTCTCATATGCAGACATCTTCTGCTTCTCCTCGTCCGACAACTTGGAGAAAGTGGAACGTGCGCGGTAAATCTTGGACGGCCCCCACTTGTCCACGAGGAAGCCAACCTCAGCATCGGTGAGAGCACCGATGACGGAAGCATACTTCTCGTAAAGAACATCAGGTCCAATCTGGTTGCGGAGGGCATCTACCACCTTGCGGCGGTTCTCATCGTTTAGATTCGGGAACTCGCTAGCAAGAGTCTCCGGGTCGCGCGAGCGGATCGCGGTAACGTCGGCAGTCTTGCTGTACCACGAGTTGATGCTGGCCGGGTCGGTGGGCTCGTTGAGCATATCGCGCAACTTGCCAATGTCGTGCTTGCCCGGAGGTAGCGCGGCCTCAACAACGTCGAAGTCCCTGTTGAACTGAATGTAGAGAGTTGCCATCTTTTCGAGGCGGCGCGGAGACAGGTAATCAGCCTTGTTCGACATCTGACCACGCTGCCTCCACCACGTGACGAAGTGCCTGGCGACTCGCTTGTCGCCAATGGCGGCTGCCAGATAAGGAATCGTGATGTCCGGCTCGACGTTAATCATGATGTCGAATCGGTCAACAAGAGCCTCGTCCAGAGTGTCCACGTTGTAGCCTTCCTCTGGCGGATTCTGAGCAGCGATGACGCACTTAAGATTTGGAAGAACCTGTCCGTTGATAGAACGGAACTGCACGAGTTCAAGAACAGCGTTAAGCACCTTTGGGTCCGCACGGTTCAACTCGTCAAAGATGACGACCTGCGCCTCGTCAATGCGGTGTGGTCGGATGTTGACCAGCGTCTTGGTGCCGTCCTCCATATCGGTAGGAACAGGAATACCAACGAAGTCGGCCCATGGGTCCATGGTGGATGCCGAGTAGTATGCTACAGTATAGCCCAACTCCTCTGCGGCCTGGGTCAGTACCGTCGTCTTACCGGTGCCATGCTTACCCTGTAGAAGGATGTTTAGGTTGTTCTCGATATAACTCTTGATCTTCTCAACGTTCTGCATGCCTATGAGTGTAGCATGCTCCGGTGCTGTTGTCAAGCCCTGTGAGTCATCCGCTTCCAGCACCTCAATACCATATTGAGGTAGACCAAGGAATGGGGGGGTCCACTGAGGCGAGTAAGCCAGTCCCATCGTATCACACCGCGCAGGACACGCATTCGCTAGCCTGAACACCGTCTAGGGCGGCCTGACGCACGCGCTGGTAGTAGAGCGTCTTGATGCCCTTCTTGTGCGCGTACATGATTGACCTAACGGCCTCCTTCATGGACGTGTGGGGGAAGAACAGGTTGAGGCTCAACCCCTGGTCCACGTGCTCGGTAGCGGCAGAGTACACATCGATGATGCGCTGCCAGCCGATTTCGTAGGCGTCCTCAAAGAACTCAGTATTTGTATTGTCCATCTCTGGGGCAGGTGCGTAGACTCGTCCTAAGTGGCCTTCCTTGCGAATCTCGATCTTGGCAGGAATTGGCATGATAGAAGATGTCGAGTGCGACACATAAGAGATAGAGCCAGTAGGTGCGACAGCGATTAGGTGACTGTTGTACAGACCACAGTTCTTGATATCTTCGGACAACTTGGCCCACTCTGCTGGTCCAGGCACATCGACCCCGTACTTGGCGAAGATGTCTCGTACCTTATCAGACTTCGGGCGGTAGTCGGTGGTCATGTACTTGGATAGAGCGGTCCCGTCTGCGAAGCCTGACTTCTCAAAACCGTCAAAGACCGACCCCTTCTCGACTGCTAGGTCCTTAGAAGTCATCAGTGCATAGAAGTAGACAGTAGAGAAGTAGGCGCTGGTGAATTCGATAGAGTCTGGGTCACCATAGTGCATTCTCTCCTTGCCAAAGAAGCCGTGAAGGTTCATCTGACCCAATCCTACACTGCGGTTGAGGTCATTTGCCTTCTTGATGGTAGGTACCACAGCAATGTCGGTCATCTCTGCTACAGCGGACAGCGAGCGAATGGCTGTGTCCACCACCTTGGGCAGGTTTCCGGTCTCCATAGCACGGGCTACGTTCATCGAGCCTAGGTTGCAGGAGATATCCTTACCAATCTCGTGCCAAATACCATTCTTGTCGATGACAGAGGGGGTCTGTGGCTGCAAAATCTCAGAGCAGAGGTTGCTCATCTTTATCTTGCCGTCAACCTTAGAAGCCTCGTTTACGGTGTCCACATTCATAATGTATGGATAGCCCGATTCGTAGCGCAACTCTGCCAGTGTTTGGAAGAACTTACGAGCGTCGATGCGCTTCTTTCGGATGTTCGGGTCTTCTACCAACTCTCGGTAGTGCTCGGTGATATCAACGTCGGAGAACTCCTTACCCAACTTCTTTGATACGTCATAAGGGCTGAACAAGTACATGTCCTCCCCCTTTGCTGCCAATTGGTAGGTGATGTCAGGGATGACCACACCTAGCGAGAAGGTCTTGAGTCGAATAGACTCGTCTGCATTCTCACGCTTGGTGTCCAGCACGTCCAGCACGTCATAGTGGTGTGCATGAATCCATCCGGCAAATGCGCCCTGTCGCTGTCCCAACTGGTTGATCCAACGGGAAGTATCGTCCAGCACCTTGGCATACGGCACAACACCGCTAGACGCGCCTTCTACGCCCTTGATAGGATCACCAGCGGCTCGTAGGTTGGACAGGTTGACTGCTACGCCTCCGCCTCGCTTAGACAACTGTGCGGCTGCTGAAATGGTCTCCATGATAGACTCTAGGCTGTCCTGGGTGTCNNCGAGGAGGAAGCAGGACACCATTTCGCCTGCGTCCGCTCTACCTGCGTTCAGAAAGGTCGGAGTCGCTGGCTGATAAGCGCCCTTGATGATCAATTCAACTAGATTGGATGCCAGTCGCTCGTCTCCTCGTGCGAGAGTGAGGGCAGTGGCAACCACTCTATCCTCAAATCGCTCTAGATAGCGCTGACCGTCAAAGGTCTTGAGCGCGTACGACCTGTAGAACTTGAGAGCACCTACGTAGGTCTTGAATCTGAATCTGTAGGAATAGGCCTGGTCATAGATTTGAGTAAGGAACTCATCAGAATACTGAGCAAAGGTGGCCTTATCGTAGTAACCCTCATCAAACAGGTACTCTAGACGTTCCTTCTGGCCGTGGAAGAACACAGTGTTTGGGTTGACTTCCTGTAGGAAGTATTCTCGCGCTGCCTCCTTATCCTTGTCGAACTGGATTTCTCCGTTCGGTCCCCAAAGGTTCAGTTCTGCGTTGAGGCTAGTCGGACTGGGACGATTGTGGGTCATTGTATAGTTCCTTCAATATTCTAGATACCTCGGCTACATCCTCTGGCAGCCCGAGTAGTTCGTACGTGTATAGTAGCGGTACTTGACATTTGGCTGCGACCGCGAAGGCAGCCCTGCAATACTTCTCACGGTAGTGCGTAGAACCGGAGCCTACCACTCCAAGTAGTAGGCCCCGGTTCTCGGGGTTGTTGAGAAATCGGATGACTTGCTTGGGCACTGTGTTCTCGTCTCGGCCTGCCCCGTAAGAGGGAGTAATAAGTACATATGGCTCTGTGACGATCAACTCAGGATCAGATTTTTTCAGAGGGATTCGATACCCTCCGCCCAACTTGTCTACAAATCTCCTGGTGTTCTCTGAAACGGATGAGAAATAGACGACGGCTACGCGGTCGCTGTTCTCACTCTGCTGTCTCATTTAGTGCTAGTGCCTTCACATTCTCACCGTTGAAGCCGGACCACTCCATGACTACCTCGTCGCCGTTAAATACTCGGACGACCGGTACCTGCTGGTACCCCAACTGCTTCACAGTCTCGTATGCGCTAGGGTCCTGGGAAATATCGATATCCTGATACTCTAGCCCATACTTGTCGAACTGGCGCTTGGTTAGTCGGCATGGGTTGCAGCCTGGCTTTGAGTAGATAGTGACGGTCATCAGAGACTCCTTCTGTTGTATTAGATCGGTTATCATAGACCCACTAGTCTACCACAAGAATCAGGCCTCAAGGGGCGAAATTCGCAGTTTCAGGTTATCAGTTTCGATTCCTGGTATATCACGAATGGCGTCAAAGAGGTAACCCTTTTCTTGGTCTGCCAGTAACTCGTCATCGTGTGGATCACCAGGGATAGTATCGACTACGTACTCCATCTCTACGGTAACCTTGAAGTGTACCGTACGGGATACGTAGTCTACGTCGATATTAGACATTCTTCTCTTCCTCAGACACTTCTGCCCATAGGCTTGCGTAGCCTGCGAGGTCAACAGCGGTGTCCCACTTGTAGCCTTCGGCGGCTCTTGCTACCTTAACAAGTAGTAGGAACAATGGTATATCAGACGGCTTCCATTGACGTTCAGGAAATACCTGCTGCACCATAGACATGATCCTGGTCATGTTTTTCATTGGTGTGCCATACTCTTCCTGACGCTGACCATTCACCAGAGAGTTGGCTTCTCTAAGAACTTCGGTTCTAGTAGGATGAGGAAGCATGTTCTGGTCGGTAGTGTGAATTTGTAGAGGCGGCTCGGGAACCCCGAGAAGGGGCTGTAGTGTGTCGTCTGCTACGTTCTTCATTTCATGCAACTCTTCGTTGCTGAGATTGTCCGTCATTACGTGCTGTGTTTACCTTTCGTCTTTTAGAGGATTTCGATGTTGAACCAACGGCCATTATCAGTAAGATTCAGCACGAGCATGCCGTTGGTGGACTGCTCGCCCGTCTGGTTTGTGTACCAAGCCGATCCGGCGTCGGAGGTAGGAGTTCCAATAAGCCACTTCTCTCTACCGGTCTGCTCCATTTTCATGTTGTGGAAGTGACCATAGAACAGGGTCCTCACACGCTCCATACCGTTTCGCTCACCGTGAACCTGGCCCTTGAACCATTCCGACATCTTCTCCTGAGACTTTGCCTGGTGTCCGTGCACAAAGCCGACGACGCCGCCCTTGTCGCCAAGGTCTAGAGTAACGGCCTCAGAGAATTCGTCAACAGGTCTAAGAAAGGTTACGTGATCTAGATTAGACCTCTCAGCAAAAATCTCCTCTAGCGAGTGATTGATGTCGATTCCATAGTCATCGTTTGGCGTGCTTGCCATAGCGCCAAAGTCCTCTCGTACCTGGCAGTGGTTAGAAGGCACAGAAACGACAATCAGCCTATTGCAGAGCGGTGCCAGAATCCTGACCCCCTGCGCAAGGATTCTACGGGCGGTTCTAATCTGGTTGGTCAGATTCATGTCGTTGGTCTGACGCTGAGCCTTGGTGTTCTTGAAGTTCTCGATGATGTCGCCCATGTCGGCCAGTACGATTGTGTCCGGCTTTTCCTTAGTTGCTCTCTGCGCAGCCTTGTAAAAACTAGTTAGCACGCGGCGAACCAACTCCTCGGTGCCTCCGAGCATGTCGGTCTTACCTACCTGTAGGTCTGCGGCGAATACAAACATGGTGTGTTCGTTGTAGACTTCATCCTCAAGAGGAGGCTCAATCTTGTCAAACAGGGCAGAGATGTCCTCGTAAGTCTTTAGAGCATCATGAACAGTCACAGCATTGGGCTTGTAGGTAATCTTCTCAGACTTGCCATTGCCCCACTCCGAAACGGTGCGGGTTGTGATCAGGTGTTCTGGAATACCTAGCCTAGACGCAATGGACGAGTGCTCGTTGTCGTGCTCGTCCGCATTCTCGTAACTCTCAACGGGCTGCCCATCCCCTACAAACTCGTCGGAGATGTAGCCTGCATCGATTGCCTTTCGTACGTGATCGATGTGCCTCTGAACGGATGAACGTGCTACATTGAAATACTCGGACCACTCTGTTTGAGTGCGCTCCGGAGATAGTTGTGCAACTCCCAGAGAACAAATCTTGCACTGGGGAACTGGTAGTGTTGGCATAGTCATAAGTTAGTAACGTCCTTTCGTGACCCGTCTAGTATAGCATAGTGAGACGGGTTTGGCTACCGCGCGTCTCAGAGAGACCAAATCTCAAAGGTAATTCCGAAGAACTCTTCGACTCCGGCAATGGTGTCGAAATACTCTTCGTTAGCGGTTAGCCCCCCGATGCCACAGCCGATGAGAGGCATGGCGATAACATCTAGGTCTGTGTTGGCAGCGGACGCTTCTAGGCCCTGACGGAGCCAGTCTAGGCGCGCGTGAGGTCCTGTGAGGTCCTGTGAGACCACGTTGAACACAGTCAGGGCTGTGGCACTGTCTCGGTAGATCAGCACGCTTCCAGGGGCCAGCAAGCCCCCTCTGCACGCCTCCTGGTAGCCCTCATACATGGTAGGGAAGCGCTTACGGAACTCCTTGGCGATCCCAGCGCCCATCTTGCCCTGTAGGTTGACGCCGTGCGCCAGCCCTTTTGCTGTAGTAGTGAATAGGTTGCCTGTCTTATGAATCATTTCAAATCCTTACCCAAAACCACAGCGGTGGCGGACATACCATAAGCCATAGCGACCATTCTGCTGATGTAGTAGACATGAACGGCCTGAGCCTTGATCATGTACTTTAGTTCTTCGATAGTGAATTCGTCACCTAGCAGGTTGTCAACCATGCTAGACAGGTAAGAGGCCTGATTCNNATAGCATTAACTGTGTGCTCGCAGGCGAGGAATCGCTCACTCTCTGCGTTTGTGTTATCGTCCATGTCTCCCGTGCGGGATTCGAACCCGCATGTGTCCACTTACCCTTTCAACTGCTTAGGAGGCAGAGGGGATACCGAGAGTTGGGTAGAGGCTGCCGAAGCAGCCTCTACCTATCTGCGCTTGTGCTTGTTACCGCCAAACACCTTGACTCTGGTTGGAGTCGATGGTGTGACCACTAAGACCATGTTTACGTCTTCAAGGTTGCGGTCTCCCTTGATAGCATTGTGGTGACGGCAGCATGCTACCGTGTTCTCCCATGTGTCACGTCCTCCCTTAGCACGAGGAACGATGTGGTCAACGGTGTCTGCTGGGTGTGCGTGCCAGAGGTCCACGAACCCATTGTTAGCCCTGTCAGGAAGCAAGTGGTCGCTCCGGTACCCGCAAACGAATCCGTCACGCTTCATGACACCACTCTTTGACCACGCTACAGGTGCGGTCTTAAGGTTCACCTTAACGTAGCGTAGAAGTCGAATGATGACAGGCCATGGAAACGAACCATCGGCGTGACGAACTTCTCTGAGAGGGTCCGCCTCTTCGATAACTGCGTCACCCCTCAACACAAGCGCCATTGCCCTCTTTAGGCGTGTAGAGCCTAGAGGTTCGTAACTAGCGTTAATAACGCTTACAGTTACAGCACCGGCTGACGCGACAGTCATTGGTTCATTCCTTTCTGAATGAGGTACCTATGGGAGTCGAACCCATCTATGCGGTGTTGCAGACCGCCTCCTACCCGCTCGGACAAGGCACCAGTGATTTTGGTGCTCTCATACTACCACAGGTAGGAGGCGCTGTCAAGTCACTTGACGACGAAGCCTCCCTTGCCGACTTGCGTGTATGTATAGATAGCGTTGATAGTATTCACTAATGCGGAACTGTCTCGGTCAGCAGAAGTGCCTAGATAAGATAGAAGTGGGTAGTTTGA
>JACYYJ010112348.1_pt1 | contig 10353 bp, 8 predicted proteins | sample 8236861 | NCBI WGS metagenome assembly JACYYJ01 (sample SAMN14103086, study PRJNA606662) | landfill metagenome | isolation source: landfill solid waste | place: India:New Delhi, Okhla landfill site | collected 2017-11-05
GGCAGGACCCGGCGCAGGTTGTCACCGAGCATCAGGGTGACGAGGTTGGGCACGACGAGTCCCAGGAACGGGATGTTGCCGACCGAGACGACGACCACGGCGGTGATGACCGAGATCAGCACCAGACCGGTGGTGACCACGCGGTCGTAGTGGACGCCGAGGTTGACGGCGAAGTCGCGACCGAGCCCGGCGAGCGTGAAGCGGTCGGCGAACAGGTAGGTGAGCACCGCCGCGGCAGCGGTGAGCCACAACAGCTCGTAGCGTCCTTTCAGGACACCCGAGAACTCGCCGCTGGTCCACGCCGCGAGCGTCTGCAGCAGGTCGGCGCGGTAGGCGAAGAACGTGGTGAGCGCCGAGATGACACCGCCGAACATGATGCCCACGAGCGGCACCACGATGATGTCGGCGAACGTCAACTTCCGCAGCAGCGCGAGGAAGATCCCGGTGCCGAGCAGGGCGAACACCGTCGCCACCGCCATCTTCACGCCCACGGCCTCCGCGCCGAAGAACACGGTGGCGACGAGGACGCCCAGGGAGGCCGACTCCGCGGTGCCCGCCGTCGACGGCGTCACGAAGCGGTTGCGGGTCAGGCTCATCATCACCAGGCCCGCGACACTCAGTGCCGAGCCGGCCAGCAGGATCGCCAGCAGCCGAGGCAGCCGCGACTCCCACAACACCGTGAGCTGCCGCTCGTCGCCCGAGAGCAGGCCCGCCGGGGTCAACTCCGTGACGCCGACGAAGAGCGAGCCGAAGGACGCCGCCGCCAGCAGTACCAGCGCGAGGGCGACGTGACGGCGGCGGACCGGGCCGCGTCGCCGGGTCCGCCGCGTCGACGGTGTCGAGGCCGTCGAGGGTGTCGTCTCTGTGCTCGACGAGGTCACGCCACGCTGTCCCCGACGACCTTCACCATGGACTCCAGCGAGGCCAGGCCGTTGGCGGTCAGGTACCACTGCGTGGGGTCGAGATAGACGATCCCGCCCTCCTTGGCGGCGGTGGTGCCGTTCACGAGAGCGTTGTCGAGCACCTGCTTGGCCGACTGGCCCGCCTCGCCGATCGCGGAGTCGCGGTCGATCACGAACAGCAGGTCGGGGTCGGCGTCGGCGATGAACTCCGCCGAGATGGCGTCGCCGTGGGTGTCGGCCGAGAGTCCGTCGACGGCGGGCTGCACACCGAGGTTGTCGTAGACGATGCCGAAGCGGGAGCCGGGGCCGTACGCGCTCATCTTGCCGCCGGTGGTGAGCACGACGAGTCCGGTCTTGTCGGCGGCGCCGGACGAGGCGACCTCCTCGGCCTTCGTTTCGAGCGCGGCCAGCCGGTCCTTCACGACGTCCTCCTTGCCGAACAGCGAGCCCAGCGTCTCGATGCGCTCGGTCGCGCCGGCGAGGAAGTCCGTCGTGTCGACGGTGAGGTCGACGGTGGGGGCGATCTCGGACAGCTCGCCGTAGGCCGGAGCGGAACGGCCCGCCACCAGGATGAGGTCGGGTTCGAGAGCGTTGACCTCCTCGAAGTCCGGCTCCTTCAGGCTGCCGACCTTGGTGTAGTCGTCGGAGTCGTACTCGGAGAGGTGCTCGGGCAGGTTCGCGACCTCGGGAACGCCGACGACGCCCTCGACTCCGAGTTCGTCGAGAGTCTCCAGCACACCGAGGTCGAAGACGACGATGCGCTCTGGCGTACCGTCGAGGGAGGTCGACCCCTGGGCGTGCTCGACGGTGATCGCTCCCTCGCCGCTGCCGGCCTGGTCGGCGTCGACCCCGCCGCAGGCGGTGAGCAGCCCGACCAACCCGGCGAGGAGGGCGACGAACGCCCCTCTGCGGTGACTCCCACGCATGCTTGCTCCCACGAAGATCAAATATTCAAGGTAGGTGAGGCTAACTTAAGTCGCATCGGTCAGGATTGGGAGTGATGTGGGTCGCAAAGTGAGCGATGCCCCACGGCGCTGGTTTCCGAGTCGCGAGGTGCTATCGCGGCTTCGTCGAGGTAGTCCCCGGGTGTCGCTCCACGGTCGCGGAGTGGTCGTGTGGCGAGATCGGGCGGTACGGGGCCCCGTTGCTTGCACTCTCCCCTTGAGAGTGCTAAACACGGAATTGGCACTCGGCACCGTTGAGTGCTAGGTGGCTGGTCGCCGACCGCCGCCTGAAGGTCGGGACGGTGAGGCCATGTTCGGCGATACCGAACTGGTCGTCCGTCGCGGGCACCGAGCCTGGCCGAGGACGTGTCCTGACTACCGGAGGACCACACCGAAATGGCCAAACTGATTGCGTTCGACGAGGACGCCCGCCGCGGTCTTGAGCGCGGTCTCAACACCCTCGCCGAGGCCGTCAAGGTGACGCTCGGCCCCCGTGGCCGCAACGTCGTGCTCGAGAAGAAGTGGGGCGCGCCGACGATCACCAACGACGGTGTCTCGATCGCGAAGGAGATCGAGCTCGAGGACCCGTGGGAGAAGATCGGGGCCGAACTCGTCAAGGAAGTCGCGAAGAAGACCGACGACGTCGCGGGTGACGGCACCACGACCGCCACGGTGCTCGCCCAGGCTCTCGTCAAGGAGGGTCTGCGCAACGTCGCCGCCGGCGCCGACCCGATCGCGCTGAAGCGCGGCATCGAGCAGGCCGTCGAGGCTGTCACCGAGCAGCTGCACAAGATGGCCAAGGAGGTCGAGACCAAGGAGCAGATCGCGGCCACCGCGTCGATCTCCGCGGCCGACAAGACCATCGGTGAGCTGATCGCCGAGGCGCTCGACAAGGTCGGCAAGGAAGGCGTCGTCACCGTCGAGGAGTCGAACACCTTCGGGCTCGAGCTGGAGCTCACCGAGGGTATGCGCTTCGACAAGGGCTACATCTCCGGCTACTTCGCCACCGACGCCGAGCGTCAGGAAGCGGTCCTGGAGGACCCCTACATCCTGCTGTTCGGCTCGAAGATCTCGAACGTCAAGGACCTGCTCCCCGTGCTGGAGAAGGTCATGCAGGCCGGCAAGCCGCTGCTGATCATCGCCGAGGACGTCGAGGGCGAGGCTCTGGCCACCCTGGTCGTCAACAAGATCCGCGGCACCTTCAAGTCCGTCGCCGTCAAGGCCCCGGGCTTCGGTGACCGTCGCAAGGCGATGCTGCAGGACATGGCCATCCTCACGGGCGGCCAGGTCATCAGCGAGGACGTCGGCCTGAAGCTGGAGAACGCCGACATCTCGCTGCTGGGCCAGGCCCGCAAGGTGGTCGTCACCAAGGACGAGACCACCATCGTCGAGGGCGCCGGTGACGCGGAGCAGATCCAGGGCCGCGTCAACCAGATCCGCGCCGAGATCGAGAACAGCGACTCCGACTACGACCGCGAGAAGCTGCAGGAGCGCCTGGCCAAGCTCGCCGGCGGTGTCGCGGTCATCAAGGCCGGCGCCGCCACCGAGGTGGAGCTCAAGGAGCGCAAGCACCGCATCGAGGACGCGGTGCGCAACGCCAAGGCCGCCGTCGAGGAGGGCATCGTCGCCGGTGGTGGCGTGGCTCTGCTCCAGGCGTCCAAGGCCGCGTTCGACAGCCTCAAGCTCGAGGGTGACGAGGCGACCGGCGCCAACATCGTCAAGGTGGCCGTCGAGAGCCCGCTCAAGCAGATCGCTGTGAACGCGGGTCTCGAGGGTGGCGTCGTGGCGGAGAAGGTCAAGACCCTGTCGCAGGGCCACGGCCTGAACGCCGCGACCGGCGAGTACGAGGACCTGGTGGCCGCGGGCGTCATCGACCCCGCCAAGGTCACGCGTTCCGCGCTGCAGAACGCCGCCTCCATCGCCGCGCTGTTCCTGACCACGGAGGCCGTGGTCGCGGACAAGCCGGAGAAGGAGAAGGCCGGTGACCCCACCGGTGGCATGGGCGGCATGGAAGGCATGATGTGATTCCAGCCCCATAGGCGCGAAAGGCCCGGCACCCGTCAAGGGAGCCGGGCCTTTTCGTGTCCGCGTGTCCGCGTCCTGCGTNNGTGTCCGCGGTTGGCGTACGCGAGGCTCGGGCGGCGCTGCTCTGGGTAGTGCGGTCCGGCGATCAAGTACACGTCTGGATCTTTCGCGAGACTAACGACCTGAATACCGTCCGTGTCGACATCCGTACCGGGAGGTTGACATGGGCAGAAAGGGCACCTCGCGCCGTCCACGGAGACGTGGCGCGACGACCGTGGCGGCTGGAGTGGCCGCGGTCCTGCTCGCCACGACACTCGTGCACACCGCGTCGGCGCAACCGACCTCCACCGGCGAGGTCGTCGCAGGAAGCAGTGCCGACGCGGTGTCCCTGTTGCGCGTACCGACACCGACCGAGGCCCACGTCGACCGGTTGGTCGCGGCCGGCGCCGACATCGCTCCCGTGCTGGGCGACGGCTACGCGGAGGTCTACGCGCACGGTGCCGACGACCGGGAGCGACTGCGGGCGGCCGGGTTCGACTACGACGTCGTGATCAGCGACCTCGCCGCGCACACCCGCGCCGTGCTCGCCGAGGACGCCGCCGAGGCGCGCACGCTCGCCGCGTCGCCGCTGCCGAGTGGCCGCAACACCTACCGCACGTACGCCGACTACGGCACCGACATGGCGGACCTCGCGTCCGCGCGCCCCGACCTGGTCGAACCGATCACGCTCCCGCACCGGTCGTTGCTGGGCAAGGAGGTCCGGGGTCTGGAGATCGCGCACGACGTCGACGCGGACGACGGCAGGCCGGTCTTCCTCCTCGTCGGCACGCACCACGCGCGGGAGTGGCCCACCGCCGAGGTCGTCATGGAGTTCGCCACGGACCTCGTGCACGGTGACGGGCGCGACGAGCGCATCACCGGTCTGCTGGAGCGTGCGCGGATCATCGTGGTGCCGATCGTCAACGTCGACGGCTTCGACATCTCGCGCGGTTACCTGCACGAGTACAAGCGCAAGAACTGCCGGCTCGGCGACGGCGATGACGACGTCACGCCGGGCGAGTGCGCCGACGCCGACAACGCCGACATCGGCGTGGACCTCAACCGCAACTACGGCGGCAACTGGGGTGGCAAGGGCGCGAGCGTGAACCCCGGCAGCGGGACCTACCGGGGCGCCGCGCCGTTCTCCGAGCCGGAGGTGCGCAACGTCCGCGAGCTCGTGTCGAGCCGGCAGGTGACCTCGCTGCAGAGTGTGCACAACTACGGCGGGCTGGTACTCCGCCCGCCGCAGCAGTCCGACACGCCGCTCACCGCCGACGAGGAGTTGTACGCGGAGATCGGGGACGCGTTGGCGGACGCGACCGGGTACCGCAGCATCCCCTCGTACCAGCTGTACGACACCAGCGGATCCACCGGTGAGTGGAGCTACTTCACCACGGGCGGGTTCGGTTTCGAGTTCGAGCTGGAGGGCGGCAACTTCCACGTCGGCTACCAGGAGGCCGTCGTCGACCAGTACCTGGGCGTCGGGACGCAGGACCACGCGAACGGCGGTGTGCGCGAGGCGTTGCTGCGGCAGTTCGAGGTGGCGGCGAACCGCGACTACCACGCCGTGTTGGAGGTGTCGGCACCGCGAGGGGCGCGGCTGTCCGTGGAGAAGGTGTTCACCCAGCACACGGCTCCGGTCCAGCAGCCGGGCGGCGGCGTCGGGGAGCCGATCCCGTTCACGAGCGAGCTGACGTCGCAGCTGACCGCGCCGGGCGGTGTCGTCGAGTGGAGCGTCAACCCGTCGGTGCGGCCGGACCGGGACGGCGGCACGATCACCGAGAGCTGGACGGTGCGGTGTGAGCGTGCGCGGGGCAATGCGTGGCAGGAGACGCGGGTGACGGTCTCCCGGGGTGAGCGGGTGGCCGTGGACCTGTCGCGCTGCGCGGGCGGCGCCAGGCCGTAGCCGTACGGGAACCGCGGACACGCGTGCATGAACCGCGGACACGCGTGCGCAGGGCGCGGACACGCCGGCAGGGGGCTCGACTCCTCGGCGTGTCCGCGCTTCTCGTACGGGTCTTTGCGGTTTCCGGACGGCTTTGAAGTCCCTCACACGGTCGTTTCGTTCACCCGTTCGGACGGGTACCCGGAGGGCGAATACACAGGAAGGAGTGATGAGCGTGGCAGACACACTCACCGGCCGCCGGGTCGCGTTTCTGGTCGCACCCGAGGGAACGGAGCAGGTGGAGCTCACCGAACCGTGGAAGGCCGTCGAGAACGCCGGCGGCAGGCCCGAGCTGATCTCCACGAAGTCGGGAAGCATCCAGGCGTTCAACCACCTGGACAAGGCGGACACGTACACGGTGGACCGCACCGTGGCCGAGGCGTCGGCCGACGACTACGACGGCCTCGTCCTGCCCGGTGGCGTCGCGAATCCCGACATCCTCCGCACAGACGAGAAGGCCGTGAGCTTCGTTCGCGACTTCTTCGCCCAGCAGAAGCCCGTCGCGGTGATCTGTCACGGGCCGTGGACCCTCATCGAGGCCGACGTCGTCCGTGGCCGCCGCCTGACGTCGTGGCCGAGCCTGCAGACCGACCTGCGCAACGCGGGTGCCGAATGGGTCGACGAGGAGGTCGTCGTGGACCAGGGGCTGGTCTCCAGCCGCAACCCGAACGACCTGCCCGCGTTCTGCTCGAAGCTGGTGGAAGAGATCGCTGAGGGCAAGCACGCCAAGCAGGCGGCCGGCGCCTGATCACACGCCAGTCGATCACGTCTTCTCGCCCGGCGACGCGTGGTGCACGCCGAGTCTCTCGGCCAGCGCCATGGCGTCGCCGGGCGCTTTCACTTTGATGTCGTTGTCGAAGTACACCCAGACGTCGTGGCCCTGCGCGTGCCAGCGACCGATCTTCTCCGCCCACGCGTCGAGGGCCTCGTCGGTGTACCCGCTGGCGTAGAGCTCGACGTCGCCGTGAAGCCGGACGTAGACGAGGCCGGAGGTCACGTCCTCCAGGTACGGCCAGGTGCCCGCGGTGTCGGCGACGACGAGCGCGATGTCGTGGGCGCGGAGCAGGTCCGGAAACGCCGGGTCGGTGAAGCTGGGGTGGCGCACTTCGAGGGCGTGGTGCAGGGGCCGGTCGGCCCCGACGTCGGTGTGGGGTTCGAAGGTCACCTTGTCGTCGTGCCGGCGGGCCAGCTCCGCCGCGGCGACGGTGGTGCGCGGGAGCCGGTCGAAGAACTCGGCGAGGCGCTCTGCGTCGAAGGACAGCCGGGGCGGCAGCTGCCAGAGGACCGGGCCGAGCTTGTCGTCGAGCGCGAGCACGCCGGAGGCGAAGAAGTTCGCCAGGGCCGCCTCGACGTCCCGCAGCTGCTTCATGTGCGTGATGAACCGCCCGCCCTTGACGGCGAAGCGGAAGCCGGGCGGGGTCGCGTCCCGCCACCGCCGGTACCGTTCGGGCCTTTGCAGCGAGTAGAACGACCCGTTGATCTCGACGGTGTTCACCCGCCGGGACAGGTATTCGAGCTCGCGCCGCTGCGGGAGGCCCTTGGGATAGAACACGCCTCGCCAGCCGGGATAGATCCAGCCCGAGGTGCCGATGCGGATCTCAGCGCCGGGGACGGGGATGCTCGCGCTCCTTCCCGTGCGGCAGTCGGCTCACAGCGGTCGCAGCAGGTCGTCGGCGTCGACGATGTGGTAGGCGTAGCCCTGCTCGGCGAGGAACCGCTGCCGGTGGGCGGCGTAGTCGGTGTCGACCGTGTCGCGCGAGACCACGGAGTAGAAGTGGGCCTGGCGCCCGTCGCCCTTCGGTCGCAGGAGCCTGCCGAGGCGCTGTGCCTCCTCCTGGCGGGAGCCGAACGTGCCCGACATCTGGATGGCCACGGACGCCTCGGGCAGGTCGATGGAGAAGTTCGCGACCTTCGAGACCACGAGCTTGTCGATCTCGCCCCTGCGGAAGGCGTCGAACAGGGCCTCGCGTTCCTTGTTCTTCGTCGAGCCCTGCACCACCGGTGCGTTCAGTTCGGCGCCGAGTTCCTCCAGCTGGTCGAGGTAGGCGCCGATGACCAGTGTCGGTTCACCCGCGTGCCGTTCGACGATCGACTTGACCACGCCGATCTTGGTGCGTGCGGTGGAGGCGAGGCGGTAGCGCTCGTCGGCCTCCGCGGTGGCGTAGCCGAGTCGCTCGGCGTCGGTCAGGGTGACCCGGACCTCGACGCACTCGGCGGGCGCGATCCAGCCCTGCGCCTCGATGTCGCGCCACGGGACGTCGTAGCGCTTCGGGCCGATGAGGGAGAACACGTCGCCCTCCCGGCCGTCCTCCCGCACCAGGGTTGCGGTGAGGCCGAGGCGCCGCCGTGACTGCAGGTCGGCCGTCATGCGGAACACGGGTGCGGGCAGCAGGTGCACCTCGTCGTAGATGACGAGCCCCCAGTCCCGCGAGTCGAACAGCTCCAGGTGCTTGTACTCGCCCTTGGTGCGGCGCGTGATGACCTGGTAGGTGGCGATGGTGACGGGGCGGATCTCCTTCTTCTCACCGGAGTACTCGCCGATCTCGTCCTCGGTGAGCGAGGTGCGTTCCACGAGCTCGCGCTTCCACTGCCTGCCCGCCACGGTGTTGGTGACGAGGATCAGCGTCGTGGCCTCCGCCTGGGCCATGGCCGCCGCGCCGACCAGCGTCTTGCCCGCGCCGCAGGGGAGCACGACGACACCCGAGCCACCTGCCCAGAAGGTCTCGGCGGCCTGGCGCTGGTAGTCGCGCAACGCCCAGCCGTTCTCCTCCAGGGCGATCGGGTGCGACTCGCCGTCGACGTACCCGGCGACGTCCTCGGCGGGCCAGCCGACCTTCAGCAGCGCCTGCTTGAGCCTGCCCCGCTCCGACGGGTGCACCACGACGGTGTCGGGGTCGATGCGCGCGCCGAGCATCGGGCTGATCTTCTTGTGCCGCAGGATCTCCTCGAGCACGGCGCGGTCGGTGGTGGTCATGACGAGGCCGTGCGCGGGATGGTTCTGGATCTGCAGCCTGCCGAATCGGCCCATGGTGTCGACGACGTCGATCAGCAACGGCTGCGGCACGGGGAAGCGGGAGTACGTGGTGAGGGCGTCGACGACCTGTTCGGCGTCGTGGCCCGCGGCGCGCGCGTTCCAGAGCGCCAGCGGAGTGATGCGGTACGTGTGGACGTGCTCGGGTGCGCGTTCGAGTTCGGCGAACGGCGCGATGGCGATGCGTGCGTCGTCGGCGAGGTCGTGGTCGACCTCCAGCAGCACCGTTTTGTCCGACTGGACGATCAGGGGGCCATCAGTCACGTCCTCCTTTATACGTGTCCGCGGTCAGGGGAGTTCCTCTCTCGGCACCAAGGCCCCCACATCGAGGCGTTCGGTGAGCTGCCCCGAGCCGTGCATGAGGTCGGCGACCCGTTGGAGGCGTTCGGCGTGCACGACCTGCGGATAGGTGCCGAGTGACACGAGCGACGCCGTGACCTCGTCGACGTCGGCGAGCCGGGGCAGTGCCCGGCGGACGGTGCCGTCGTCGGCGCCCTTCTGCTGAGCTTCGGCGAGGAGGTCCCGGAACAGCGCGAGCGTGCGCGGGTGTGCGGCGCCGAACTCCTCGGTCGTCGCGTACGCCGACATCGGGAAATCCTCGGTGGCGCCGTGGGCGCAGTCGGCGAGGACGAGGGCACCGTGCTCCTTCTGGGCGACCGTGAGGTGGGGTTCGGTCATCCAGGCCGCATCCACTCGGCCCTCGCGCAATGCCTCGACCATTCCGTCGAACGGAATGACCTCGAAACTGATCGCCGCGGGGTCGACACCCGCGGCTCTGAGAACGGAACGTGACGTGAGCGCGCCGAGACCGTCCGGCGTGGGAACCGCGATTCGTGGAGCGGGCAGTCGACTCGGATCGGTGTACGGCGAACCGGGAAGCGTCACGAGCGCCATGGAACCGGTTCCCGCGACATACGCCTCGCCCTGAAGGGTGATCTTCGTGCCCGTGGCGGCGGCGTGGAACAGAGTGACGTTGCCGGCGAAGACCACGTCGACCCGCTGCTCGGTCAGCGCCTCGATCGGGTCGTCGTCGTCCAGTTCGACCAGCTCGACCTGCAGGCCGCCGCGACGGAACAGGCCGTCGGAGACGGCGAGCCGCAGCGGCGCGGTCTCCACGGCGTTGCTCACACCCACCGACAGGCGTTCCGTCTCCGGACCGGGAGCGGTCGGCGCGTCCGTTTCATCCAAGAACGAGCAGGAACCGAGTAGCAGAACAACGGCGAGGACGAAAAGCACGCGCCCCTGAGTTCGCACGGCCGCCTCCATGATCGAAAGGAATTCTCCCGACAATGTGTGGAGCTTAGAGCGATCAAGGCAATACCATGCGTCGGCAACCCTTCTCCGGCCATGGGCGTCCCACCGATTGTGAGAGGGTGCCGTTACCCTCCAGGAGCATTTCGAAGCGGACCGCCTGACCGCGGATGACCGAAGGAAGCCCAGGTGACTCGTCGCAGTGAACGTCCTCGG
>JACYYJ010113035.1_pt3 | contig 10342 bp, 8 predicted proteins | sample 8236861 | NCBI WGS metagenome assembly JACYYJ01 (sample SAMN14103086, study PRJNA606662) | landfill metagenome | isolation source: landfill solid waste | place: India:New Delhi, Okhla landfill site | collected 2017-11-05
CCAGCGCCGCGCCGAGCGGGTCGCGGCAGGACTCGACGACCTCGACCGCTGGCTGACCGACCGCATCCGGCACGGCCTCGGGGCGGTGGATCACGGCTACGACACCTACGAGGCGATCGCTGCCCGCATGGTGGATGCCCAGGCTCCCGGCGTGGCGTCGGCACTGCGCGCCCTGGCCGCCGTCGTGAACGACGAAACCGATTGGCCCGCCAGGCTGCTCGAAGAGTATGCGCGCCTGCACCTCATGGCCGTGGCGTACCGGCAGCGCGACGAACTGCCGAGGCCGCTCCTGCGTTCGCTGCAGACCCATCTCGGTTTCGGCACCCGCAGCGAGGAGGTCCGCGCCGAACCGGCCGTGCGCGACCGCTGGCAGGTCCTCGCCGTCCGCGTCACCGAGGAGAGCCGGATGTTCACCCGCAAGACGTGGTTGCGGGGACGGTCGAGCGGACGCTGGGCGATCCTGCTCGACTTCGCACACGGCACAGCACGTTTCGCCGCGCCGCTCCCCTTCCCCGGGTCGCTCGTCGATGCCGATCTGCACTTCTACCCCGGTGCGGCCCCACTACGGGCGGTGCTCGGCCGGCAGCACGGGGAGACGGAGCCGTTCACAACCCTGCCCGCCACCGGACTCGACGCCGCACTGGACGAGTACGCCCGCATGCGCGGAGCAGATCCGTGGTTGCGCACCTGGCCCGTCCTGCTCGACGCGGTCACTCCCACCGACAGTGAAGACGGATGGTACGTCGTCGACCCGTCCGGACGGGCACTGCCGCTCGCCGGAGACGACGACAGCCGCTGGCGGCTGCACGCTGTCGCAGGGGGCCGTCCCGTGACGGTCTGCGGCGACTGGGACGGAACCGCTCTCGCCCCGGTCTCCCTGTTCACCGGAGGACAGGTGATGACCTGGTGAGCACACTGCCCGAATCGCTGACGACCGCAGCACTTCTCGGAACGGCACGCTCCGCTCCGGAGTTCGGCGCGCTGCACACGGCCGGTGCCGCGGGCGAACTCGCCGGAGACCCCGCCGCGACACTGCTCGCCGCTGCCGCCCTGGAGGCGACCTTCCTCACCGCCGCGACCGTGCCGGTGGTCCGCGAACGGCCGTCGCCGGCCCCGGACGACGACCGTCCCGTCCTTCCCGGCGCGGCTGCCGAACGCCTGCGCGCGCTGCTCGCCGTCCGCTCCCCGCTGCTCGACGAATGGTTCGAGGTGGCGGCCCGGTTCCGCGCGTCGCACGACATCGTGGTCGACCTGTTGATCGTCGCGACCACCGACTCGGTGCACCGCGACCGGCTGATCGCTCTCACCGGCGCCCGCGGACGCTGGGTAGCCGCGCGCCACCCGGAATGGGCCGATCTGCTGCCACCCGACCCGCTCGACGACACGCCCTGGCACGTCGGTCCGCCCGCCCGGCGACGCCGATGGTTCGAGGTGCTCCGCGCGCACGATCCGGCCGCGGCGACAGCCACGCTCGCGGCGTCATGGGGTGCGCAGACCGCCGCCCAGCGGGCCGAACTCGTCGCCCTGCTCGCGGTCGGTCTCGGTCCGCACGACGAAGACCTGCTCGAGCGCGCCCTCGACGACCGTAGCCGCAAGGTTCGCGCCGTCGCGCTCGACCTTCTTCCCCGCCTCCACGACTCCGCGTTCGCGCGACGCATGGCCGAACGAGTGCGGCAATGGCTGCTCGTCGACGGCTCGACCGTCACCCTCGCCGTCCCCGAACGGCCGGACGAGAGCGCACTCCGCGACGGTCTCTCCGACGGTCCGGCCCGCGATCTGCTGGTGGCGGCAGTCGCGGCCGCTCCGCTGTCGGTGTGGCGCGAGCACGCCGGAGACGGGGTGCTGCCGGAGTTCGACGTCGACGACGCCATCCGCACGGCACTGACGGACGCGTGGGGCCGCGCGGCGGTCCGGCAACGCGACAGCGGATGGGCCGCGGCGTTGCTGCGACGCGACGGCACCGTCGACACGTCGGTCGCCCGGGTCGTACCTCGCGACATCCTGCTCGCGCACCTGCGCGAGACGTCGCCGCCCGCGGTTCTCGACGACGCGTTGCTCGCCGCGCTCCCGGCGCCGTGGCCGCGAGATGTCGCCGAGAAGGTGCTCACCGCGCTGTACACGAAGCTGACGACCACCCGTGTGGTGCGCGACGTCCTGACGCTGCTCGCCCACCGGGCACCGTTCGAGCTGGCCGATCTGCTGGCCGACGCCGCGAACCGCACCGACGATCTCGGTCGCCTGCACCTGTTCGCGAGCGCAGCCGACACCCTGACCCTCCGCAAGACGATCCACGAGGAGCTGAGTTGACCGACTTCGAGTCGACCCCTGCAGTTGTCGGTACCGACGAGGCCGCGACGCCCGAGACGGGCACGTCCGAGACCGCCGTGACCGGCACCGACCTGCTGCGCCCGCACGCCGAGCAGCAGTACGCGCACGAACTCGCGGCGCTCGCGCGACTCGACGACCGGCCGCGCCCGCCGTCGTGGCAACTGTCCCCGTGGGCGGTGGTGACCTATCTGCTCGGCGGCGAACTGTCCGACGGCACCGTGATCACCCCGAAGTACGTCGGCCCGCGCCGATTGATCGAGGTTGCCGTGGCGACCCTGGCGACCGACCGGGCACTGCTGCTGCTCGGTGTGCCGGGTACCGCGAAGACCTGGGTGTCGGAGCATCTCGCCGCCGCGATCAGCGGTTCGTCGACCCGGCTCGTGCAGGGAACGGCGGGTACGACCGAGGAGTCGGTGCGCTACGGCTGGAACTACGCGCGGCTGCTCGCCGAAGGGCCGAGCGCCGACGCGCTGGTGGCCTCCCCGGTCATGACCGCGATGCGCGACGGCGCCGTGGCACGCATCGAGGAACTCACCCGCATTCCCGCCGACGTGCAGGACGCGCTGATCACCATCCTGTCGGAGAAGACGCTTCCCGTCCCCGAACTCGGCATCGAGGTGCAGGCGACGAAAGGGTTCAACGTCATCGCCACCGCCAACGACCGCGACCGCGGGGTCAACGACCTGTCGTCCGCGCTGCGTCGACGGTTCAACACCGTCGTATTGCCGTTGCCGGCGAGCGAGGAGGACGAGGTCTCGATCGTCACCCGCCGCGTCGAACAACTCGGCGCCGCACTCGAACTGCCCGCCGTGCCCGCGGCCGCGGAGGAGATCCGCCGCGTCGTGACGGTGTTCCGGGAACTGCGCAGCGGAGTCACCACCGACGGCCGGACCAAGCTGAAGTCCCCGTCGGGCACGCTGTCCACCGCCGAGGCGATCTCGGTGGTCACGGGCGGTCTGGCGCTGTCGGCGCACTTCGGCGACGGGGTGCTGCGTCCCTCCGACGTCGCCGCCGGAATCCTCGGGTCGGTCGTCAAGGACCCCGTCTCCGATCGCGTGGTCTGGAACGAATATCTCGAGGCCGTCGTCCGCGAACGCGGCGACTGGACCGACTTCTACCGGGCGTGCCGGGAGATCACCGGGTGACCGACGCTCTCTTCGACCGCGCGGATGCGCCCGCGGAGATCCGGGTCTTCGGGATCCGGCACCACGGACCGGGTTCGGCGCGCGCGGTCCTGCAGGCACTCGCCGAGTTCGAACCCGACACCGTCCTCATCGAGGGTCCGTCGGACGCCGATCCGGTGCTCGCGCTCGCCGCGGCCGACGACATGGTCCCCCCGGTCGCATTGCTGGCCTACGCCCGCGACGAACCGGCGCGGGCGGCGTTCTGGCCGTTCGCGGCCTTCTCGCCCGAGTGGCAGGCCCTGCGCTGGGCGTACCTGCACGATGCCGACGTGCGGTTCTGCGACCTTCCGGCGGCGATGTCGCTCGCCGCCGAACGCGAGGTCGGCGACCGCGCGACCGACGACCTGCTCGGCATGCTCGCCCGCGCCGGCGGCTACGCCGACTTCGAGCAGTGGTGGGACGCGGTGGTCGAGCACGGCACCGCACAGGCCTTCGACGAGATCACCGACGCGATGCGCGTGCTGCGCGAAGATGTCGGGATCGACGACCACACCGCGCGACGCGAGGCGCACATGCGGCAGGTGCTGCGCGCAACGGTCAAGGCCGGGGCACGCGCGATCGCCGTGGTGTGCGGGGCGATGCACGCGCCCGCACTGACCGGCCGACTCGGACCGGCCGCCCCCGACGCGCGTCTGCTCAAGGGCATTCCCAAGGTGAAGACCACTCTCACATGGGTGCCGTGGAGCCACTCCCGGTTGTCGCTGTCGTCGGGCTACGGCGCCGGCATCACCTCACCCGGCTGGTACCACCATCTGTTCACACAGCCCGCGGACACGACCGCACGCTGGTTCACCCGCGTGGCCCGTGTCCTGCGCGAGGAGGATCTTCCCGTCTCGAGCGCCCACGTCATCGAGGCGACGCGCCTCGCCGACACGCTCGCGGCGCTGCGCGGTCGCGCTGCGGCCGGACTCGACGAGGTCGTCGAGGCGACCCGATCGGTGCTGTGCGACGGCGACGACGTCCTGCTCGACCTCGTCACGCGGCGGCTCGTCGTCGGCGAGGCACTCGGTTCCGTCTCCGAGGACACCCCCACCGTCCCGCTCGACACCGACCTGCAGCGGAATGCGAAGTCGTTGCGCCTCAAGCGGTCCGCCGAAGCGAAGAACCTCGATCTGGACCTGCGCCGCGAGATCGACGTCGCGCGGTCGCGACTGCTGCACCGCCTGGCTCTGCTCGGGATCGACTGGGGCACGCCCACGGAGAGCGAGGTGCGCTCGACCGGTACGTTCCGCGAGACCTGGACGCTGCGGTGGGAACCCGAGTTGTCGGTGGCGATCGTCGAGGCGTCCCGGTGGGGCACGACGGTGGAATCCGCGGCGGCCGCCACGGTGGCCGACCGTGCCGCACGCTCCGGGATCGCGCTCGCCGACCTCACCGAACTCCTCGAACGGGCGTTGCTCGCCGACCTGCGGACCACGATCACGTCGCTGGTGACGGCGATCGACGCGGCGGCCGCACTCGATCACGATGTGCTGCACCTGATGAGCGCACTGCCGACCCTCGTGCGCACCGTCCGTTACGGCGATGTGCGGGGCACCGATCTGTCCTCCCTGGAACACGTCTGCGACGCCCTGCTCGCGCGTGTCTGCGCCGGTCTCCCGGCGGCGGTCACCGGTCTCGACCACGACGCCGCCGATGCGCTGCGCACCGCGATCGACGACGTGCATCTCGCTCTCGCGCTGCGTGAGGACCCGACCGCGACCGGCCGGTGGCTCGACACTCTGACGTCGGTGAGCGAGCGTGACGACGTCGACGGTCTGCTCGTCGGCCGCACCACCCGGATGCTGCGCGACACCGGCCGACTCGGCGAGTACGAGGCGTCCGTGCGGGTCGCGCGAGCGTTGTCGGTGGGGTCATCGGCACCCGTGAAGGCGCGCTGGATCGACGGATTCCTCGGCGGGGGCGGGCTCCTGCTCGTTCACGACAGCGCACTGTTCGACCTCGTCGACGAGTGGATCAGCAACCTCACCGACGACGACTTCGTCGACGTCCTGCCCGTCCTCCGACGCACCTTCGGGTCGTTCGCCTTCGGTGAGCGACGCCTGCTCGGGCAGACCGTGCGCGGCGAACGCACCCGCCGCACGGAGGCACCACCCGCCGTGGATCGCGGCCGGATCGCCCTGACAGCCACCGCGTCGATCCTGGGAGTGTCGGCATGACAACCGAATCCGGAGACACCGAACGCCTGCGCCGCTGGCGGCTCGCACTCGGCGAGGCCGCCGAGGACTCCACGGGCTCCCTGTCCTCGGCCGACGACAACGCCATGGACGCCGCGCTCGCCGCGCTGTACGACACCGCACCCGGCGACGGCACCGCACCGCGCACGGCAGGTCTCGGCGCGTCCGCGCCACGGGTGGCGCGCTGGCTCGGCGACATCCGCACCTACTTCCCGACGTCCGTCGTCCAGGTGATGCAACGCGATGCGGTGGATCGACTCGGACTGACCCGGCTGCTCCTCGAACCCGAGATGCTCGAAGCCGTCGAACCGGACGTACACCTGGTGGGCACGTTGCTGAGCCTGAACCGCGTGATGCCGGAGACCACCAAGGCGACGGCCCGGACGGTCGTCGAGAAGGTCGTGCGCGAGATCGAGGAACGCATCGCCCAGCACACCCGCACCGCCGTCACGGGCGCACTCGACCGGTCGTCGCGGACGTCGAATCCGAAGCTGCGCGACATCGACTGGGATCGCACGATCCGCGCGAACCTCGCCCACTACCTGCCGGAGCATCGCACGGTGGTGCCCGAGAAGCTGGTGGGCTACGGGCGCCGGTCGCAGGCGGTGAAACGCGACGTAGTGCTCGCGGTGGACCAGTCCGGATCGATGGCATCGAGCGTGGTGTACGCGTCGGTGTTCGCGGCGGTCCTGGCTTCGATGCGGGCACTGCGGACCTCGCTGGTCGTCTTCGACACCGCGGTGGTGGACCTGACCGACAAGCTCACCGATCCGGTGGACGTGCTGTTCGGCACCCAGCTCGGCGGCGGCACCGACATCAATCGGGCGATCGCCTACAGCAGGTCGCTGATCACGCGCCCGGCCGATTCGCTGTTCGTGCTCATCTCGGATCTGTACGAGGGCGGTATCCGCGCCGAGATGCTCTCCCGCATCCGGGAGATGCTCGCCGCAGGTGTGCAGGTCGTGGTGCTGCTCGCGCTGTCCGACGACGGGGCGCCGTCCTTCGATCGCGACAACGCGGCGGCGCTCGCCGAACTCGGAGTCCCCGCCTTCGCGTGCACGCCCGACCGGTTCCCGGAACTGCTCGCCGTCGCGCTCGAACGAGGTGACATCGGACGCTGGTCGCAGACCGGATGAGGGCCGACCGATCCCGAACGGCGTGAAGATCGGGGTTCAGTGGGCCGGTTCCCCGGGGAAGTCGACCGCCGCGTCACCGTCCTCCTCGGCGTACCGCTCGAGCAGCGCGATCTCGCCCGTGCGTGAGGGGAACGCGAAGGCCACCAACGCCGCTCCGACCAGCACGATCGCGATCGCGGCCGTGTAGGCGCGGGTGTCGCCGTCGAGGAAGGCCGACCGGGCGGCCTCGACGATCTGCGGCGCGTACTGCGGATAGTGTTCGGCGATCCCGACGGCACCCGCGAACGACTTCTCCAATGCGGTCTCGGTCTGCTCGTCGACGGCCGCGGCCTGCGGACTCGCCGCGATCGTCGCGGCGAGGGAGGCCGAGTACCCGGCCGTGAGCAGGGCACCGAGGATCGACTGGACGATCGCGCCGCCGAGATCACGTTGCAGATCGGCCGTGCCGGAGGCCATTCCGGCGCGGGAGACCGGCACCGACCCCGTGAGCGAATGCGAGGCCGGGGTACCGGCGAGACCGACACCGGCTCCCAGGCACATGTATCCGAGGGCGATCACCCAGTAGTGCGCGTCCTCGTCCCACAGCATCAGTGCGACGACGAGTCCGGCCACGATCGCGACGTAACCCGACAGCAGGGTGAAGCGGGAGCCGCGCGACCCGACCAGTTTCGCCGACTGCGGTGCCACCAGCACCATCACGAATGCGGCGGGCAGCGCCGCCGATCCGGCCGCGAGCGTGGAGTATCCGAGCACGTTCTGCAGGTACTGCTGGCTGATGTACATCGTGCCCATGAGGGTGCCGAACACGATGATGCCCGCCACGGCCGCGACCCAGAACACCCGGCGCCGCGCGACGCGCAGGTCGAACAGGGGATTCGCCGCGCGCAGCTGGCGCATCACGAAGAGGATCACCGCGACGAGAGCGATCAGGAGGGCGGACACCGCGATGGTCTTCATCCCGTCGACGGGCACGAAGTTGATGCCCAGGACGAGCGAGCCGACGAGCACGACCGAGACGATGCCACCGAGATGATCGACCGGGTCGGTCGACTCGTTGACGTGGCTCGGCACGAACACCCAGGTAAGGGCCAGCGCGATGAGCGCGAGCGGGATGGTCACGAGGAAGACCGATCCCCAGAAGAACTGTTCGAGCAACATGCCGGCGACGAGCGGGCCGAGCGCGGTCAGGCCGCCACCGATCGACGACCACAGCGCGATCGCGCGCGTGCGCGCTGCGCCCGACCACAGTGCGGTGATCAGGGCCAGGGTGGTGGGGAACGCCAGACCGGCGGAGACGCCGCCGAGCACCCGTGCCGCGAACAGCACCTCGGTGCTCGGCGCGAATCCGGCGACCGCGGAGGCGGGAACCGACAAGGCCATGCCGAGCAGCAGCATCGTCTTGCGTCCGTAGCGGTCGCCGACGGCCCCGAGGTAGAGCACCGACGCGGCGAGACCGACGGAATAACCGACCGCGACGAGGTTCAGTTCGGTCTGGCTCGCGTCGAACGCCTTCCCGATGTCGGGCAGTGCCACGTTCGCGACGGCGAGGTTCAGGTTCGCCACGGCGGCGACGAGGATCAGCGAGGCCAGCACCAGCTTCGCGCGTGCCGGCCGACCGTCGTCAGGTGGGGTCACGGACACATAGTGCGCGCCAGAGCCGCTGTTCTGCGTGGTTTCCGGCCGGTTTTCACCTCCGGTCACCCCGCCGGGTTAGGATCACCTCACTTGTTGATCGACAGACTCGAGGCCAGTCATGACACGCCGTTCCGCCGCGCTGCTCCGTTCCGCCGCTCTGTTCACGGCCACCGCGATCGCGCTGACCGCGTGCGGATCGGCCGACACGGAATCCGACTCCGGTCCGGCACCGGCCGACGGTGCCTTCCCCGTCACCGTCGACACGAAGTTCGGGGAGGTCACCATCGAATCCGCCCCGGAACGCGTCGCGGCACTGGGCTGGGGCGACGCCGAAACCGCACTGGCGCTCGGGGTTCAGCCGGTGGCCGCGAGCGACTGGCTCGCCTTCGGTGGCGACGGTGTGGGCCCGTGGGCGCAGGGGCTGTACGACTCGCCGCCGGAGCTCATCGGCACGATCGAGCCGTCCTTCGAGCTGCTCGCGGCGCAGACGCCCGATCTGATCCTCGACACCAAGAGCTCCGGTGAGCAGGCCCGCTACGAGACGCTGTCGGGGATCGCTCCGACGGTCGCTGGTCCGGAGGGCAGCGACGCCTATCTCACGTCGCTCGACGACCAGGTGACCTCCGTGGCAGCGGCTCTCGGTGTCCCGGACAAGGGTGCCGAATTGTTGTCGCAGATCGATGCGGACTTCGAGCAGGCCGCTGCCGACAATCCCGGGTTCGCGGGCAAGACCGTCACCGTCGCCTCCTACACGTCGGAGGGGTGGGGTGCCTACGTGGTCGGTGACTCGCGCGTCGACTTCATGACCGAGCTCGGTTTCGTGAACAATCCGCAGGTGCAGGCCGCGGCGACGGACGACTTCTTCATCACCGTCTCCGACGAGAACCTGGACATGCTCGACGCCGACCTGCTGATCGTGCTGCCGATCTACGTGCCGGCCGCGGAGGTGACCGACAATCCGGTCTTCCAGCAGCTCCCGGCGGTGCGCGACGGCCGGTTCCTCGTGCTCGACAGCGATTCCGACATCTCCGCGGCGTTCTCGACGAATTCGGTGCTGTCGGTGCCGTTCGCACTCGACGAGTTGGTTCCGCTGGTCGCCGAACGCGTGAACTGAGCCCGCCCCGCGGCGTATCTCGACTTCCGCTATGCGTATGTGGCGGCGGGGGCGGGCGGAGGCAGATCCGACCATCGGGAGGCACGGGCAGCAAAGCTGTGGGCGTCGAGTGCGCCGCTGCCGGCCGGGATCCGGCCGACGACCGGGACGCCGGTGACGTCGGGAAGGTCGTCCAGATTGCATTGCTCCGCCAGATCCGGTGCAGCAGGCCAGGACCCGATGATCACCCCCGGGCATTCGACCCCCGCCGCGCGGAGCGCCGCCACGGTGAGCGCGGTGTGGTTGAGCGTGCCCAGTCCCGCGGCGGCGACGATCACCGCCGGTGCTCCGAGCGCGGCTGCGACGTCGGCGAGGGTGAAGCCGCCCGCACCGAGCCGGACGAGCAGACCTCCCGCCCCTTCGACCAGGGTGAGGTCGTGCTCGGCGTCGAGTCTCCGGACGGTGTCGATGATCTCGTCGAGAGTGAGCGGCGGACGTCCACTGCGCCGCGCGGCGGTGTCGGGCGCGAGCGGATCGGGATACCGCGCGAGTTCGACGACCCGGACGGAGTCTCCGGTCAGTCGCAGGATCTCGTGCAGGTCGCCCGGTCCGTCGTCGGTCACGCCCGTCTGGGCGGGTTTGCACACCGCGACCCGTAGCCCCGCGGTCACGGCGTTCACGGCGAGCGCCGCGGTCGCGACGGTCTTGCCCACATCGGTCGATGTACCGGTGACGACGAGAACGCTCATGCCCGGGCTCCCGCGAGGATGTCGGTGAGCACCTCGTCGA
>JACYYJ010030133.1_pt2 | contig 10337 bp, 6 predicted proteins | sample 8236861 | NCBI WGS metagenome assembly JACYYJ01 (sample SAMN14103086, study PRJNA606662) | landfill metagenome | isolation source: landfill solid waste | place: India:New Delhi, Okhla landfill site | collected 2017-11-05
GACTGCTTCTGGATGCGCGAGTTCAACTGGTGTGACTTCGAATGGGATCCACGCACCTTCCCCGACCCTGAGGGAATGCTTGCGCGCCTGCACGACAAGGATCTGCGAATCAGTGTCTGGATCAACCCGTATATCGGACAACGCTCGGCGCTCTTCGCCGAGGCAGCCGAAGCCGGGTACCTGGTCAAACGCCCGGACGGTTCAGTTTGGCAATGGGACATGTGGCAGGCGGGCATGGCACTGGTCGACTTCACCAGCTCTGAGGCGACCAACTGGTACCAGTCGAAGCTGCGCGCGTTGATCGCGCAGGGCGTGGACTGCTTCAAGACCGATTTCGGCGAGCGCATCCCCGTCGACGTGGTCTGGGCCGACGGCACACCCCCGGCTCAGATGCACAACCTCTACACCCACCTGTTCAACCGTGCCGTGCACGACGTCCTGGTCGAAAGCCGCGGAGACGGCGACGCAGTGCTCTTCGCTCGCTCTGCCACCGCAGGAGGTCAGACGATGCCCGTGCACTGGGGCGGCGACTCGACCTCCACCTTCACCTCGATGGCGGAGACGCTGCGGGGCGGTCTCTCCCTCGCGCTCAGCGGTTTCGCACACTGGAGCCACGACATCGGCGGTTTCGAAGGCACGCCCGACCCTGCGGTGTACAAACGCTGGACCGCGTTCGGGCTCCTCTCCAGTCACAGCCGCTTCCACGGTTCGCGCAGTTACCGCGTTCCGTGGTCGTTCGATGAGGAGGCTGTCGACGTGACGCGGATCTTCACGCGTCTCAAGATGCGGTTGATGCCGTACCTCTTCCAAGCAGGACAGGAGGCTGCAGCATCCGGCATCCCGCTCATGCGCCCGATGATGCTCGAGTTCCCCGACGACCCTGCCGTCGCATACCTTGACCGTCAGTACATGCTGGGGCCGGACATCCTGGTCGCCCCGGTGTTCACCGACTCAGGAGACGTGGAACTCTACCTACCGGCAGGCGAGTGGACGCATCTGCTCACCGGCGAACGTGTGACCGGCGGCGGCTGGCGACGCGAAATGCACGGGTTCGATTCCCTGCCGCTTTACGTGCGCCCCGGCGCCGTGATCCCCTGGGGAGCACGCACCGATCGCCCCGACTACGACTACCATGACCAACTGGAACTGCGCGTCTTCCCCGGAGGAAGCGGGAGCCGCACGATCACGGTGACATCTCCCCACGGAGTCACCCGCACTTACACCGCGAACCTCGAGGAGATCACCGAATGACGCCCACGACCGGCTCCGCCGACTATCGCGACTCCGGCCTCGTCTTCNNCGCACCCCGTCGATCTGGGACACGTTCAGCAAGACACCCGGCAAGGTCTGGAACGGCGACACGGGAGATGTGGCCTGCGACCATTACCACCGCGTGGACGAGGATCTCGATCTGATGAAGCAGCTCGGCCTCGAGGCTTACCGCTTCTCGATCGCGTGGCCTCGGATCCAGCCGTCCGCCGACGGCACGGTCAACCAGACGGGCGTCGACTTCTATTCACGACTGGTCGACGGACTTCTCGAACGCGACATCCGACCGGTGGCGACGCTGTATCACTGGGATCTGCCGCAGTACCTCGAGGATGCCGGTGGCTGGACCTCGCGCGCGACGACCGATGCCTTCGAGCGCTACGCCGAGATCATGGGCGCAGCCCTGGGCGATCGCGTGCACACCTGGACCACGCTCAACGAGCCCTGGTGCTCGGCCTACCTCGGCTACGGTCAGGGGGGGCATGCGCCAGGCCGCACCGAGCCGACCTCGGCGCTGTCGGCCGTGCATCACCTGAACCTCGCCCACGGCCGGGCGATCCAGGCGCTTCGTGCGACGTCCACCGGTGATCCGGACTACTCCGTCACGCTGAACTTCCACGTGCTGCGTGGGCAGGGCGACGGCGCTGCAGAGGCGATGCGCCGGATCGATGGACTGGCGAACCGCGCGTTCACGCATCCGATGCTGCGCGGCGAGTACCCCGCCGATCTGCTCGAAGACACCGCCGAGGTGACGGACTGGTCGTTCGTGCAGGACGGCGACCTGCAGACCATCAACCAGCCGATCGATGTGCTCGGCGTGAACTACTACTCGACCGCGACCGTCCGGCTGTGGGACGGAGTCTCCGAGAAGCAGCAGAACGACGGGCACAAGGGCACGTCGGCCGGCACCGCCTGGCCGGGCAGCGACCAACTCGTCGAGTTCGTGCAGCAGCCGGGGCCGTACACGGCCATGGGCTGGAACATCGCGCCGGAGGGTCTCGAGGAGCTCCTCGTCTCGCTGTCCGAGCAGTTCCCCGACCAGCCGCTCATGGTCACCGAGAACGGCGCTGCCTTCGAGGACGAGGTCGCAGAGGACGGCTCCGTCCCGGACCCCGAGCGCACCGATTATCTGCGCCGGCACTTCACGGCGGCGCACCGCGCGATCGAGCGCGGAGTCGACCTGCGCGGCTACTTCGTCTGGTCGCTGCTGGACAACTTCGAGTGGGGTTACGGCTACGCCAAGCGATTCGGGATCGTCCGCGTCGACTTCGACTCGCTGGAGCGCACGGTCAAGGACTCAGGGCACTGGTACCAGGAGCTCGTGCGATCGCGCACGATCCCGGCGTGAGGCGGGTCGGCTACGCCGGCGGCAACGCGTAGATCCGTGCTTCGTACGGCCCGAGCCGCACGGCATCCGCCTCCCCCGAGGCGTACAGAAGTTCCCCGCGTTCCGGCGCGCGCCAGCGCCGCGGGCGATCACCGAGGTTGACGATGATACGCAGCCGTTCCTCGCCGGTCTGCCGCTCGTACCCCCACAGGCCACGACGGCGAGGCGCGAAGGCTATCTCGCCGCACACGAGGGCGGGGTGCGCTCGGCGCAGCGCGATGAGCGCACGATAGGCGGAGAGAACGGATGCCGCATCCGCCGTCTGCGCCTGCGCGTTCCACTCCTCGTGGTCACCGTCGCCGACGAGCCACGGCGTTCCGGTCGTGAAGCCACCGTGAGCGCCCGGGGTCCACGGCATGGGCACGCGGGAATGGTCGCGGCTGCCGGCGAGGACGTCGGCGAAGGCCGCGGCATCCGATCTTCCCTGCTCGCGCAGCGCCGCATATCTGTTCAGGCTCTCGACGTCGCGCAGTTGCGCTATCGAGGAGAACGCGTGATCGACTAGTCCGAGCTCCTGCCCCTGGTACAGAAACGGCGTGCCGCGGAGTGTGAGCTGCACGACGGCGAGCAGGGTGCCCACCGCGGTGCGGAATTCAGGGCGCGCGTCGACCTTGGAGATCATGCGCGGGTTGTCGTGGTTCTCGTAGAACAGACTCGGCCAGCACGTCGCGCCGTAGTCGCGCTGCCACTGGGTCCAGTGGTCACGGAGATACGTCAGGTCGTACCGGTAATCGTCGAAGCGCGTGCGCCCGGGAGCGTCCAGATGATCGAAGCTGAAGATCATGTCGAGCTCGCCACGATCCGCCCCGGTCAGCAGTTTGCCCAGCTGTGCGCCGACGCCCGGCGTCTCACCGATCGAGACCGCATCGTACGGTGCGAACGCCTCCGCGCGAAGCTGCCGCAGGTGCTCGTGCAGACGGGGTCCGGCGAAGTAGTGCTCGACGCCGGTGTATTGCATCAGTGCACCGACGGTCGGATGCCCGTCGGGCAGCCCCGCCGGTTTCGAGATGTAGTTGATGACATCGAGCCGGAAGCCGTCGACGCCGCGCTCGAGCCACCACCGCACCATCTCGACGAGCTCGGCGCGCATCGGTTCGTGGCTCCAGTCGAGATCCATCTGCTTCGACGAGAACAGGTGCATCGCCCATTCTCCGCGCTCTGGGAACCACCGCCAAGCCGGCCCGGAGAAGAACGACGTCCAGTTGTTCGGTGGCGTGTCCGGGGTGCCGGGGCGGAAGAAGTAATAGTCACGGTAGGGCGATTCGGGGTCTTCAAGCGCCTGCTGGAACCACGGATGTTCGTCGGAGGTGTGGTTGATCACCAGGTCCATGATCAGCCTCATCCCGCGCCGGTGCAGCTCCGCGATGAGGCGTTCAAGGTCCTCCATCGTGCCGAACTCGGGGAGGATCGCCCGGTAGTCGCGGATGTCGTATCCGTTGTCGTCATTCGGCGAGTCGTAGATCGGCGACAGCCAGAGCGCGTCGACGCCGAGTTCCTCGAGGTAGTCGAGTCGGGAGAGGATCCCGACCAGGTCGCCGACCCCGTCGCCGTCGCCGTCCATGAACGAACGCGGGTACACCTGATAGAAGACGGCGTGCTTCCACCATTCATCGCGCGCAGCGGTGGTGTCGGATGCCGGCACATCGGCATGCTGGCTCAGCAGCTCGATCACGGTGGCGAAGAAGCCCTCGCCCACCCGCCTCGACAGCCACCGGTCGAGCGTGCTCAGGCGGAGGGCGCCGACGAGCGGGTTGTCGACCCATCGCGGCGATCGTCCGAGCTGGAGGAGGATCTTCTCGATGACGTCGCGGCCGAGCGGATGCGCCCAGACATCCCGCACCCGGCTGGACATGTCAAGTCGGGGAGCCTGCGTCTCACTCATGACCGGCAGGATCGGCTACGGGGTCGTCGGAGCGCGCCGTCGCCCGCGCTTTCAGCTCGTCGACGATCGTGCGGTAGCGATCGGCATCGAGCCGGTACCAGAGCCGGTAGATCACGTAGCTGGCGACGATCAGGACGAGCGGAAGCCAGAACATGGCTGCCTTTACGAGCTCGGCACCCGCGGGAGTCATATCGGCAGCGTTCTGCGCATCCTGCATCCCGGAGGCGATCACCGTCCAGCCGATCACGCCGCTGGAGACGGCCGAGCCCATCTTGTAGATGAACGGCTGCAGCGACAGCGTGATGCTGTCGTTGCGTCGGCCCAGTTTCCAATGCCCGTATTCGACGGTGTCGGCGATGAACATCAGCATGAGCAGCTGAATGGCGGCCTGGGCCGAGAACACGAGCAGTCCCGCGACGATGACCAGGGCCAGCCCACCCGGCGGTGTGACGGCGAAGATCAGATAGCCCGCCGTCACCGAGGCGATCGCGGCGGTGAACAGCGTGCGCCGCGACATCTTCCTGCTCAGCAGCGGGTAGCACGCGAGTGCGGTGATCTGGGCGACGCCGAGGACGACGGCGAACACCGAATACATGTTCTCGTCGCCGAAGACGTACTTGAAATAGAACAGTCCCAGCCCCGTCGTGATCGAGAACGCCGACATGAACAGCAGCAAGGCCATCGAGACGACGACCAACTGGTCGTTGCGGAAGATGATCGACACGAGATCGCGGAGCCTGGTCGGCTCAGCCGTCGTGACGATCTCGGGATCCTCCCGTACGAGCAGCACCATGACCGTTTGGAACACGAGCATGATGAGTGCCGCAGCGATGGCGATGACTGTGTACGCCGAACGGAGATCGCCGGTCGCGGCGGCGAGCGCGTTCGACAGCGGCACGATGGCGACGACCACGGAGAAGATGCCGATGTTCGCACAGATCCGCGCGATCGATCCGATGCGCTCGCGCTCCTTCTGATCCTGGGTAAGCGCGGGCAGCATCGCCCAGTAGCCCAGGTCGTTCATCGTGTAGGAGATCTCCCACGCGAAGTAGACGACCGTGAACACGACGACGAACGCCACGTCGCCGAGGCCGAAATCGGTGAACATCAGCACGAGGAAGACGCTTGACAGCACCGCACCTGCGACGATCCACGGCCGGAACCGTCCCCAGCGACCGCGGGTGTTGTCCACGAGGAGACCCATGAACGGGTCGTTGACGGCGTCGAAGACGCGCGCGATGACGAGGATGACGGTCACCGATGCGAGGACGGGAGTCGACACCTCCAGCACATCGCTGAGGTAGAAGATCAGGTACATGCTCACGAGCGTGTACGTCATGTCGCGCCCGAGCGTGCCGATCCCGTATCCGTACCGGTTTCGCAGCGTCTGGCGCCCCATCGTCAGTCCGACCCGTCGCGCTTGGGCTTGCGGCGGGCGGTCCAGGCCGCGAGTGCGGACGTCGCGGCGCCCGCTGCCTTGTCGATCGCTTCCGCGGAACGGCTGAGCACCTCCTGCGCGCTGTCCTGCCATGTGGGAGCACCGTTCGGATCGCGGCCGGCGGCGCGCGCTTTCGCAGTGTGCTCGGCGACGTCGAACGTGCGTTCCAGGTGGGCGACGGCATCCCGGTACGCCGAATACTCCTGCGGGGTCACACCCGACGTGGACGACGGCCGCAGATCCCGTGCTTCGCGCGCGGCGGCCAGGAATGCCGCCATCGCCGGGTCCTTGCCGTCGCTCATGACGGGGTATGCGATGAGCTTCGCGGGATCAGTCTCGTACTCCATCCAGCGCGCCGTGATCGCATCGTGCGCACTGTGCAGGCGGGCGATCGGGTGACGCTCCGGTGCGGATGCCGGCGGCAGCTCCGCGTGCGCGACACTGACGCGCACCCGCCGAGCGCGGAGGTCGGCTACGGCCACCTTGGCATCCTGCTCTGCCTGCTTCAGCGCGCGACGTGCGCTCGCGACCTCGGAGCTCGTGGCGCGGGAGGCGGTGCGTTCGGCGACGAGGCGTGCATGCTCCGCGCGGGCGACGCGCACGGCACGGCGGCGCTCCTCCACCTCGCGCTGCGCCTGCCTCATGTCGTGGCGCGCCGCATCCAGCGCGACCCTGCGGCCGCTGGATCTCTGGTTCCTGCGCACTCCCACAGCGGTGATGGTACCCGCTCCGGCCACGATCGGCAGGGTCCACCACCACTCGGCGGCCAGCATCCAGATCGGATCCACACCTCGATCGTATCGGCCGAACGCTAGACGAGTGTCTCCTGCCAGGCCGCGTGCAACTGCGCGAACTTGCCGGTTCCGCTGATCAGCGCGGCTGGACTGTCGTCCTCGATGATCTCGCCGTGCTCCATCACCAGCACCCGGTCGGCGATGGCCACAGTAGACAGGCGGTGCGCGATGATGATCGCGGTGCGGTCGGCGAGCAGCGTCTGCAGCGCATCCTGGATGAGCCGTTCGGACGGGATGTCCAGCGACGCCGTCGCCTCGTCGAGGATCAGCACCGCAGGATCGGCGAGGAAGGCCCGTGCGAATGAGATCAGCTGCCGCTGCCCCGCCGACACCCGCCCGCCGCGCTTGTTCACGTCGGAGTTGTATCCGTCCGGCAGCGCCTCGATGAACGCATCCGCCCCCACCGCGCGCGCCGCTGCGCGGATCTCGTCCAGCGTGGCATCCGGCTTTCCGAGCGCGATGTTGTCGGCGACCGTCCCGCTGAACAGGTACGCCTCTTGCGTGACCATGACGATCGCCCGGCGCAGGTCCTTCGGGTGCAGAGACCGCAGATCCACGCCATCGAGCGTGACCCGGCCCACGGTCGGATCGTAGAAGCGCGAGATGAGCTTCGCGAGCGTCGACTTTCCGGCGCCCGTCGTGCCGACCAGCGCGATCGTCTGCCCCGCTTCGATGTCGAGCGAGAAGTTCGGCAGGATCGTCTTCTCCCCCGAGTACCCGAAGGTGACCTCCTCGAAGCGCACATGCCCGCGCGACTCCCACAGGTCGACCGGCTGCTCGGGGTCGGGAACGGTCGGCTCCTCCTCCAGCACACCCGATACCTTCTCGAGGGCGGCCGTTGCCGACTGGTAGGAGTTCAGGAACATCGCGATCTCCTGCATGGGCGCGAAGAAGTTGCGCACGTACAGCACCGCCGACAGCAGCACGCCGACCGTGAGCGCGCCGTCCGCGACGCGGATGCCGCCCCACAGCACGACCAGCCCGAGGGTCAGCGCGGCGACCGACATCAGTCCCGGTTCGAAGGTGCCGAACAACAGCAGCGAGCGGCGGTTGATGTCACGGTAGTCACCGGCGACCTTCTGGAATGCGGCGTCGTTGCGCGGCTCCTTGCGGAACGCCTTCACCGCGCGGATGCCGGTCATGGTCTCCACGAACTGCACGATCACCTTGGCGCTGATGACGCGAGACTGTCGGAAGATGACCTGCGAACGCGAATAGAACCAGCGCATCAGCAGGAACAGCGGGATGCCGGCGAGCAGCAGGATCACTCCCGACTGCCAGTCCCACACGATCAGGGCGATGAAGGTGAACGCGCCGAACAGCACACCGGAGACGAGGTTGTTGAGACCGCCGTCGAGCAGCTCGCGGATCGAATCGAGGTCACTCGTCTGACGCGAGATGATGCGCCCTGACGTGTACGTCTCGTGGAACTCGAGGCTCAGTCGCTGCGTGTGCAGGAAGATGCGCTTGCGCAGATCGATCAGCACAGCCTGGGTGATTCGCGCGGCGACCACGACATACCAGCCGATCAGAGCCGCAGCGGCGGCGCCTGCGAACAGATAGACGAAACCGATCAGGAACGTCGGCATCCAGTCGGCGTTGTCGATCACCTGCGGCAGCGCCCAGTCGAGGCCGATGCTGATCAGGATGGGACCTGCCACCTGCAGGCCGGTCGAGAGCACGAGCACGATCGCGGCGAGCACGATCTGCGCGCGCAGCGGCGAGACGAGCGAACCGAGCAAGCGCAATGAGCGGCGACGAATCGCCCTGCTCTCCTCGCGGGTGTAGTCCGAGCGGTCCTCGTCCTGGGTCCCGGTCAATGCCCCGCTCATGCCTGCACCTCCCTCTCGCTGTTCATATGAGGATCCTTCTCGGTCTGCGTATCTTCTGTTCGTCGATCGGATGCCTCGGCTGCCGCTTCTTCGGCCGCCGCGAGGTCTTCATCGGTGATGATCGGGATCGTGCCGGTGCGTGCGGCCTCCTCAGCTTCGAGGCTGGAGATCACGTGCCGGTAGTGGGAACTCGTCTTCAGGAGTTCGGAGTGCGTCCCGACCGCAGTGATCCGGCCGCTCTCGAGGAGCGCCACCCGGTCGGCGAGCGCGACCGTCGACGGGCGGTGCGCGACGATCATGGCCGTGGTGTCGGCGAGCACATGACGCAGCGCCTCTTCGACGAGCGCCTCGGTGTCGACGTCCAACGCCGAGAGCGGATCGTCGAGCACGAGCACCTTGGGCGCCGCGGCGACAGCACGCGCGAGCGCCAGCCGCTGTCGCTGTCCGCCGGACAGGCTGAGCCCCTCCTCGCCGATGACGGTTTCGACGCCCTCGGGCAGATCATCGACGAATCCGGCCTGAGCGACATCGAGCGCCTCGCGCAGCACGCGCTCCCCCTCCTCGGAGTGGATGTCGAGCTCGGCCCGGCCGAGCAGCACGTTCTCGCGCACAGAAGCGGAGAACAGCGTGGCGTCTTCGAACGCCATCGCGATGTGTCTGCGCAGTTCCTCGAGTGACAGGTCGCGTACGTCGACGCCGTCGAGCGTCACGCGGCCGCCCGTGACGTCGTACAGTCGCGCGGGCAGCGTCGTGAGCGTCGTCTTGCCACTGCCGGTGAGGCCGACCAGCGCCATCGTCTCGCCGGGACGCAGCACCAGGTCGATGCCGTCGAGCAGGTCGCGCTCGGCGGCGCCGGCATCCTGATACCGGAAGTGCGCCCCTTTGAAGATGAGCTCGCCTCGCGGCTCCGCGATCTGGACGGGCTTCTCCGGATCGGTGATCGTGTTCGTCTCGGAGAAGATCTCGAACACGCGGTCCGTGGCGGTACGCGCATCGAGCATGAACGAGAACAGGAACCCGATCGACTCGATGGGCCACCGCAGCACCGTCGCCATCGCGAAGAAGGCGAACAACTCGGGCAGCTCGATGGCGTCCTGCGAGATCAGCCAGATACCCGACATCAGACTGAGTCCGAACGCGATCTGCGGCATGAGATCGAGCCAGAACCAGATCGTGCCGACGGCACGGGCCTTGCTGAGCTCGGTCGTGCGCAGCGATTCGGCCTGCGTGCTGAATCGGGTCAGGGCATGCTTGCCGCGGCCGAAGGCCTTCAGCACGCGGATGCCGTGCACGCTCTCCTCGACGCTGGTGGCGAGGTCTCCGGCCTGGTCCTGGCTCTGACGCGCGAGACGTCCATAGCGCTTCTCGAACCGGTAGCCGGTGATCCACAGCGGGATGGCGGTGACGATGAAGATCGTCCCCAGCAACCAGTGCCAGCGGAACAGCAGCACCGCACCGATAATGATGGTCAGAAGGTTCACGACGAGCAGGATGAGGCCGAACGCCAGCCAACGGCGGATCAGGCCGATGTCCTGCATCATGCGGCTGAGCAGCTGGCCGGACTGCCAGCGGTCGTGGAAGGCGACCGGCAGCGTCTGCAGGCGCGCGTACAGCTGCGTGCGCATGCGGTACTCCACCTCAGTGGACGGCTTGAGGATGAACCAGCGTCGGAGCCACACCATGATGGCCTCGCCGAAGCCGAGGGCGAGCACGAGGGCGGCGCCGCCGAGGATGA
>JACYYJ010075754.1_pt1 | contig 10334 bp, 12 predicted proteins | sample 8236861 | NCBI WGS metagenome assembly JACYYJ01 (sample SAMN14103086, study PRJNA606662) | landfill metagenome | isolation source: landfill solid waste | place: India:New Delhi, Okhla landfill site | collected 2017-11-05
TCCATCCTATAGGTGAATGCCCCCCTTGTTCTGCAAAGTTTGGGTTAGGCACAAAGTTTTCTGATTCCTTCGCGTCCCTTTCGTACGAATACGTGTAATTGATCCGAACCACATCGAACACCCTGTCCATGTTAATTATGTGATCGGTTCCCGGTAATACATCCCAAATAGAATTGCACGGGATATTCAAGTCAGGTTCTAACGGTTCCTTTCCGATAAATACGTTCAGCGTGTTGTATATACGCCATTCCTTGCCTGTCTTGTTGGCATCCAAGTTCACCCGCTTGATCCGCCAAACGCCGCCCTCTTGGTAAAGCTTTGCGCCCCAAATGTACAGGAGATTGGTCAATACCCGTTTGCAATCCCAAGCGGCATTGGCATCACGCCAGTAGGGTATTTTGTTTTGCGTTTTGTCGTTGATATAGGTCTTTACGTTGACAAAGCTGTTAGATAGTGGATCCGCTTCCCTATCGCCTACCTGTTCCATTGACTGCTCATACACGTCAACCGCTATCCATGTGTTAATATCAAGATCAAGTTTCCGAAGAATTTCGGTAGAAATTAGCGAAAAAGGGAACCATAGACCGTCATTATACACCAAGTCCTGTGTCCCGTAGGTTTGCCCGTCTGTGTTTAGGAACGGGATGGCCTGAAGTGTAGACAATCCGTCTGCGGCATCTACTTGGATATGCTTTTTTCCAGCAATTAGCAAGCGTCTGAATCCGTTTGGAATGACAAAGCCAGTCCAATCCAATTGCCCATCGTGGTATTTATCAATCTTGAATGTCCGTTCGTCTGCCGTCCATATCTCTGAAAACTGGAAATCAAGTTCATACAGCAGCGTTATTGTTGCCTTACTTGGCCGGATCGGGTCAAATTTAAAATCTGATCCTGATTCATAGGATACTTGAAACGGTTTAGGTGCAGCCCTTATTGATTGCGACAACCCTTCGTAACCGTTCTCTAATATCTCGATACGTTCCGCCTTTCCTTCTAGGTCGCAATAGTCATGGTAGTATTTTAATCCGTATGCCATATTTCAAAGGTACGAAAAAAGCCCCTTAGTTATAGGGGCTTGGGTTTAGTGTGTGGTGTTTGACGTTGGTTTAGTTATTATATAAGTAGAACTTCATTTGATATTTCCATAGCCAAATAAAGGTTTCATCAGGGGATAGTGTGCTGACCATATTTTGCATTAATATGCTTGTAGGTTCGTGAAATTTCAGAAATCCAACTATCCTAAAGCTTTTACTAAAATCGTTTGGGTCTAAATAATTGTCTGGCATGTATATATATATTTAAATCAATTAATTAATCCTTCTTCTTTTGCTTTTTTTAAAATCATTTCATATCTATCATAAATAGGATAGTCAAGTAATTCCAATGCCCATTCTTCTCCATTACATGCTTTGTTATATATCCAGTTACCGATTCCAAATAATAAAAACTCTAACCTTGACATTCTAGCAACCTCTTCTGACTTGGAAGACTTGGTGTAATTCATTTGGCCATGAGATATAGCTGTTTTTTCTTTTTCAGAATACCATTCTTCTCTAGTCATTAAATATGGAGGTTTTATATCTGTTGATTCCATACCCCTAATATACAACAACTATTTAATAATACCTACCAAACTCCCGATTATTTCTCTGATTCGCCACGTGAATATCATTGCCCCGAAGCACACCGTGAACATTAACGTCAACACGGTATCCTGCAGAACTGCTTCCGCCCGTAGGTGATCCGATAGCAGGGGTTTGACCGATCCGCATTGCGGCTCCGCCAAATAGGCTTCCCAACATAGATCCACCGCCTCCTGCCGCCAATGCTCCGCCAGCTGGTCCGCCAACAACAAAACCAAGAAACTTTATAACCGCACTTGCCGCTAATTGTGCCGCCATCTGTGCAAGCATCTTTTTGAAACCATCGGCAAACGATTTGAAGAAGTCTTCACCTGACAGCATGGACTGATCAAATGCTCCGGCCAACGTATTTTGCAACTGACCGCCAAATTGCTCTATAGTTTTCATCCGATCTTTCCATTGCTCTACTATAGCATCATTTTGTGCCTGCGCATCAGCCCCTAGCGTTTCCGGTGTGAAGTCAAGTTTAACTGGTACGTTGACAATGTTTCCGTCCTTAGATAGGGTTTCGCTTATCCTCTTGTATCCAGATTCAATGCTTTTTTGAAGCTCGTCAAAGTCAATTGAAAATAATTGGTTGGCATCGATGGGTTTAAATTCCTTAGCAGCCTTTGATAGGTTGTTGGCCGTTTCTTTTACCAAATTACCACCATTCGCAAGTGCCTGATTGGTTCGCTCCTGCAGGGATAGGTTTTCTTGGTTTAGCTTATTTATTTGTTCGGCATCCGCGGCCTGCTCTTCAAGTAGCTTGTTGATATCATCTAATACCGCTCTCTCCTTTAAGAATACAGGTTCTCTTCCTTGTGCTGCCGCCAAAGCAACTTCTCTTGGTCGTTCAGTAGCCCTTATATCAGGGATTGACGCAACCTTTTGCTGTATCTCCTGCGCCCTAGCCATAGCCCTTGACTCCAAATCCAACAAGGCAATAGAGTTTTCCCTAACCTTGTCGATCATAGCATAAGCCTTGGCCGTCTCGATCAGGTTAGTTCTAAGCTTAGACATTTCATCCGATACATCGCCAGTCTTTATCTGCTCATCGGTAAGGTTGCCAAGGTAGCTAGGATATTTCTTCTGCAGTTCCTCAACCGCTGCCGTCCTTTGCTCATTCGATAATGCCGTATTACGTGCCTGAGCGGCCAACGCATCCAAAGTGGCTAGTTCCTGCTGTGCGTTCTGTGCGCCAACTATAGACTGTTGCTGTACTGTGCTTAATGTTGCCCTATATTCGTCAAGCTCTTTTTGTAGATCCTCTAGTGACTTCTTCTTCTCCTTGTTTGCAGAGATGAAGTCAAACGCACCCATGTTGTACGCCGTAATCCCGGCGGTCAAAGCAGATATGGCCAGCAGTGCCAAATTCGGCCCCGTAACCATTGCCGAAAATGCCGCCTTTAAAGCGGGGACTGTACCTCCTGCGTTCTTGGAAAGATTGGAGAAGTTTGCAGACAGCTGCTGGATGTTGTTCCCGATACCCATCATGCCAAATGGGGCATCCTGAATAATCCGGTTGAACTCCATCGCAACGGTATTGGAACCACGGACATTAGTCGCCAGCCCTTGGAAGGACTTAGCGGCTGCCGTGTTTGCCGTGGCTACCTTCTGCATCTGCTGTGCGGACATCAGCTTGTTAAGCCTGTCCATCTCCCTAGCGGATGCAGAAACATTGGCTCGTTGCTTGGTCAGTTCGGCGTTGAGGTGGGATAGTTGGGCGTTGTACTGGTTCCGGCTTACAGCACCTTCTTTGAACTCACGGGATAGTTGGGCAATGGCGTTCTCTAACTGGAAAGCGGATCTGGAAGACGACTGAAATATACCTTCCGCCCGTTTCAGATTGTTTTCCACCTGAGACATCCCCTGCTGGAAATTCTTTATGTCTGCCTCTATGCGTACACTTAAACGTTCTTCCATTGTCTTGTGCGTTATAGGTGCAATATACGAAAAAAGCCCCTTAGTTGTAGGGGCTTGGTTGTTGAGAGGTGAAGTTAAGAATCATTAATGAGAATTAGGGGTAACGCACACTATGAAATCATCTCTATCAAAATCAACAAACTTCCATTCCACCACATACTTTTTATCATTGTATGATATAGTGTCTCCGTTCTGCAAAAAAGTTATATGAGAGTCAATAGGATTTAACTCTCCACCAGCTTCCATTACAATAAAGTACTTCATATCAGTTTTTGTTTGTTTCCACTAATATACAGCCAATATATTTCCTACGCAAGTTCATTCCAGATTTTTCTCATTTCCTCAACAGACAAGCCAATATCCAACGGCTCATCTGTAGGCAATGGTATCCATTTATGAATTGGTTTCTTCGGTGTCTTGGTGGGAATAGAACAATAAACTTGGTATGCTGTCAATCGGTGCTTGGCAAGGTCTAAAAAGTATTTGCGTTCGTAACCTCTGCAAGCTAGGATAAACTCGGCAAACGTCATCTCATAGAACTGCCTCGGTGTCAGTCCTAACTCTCCGAAGGCTTTTGATAGCGTTTCTTGGTAGGTTTGGAAGTCTTTTTTTTTGCCGTATGTGCCACCTCGTTATCCTTTTCCTTCTCCGGTGTCAATGTCATCCCGGACGCTTCCAAAAATGACTCCCAGACTTTTGCTAATACATCAGGACTGGCATCGGCCACCCATTCGCCAACCTCTTCGGATGTTGCTGATTCGGAAAATCCTACCACGTAATCATTCCCTATCAACCCAGCATATACCAACATTTTCAATAGTAAAAAATGGTTCTTGGAGTTTAGGGCAAAAAGTGCATCTAGGAACTTAGGAAGATCAGGTTTAGCGGTTTCCGATTGAAACAACACCTTGGCAATCTCAATGTTTGCAAAGTTGTTGAACCTCAATACGCGTTCCTGTCCTCCTAATTGTACCCTTACTATTCCGTTCATTTAATTAGTTGTTATTGTAGTTCCTGTTGTATTATAAGACACACAAATAGGTGACCATTCAGGAACCCATTGATGCTTAAACGTAGGTTTCGTTACGCTTGGATAGGTCTCTACAGGTTGCCAAAACCCATTCCTAGCTACATCTATTGGTTCATACAGAAGCTTAAATTCCTCCTCCGTTATATGCCCTTCCTTCAATAACCGAATCAAAATATCTTGCCTATCCATGTTATGATAACTCTACGTCTGAAATGGCACCGCTGTTGGAAATGGTTGCGGTAAATGTCATGAATTCCTCACTAGTTCCGCTCTCGGAGAATGAAGAAACAAAGCCGGGACCTATACGGGTATATCCTGCGTTGTCCGTCATTTTGAAATACCCAACGGCAAAGTTTGAATCTGAAGTATTATTCCAAAGGTCAAACAAGGTTTCGTTTGAAACTTGGTCACTGTCCGGATCGGTGTTGATGTATCCGGTCATCTCGAATGTCCATGACTTATTGCCGGGTAGCAATCTAGTTACTCCCGCCTCACAATCGGAATTGATCTCGATAGTATCGGTAGTACCGTTGAATGATTTGTCGGTAAGGCAAGCGACCCGCTTCCATTCATACGGTGCATTTGTAGCTGAATAGTACAATCCTACTACGTGTCCTTTTATCTCGTTAGCCATTGTTTTTGCTGATTAAGTGCCTATAAGTTTTAACTATACGGTAAATATAGTAATTATTTGACTTACTTTCCAACGTTCCCGAATTTTGCAACGTTGTTCCGGTGTTTGTCCAAGGAGACGGTATTGGAAATGGATCGCCAGAATCGGGATTGATAATATTCTCCACTTGTGCAGAAATGGTCAATGATTGCGCCCGGCCTACAGGTGAAAGAAATCCGGTTACTATGTCGATCGTTACAAAAGCTTCGTGAATAACGCAGGGGCGATCAACACCTACCTGATTACTGCTAATAGTCCCGATAAGAATAAAGGGATATTCCACTTGCTCCGGAACCGAATAGGCAGAATATACTTGATATCCTAACGGCTGTAGTGCTGCGAAATATCCCCTCTGTAGTGCTTCGGTAAGATCCATACCGCTAAGTTACGGAATTATTGCGATTTGTTTAGGTGATACCCGCCTCATAACAACCAAATCACAAGGCTCCAAAAAATGATAGTGCCTATCCCTACTATAAGGCATCCTGTACGTTCGTAGTTAGTGTCCATGTCTGTTTGTTTTGGGTTTGTTTAAATTAAAAAGGGGAGCAAGGACAATGATGGTGATATGAATCATTTTAGTTTATAGCCCACCCGCTCCCCTTTCTTGTTAGGTCGCTATCTCATAAGTCATGTATTTAGTGTTGAACATTATCACAATACTAATATACAGCCAGTATATTTACTTTCCTAATCTTCGCCTCAATCTTTCGATCATTTCAGTAAAATTATTTCTTGCGTTTCCAAAAAGATATGGTCGGGCTGGCAAATTAACCTCTTTAACCCCAGCGCCTTTAAACTGCATAGCGTAATCTTCCAATCCTTGTGGAACATCTACCAGCGTTCCGGTGCCAAATTCAACATAAGGTGCATAATCCAATGGTGTCCCCACTGTTTGCGCCAAGCCTTCCTTCTCCGGTGTTGAATGGATCGAGCTTTGCAATGCCCAGCTCTGCTTAGGTACATCCCTCTTAGCATCCATTTCGGTCTTATCAGCCCATACTTTCAATTCCTCCTTGGTTCGCTCTATTGATCGCTTCTCGTATGCCCGTATGCCTTTAATTAGTGCTTGGTTGCCTTTGATGGATAGTTTCATAGTGGTTTAATGAGAAGTTTTCAATGCTAGACTTTACCCTCTTTTTTTTGGCTAGTTTCATGCTATTCCCTTAATAAAGCTATAAAGAACCTGTGCAATTCTTTTATTCCCGTAAGTATCTGGGTGGGTTCCATCATTTGTTAACTCGTATAAGGTAGTTGGGTTGAATCCAGCTCTATTCATCAAATCACAATAAGGAAACCCATAAGCATCAGCCAATTGGATCAGTAATTCTCTCACTTTATTTATATGTGTTGTTACCTGTCCATTTACAGTGTACCTGTTTGGCGGAACAATAACTGCAAAACTTACTAGTGGATTGTCTTCGTAACACTTATCAATGACATAATTGAATGCTCCCAGAAATTTCGTTCTATCCATGCTGGTTACTAGGAATGCTCCTGAAGTAATATTTATTAAAGAATTAGACACTAAAGTCAGGGACGTGTTGGATTCAATAGAGGAGATAACACCGATAAGTTGTGAATTGTTATTATATATTTTATCACCAACGGCTAATGATGTAAAGGTTGTTCCAGAACCAGCTACTTCATTACTCCCTGTAGTTGCCGTTATTGTTCCAGTTCTCGTAGTCCAAGGTAGGTTTCCGGAAAAAGAGGGGTTAAATGCTTTTTCTCTATCATTATGACCGTGATCCAACACTATCAAATCAGCTGATTTACCTATTAATTTATTTTCATAGGATTGGACGGCAAAACCACCTCCATAAGATGCGGTTAGTTCGCTTTGGGTGGCTGATAATGATAAAGATCTTGTCCCATCCCAAATTATTCCTGAACTCCCTACGGATTCGTTAACCATTTCTGCATTAAGCATGTTTCCCACTACACTAGGATAAGAAGGATTTCCTCCTGCTGGAATACTTGTGCCAACCCAAATAATTTTCTTTTTATCCCAATAAGAATCAGCCTCTCTATTAATACTATTTGGTACATAACCTTCTTCGTTAAGTTTAACAAATCCATTTGGTTTGTTACCCCATTCTTGTGATACAATAATAGATTTTGGTATTATAGTTGCCCCAAAGCTGTATCTTCTTTTGTTTTGATCAGGCGTTCCAGTAATTATCTGATCTAATGATAATGATGTATTTACGAAAATAGTCTGTGAAACGGATGGGCCGCCGCTGTCTAAAAATCGTAAGCTATTAGCTGTATTAATCGGGTTTGCATAAATCCCTACAACATCATTTTCTAAAATTGGAACCGTAGCATATTCTGGTGTAAATATATTAATGCCATCTGATTCGGCTGAAACCGGTCCACTTGAATATTTAACAGTAAAATTACCAGATGTTTCCTCCCTTAGAACGTAAAAAATAACTGTCCGCCCTACCTCAGAATTAGTGAGTTTCACTCTAAAATCCTTAACCCATCCATCGTACAAAGCCCTTCCGTGATTTGGATCAGTTATTATCCATGTCCATCTAGTAGGATAATTTGAGTTATCTGAAAAAGAAGTTAGATCATTTAAAACAAAATCTTCCTCAGGTGGATTTACGAAGTCAGTTGGTGTAATTCTATTTATTGCTTCTGTTTGATTAGCTCCCTCAACAGTACTCACCAACTCTTTTACATGGGTAATTTTAGCAATTTTCTGGTCATTCGGATCACTTGTATCAGAAGCAATCTTTGCATTCAATGCCTCCTCTGTCATTCCTCCAAGTTGTGACCTCACCCCCTCACTCAGTTTTTCTTCCCCGATAGAGCCATCTTTAATAGTAGTCTTAGTTTCCTCCGTTTCACCATCACCTTCAAAAATATCCCCGTCCATATAACGAACAGGGCTTAACGATTCTAGCCACTCCTGTTCTGTACCTACGAAACCATTATCTACGGCAATGTCGTAGGCTGACTTTCCATTTATTCCATCCGTTCCGTCTAATCCATCCGCACCCCTCAATGATATTAACCAATCCTGTTCTGTCCCCTCAAATCCGTTCTGCACTGCGATTTCATAAGCAGACAGTCCGTCCGACCCGCCACCTCCTGATCCTTGCAAATAACTTAAATCATCCCACGCATCTGTACCGTTGCCAATCTTTAACTTACCCGTATTGGTTTCATAACCAAACTCACCTGAATGTAAAACAGGATTGGAATTTGTCCATTGTGTAGATGTTCCACGTCTTACTTGTATTCTAACGATCATAGTTTACCTCCATCTATTTCATTTGTAAAAATAGTGTCAGGAGATCCGCCATCCCAAATATAGGTTCCATCTGAAGTAGCTTTCTCTCGATCTGTAGTTTCAATCTCGCTTACCGCCATGATCTCCATCATTCGGGTGCGTCTATCCACGGTTGGCAATAATGAATTGAATACGAACCCACGCCATTCTATCTTGTCTCCTATCTTAATAGCTATTTCAGGATTGTAACGGCAACGGATGAGGATAACCTGACTTATATTCTGCTGGGTTGCTATTAATTCCGTACTTGGCCGCATTTCACGTACGTCAGCGCCCTGAGGTTCCCAAATTGTTTCCTCTGTTGGTATGCTTCCGCCCATTCCATCAGGAACAAGTACAGTACGGTAGAACCTTATTTTCTCGATCATGGCCATGTCACATTCCTATAAGGTGCCAATTTCTCTTTAAATCCGTCATGGACATTCACCACGCTTGAATCCTGCTTGAACCTGTCACGGTTCTGGTATATGTAAAAAGCTTGCCCCATGATGGCAAATTTGATGTCTTCGTTGACCAAACTTGCATCTGTTTCAAACGTGATAGATAGGTCAAAACCTCCCTCTTTCAGGATGTCTCCGGTGAATCTATCGTCTGTAGCCACGGGTCCATAATGAACATGGAAGTTATCAGGACATTCCAAAGCGGTCATTTGGATGGTCTTTACGCCCAAAGACTTTTGCAAGTATGTTTCTGCCTGTTGCCTTGCTTGCTTCACTATAGATCCGATTAGCGCATCATCCGTAGCAAAGTCAATGTATGCGTATTGCTTAAACTCTTCCACCGTTACAGGTTCAACGAAATCAGACTCAGACACTATCTTGTACGATATACCACGTAACCGCCTATGTATCGGGTAATCATGGCAAAGTTTATCAGCGTTTTTGTAATAGTCCATAGGGTAAAGTTAGGGAATTTTGTTATCTTTTTATACCAAAGTCTGATTTCCTTAATTTGCACATCCTTCCATCTTTTTTATGATGGAATACAATTCCTTCAATATCATTGGATTGATTTGAAAGATAATCTTTAAGTGAATAAAAATCTAAGGAAGGCAAATCTAGTATTTCTATCCCGTGCTTTATGAGCTTATGCCCTTCAATCTTTTCGGGATTGCCTTGAACCTTTTCACCGATTAACTCATAGGTTCCATCAAATATAGTTGGATTTAAATTAGCGGGTATTATAGTTTCTCTTAACAGTCTATAAAACCCCTCAAAAAAATATTTGTCTTCATTTTTGCTCCTGTCACACTTTAACCAATGCGGATGATGCCCGCTTATAGTATCGGCTTCTTGGCAAGGAATAGCCCCATCAGGAATAGTCCTACCTCTTTTAACGTCATAACGCTTGTATATTTCACCATTAATAATAGCGCATGCTGTTCCATCAAACTTTCTCGTTGCAATCCCTTCGCCATCAAATACCCATTTATTTTCTGGTCTTATTTCGTTTATAACCTTACCTAAATCTTTTGGGTCTTTTTTAAATAAAGTGCTTATTTTTTTCATATCTCTATTCATTTAAATATACGCTAATATACTAACATTCATGCATAAAACAAAAAAGCCCCGAATAATTCCGAGGCTTTTAAAACAAACAGAAACATGAACGATTTTTATGATTCTGGCAAATTGCTGATAACGGCTGCACTAGACAATACCAACGCTCCGGCTCTTTCTTCCGCCCTTACTGTGATCAAGTTTTTAGGAACGTTATCCCTGTCCTCCTCAAAGAAACGAACTTCTGGGGTCATTCTGTTAAGGAAGTAGGTTTTAG
>JACYYJ010046213.1_pt1 | contig 10328 bp, 12 predicted proteins | sample 8236861 | NCBI WGS metagenome assembly JACYYJ01 (sample SAMN14103086, study PRJNA606662) | landfill metagenome | isolation source: landfill solid waste | place: India:New Delhi, Okhla landfill site | collected 2017-11-05
TTCGGCTAGCATTTCTTCCCAGAGGTTTCGCAAATACTCCACCGAGGTTATCTTGCTCGGAGTAGGAAAGGCCGGTAAATAGAGCTGTTCAAAATCAAATGTTACATTACATTGTTCCGCAATTTTTTCTGTTTCCTGAACAACTTCAGGCCAAGCTGAAAACTTTAATTCCATCTCCTCCTCACGAGCTAAATGACGATGCATGCTTGTGGTCATGTCTTTTTGGTGAGACCAATGCTTCCCCTCCCCCATATATCGATAGCAATCATACGCAACATAATCTTCTTCATTTAAATATCTTACATCCTGGATTGCCGTTGCCTGATACCCTTCCGCTATACAAAGTTTCTTCATTTGGTTAGTAATTGTCCGTTCTTCTATTAGACCATGATCCTGTACACCTAAATAAAAATTGTCCGAGTTAAATGCATTTCTCCAATTATCAATTACAATAATTGCTTTTTCTAATGCATTCTCTAAAAGATATTTTTTCAAACCACCTTGAAATGCAGGTAAAATTACTACTAGATCCTGTAGTAAAAACGGAATATTTTTTAAAGAAATAGCGTGAAACTCCTGTTCCGCTGCATATGACGAGAGCTTAACTAATGATTCATATCCTTTATTTGACTTTGCTATTAAGATAAACGTATATTCCTCTTCTGTATCCGGAAGTACGAATGATGCTTTCATACCAATTAAGGGCTTTATTCCTTCTGCTATACAATGTTTATAGAATTGTATAATACCGTGTAAAACAAAATCATCTGTCAATGCAATGGAATGAAATCCTTTTGATTTTGCTCCTTGAACGAACTTCTCCACGGATAGCGTACTTTGCATAAAACTATATCCACTATTTGCTTGCAAATGTACAAATCCCATTTTACTCACGCCTTTTCATATAAATAAAAGAATTAAAAATGTAAAATATTTCTACAGCTACGCCCGTATAGTAGGTGTATCCAATTATAAATGGTATATATTCTATTATATAACAACTACCATATGCATTAAATTGATAACATATAAAGATGGGGTCGTCCATAAACATATTATATAGGCTATGCACTCTTATAAAAGGATGATCAATATGGAAGAAAACTTCATTCCGACTCTAATAAAGTGTTATTTTATTGCATTTGGTGTACTTGCTGGTGGTTCCTTTATTGGTAGTATTGGGGCATTTTTAGTCGGAGAGCCTCCCATTACTACTGTCACTAGACTAGCAAAAAGCTTACGCATATGGGCAATTGTGGCCGCAATAGGTGGTACTTTTGATGCAATCTCCACCATCGAACGAGGATTATTTGAAGGTGGTACAATAGATGCCATTAAGCAAATCTCCTTTATTATTTCTGCAATGGCCGGTGTTCAATCCGCCATATTATTTATTGAATGGTTTAGTCAGGAGGAAATAACGTAATGCACATTCCACCGTATTACAAAAGAAGAGGTACCCAATACTTTTTCGTTGGAATGTTAGTTGGAGCAATTCTAGCCTATTTATTCTTTCTTTATATTAACGGAAACCTAACAGAACGTTGGATTGAACAAACGGTTGAACTAAGAAGCGAGATTGTGCAGTTAGAGGATCGAATAAACGGGCTTACGAAAGATAAGGAAAACCTCAGTAAAGAAAATAAAGAAATGTTAACGGTTCAAGAAATAAATATAGAAATTAGCAACAAGGAACAATTGAAATTAGACAGTATCGAAGCGGTCGAACTAACAGCACGTATACAGAAAGAATTATCCCCTTTAATAGGGAATAGCATTGAAAGCTTAAGCGAAAACCGGTCTCTTATTTATTCCACATTGGAAAACAAATCCTTTCAAATGAATAACTTTTCTTATCAACCATCTATAACAGAACTGATTATCGCAACAAAAATGGAAATAAAAATCAAACTTTCCATGACAAATTAAGGCGTAAAAAATGGAATGTTTTTTGAAATAATTTAGAATAAATGTAAAAAAATGACGTATAGGGATACAATAATAGTAGAAAATAAAGATAATTTAGAAAGGGTGAGTCACATGTTAGAAATAAATCGAAAATTGCTAGTGGAAGAAAAAACGAAGGATTTAGTAAATGGCTATTCTGCTTATGCAGATACTGACGAACNNTCATTCAACGCAATGTAGCTGAATTAGATTTAGACGTCATTAAGGATCAAACAGATATCGGTTGCTGGTTCATACCAAATAAATAAGAATAGCCATTAATTAAATAGGAATTCAAGTCTGGTAGAAACCAGACTTTTATTTTTGCTGATACTGAAAACATACATCTTCTAAGTCCTTCACAACCTCATCTGTTTCCTCCCAAGAGTAAACGGTTGCTCCAGATGCTAACGGATGCCCACCACCATTATACTTTTGGGCAACAATATTAATAATTGGTCCTCTTGAACGTAAACGCACTCGGATTGCGTCCTCTTCTTCTATGAAAAATACCCACGCGATAATCCCTTCGATGTCACCTAGAACACCTACTAGTTGAGAGGTTTCTCTACTTGTTAAACCAAATTCTTGCAACGTTTCTTTCGTGATTTTTATCGTACTTAACCCATTTGAAGAAACCGTAAAATTCTGCAGTATATAACCTTTTAACTTCGCAATAGAATGCTTTGTATTATACAAATTGTCATATAAAGCAGTTCGATCAAAGTTGTATTTCACAAGTTCAGAGGCATACTGAAATGTTGTTGCACTGGCACTTGGAAATAGAAATCTTCCTGTATCCCCAACAATCCCAGCAAAAAGCAACCTTGCTCCTTCATTACTTAATACGAGGCCATACTCTTTCTTCCCATACCTAAACAACTCATAAATCATTTCACTAGTTGAAGAAGCATCTGTATTCACCCATGTAATATCTCCATATGGATCATGATTTGGATGATGATCGATTTTGATCACTTTTTTCCCTTTTGTATAACGTTGGTCACAAATTCGTTCTTGGTTTGCAGTATCACAAACAATGACAAGAGCACCTTCAAATGTTTCATCCTCAATTTGATCTAGTTCTGCTAAAAAACGAAGGGATGGATCCGCTTCTCCAACAACATAAACGCTTTTTTTAGGATATGTACTACGAATGATCTCTGCAAGCCCACTTTGTGAGCCGTATGCATCGGGATCGGGTCGAACATGTCGATGAATAATAATCGTATCAAATTCTTTAATGCTTTCTAATATCTCTTTTTTAAACATGAAATTGTTCCTTCCTTTTCTTCTATTAGTTAACCAGGTGTTATCATTATTTTGCTCATTTTTATACCGATAGTAGCAATACAAAGACGAAGACACTATTTTTAAAATAGGACATCTACAGGTTGAAGTTGGACTTCTCTATGGTATCACTAACACCATAGTAGCAAAAAAAGAATAAAAAAGTTAAAATGAAGAAGACATTTTGTCTCGTGTCTAAAGAAGAAGCGATCGTTTCAATTAAATCATATCAAATTCAGATACGAATAAAAACGATTTCCGTTTTAAACTACATAAAGGAGTGCAACCGTCATGATTATCTTACCGATTTTAATTATTTTAACATTAGTTATGTATATCTTTTTCAAGGTTAAAATATTGAGTCTAAAAGACCCACTTTTAATGCATTTTACGAACGCAAAGGCAAGACTAGCACTAGGCTTTTTAATCGCTGTTTTTGGCATTAATCAATACCTTTTCTATGAAACGACACTTTCTTTAATTATTGGAATTGTATTTGTTGTCATCGGAATTGCTCAATTACAATATGGTTTTAAATTATATCGTCATTATCGAAATGAACTGTTAAAACACGAAGTAGTAGCGGAATAGGAAACATCAAAATTTAAGATGAAAAAGCAAAAAAAGAGGCACAGTAAGCCTCTTTTTTTATCGATCAATAAATTGTGCCATTAATAGAGCTTTCCCTACCAAAACCGAATCTGAAAAGACTTCTACATCGATTTTCGTGAACTTTCTACCGATTTCAATCGGATTTGGTTTGATATTTAATAAACTACCAAGCTGAACAGGCTTCATAAAGTAAATGGAGATATTTTCAAAAACTAAGTCTGCTTTTTTATATTGCTTTAGCGCTCTAGAACTTGCTTCTGTAATTAAGGAAGTAAATACACCATAGGATAGCGTCCCTAAATGATTCGTCATTTGTGGGGTTACATCAACATAATACGTCTGTATATCTTTTTCTTCTTCTTGCAGCTCTAGAGGGTTCGTGATTAAATCATCAATTGTTTCCCCTACTTGTGGCTGACGTTGTAATTGTTGTAATCCTTTAATGACGTCCTGTCTTGTAATCACACCCTGAAAACGAGATTGAGCATCAACAACTGGTAATAGTTCAATTCCTTCCCATACCATTGTGTGGGCAGCGTTCGCTAAGGATGTGTTTGTTTGAACCAACATTGGGTTTTTCGTCATTACCTTTGTAATACTCATATCTAGCTCTTTCCCAATTACATCTTTTGACGTCACCATACCTACTACTTTTTGATCATGGTCTACTACTGGATAACGAGAATGATTGGTCTCATTATTAAGTTCGTACCATTTATCCACATGATCCTCCGTACTTAAATAATGGGTTCTATCAAGTGGTGTGTATATATCATCTACATTAATGATTTCTTTCTTAATGAGCTGATCGTATATAGCACGGTTAATCATTGTAGCAACGGTAAATGTATCATAGGATGTTGATTTGATTGGTAATTGCTTTTCGTTCGCTATTTGTTTTACATAATCATCTGTATCAAATCCACCTGTAATCAATACTGCTGCTCCAGCCTTTAGCGCATATTCCTGTGCTTTAATTCGGTTGCCGACAATAAGTAAGGAATCCGCTTCTGTATAACGCATCATTGCCTCAAGCTTCATAGCACCAATAACAAACTTATTTAATGTTTTGTACAATCCTTCGCGCCCACCAAGAACTTGTCCATCTACTATATTAATAATCTCTGCAAAGGTAAGCTGTTCGATGTTTTCCTTCTTCTTCTTCTCGATTCGTATCGTTCCAACTCTTTCAATGGTACTAACTAGTCCAATATTTTCTGCCTCTTTAATCGCACGGTATGCGGTACCTTCGCTGACGTTTAGGTCCTTCGCAATCCCGCGGACAGATATTTTACTACCAATGGACAATGTTTCTATATAATCTAATATTTGTTCATGTTTAGTGGCCAAATAAATCACCAAACTTTCAATCTATTTACTGTATCTCCTATTATATCGTGAAAGTTGGTAATGCATCAATTTTGTTTCATAAAAACTTTTGAAACTTCTTCCTTTTTTACAGGACTTCTTTCACGGACATTGATTAAAATACCTAGATTTGCTCCTACAACTAGTAAAAAAAAGCCAATCCAACACGCCCAAAACAATGCACTTAAAGATGAAGACATTTCTCGAATATAAGGCATTGCCAAATACATTAAAAAAGCTGCCAAAAGAACTTTCAAAAAAGCATCTCGTTTCATTATCTTGTCCTCCCATTGTTTTCTTCTACATATTATGCTCGAAATCCGAATGTAAGAACAGAAGAGCGAATGATTCTCTTGAAACAGCGGGAGGGGAAGTAGATAAAAAATAAGCAAGTAGATAAACTTGCTATAGCCATAAGATAAGCATGTGATAAATGGAAATCACATGCTTATCAATTAGTACTATTCTAAAACCAAGCCTTCACCTGGTCTTAATACTTTTCCTATTCCTTTTTCTAGACGTTCTACAAAAGCGTGAGGGTCTTGTTTGATTACAGGAAATGTATTGTAATGTATAGGCACTACTTGTTTTGCCTGAACCCATTCTGCTGCAACTACTGCATCATCAGGACCCATCGTAAAATTATCACCGATTGGTAAAAAGGCAACATCAATATTATTTCGTTCTCCAATTAACTTCAGATCTGAAAACAAACCGGTATCTCCAGCATGATATATCGTCTTACCCTCTGCATAAAAAAGAATTCCAGCAGGCATACCAGTATAAAGGACACTTCCATCTTCATCTGTGTAACTAGAGCTATGAAATGCTTTCGTTAATTTTACCGTACCAAAATCAAAGTCAAAACTTCCTCCTAGATTAAGAGGGTGTGTTTTAACACCTTTTGTTGAAAGAAAATCACTAAGTTCCACTGGTGCAACCACTAAGCAATCCGTCCTTTTCGCAATGGTAACCGTATCCCCAACATGGTCGTTGTGACCATGGCTTAAGAGAATGGCATCTGCTTCAACCGTACTCGCATCTAAGTCACAAAGCTCATTTCCCGTAATAAAAGGATCTATCAATATCCTTTTTCCTTTAACCTCAATTTTGACAACTGCGTGTCCGTGGTAAGTAACTTTCATGCATTTCGCTCCTTCCCTTTTCTTATATGTATTTCTTTCGATAAACTCTCGGGAACTCCTTCTAATAATAAGTCCAAGCCTCTTCGTATTTTTCGATTAAATGGGGATTGATTAACGTATTAGGCTCTAGTACAAGGGCTTTTCCCTTCTCCATGATGTCATTATCTTCATCTTTACCAAAATAGGTAAGTCCTATAATCATTTCCGAAGTTAAAAATTTTGTTTCTACGGAGACTTGTAATTCATCCGTTCGTATCGGCATCCTGCTCGCCATCACAAATCCCCAATTCCCAAAACTCGGAATATCAACATGAAAGTTTTCTGTGTTTAATCCTGTCGCTTCTATAGTTTTGTTTATGGTCCAGTATACTTTAGGTGCAAAGACTGGACTTGTTGCTTGGACCATCATTGCACCTTTTGGATTCAAATGATTCCGTACTAATGAATAAAATTCTTTTGTATACAATTTGTTTAGGCTTTCATTGTTCGGGTCTGGTAAATCAATTAATACGACATCAAATGTCTTTTTTTCATTTTCCAAATACTCAAAAGCATCTTTATTTAAAACCTTAACTTTATAATTCTTCAAAGCGCCTTCATTTAAATTTAGTAGATGAAAGTTTTGATTTGCAAGTTCGACCACAGCTGGATCTAAGTCTACAAGCGTAATATTTTTCACATCATCATACTTTAATAATTCGCGAACAGCTAATCCATCACCGCCGCCAAGTATCAATATTTCATCGTGCTTTGGTACTTGTGACATAACAGGATGTACTAGCACTTCATGATAACGATGTTCGTCTGTTGAGCTAAACTGAAGGCCACCATTTAAATAAAGTCGTGTATCTCCTTGCTCTTTCGTAAGAACAATCGTCTGATACTGGGACTCATCCATATAGATAATAGGGTCTTTATATAACTTTTGTTCAAACGTAAAGGCTAATTCCTCTCCAAAAAAAAGCCCACCAACCATTAAAATAGCAATGATAATTCCGACAAATCCATGTTTTCGATAGCCTTTAATTTCATCCCGAAACATCCATAGAATAAACAATGCTACCGCTAAATTAATACATCCAACAAAAAATGCACTTTTTACCATGCCTAATTCGGGGCGTAAAAGAAATACAAATAATAATCCACCAATTAAACCACCTGCATAATCAGAAAAAAGCACACGTGCTGTACTTTTATTTAAAGCAACACCTAAATCATTTGCTTTTCGAATAAGTACTGGTAATTCTACCCCTGTTAAAGCACCGACAATAAAAGTGACAAGATATAAAAATAACGACTCCGATCCTTCGGGAAGAAAGGCTGTTACTCCAAACATTGTAAAGCTCGAAAATCCGCCAACTAACGCGACCATAAATTCAATCCAAACAAAGGAAAGAATTAAATTCTTCGTGATTTTCTCACTTATACTAGCACCAATCCCCATCCCTGTTAAAAACAACGAAATTGTAAGTGTATATTGCTTAACACCATCTCCAAGTATATAAGAGCCTAATGCCCCAAATAATACTTCAAAAACAATTCCACAAATGGATACGATTCCTGATGCCCAATAGATTAAATGACTTTTTCTTTATGCGTTTAATTGCAAGTACAATCACTCCACTTCAAATCCCGCAAGCAAAACGATGATATCTAATTATTTGTTGGGCAACCCTTTCATCTACTTATGTAATAGACGCACCAATTACAAAAGCAAGGCCAACAGAAACTGCTAAGGACATAATACCAACAGCCATATTTCCGTCTTTTAATTGTTGTTCAACCGAAAAAGATCTTGTTAATACTTCAAAAATAAAGTAGGCGATAACTTGAAGTATAACACCATAAGCGCCCCAAATTAACGTATCTAGTAGTTTATCACTATGATAAATCGCAAATGATAAGATAATACAAATCCCTATTACCTTACCTGCAATGGAAAGGGAAACAGCACTATTACCGTTCTTAATTTCTTCCCAATCCTTATATTTTGTAGTAATAATTTCAAAGATAACGACTCCAATAAATACTACAACAATTGCAATTAGAAAATATAAAAACGTATAAAGAAATGGTTCCATTCTTTTCTCCTCCTTTATTTACCTGCACTTGGTCCTCCACCACGATTAGTCGAACCTCTTAAATTTCCAATTCCACCAGAACGATATTTATCGGTTTTCACATAGCCACCATAACAATTACCAGTATTATTACAAGACTGAGATCTTTTTTTGCCCCAATCATCTACATCTAACACTTCATCTAAAACCCATAATGCAAATAATCCATCAAAATAGTTCGGTGCGTAATGGTTTCGTACAAATTCTTTCGTAGCCAATTCCATCAAAACAATACTTTTATCCTCTTGATCTAATTGAACAGTTAGGAAATCATTAGAATATACAAAAGCTTGCTTCTCATTTTTTATATCACTTACTTGGTCTGGATTCGTATATTCCTCAAACATGGAGGATAGCTCTTGTATCGAAAATTGTGAAGTAGCATAAATCCTTGTTGTTTCATTTGAGCCTTCTGAGATGACATCAACTAAAGTGAAATTTTGATCTAGCAATTGTTTAATACTAGAATACGATTCCGTTTTCACATTTCCTTCCACTGTCTCTTTATCAATTGAATCAAGGGAGGATGCATTTATTCCTTTATCTACTTCTTCCGTTAATAATCCACAACCTGTAAGAAATACAAAACTCACAATTAAAATAGCCATTCTAAATTTCAAAGTACCCCTCCTCCCTACATCGAAATATTAGACCAAGAACAAAATATGTTCATGGCCTAATTTTAACTTTCATCCCATTATATGTGTAAGTTTTGTTATTCTTTACCTAATTTCTTTTTCAATGCCGCAAGCTCATCGTCAACGCCACTAGAGCGATCTAATTCTTTAAATTCATCATCTAATGAACGACTAGATTGGGATAAATCCTCACTTGTCTCCGCTTCTGCTTCATAACGAAGTACCTTTTCTTCCATTCGCTCGAATCCTTGTTTTGATGAATCACTACCAATAGAAGACATCGTTCGATTCATCTTTGTTCTTGTCTTAGCCGATTCCGCACGTGCTTTTAATGTATCTTTCTTTAGTTTCATTTCACGATATTCATTTTTCATTTCATCTAACTTCGTACGAAGCGCATCGGAATCTTGTTTCGCTCTTTCCCAGGATTCTTTTAAAACAGTTGCCTGTTGTTCATAGTTGTTCTTATCCTCAAGCGCTCTTCTAGCCAGATCATCATTCCCAGCCTCAATCGCTTTTTCTGCTTGTGCTTGTCGTTTATCAACAATTGCTTGAGCATCATCATACTTTCTTTTTAACATCTTCTCATTTGCTATCTGCTTTGCAACAGCACTTTCCGCTTCTCGAATATCTTCATCCATTTCCCGCATAAATTGATCAAGCATCTTTACTGGATCTTCCGCCTTATCAAGCATGGCATTAAGCTCTGAACTTACCACTGTTTTAACACGTTTAAAAAATTTAAACATTTTTACTCCTCCTTTTAATTTACACTGAACCTGCGATTATTTTTATTTCATATTCTTCAATTGGGTAGCCTAGGCTTACTTCAACTTCGGTTCCCCAAGCTTCTACACTTAAATAATTTTCTTCCTGATCATCGGAGTAATCTGCATAATGTACCGTTCTACCATTTAACTGCTGACTCCTACCCTGACCAAAAACCTGTGCATGACCATCTTCTTCTAGATAATAAGTTTTCCCATCAAATTCTATTTTTTTAGGATATGGTTCACTTACAGACAGAGAAATTGTTTTGTATATACCTAACTCTAGTTCATCATCCATTTCCGCCGATAACCAAATGGTATTACGACCTTCTAGTAGTTGATAGGCAAACCATTCATAACCATGATCTCGGTATGAAATTTTTCCAACAACCTCATAATCTGTTAAATCATAAGAAACAATATCTCCAACCTTGATGG
>JACYYJ010138345.1_pt2 | contig 10319 bp, 6 predicted proteins | sample 8236861 | NCBI WGS metagenome assembly JACYYJ01 (sample SAMN14103086, study PRJNA606662) | landfill metagenome | isolation source: landfill solid waste | place: India:New Delhi, Okhla landfill site | collected 2017-11-05
CCAAACGTGACCTGACCGGGTTCAGGGTGGCTGCCCGGGCACGGTGCCTATTCGTGCAGCATCAGTTTCCGTGGCACGTCGGATCGTCACAGAAAATGGATGAGCCCGTTGCTTCGAGTATCGGTGCGAGCAGGGAGAACTCGGTGTAGTTGTCCTCTCCCTCGGGGGAGCCCCGCAAGATTCCGACGGCGGCGACTTCGTCGTTGCCGAGTTTCACGTACGCGGGTGAGCCAGAATCTCCCGAGGCGGAATACAATTCGGCTTCCACAGTGAGGTGGTCGTGTCCGGAAACCTTGCCGCAGGTTTCGCCGCTGACGAATCCGAACTTGCATAGAGTCACGTTGTTGTTCAACAGATACTCGTGATCGAGCACCTTGGTCACCCGGTACACCCCAGCGATCCTGGCGTTTCCTTCCGCCGATTCAGCCAGCGCCGGGTCGATTTCGATCACCGCGAAGTCCGACCACCCGTCCGAACCGGTCTCCACGACCTTGTCCGGCGTGAGGGCGGTCTGGACCGTCGTGAAACGGCCAAGCTCAACGGCATCGTCCTCATCGCCAGTTCGGGTGAAGTACGGTGAACCGTCGCCCGGATGGGCACAGTGGCCCGCGGTGAAACCGATCGCCGCATCTGAACCATCACGCCCGAGGAATCCGAGCGTGCACTCGTACTCGTCGTTGTCGGCGTCGTCGGCAGCGATTGCCGTGCCGGGAACGAAGTCATCGAAGGACAACCAATCGTTGCTCGTTCCGGTCATCACCTGCGACATGTTCGGTTGATCAGCCGGCACAGTGGGATTCGGCCAGAACACCAACGCGACGAATGCCACCGCGATCCCCGCCGCCAGGATTGCCCCACTGGCCACGAGGCGACGCAGTATCCGTCGGCGCGGCTTCACGGGCATCGGTGCCGGGAAGCCGGGCGCGGGAACTCCCTCGGTCACGGTTCGTCGAAGCTCGGCTCGTCGTCCGAGTCGACTATTGGTCCCGGGTCCCAGGCGTCACCATCATCTGACGGTTCGGGGAACGCCGGTGCTTCCGGTGTGGGCGCATCATCCGGAAAACCCTCGTCCGGGTCGGTATCGGGCGTGGGCGTGTCATTGGCGGGCTCGTCGTCGGGACCAGCGGTGTCGACGCCGCTGTCTGGGTCTGCTGCCCCGTGGTTGGGGTTGGTGCAGATGGTGCCTTCGCAGACGACGTAACCGGGACTGCCATCCGGGTTCTTGATGGCATCGGGGGCAACATAGCTGCCCACCGGGCAGCCGGGATCTTGGTTGCGGGCGCAGTACTCCTGGGTTAGGTCGTTGCCGGTGGACCCGTTAGCTCCCATCGGCCCGCCATTGACGGGTTTGCCGTTGGCATCCCAGTAACCGTCGGAGGGCGCGAGGTGGACGTTCGTGCCGTGGAAACTGCCCGTTGCGCACTTCGGGTCGCGATTCTGCGCGCAGTACTGCGCATTGGCGGTCAGCTTCGGCACCGCGCCCGGTTTGGCCGAATCATGCGGACCTCCGGCTGGGGATCCGGAGCCGCATGCCGACATCAACACCAGCGCTGCGAATCCGAGGGGGACCGTTACGAGTCTGTGCATCACTTGCCTCTCTGAATCCAGGCCGTGGTGCGGTGCGAATGTCGCTGCGCTGTCCGCACTTCGAACGGCCTCAGCCGGCCCGGGAAATCAAGCGGTCGGACCGATCATTCCTCGTGGGTCGGCTGGTCGGTGTTGTGCAGATACCACAGTCCATCGTCGTGCTGGAGGCAGTACCAGTACCGGTAGAAGTTGTCGTCGCCTACGTTGTCCAAGTGCATGTCCGGACCGTCTGAGATGCACGCCGACTCGGTCGGCCAACTCCACGGGATTCCGGTTTCGCCGTCATAGACGACCACGTCGTCGGCGAGAGCGACACCCGCGGTACCCAGCATCAGGCCGGCGCTCGCCAACCCCGCGATCAACATTCTCATTATCCCTGCCTTCCCGACAGCCAAGATTGCCCTTTGGGCGGATGACCAGAGGTGTACGCGACACCGTATCCGGAACCGGACACACTGAGCTTTCAGAAAACGTCCAGCCTTTTGAGAAACGAACCGGTCGGACTCAAATGCACCTTAAAGGCAAGTCGCGCATCAGCTAGGCGGAGCGACACCGCCGCGAGGGCTGACGGTCGGGAACTGCCGGGCTCTACGGCTTGATGCGGATCTCGCCCGGTTTCCACAGCCCGGAACGTGTCGCGCTGCCCAGGTCGATCTCGGCGGGCGTCGCGTCGACGATGGTCTCGAAGCGACGCAGCGAGCCCCAGTCCCGGCCCCAGTCCTGCGACAGGTAGGTAGCCATCACGTGCTGACGCAGCAGCAGGTCGCTGATGCCCAGCAGGCCGCCGTTGATGCCGTCCTGCCAGGTGTCGGTGTCCAGCCGCTTGGCGTTGTAGTCCGGGGTGATCCGGTAGTTCGGCACCTCGGTGACGCCGTTGGCGTGCAGCATCGGCTGCTGGCACGGGAAGGCCAGGCCCACGGCCCAGTCCATCAGCACCGGCTGCTCGGAACCGACGTACTCCTGGATGGAGCGCAGTTCGGGCACCCGCGGGGGTGTCACGGCGATCCAGTCGCCCGGGGTCAACGACGCGTCGTCGGCGACTACCCGGACAAACGTTGCTTCCGACGGGATCTGGGCGCGCGGGAAGCGCAGGTTGCGCCACGACGGCGCCGGGCCCAGGTCGTAGGGCACCAGCCGGCCCAGCGCCTCGGGGGCGCCGTCGGGTCCGGGGCGGCCGTACTCGAGTTCGACGGTCTGACCCTCGGTGCGGCCGTTGAAGACGCTGTTGCCGGTGATGGTGCCCGCGGCGGTGATGACCACCAGCGGATGGCCGTCGTCCTCGGGCGGCAGCTCGTACCAGGCCGAGGCCAGCGTGCTGGGCTGCTGCGGCCCGGTCACGTAGCTCCCGGCCAGCGGCACCCGCGCGGGGTCCAGCCCGTAGGGCAGCGGCACCGTGGAGCCGTTGACGCCGGGGGTCTCGAGTTCCTCCGGGGCGTCCCAGTCGTAGTCGGAGCCGGGCACCACCCGGTTGAGCCGAATCGCCTCGGCGACAATGTGTTCGGGCACACCGTTGGCGGTGAAGCCGACCGGGCGCTCGCCGCCGAGCGCGCCGAGGGCGCCGAACGGGCCGCCGACGGGTGTCAGGAAACCGTCGCCTGCGTCCGGTTCCACCAGCACGTCGTCGGCCAGGCCGCAGCCGCCGGTGAAGGCGCGTAGGTTGGCCCACGCGTTCGAGTACGTCGGGTACTGCCGGACCACGCCGACCAGCATCGAGGCGATGAACACCACGACCATGAACCCCGCGGCCACCGGGATCGGCGCCGCGGTGACGGCCCGGGCCAACCGGCCCTCACCGCGGTCGCGCGGCGCGAAATGCAGCCACGCGGTGTAGACCGCCGAGATGGCGAACAGCACGAAAAACATGGTGCTGACGGTGATCCCGGCGATGGCGGGTTTGTCGTTGTTGAACGGTACGCCGAAGCTCGACACGTACCACCAGCCGTTGGTGGTCGACCAGCACAGCGCCATCACGAACAGCAGCGCGGTGACGAACGCCATCCGGTTGCGCGACCAGCGCAGCACGGTGCGCGACACCAGCACGGTGGCCAGCGCGGCCACCGCGGCGCCCACCGCGGCGAACAGGCCGAAGTGGTGCACCCACTTGGTGGGGGTGAACATCAGCACGAACATGGTGGCGAAGATGACGCCCATCAGCCGCCAGGCCGGCCCGCGGGCCACGCCGGAGATCCGCTTGCGGCGCAACATGATGAACATCGCCGCGAACAGCGACAGCGCGGTGATCAGGAACCCGAACCGGCGCGACAGCGAGCCGTCCACCGTCGGCAAGATCAGGTAGTAGTAGCGCAGGTTCTCGGTGTACCACTCCTGGCTCGGACCGATCGCGGTGCGGATCCGGGTGGCCTCCAACACCGTGGCGAAGGTCTGATCGGCGAAGACCACCGTCAGCACCACGGTGCCCGCGGCCAGCAGCGGCAGCAGCAGCGGCCACAGGCCGACCACGCGGCGACGCCGGGCCACGATGCGCAGGATGGGTCGGCCACCGGCGATCAGCGCGGCCACCGCGATCAGCCCGGTGGGCTGGATGCCGAGGGTGAAGGCGGCGGTGATGATCGCCAGCGCCGCGGGGGTGAGCCGGCCGGAGGTGATCGCGCGTTCGATCAGCACGTAGGTGATCAGCGCGCCGACGGCGATCTGGCCCTCGGGGCGCAGGCCGTTGTTGAACGGCATCCACGCGGCGAGCAGGACCATGCCCGCCGCCCACAGCGCCGGGCGACTCGCGACCACGGCCGGGCCGAACCGGGGCAGTACCTCGCGGGACAGCAGCAGCCAGCAGACCAGTGCGGCAACCAGATCCGGCAGCCGCATCCAGATGCTCGCCGTGCTGACATGGGTCATCAGCGCCAGCACGTTGTAGTACCAGCCGAACGGGTCCTCGGGGCTGCCGAACCAGCGGAAGTAGTTCGACATGTAGCCGGCGTGGTCGGCGACGCGCGCCATGCCCAGGATGTAGCCGTCGTCCGAGGAATTGGCGCCGATGACGTACCAGATCAGGAACGCCGAGATCACTGCCGCGTCGACCGCGGTGAAGGTGCGCCAGCGGCCCGGGATCAGCCGCCGCATGCGCCGCCCGTCGACGCGGTCGAGGCGCCACAGCGCCAGCACCGCGATCACGGTGGCCACGATCGCCAGCAGCATCGCCGCGAGCTTCAACGGCGTTGGGGTGCTGGAGAATCGGGTGTCGATGGTCGCCGAGAAGGACAGGCCGGGCGGGGCCGGGCCGGTGAGTTCGGTAAAGACGCCGACGATCGCCGGGCGCAGGTTCGGGTCGGCGAAGCCGGTGCGCTGCGGGCTGCCGTCGCGCTGGCTCAGGCCCACGAACTCGGCGTAGGTGCCCTCCTCCGAGGAGGTGATCTCGATGCGTTCGCAACCGGCGGCCTCGACCCGTTGGCGCGGCACGCTGGCCACCACCACGTTGCGGTCGGTGATGTCGACGCGCTGCGCGGTGACGTTGACAAACAGGCCGTTGAGTGCGGCGTCCTTACCGTCGGCCGGGGCGGTGCCGAGCACCATCGCGCCCTCGGGTGGCAGGTCCCGGATCACCTGACACGGGATGGTCGCCGTCAGCGACACTGGGGCCTGCGAGATCAGCGGCGCGGTGACGTTGCTGAATTGCCCGCCCTGCGGCCAGTTCAGCGTCGCGGTGGTCTGTACCACCGGCAGCAGGGGGGTCGCGACGGCCAGCACGAAGCCGATGAGCCCGGCGATCATCGCGACCCAGCGGGCCACGGTGACGTCCCTGGTGGTATCGCGCGCCGGCGGGGGGATGGTCTGCGTATCGCTCATGGGAGTGCCCTGATCGGTCCGGTGCGGTGCCAGCCCGAAACTCGCTGGGCGCCTGTGTCGATGACGGCGTCGGGGGCCTGTTCGGCGGACACCACGCGGTCGAAACGTTCGATGGAACCCCAGTCCCGATACCAGTCGTCGCGCAGGTACGACGGGACCGTGGCGGTGGTCAGCAGCGCCTGGATGAACAGGAACGGCCCGCCGTCCTCGGCGGACTGCCACTGGTTCGACGACGTGACGACCTGCTTGAAGTTCGGCAGGATGCGGTACTCCGGCAGTTCGGCCACGCCCAGGCGCTCGGCGAACGGCCGCTGGCAGGGGAAGTTCGCGGCGGTGGCGATGTCCATCAGCACCGGGGTCGACGAGCCCAGGAGTTCCTGCGCGGTCTGCAGGACCGGGACGCGCGGCGGGGTGAAGCCGAACCACTGGTCCTCGGACAGGTTCGGGTCATCGGCCACGATGCGCGCGACGTTGGCCTCCGGCGGCGCCCACGACAGCGGGAAACGCAGGTTGCGCCAAGCCTTTTGGGCGACGATATCGATGGGCTGCACCTCATCGAGTGCGGTGTAGCTGCCGTCGGGATTGTGCACGCCCCACTGCAACTTGAGCGACTGCCCGTAGTTGAAGCCGCCCTCCTCGTCGTAGTACCAGATGGCGCCGGCCGCGGCCACGGTCACCAGCGGCCGGTCCGGGGTGCGCGGCGGCAGCTGGTACCAGGCCGAGGTGGCTTGGGCGGCAAGGCGATTCTCGCCATAGCTGCCCAGCACCGGGGTGCGCTCCGGGTCCAGGCCGAACGGCAGGAACACCCGAGAGCCGTTGACGCCGACGGGCCCATAGCCGCCGCCGGTGCCCGCGGCGTAGCCGACGCCGACGTTCGGCTTGTTGGGGGAACCGTCGGAGTTCACCAGGCCGGGATTGGCGGTGACGGGTTCGGCGGGCTCGAGGATCTCGCTGATCCCGTTGGGGGTGAACCCGATCGGGTCCTCGCCGCCCAGCGGGCCGTACTCGCCGTAGGTCTGCCCGGGCACCGGCGTCAGCATCCCGGCGTTGGTGTCGGGTTCGACCAGCACGTCATCGGCCATGGCGCAGCTCGAGCCGGTCAGCGCGGCCAGGTTGGCCTTGCCGGTGGTGTAGACGGGGTAGCGCTGCACGAAGCCCTTGGCCATCGAGCCCACCTGCAGCAGCACCATCAGCAGCGCCACGATCAGCATCGGCGTCGAGGCCAGCACCCGGTTGCGGCGCGTGTTGGCCACCTCGGTGTGCCCTGCGTAGTCGATCCGGAAGTGCAGCCAGCCGGCCAACAGCGAGCACAGGATGGCCAGCACCAGGAACATCGTCGTCACGGGCTGTCCGGCCAGCACCGGCTGGCGGTCCCACCACGGCACCCCGTAGTTGCCGGTGTAGAACCAGCCGTTGATGCCGGAGGTGGCCCAGGCGACGACGAACAGCAGCGCGGTGACGTACAGCGCCAGGTTGCGGCGGCTGTGCAGGCCCACCCGGGAGAACGCGAACGCGGTGACGCCGCCGAGGGCCCCGGCCAGCCCGGCGAACGCGCCGAACTGCACGGCCCACTTGGTCGGGGTGAACGTCAGCAGCAGCAGACCCACCGCGGTGCTGCCGATCAGGCGCCACACCGGGCCGCTGGCCGCGCCCGGCACCTTGCCGCGCCGCAGCAGCACCGCGAGCAGCCCGAACAGGCACAGCAGCATCAGCAGCACGGCGAAGCGCCGGGTCAGCGAACCGTCGACGCTCTCCTCGACCGTCAGGAAGTAGTACCGCAGGAAGTCCTGGTACCAGGCGATGGTGGGGCCGACGACGTACTTGATGCGGGCCGACTCGGCGACCGTGGCCAGGGTCTGGTCGCGGAAGATCACCACGAAGATCAGCGACAGCGCCGCCGCCAGCGGTGCCAGCTGGGCGGCCAGGCCGTCGACGGGGCGGCGTTCGCGGACGATGCGGGCCAGCGCCCGGGCGCCGACGAGCAGCGGCGCGAGCGCGATGAGGCCCTGCGGTGCCGTCGTCACGCTGAACACCGCGACGACGATGGCCGCCGCGGCCAGCCACAGCCGGCGGGTGCCGATGGCGTTCTCCACCAGCGCCCAGGTGGCCAGCGCGCCGAACGCGATCAGCGGTTCGGGCCGCAGCCCGTTGTTGAACGGCAGCCAGGACGCCAGGAACACCGCGGCGGTGGTCCACACGGTCACCCGGTTGGCGGCCAGCGCGCGGCCCAGCCGCGGCAGCGCCCAGCGGCTCAGGATGAGCCAGGTCGCGATGCCGGCCAGGGTGGCGGGCACCCGCAGCCACACCCCGTGGGTGCTGATCGCGGCCAGTTGCGCCAGCACCGACTGATACCAGTCGAACGGGGCCTCGCTGGCGCCGAAGTAGCGGAAGTAGTTGGCGCTGTAGCCGGCCTCCCCGGAGATCCGGGCGATGGTCGCGTTGTAGCCGTCGTCCGACGACGTCGCGCCGATGACGTGCCAGACCGCCAGGGTGCCGATGACGCCGAGGTCGGCCAGCCACGTGGCCACACCCACTCGGGTCAGCCGCCGCCAGGCGTGCCGCACCGTGTGCGCCGAGCGGCGGTTGAGCCACGCCAGCGCGACGATCGAGACGATCACGCAGGCCACCCCGAGCACCATCGCGACCAGCTTGAGCGCGCTCGGCGAGCTGATGAACCGGGTGTCGATGTCCACGAAGGCCGACAGGCCCGGCTGCGGCGGCACCTGAAGTTCGGTGAACAGGCCGGCGACCTGCGGTTTCTTCTCGGGTGCCAGGGTGCCCGCGGCATTCGGCAGGCCGACGAAGTCCGCGCCCACCCCGCCGGCGTTGGCCCAGATGTTCAGGGTGCTGCAGGCGCCGGCGTCGACGTCGGCGCGGGGGGCGGCCGCCGCGACCGAGTCCCGGAACGCGACGAAGACGATGTCGGCGTTGGCCCGGACGAACAGTCCGTTGCGGCTGGCGTCGATGCCACGCTCGGGGATGGTGGAGAACACCAGGCCGCCCTCGGGCGGCAGGGAGGCCACGGCCGCGCACGGGATGGACACGTCGAGGGTCCGGGGCGCGCCGGAGACCAGCGGGGCGGTGACGTCGCTGACGAAGCCGTCCTCGCCCGGGGTCTGCGGCCAGCTGATGGTGGCGGTGGTCTGGTTGACCGGCAGTAACGGCACCAGGCCGCACAGCAGTATGCCGGCGATCCCCGCGACGACGGCGATTACGCGAGCAAGGCGGAGATCCGGCACGAGGGTCGATGGTATGCGACGGTGCTAGGAGCCCAATTGGGGCCGCGCCGAGGACGCGGGATGCGGCGGTCGTTGATCGCCAGGTTGCTGACCCGGGCGGTGATCGCAGCCGCCCCCGGGAGGAGGTCGCTCGGCATTTGCTGATGCCCTGTGACCAGCATCAACCCTCACTGCCGACATTCGTGTCGCACACCCTCGACGGGGTATCCCTCGCTTTCTGAGCGGCTAGTTGGACGCGTCCCCGACGGCAGCGAGCACATCGGCTGCTAGTGCGGCAACTGAGGCAGACACCAGGTCGGGGTCCCCGATTCCCTCTTCTGCGCGACCTGCCATGACTGATCCGAGGGCATCGGGTCCGTCCGCAAATAGAGCGGGCAGCCAATCGAGTGCCTGTCTCGTCACCGTCTCAGAAATCGGGTCGGACAGTAGACGCTGAAAACTTGCGCCGAGTGCGGCCGTGTCGGTGGTCGCCATGAGCAGGCGATAGACGTCGTGAGCGTCCTTATCGTTGAGGCGGTCGGGGTGGTCGCGCCGTTCATAGATTTTGTGGACTTTCGCAATCAGGAGTGCTGCTGGCCCAGCAACTCGGGCGTCGAAAGTTCTTGTGTCCCCAGGGTCGAGCGGGGATATCGTACGGACCTCGTTGTCGACCACTGCGGCTTCCAATCCGACAGTCTTCCTCGTGGCCTTGTTGGAATGAGGTGGGATACTGGCACCGCGATGGGATCCACCGCCCCGGGACAGCGCCTCGGGCACCATCAAATCGACCGGGATGCCTGCCGGGGTTAGCCATGCCCCAGGCTGGCCGTTCACGTTCGGATAGAAGCCAGCTCGTTTCATTGCTTCTTCAAGTAGGGGTTCGTTGGGCAGCTCCCGTGGGTCCACCGCTAGGCCACTGTCCTTCGTGGCCTCCGCGACCGCAACATCTGCGTGGCCACTGTGCAGATAGATGGCCTGTGCGCCGACCACGACGATCGAATCGTGTTGGTCGTTCAGGGCTTCGAGGGCATCCAGAAGGGCCGAACGTGCTTGGACGAGAAGGTTATCCACGACGCCACACATCTTCGTTCCGCTCCATCCACGAGATGAGTTCCTCTCCCTCAGAAGGGTTTCGGCCCGGGCCCGTGAGCAGGTCTACTGCTGCTTGTTCAGCCGCGACAATGATTGCGCCCTCACGATTGGTACTTGTCCCGCTAAACACCACTTCGTATCTGGGCTCCGCAAGAAGCACATTCGCTCCTTTCTCGGCGGGCCGTAGCCCCCATTCCCTCGCCGCTTGCTCCGCATCATCGACGTAAACCATCGCCGCGCGGGCGGGAGCGTACGGTGCCCACTGTGCCGCCGCGATCGATCCGGTTATCGCATATTGCGAATACTTGGAGTTGGCAGCCTTTCTCTGTAGCGCTTCCAGGCCGCGAGGCTCTATGTAGTTGGATGTCCGGTTGTTGCGGATGAAGCTGTAGTCACGGCTCCATCGGCGTAGAAGCCTTGGCCAGTCTTGCAGGACGTAGTCGGTGCCCGTCTTCTGCACCAGCCCCTCTTCTCGAAGGAACTCCAACACCCGGTACGTTGCGCCGGTAGATGCTCCGGATGAGCTGACGAGATCGCGTGCCGACCACGGACCGCGCCCTGCTATGAGCGCCCGAACCACACGAGCGGCTGGCTCACCTGCCAGTGACCCGCGTGGCC